>Ga0182035_10001167_pt1 | contig 13231 bp, 9 predicted proteins | sample flu12Cox44000170_FD_125969 | JGI IMG/M metagenome (GOLD analysis project Ga0182035, IMG submission 125969) | Lab enrichment of tropical soil microbial communities from Luquillo Experimental Forest, Puerto Rico - flux4day.12C.oxic.44.000.170 | ecosystem: Environmental > Terrestrial > Soil >...
CATCCCCGCGCCAGATCGCGGCGAACGTCAGCAGCACCAGCAGCATCAGTACCGCATAGACCATGCACGCAATCTCTTTCGGCGATGATGCTATAGCAGTTCATAGGCCGGGGCCACGGCCTCGGTGTCCTCCTTTCTCGGCTCGCGGAAACGGCGGGCGAAGTGAGCAACGAATAGCCGCAATCTCTACCTCGGCAGCGTCGTCTCGCCCATGAGGAATTTGTCCACGGCATGCGCGCATTGGCGGCCCTCGCGGATCGCCCACACCACCAGCGACTGGCCGCGGCGCATGTCGCCGCAGGCGAACACCTTGGGGAGCGAGCTCGCATAGGCCGTCATGTCGGCCTTGACATTGCCGCGCGCGTCGAGCTCGAGGCCGAGAGCAGCGATCATGCCCTCGTGCACGGGATGCACGAAGCCCATGGCGAGGAGGACGAGCTCGGCTTTGATCTCGAACTCGGTCCCGGCAAGGGGATTGATCTTGGCGTCGACGCGCACGCAGTGGAGCCTGCTCACGCGACTGCCTTCGCCCGAAAATTCTTTGGTGAGCACCGCAAAGTCGCGCTCGGCGCCTTCCTCGTGGCTCGACGAGGTGCGCATCTTGAGCGGCCAGTCCGGCCAGGTGACGAGCTTGTTCTCCGCAAGCGGCGGCGCCGGCATGAGCTCGAAATTGGTGACGGAGAGCGCGCCCTGGCGGATGGAGGTCCCGATGCAGTCGGAGCCGGTGTCGCCGCCGCCGATCACCACGACGTGCTTGCCGGTGGCAAGAATGGGCGCGCTGTCATCCGGCTCGCCGCTCACGCGCCGGTTCTGCTGCGGCAGGAAATCCATGGCGAAATGGATGCCGTCCAGCTCGCGTCCGGGGATGGGCAGATCGCGCGCCTGCTCGGCGCCGCCCGCCAGCACAAGCGCGTCGTGGCGCTCGAGCAAAGCTTCGGCTTTGACGCTTACCCCCACATGCGTGCCGCAGTGGAAGGTCACGCCTTCCGCCTGCATCTGCTTCACGCGCGCATCGACATAGTGCTTCTCCATCTTGAAGTCGGGAATACCGTAGACGAGAAGCCCGCCCGGCTTGGCGAGCTTCTCGAACACGTGCACCTCGTGGCCGGCGCGCGCGAGCTGCTGCGCGCAAGCCAGGCCCGCCGGACCCGAGCCGACCACGGCGATCTTCTTTCCCGTGCGCAGCGACGGCGGCTGCGGCACGATCCAGCCCTCTTCATAAGCGCGGTCGGCGATCGCGCATTCGATGGTCTTGATGGTGACGGGATTGTCGTTGAGGTTGAGCGTGCAGGAGGCTTCGCACGGCGCCGGACATACGCGGCCGGTGACCTCTGGGAAATTATTGGTGCTGTGCAGATTGCGTGCCGCTTCCGCCCAGTTGCCGCGCCAGACGAGATCGTTCCAGTCCGGGATCTGGTTGTTCACCGGGCAGCCGGTGTGGCAGTAGGGAATGCCGCAGTCCATGCAGCGTGCTGCCTGCGTCCGCGTCTCCTGCTCGGACAGCGGCAGCATGAACTCGCGCCAGTGCCTGATGCGCTCCTCGACCGGCTGGTAGTGGCGGTCATTGCGCTCGTATTCGAGAAAACCGGTGATCTTGCCCATTGCGGCTTATGCGATCCCTGCACTGTCATTCCCCGCGTAAGCGGGGAATCCAGTAGCCCCTGAACGAGCGAACGCGCCCCGATATCTCAATTCTCGGATTACTGGATCGTCCGCCTTCGCGGACGATGACAATCGATGGAACGGCGCCTCCCAGCACTCACTCCGCCGCCTCCAGCGCGCGCGACTTGTCCATCTCGGCGAGCGCGCGGCGATATTCGAGCGGCATCACTTTGCGGAATTTGGCCCGCCAGGCGCTCCAGTCCTCAAGCATAGCCGCGGCGCGTGCCGATCCCGTGAATCGCGCATGGCGGGAGATCAGCAGATGCAAGCGCTCCTCGTCGTACCGGGTCATGTCGTCGAGCACCTCCACGCGCCCATGCGATTCGAGGTCGTGCACGTGGTGGTAGATGCGCTCGCTCGCCTCTTCCTCCGCAGGCACCGGCTCGAGCTCGACCATGGCGAGGTTGCAGCGGCTCGCAAACGTGCCGTCCTCGTCCAGCACATAGGCGATGCCGCCCGACATGCCGGCCGCAAAATTGCGCCCGGTGCGGCCGAGCACCACCACGACGCCGCCGGTCATGTATTCGCAGCAGTGGTCGCCGGCGCCTTCGATCACCGCGATGGCGCCTGAATTGCGTACCGCAAAGCGCTCGCCGGCGACGCCGCGGAAATAGCATTCGCCGTCGATTGCGCCGTACAGCACGGTGTTGCCGACGATGATGGAATCCTCCGGCACGATGGCGGCGTCCGCGGTCGGGCGCACGATGATGCGCCCGCCGGAGAGACCCTTTCCGACGTAGTCGTTGGCGTCGCCCTCAAGCTCGAATGTCACGCCGCGAGCAAGCCAGGCACCGAAGCTCTGCCCGGCGGTGCCGGTGAGCTTCACATGGATGGTGTCGGGTGGGAGCCCGTCATGGCCGTAGCGTTTGGCGATCTCGCCGGACAGCATCGCCCCGGCGGTGCGGTCGGTGTTGCGGATGGCAGTCTCTATGCGCACCGGGGTGCCGCGCTCGAGCGCGGGACGCGCCTGCGCGATGAGGCGCCGGTCGAGAATGTCGTGGATCTTGTGGTCCTGCGGCTCGCAGTGATGGATGCGCACGCCCGGTTCCGCCCGCGGCTTGAAGAAGAGCCTGGAGAAATCGAGGCCCTTCGCCTTCCAGTGCTCGACCACCTGACGCTGGTCGAGCATCTGCATCTGGCCCACCATCTCGGCGAAGGTTCGAAAGCCCATTGTCGCCATCAGATCGCGCACCTCTTCCGCGACAAAGAAGAAGAAATTGATCACGTGCTCGGGCTGCCCGACAAAGCGCGCGCGCAGTACCGGATCCTGCGTCGCCACTCCGACCGGGCAGGTGTTGAGATGGCACTTGCGCATCATGATGCAACCGGCTGCAATCAGCGGCGCGGTGGAGAAGCCGAACTCGTCGGCGCCAAGCAGCGCGCCCACCACCACATCGCGCCCGGTGCGGATGCCACCGTCGACCTGCACTGCGATGCGCCCGCGCAGCCGGTTGGCCACCAGGGTCTGATGCGTCTCGGCGAGCCCGATCTCCCACGGCGAGCCGGCATGCTTGATGGAGGTGAGCGGCGAAGCGCCGGTGCCGCCCTCGAAGCCTGCGATGGTGACATGGTCTGCGCGTGCCTTGGAGACGCCGGCAGCGACCGTGCCGACGCCCACCTCGGAGACAAGCTTTACCGAGACGAGGCCGTCCGGGTTGACGTTCTTGAGGTCGAAGATGAGCTGCGCGAGGTCCTCGATGGAATAGATGTCGTGGTGCGGCGGCGGCGAGATGAGGCCGACGCCCGGGGTCGAGTGGCGCACCTTGGCGATGATCTTGTCGACCTTGTGCCCGGGCAGTTGCCCGCCTTCGCCGGGTTTTGCTCCCTGCGCCATCTTGATCTGCATCATGTCGGAATTGACGAGATATTCCGTGGTGACGCCGAAGCGGCCGGAGGCCACCTGCTTGATTGCGGAGCGCATGGAGTCGCCGTTGGACAGCGGCTTGAAGCGGTCGGTCTCCTCGCCGCCTTCGCCGGTGTTCGACTTGCCGCCGATACGGTTCATGGCAATCGCAAGCGTGGTGTGCGCCTCGCGCGAGATCGAGCCGAACGACATGGCGCCGGTGGAGAAACGCCGCACGATGTTCCGGGCGGGCTCCACTTCATCGATCGGCACCGGCTTGCGCCTGTTCTCATGCGCCGATTTGAGCCGGAACAGGCCGCGGATGGTCAGCAGCCGCTCGGACTGCTCGTTGCTCACCTTGGCATAGGCGCGATACTCATCCGGCAGGTTGGCGCGTACGGCGTGCTGAAGCGCCGCCACCGTCGTCGCCGTCCACACGTGATCCTCGCCGCGCAGGCGCAGCTGATATTCGCCGCCGACATCGAGCGCCTCCCGATAGACCGGCGCCGAGCCGAATGCGTCGCGATGGCGCCGCACCGTCTCCTCGGCGATCTCGGCGAGCGCCACGCCCTCGATACGGGTCGCAGTGCCGGTGAAATATTCCGCCACAAACTCCGACTTGAGGCCGACCGCGTCGAAGATCTGCGCGCCGCAATAGGATTGGTAGGTGGAGATGCCCATCTTGGACATCACCTTGAGGATGCCCTTGTCGATGGACTTGATGTAGCGCTTGACGATCTCCTTCTCGTCGAGCTTCTGCGGCAGGTCGTCCTTCATCGCAGCCAGCGTCTCGAAGGCGAGATAGGGATTGATCGCCTCCGCGCCGTAGCCGGCGAGGCAGCAGAAATGATGCACCTCGCGCGGCTCTCCCGACTCCACCACGATGCCGACCGAGGTGCGCAGCCCCTGGCGGATGAGGTGATGATGCACCGCCGCGCAGGCAAGCAGCGACGGCATCGGGATGTTCTCCTCGCCCGCGCGCCGGTCCGAGAGGATGATGATGTTGATGCCCTCGCGCACGGCGGCCTCGGCGCGCGCGCATACCGTGTCGAGCGCGTCCTTGAGACCTGACGCTCCCTGCTCGGCCGGCCAAGTGGTGTCGAGAATGCGCGACTTGAAATGGCCGTCGCCCACTTCGGAGATGGCGCGGATCTTCTCCAGGTCGCCGTTGGTGAGGATGGGCTGGCGCACTTCCAGCCGCTTCACATGCGACAGCCCTTCGAGGTCGAACAGGTTCGGCCGCGGCCCGATGATGGAGACGAGGCTCATCACCAGCTCCTCGCGGATCGGATCGATCGGCGGGTTGGTCACCTGCGCGAAGTTCTGCTTGAAATAGGTAAAGAGCAGCTTGGGCCTGCTGGAAAGCGCCGAGATCGGCGTATCGTTGCCCATGGAGCCGACCGCCTCTTCGCCCTGAACCGCCATGGGCGACATCAGGATGCGCAGATCCTCCTGCGTGTAGCCGAAGGCCTGCTGGCGATCGAGCAAGGCGAGGTTGGAGAATGCCGTCTGCTCCGGGACGGCGGGCAGCTCCTCGAGCACGATCTGCGTGCGCTCGAGCCACTCCTTGTAGGGATGGCTCCTGGCAAGCGTTGCCTTGAGCTCCTCGTCGGGAATGAGCCGGCCCGCCTCGAGATCGACGAGCAGCATCTTGCCGGGCTGCAGCCGCCATTTCTGCACGATATCTTTTTCGGGAATCGGCAGGACACCCATCTCGGAGGCCATCACGATGCGGTCGTCGCGGGTCAAGAGATAGCGGGCCGGGCGCAGGCCGTTGCGGTCAAGCGTAGCGCCGATCTGGCGGCCATTGGTAAAGGCGATCGCCGCTGGCCCGTCCCACGGCTCCATGAGCGCGGCGTGATACTCGTAGAAGGCGCGCCGCTCCTCGTCCATGAGCGGGTTTCCCGCCCATGCCTCCGGGATCATCATCATCATGGCATGCGCGAGCGGATAGCCGCCCAATGTCAGGAACTCGAGCGCGTTGTCGAAGCAGGCGGTGTCGGACTGGCCCTCGTAGGAGATCGGCCACAAGCGGCTGATGTCCTCCCCGTAAAGCTGTGACGAGACCGAGGCTTGCCGGGCAGCCATCCAGTTGACATTGCCGCGCAGCGTGTTGATCTCGCCGTTGTGCGCAATCATGCGGTAGGGATGCGCAAGCGACCAGGTGGGGAAGGTGTTGGTGGAGAAGCGCTGGTGCACGAGCGCAAGCGCGCTCTCGAAACGCGCATCATGCAGGTCGGGATAATAGGTGCCGAGCTGGTCCGCGAGGAACATGCCCTTGTAGACGGCGGTGCGGCAGGAGATCGAGACCGGGTAATAGTGGGAGAGACGGCGCTCCTTGCGCGTATAAATGGCGTGCGAGATCGACTTGCGCAGCACGTACAGGCGGCGCTCGAACTCGTCCTCGCTCCTGATCCTTTTGCCGCGGCCGATGAACACTTGGAGATGCACAGGCTCGGTCGGCTTGACCGCTTCGCCGAGCGTCGAGTTGTCGGTCGGCACCTCGCGCCAGCCCAAAAGCGTCATCCCCTCGCGCCTGATCATCTGGCCCCAGATGTCGCGGATGATCTGTCGCCAGTCCGGATCCCGCGGCATGAAGAGGACGCCGACCGCGTACTCGCCCGGCTTGGGCAGGCGGAAACCGAGGCGCTCGGCCTTGGCGGCAAAGAACAAGTGAGGGATCTGCACCAGGATGCCGGCGCCGTCCCCCGCGCGCGGATCGGCGCCGACCGCGCCGCGGTGCTCAAGGTTACAGAGAATGGCGAGCGCGTCCTCGATCAGCCCGTGCGAGGCCTTGCCCTTGATGTCGGCGATGAAGCCTACGCCGCAGGACGCCTTGGCCAGCGCAGGATCGTACAACCCCTGATGATCTGCTGCGCGCATGCCGCTTCTTGGGTTCCTTCCGAGGCTTCCTCGTAGGTTGGGTCGAGCGCTTGCAAGACCCAACGATTGCTCGCCTCCGCGCCGCCGTTGGGTCTCGTAAAGAACTCGACCCAACCTACTCGCTGCGCTCATGCGCTCCTCGCGTCACGGGGCGCTGTTGGGCGCTCATGTTGGGCGATTACGCGATGCCGCCGCATCGCCGTTCGCCATCATATCACGCCTGCTGCGAAAGCGGCAGCGTGTAAACTGGGACAGCAATGCTGTCCTACTTGAGCCTGCCAAATTCCACGCGCAAGTCAAGAGAGATTGCACTGGCCAAGGTTATGCACGGTGCCTGGTGTCTGGTAGGGGCGGGTTTTAAACCCGCCCTCTCGCAACATACGCGCAATTGGATGGAGGGCGGGTTACAAACCCGCCCCTACAGCATCACCGTCCATCGATGGCCTCCCCCATGAATTTTGCGAGCGACAACGCGGCCCCGGTGGCGCCGGAAATCCTGGCGGCGCTCGCCCGTGCGAACGAGGGGACGGCGCTCGCCTATGGCAACGATGCCTGGACCCAGCGCCTCGAGCGCCGTTTCGCCGAAATGTTTGAATGCGACGCCGCCGTGTTTTTGGTGGCCACGGGGACTGCCGCCAATGCGCTCGCGCTTGCGCATCTTTCGCCGCCCTGGGGCGCGGTGCTCTGTCACGAGGAGGCGCACATCGCGACCGACGAATGCGGCGCGCCGGAATTCTTCGGGGGTGGGCTCAAGCTCGTCGGCCTTCCCGGAGAGGGCGGCAAGATCGCGCCCGCAACGCTTGCGCGCGCGCTCGACGGGCAGTGGGGCGGACCGCACCATGTGAGCCCCTCCGTGCTTTCGCTCTCGCAGGCGACCGAAGCCGGCACGAGCTACCGCGTGCATGAGCTTCGCGCGCTTGCGGATATGGCGCACGCACGGGGCCTTCTCGTGCACGTGGACGGAGCGCGGCTCGCGAACGCGCTCGCGCGAATGAACGCCTCGCCTGCTGAGGCAACGTGGAAAACGGGCGTCGATGCGCTCTCCTTCGGCGCCACCAAAGGCGGTGCGCTCGCCGCCGAGGCCGTGGTGCTGTTCGATAATGCGCGCGCGAAGGGAATGCCGGAACGGAGGAAGCGCGCCGGCCACCTTCTCTCCAAGCATCGCTTTCTTGCCGCGCAGATGGAAGCCTATTGCGACGGCGATTTGTGGCTCACGCTCGCCCGCCATGCCAATGCCATGGCGGATCAGCTTGCGGCGGGGCTCGCTGCGCTGGGCATGCCCCCGGTCTGGCCCGTCGAGGCAAACGAGGTGTTCGTCGCCATGCCGGCGCACGTGGATGCGCGACTGCGGCGGGAAGGTGCGCTCTATCATCCCTGGCGCACGCAGGCGCCTGCCTCCGGCACAATGCTACCGTCTAACGCCTCGCTCTTTCGTCTGGTCACTTCGTTTGCGACCAGCCCGGACGAGGTTGACCGATTCATTGCAACCGCGGCCGCCGCGTGACATGGGAGCGCCCAAGCTCCGCCCAATTGCTGGTCCACGTTCGGCTTATGCAAACAAGGGGTTCCAGCTCGGGAGGGTTTGCCTTGAGATGTCCGATCGCCCTTGCTGCGGTCGCGATCCTCGGCCTTGTTCCGTTCGGTTCGCTCACCGCCCAGCCAATGATGCCGTATCCTGCCCCCTACTATCCCGGTTATCCGGGCGCCTACGGGGAGGTGCCGCCGTATGAGGTTCTCGCCATCGTGCGATCGAAGGGACTTGCACCCCTTGGTCGCCCGCGACGGCAAGGAACGGCCTATGCGTTGCGCGCGCTCGACCCGTCCGATCGAGAGGTGCAGGTCACGGTAGACGCCAGAACCGGCCGCATATTGCGAGTGGTTGCGACGCCAGGCGCCGATGCCATGGCGCCGCCGAACCCCATCCCTTCGGGACCGATGGCTCCCGAGGAGAACGCTTCCAGTTCGCGCCTCGCGCCTTATCCGAACCCAGCAGAGGAAAGGACGGGGGCTCTGCCGCCGTTGCCGCGGCCGCGGCCAAAAACGGCGGATACTCCCTCGCTCTCGGCTTCGGCCGCCGATTCCGTCCCGGCCACCGCGGGTCCGGCCCCGCCTGTGCTCGACTTTGAAGAGTGAATTGTTCGCCCAAATGAAAAAGCGCCCCGGATGCCGGGGCGCTCGCAAGTGGCCGGACAAACCCGGCGTTGTAATGGGCCTCAGGCAGCCTTAGCCTCGACCACCTTCGGCTGGTGACCGCCGATGGGGATCTGGCGAGCCTTCTTGGCCTCTGGAATCTCACGCACGAGATCAACGTGCAGGAGCCCGTTCTCGAGCGTCGCACCCTTGACCTGGACGTAGTCGGCGAGCTGGAAGACCCGCTCGAAGGCGCGCGCCGCGATGCCCTGGTAGAGCACCTCGCCGTTCTTCTTCTCCTCCTTGGCTTCCTTGTCGCCCTTGATCGTCAGCGTATTTTCCTTCGCCTCGATCGAAAGGTCGCTCTGGCCGAAGCCGGCGACGGCAACCGAGATGCGATAGGCATTCTCGCCGGTGCGCTCGATATTATAGGGCGGATAGCCCGGAGCAGCATCGAAGCCGTCGAGCATGGAGAACAGCCGGTCGAAACCGACGGTCGAACGATAGAGCGGAGCTAGATCGAAAGTTCGCATGGCATAACCTCGTTGTTGAGCGAAATGCGATTGGTCCGCCCACAGAGCCGGACCGGTTTGGATTTGTGCAGCCCATGCGGGCCTGCACGCAGCAGATATGGGAAGCGCACATCTGCTGCGCAAGTAGCGTCAAGCAGAGTAACGCATTGAGCTTCTTTCCGTTTAGGCGCAGGTTCCGGGCACTGCTATAAGGCGCGACGCCGCGCCGCCTGCCCGCCCATCCCCAGCATCTTCCATATCTGCCGGTCATGACCCTCGTCTCTATTCCCGCCAATCCGGTGCCCGACGGCGCCGTCAGTGGAATGCTCAAGACCCGCGACGGGATCTCGCTGCGCTTTGCTCGCTGGCCGGCGCCCCCGGGACGCAAGGGAACGGTATGCCTGTTCCCGGGTCGTGCCGAGTTCATCGAGAAATATTTCGAGACCGTGCGTGACCTGCGCGCGCGGGGCTTTGCCGTTGCCGCGCTCGATTGGCGCGGCCAAGGGGGATCCGAGCGGATATTGCGGAACCGACGCAAAGGTTATGTGCGCAGCTTCGCGCAATACCAGATCGACCTTGAAACCTTCATTCACGAGGTCGTCCTTCCGGATTGTCCCCCGCCAGTGTTTGCGCTCGCCCATTCGATGGGGGCAACCATCCTTCTGCGTACGGCTCACGCAGGGCATCGCTGGTTTGATCGCATGGTGTTGCTTGCGCCAATGATCGCGCTCCCCGGCATGCATCGGATGGCCGGCACCCGCATGACCGTGCGGATGCTGCGGTCCGTCGGTCTCGGCTCCCTCTACGTCCCCGGCGGCGATGCATCGGTGCTGCAACAACGTCCCTTCATCGGCAACCTCATCACCTCCGATCCTGTTCGTTACGCTCGCAATGTCGCCGTGCTTGAGGCCGAGCCGTCTTTGGCAACTGGCTGGCCCACCGTGGCCTGGACCGATTCGGCGTTTCGGGTCATGGCCGAGCTGACGCAGCCCGGATATCCCGGCCGGATCCGCCAGCCACTTCTCATCATTGCCGCCGGGCTCGATGCAATCGTGTCGACCCCGGCGATTGATGAGTTTTCCATTCGACTGCGCGCGGGCTCCCATCTTATTGTCCCCGGAGCGCGTCACGAGCTGCTGATGGAGCAGGATCGTTTCCGAAGTCAGGTCTTTGCCGCCTTCGATGCCTTCGTGCCCGGAACGCCGTTATTTGCCTGACAAGCCCAATTGAGTAATTGTCTCCAGCTCACTGGGAAAATTTGAGCAGCTCTATCGCGGCGGCGTGCACGCGCTTGTCGCCGGCAGCGACAACTCGCCCACCGGAGTGCGGGGCGTTTCCTTCCCAGGTGGTGATCACGCCCCCGGCGCCCGTGATGATGGGCATGAGGGGAAGGACGTCATATGACTTGAGCTCGGTCTCGATGATGAGATCTATGTGGCCCGCTGCCAGCATGCAGTAGGCATAACAGTCCCCGCCATAGCGCGACAGCCGCACCACATTTTCGACCCGGGCAAAGCACGAGCGGTCATCCGCACTCATCAGGAGAGGGCTGGTGGTGAATAATACCGCTTCCGAAAGCGCCGAGCATCCGCGCACCCGCAAGTCCCGCTCTCCAGCCGGACCCCGATAATATGCCCGAGCGCCGTCACCGCTGAACTGCTCCCGGATGAAGGGCTGGCTCATCATGCCGAAGACCGGCTCGCCCGATCGCAGCAAGGCAATGAGCGTGCCCCAGGCCGGCATGCCCGAAATAAAGGATTTGGTGCCGTCGATGGGATCCAAAACCCATACATACTCTGCCTCCGCGCGTTCACTTCCATACTCTTCTCCAATGATCCCGTGATTTGGGAAGGTACGGTGAATGAGATTGCGCATCGCCGTTTCGGCCGCGTGGTCGGCGGCCGTAACGGGGTCAAAGTTGCGGCTGCCGCCCTTGTCCGCAATGCTCAATGCAGTGCGAAAGAACGGCAGAATCGTTTCACCCGAGATGGCAGCAAGCTCGCTCACGAAAGCTGAAAAATCGACCGCCGTCATTGTGACCCCCCTCAGGTCGGCGCTGAACTATCCATTACCGCAGCGCGGAGCAACCAGCGCGTCCGCAAGCTCGGGTCATTCCGCTTCGCAAGCTCAAAGGGCGCATTTTCCCGCAGCAATGCAGCTATGACCCAACTGCCTGACGCCTTCTGTACCCACTCCGGATTTTCTCTAACATGTTGATATAACGTACTCATTTCTTCGGGAAACGGGCGCCTGCGCTCATTTATCGAACAGCATTTGCTCACTTTCTTGGCTTGCGCGTTGTGCAATGCGGGGTCATATTGTTGCGGTGCGGTAGCGCCTTGCGTTACCGCCGCCCTCCTTGGGCGTTTCCTCCCTAAACTTGGGCCGCCTGCATCGCAGGCGGCCCCTTTTCTAAGCAAACCGACAAGATGGAGTTGGCTCGGCGATCTTGAGTTGGGGACCAGCAGCTATTCTGCGGCGGTGCGATAGGGGCGAAGCTCTTGCAGGGGGATGGTAGCGAGACTTTCGGCAAGAGTTTCTAGATCGGCAGCCAGGCGCCTGAAGGATGGGGAGCGTTCAAACCGGCGTTCGTCCATGTAAAGCGCCCGATTGAGCTCGAGCTGGACGGCATGCAGGCCGGCGGCCGGGTTGCCGTAATGCTCAGTGATGAAACCTCCCGCATAGGGCTTGTTGCGGCTCACCGAATAGCCTTGTGCCCGCAGCGTCGTTTCGGCGATCTCGGCGACCGCCGATATGCAGCTCGTTCCATACCGATCCCCGAGCACCACGTCGGCGCGCGGACGCTCGTCCTTGGAGCCGACCGATGAGGGCATGGAGTGGCAATCGATCAGGATTGCGGCGCCGAAGTCCCGGTGAACACGCGTAAAAAGGCGTCGCAATGCACGATGATAGGGCTTGTACAGCCCTTCGATCCGCCGGAGCGCATCGTCCACGGGAATCCGCTGGCTGTATATCTCCTGAGCATCTCCGACCACCCGGGCGACGGTGCCCAGTCCCCCGGCTACCCGCATGGATCTGGTGTTGGCAAAGGATGGCAGGCGGCCCTCGAACATGCGCGGATCGAGCTCGTAGGGCTCGCGGTTGACGTCCACGTAGCAGCGCGGAAAATGGGCGCGCATCAGTGGATAGCCTCGGCGGACCACCCCGATGACAAGCTCGTCCACGAAGGAATCCTCGGAACGGCGCAGCGTACCCCAGTCCAGCCGTGATGCAGTCAGGAACGCAGGCGGATAAACGTTGCCGCTGTGAGGCGAATTGAACACGACCGGCCCGCACCATTCGGCGGGCTCAATGATCTCGAAGGGGGGGTCGAGCTCGTCCTTGCGTTCGGACATGGCGCGTAGCGAACCTTGCGGCAACCTCGAAAATCATCCCGCCAAACGGTTTCGCCTCCACTATCGCCAGAAGGGCGATATTGTCCATGGTCGAACGAGGGCTATGGAAAATACGAGGACATCAGCCGGGGGGTTCACCCGATATTTACCCGAGTTCTGGCTTATGCAAGCCTTGGGAAGCTTAAGGGCGGGAGCCTCGGGGGTCACCATCCTCGGCGGGCTGGACGATGGCGAAAATCATTCTTGCAGAAGATGATGGCGATATGCGGCGCTTTTTGGTGAGAGCGCTGCAGAATGCGGGCTATGAGGTGATCTCGTTCGACAACGGGCTGTCCGCCTATCAGCGTTTGCGCGAGGAGCCGTTCGAGCTCCTGTTGACCGACATTGTAATGCCCGAGATGGATGGAATCGAGCTGGCACGCCGTGCCTCCGAGCTCGATCCCGACATCAAGATCATGTTCATCACCGGATTTGCGGCCGTGGCGCTTAATTCGGATTCGACCGCACCCAAGAATGCCAAGGTGCTCTCCAAGCCGGTGCATCTGCGGGAGCTCGTGAGCGAAGTGCAGAAAATGCTCGCGGCATAGCGCCGCCGCGCGCGACCATCGGCGCTTGCCTCGGATCACCCGCGGCGATATGACCGACTCGGCCATGCCGGCGATCTTGGGCGCGTAGCTCAGCGGAAGAGCACTACCTTGACATGGTAGGGGTCACAGGTTCGATCCCTGTCGCGCCCACCAAATAAATCAATCATTTAGCTCTGTTTTGTGTAGTGGCCTTCCGGTTCAACGAACCCAGATCATCATATTCCAGTGCAGCGGCGGCCGTGTGCAGATGGTCAGGCG
>Ga0182035_10001171_pt1 | contig 13205 bp, 12 predicted proteins | sample flu12Cox44000170_FD_125969 | JGI IMG/M metagenome (GOLD analysis project Ga0182035, IMG submission 125969) | Lab enrichment of tropical soil microbial communities from Luquillo Experimental Forest, Puerto Rico - flux4day.12C.oxic.44.000.170 | ecosystem: Environmental > Terrestrial > Soil >...
CGAGCACGTCAATCTGAATTCCTCCCAGTCCGAAAAGGAAACCGTCCACGTCGAACTTGCTTTCGACGGCGCTGCTCCAGCCTATGAACCGGGCGATTCGCTCGACATCTATGCCGAAAACGACCCGGCCTATGTCGATGAGCTGTTGCAGGTCGCTGGCCTTGCCGGCGACGACAAGCTGCGCGCCGAGCTGATCAAGTCGCGCGACGTGACCACGCTGTCGCTTAAGACGGTCGAAACCTACGCCGCGCAGACCGGCCATCAATATGTCAAGTCGATGCTCGAGAGCGGCGAGGCCAAGCAATGGATCGCCGGCCGTCAGCTCATCGACCTATTCGCCACATTCCCGATCGTAATCACCGCCGAGCACCTGCGCGTGCTGACCCGAGCGCTGGCGCCGCGCGCCTATTCGATTGCCTCCTCACGCCGCGAAGTCGGCGACGCCGCGCATCTGTTGATCTCCGCCGTACGCTACGAAGCACATGGCCGCGTCCGCAAGGGAGTCGCCTCGAACTACGTCGGCGAGCGGCTAAAAAAGGGCGCCCGCGTGCGCGTGAAGCTCAAGCCCAACAAACACTTCAGTCTACCCGCCGCCGACAGGGACATCATCATGGTCGGCCCCGGCACCGGCGTCGCGCCGTTCCGTGCCTTCGTGCAGGAACGCCGCGCCACCGAAGCCAAGGGCCGTTCCTGGCTGTTCTTCGGCGACCGCCACTTCGTCCACGACTTCCTGTACCAACTCGACTGGCAGGAAGCGCTCAAAGATGGCGCGCTCACCCGCATGGACGTCGCCTTCTCGCGCGACACGCCGCAGAAGGTCTATGTGCAGGACAAGATCTGGGATAAGCGGCGCGAGCTGATCGAATGGCTCGATGGTGGCGCCAATTTCTATGTCTGCGGCGACGCGAAAAATATGGCCAAGGACGTGCACGCGACCCTGGTGCGCGCTTATGCCGACGTGAAAGGGCTGTCGGGCGAGGCTGCCGGGCAGGCAGTCGCAGCGCTGGAACGCGACAAGCGTTATCTCCAGGACACATACTGAGCAAGCCATCGGACGGCCAATGACCGACGAAGTCTCGCGCAACGAGCGCATCAAGGAGGCGAGCGATTACCTGCGCGGCACGCTCAGCGTGGGCCTGCGCGACGAAATCACCGGCGCCATCGTCGAGGATGACCAGCAGCTCGTCAAATTCCACGGCATGTATCTGCAGGACGACCGCGACCTACGGCCCGAGCGCACGCGCAAGAAGATGGAGAAGGCTTTCGCCTTCATGATCCGGGTGCGCATCCCAGGCGGCGTGGTCACGTCGCAGCAGTGGCTCATGCTTGACCAGCTCGCGCGCATCTACGGCAACGGCACCATGCGGATGACCACGCGCCAGACGGTGCAGCTGCACGGAGTCATCAAGTCGAACCTGCGTGCGACGATCAAGGCGATCGACTCGGTGCTGCTAAACTCGATCGCAGCCTGCGGCGACATCAATCGCAACGTGATGTGCAATCCCAATCCGAATCAGTCGCGCGCGCATGCCGCCGCGCAGGATCTAGCGCGCGTCATCTCCTACCATCTCTTGCCACGCACCCCGGCCTATCGCGAGATTTGGCTCGAAGGCCAGCGCATCGCCGGAGGTGAGGAGGAAGTTACCGAACCGATCTACGGCAAGACCTACCTGCCGCGTAAGTTTAAAATCGTGGTGGCGGTGCCGCCGTCGAACGACGTCGACGTGTTGGCCCACGATCTCGGCTTCATCGCGATCCTCGACGACGACGAGATCAAGGGCTGGAACGTGACCGTCGGTGGCGGCATGGGCATGACCCACGGCGAGCGCGACACTTATCCACGCATCGCCGATGTCATGGGTTTCTGCGAAACCAAGGACGTGCTGGCGATCACCGAAGCGGTGGTCACCGTGCAGCGCGACTGGGGCGATCGGAAAAACCGTAAGCACGCGCGACTCAAATACACCATCGAGGACCGCGGGCTGAATGCTTTCCGCGCCGAGGTCGAGCGCCGCGCCAACGTCAAGCTCGCGCCGGCCCAGCCGTTCACTTTCACTTCTACCGGCGACCGCTATGGCTGGAACGACAGCGCCGACGGCAACAGCCATCTCACGCTATTCGTGCAGAACGGTCGCCTGCGCGGCGAGCAGATGGCGGCGCTGCGAAAGATCGCGGAGGAGCATAAGGGCGATTTCCGTATCACCCCCAACCAGAATCTAATCATTGCTAACATTCCGGCCGAGAAGCGTTCGGAGATTCATTCGCTTGCCAAGGCAGCCGGCCTGCTGGCGCCCTGGTCAGGCCTGCGCCGCAACTCAATGGCCTGCGTCGCGCTGCCGACCTGCGGGCTCGCGCTCGCCGAAAGCGAGCGTTACCTGCCCAAGCTTCTCGATGCGCTCGAGGCGCGGATTGCTGCGCGCGGGCTTTCGTCCGATGACATCGTGATCCGCATGACAGGCTGCCCTAACGGCTGCGCCCGTCCCTATCTTGCCGAGATCGGCTTGGTCGGAAAAAGCCCGGCCCGCTACAACCTCTATCTCGGCGCTGCCTTCAACGGCTCGCGTATGAACAAGCTCTATGCCGAAGACCTCGACCACGACGGCATCCTCGCCGCGCTCGACCCGATCTTCGCGGCTTACGCCGCGGGCCGGCGAAAGGGCGAACGCTTCGGCGACTTTACCATCCGCGCCGGCTACGTCGTGGCCAGCGGCAACGGCCGCGACTTTCACGCCAATGTCGACGGCAAGACTGAGCTCGCCGCAATCTAGGTATCGCGCCGTTCCGCGCCTTGAGCGGCAAGCGACCAAGGCGCAAGGTCGCTCCGGTCAACGCGGTGCGAGATCAAAGGGCGGGGGTTAACCATAAAAAAACACGCCATTGCGGGCCAAATCAACGGATGCTGTAACGGATGGGGACACTGATTCCGATCTGCGCGCCGCTCAATTCCGGCGGCGGCGGCGGCAGCGGCGCGGCCCGTCGCGGCAATGACAGCGTCGCCTCGTCGAGCAGGCTCGAGCCCGAACTGCGCACAATGCGCACGTTGTGCACGCCGCCGCCACGGTCGACGTTGAACGCCAATTGCGCAACGCCCTGCTCGCCGCGCGCCTCGGCCGCGGCCGGATAGCGCTTGAACCGCTCAAGCCGCGCCACCAACTCCGATTTCCAGTTCGGTACCGTGTTGGGATTGTGCGAAGCCACGCCCGGCCCCGGCGCCGCGGCACGCGCGTCGTGCTGCTCGGCCGCGCTCGGCAAGCTGGCGAGGCTCGCATGCTTCTGCCGCGATTTCTTCTCCGCCTGCTTATCCACCGGCTTCAGCGGTGGCACAGCCGCCGGCAGCGGCTCGGCCTGCGGCGCTGGCGGCAGCTCGACGGTCTTCTCGCTCGGTTTCACCGGTTCGCTCGCGATTTCGGAGTGTGGTTGCGGCGGACCCGGCGGGGCTTCGGTTGGCTTGGTATCGGGAGCGACCGGCAGCGTCGCCAGTTCGATGATGATCACCGGCGCGTTCGCCACCGGATCGGGCGCCTCGCCCCAGCCCAACAGCACCGCCGCGCCGGCGGTATGAATGCCTAGCGCTCCTGCTAGGCACGCGGCCCACCGCAACGTCTCCGGCCGGCGACGCCGCGCGGCCGGCGCTTTCTCCGCAACGACCACCGGCACTGGTATCTCCGAACTGTCGTTCATTTCGGTACTGTCGCTTCCGCGGTCCTTCCCAACAATTGTAACTTTGTCGCGCCGGAGCGTCATCCCGTTGAACCGGGCCCCGAGACCGTGCCAAGGTCCGTCGCCCCGGCGCCCGCCGGAGCGTGGTTGCTATCGTGTTACAAGGGAAGCCACATGCCGTTTTCGATGTCGCAAGCCTCACTGCCGGTCTTTGAGATCGGGCTCAACGCGCTGTCGGGCGTGCTCGACAAGGTTATCGCCTTTGCCGCTGCGAAGAAGGTCGATCCCGCGGTCCTGTGCAGTTATCGCCTCGCACCCGACATGTTCCCGCTCGCGCGCCAAGTACAGGCCGCCTGCGATCAGGCCAAGAACGGCGCCGCCCGCCTCGCCAGTGCTGAGCCGCCGAAATTCGAGGACAACGAGACCACGCTGGAGCAGCTCAAGGATCGCATCGCCAAAACCGTCGCTTATCTCAAGACGCTCGACGCCAAGGCGATTGATGGCTCAACCGAGCGCGAGGTCACCATTCCGCTGGGCGGGCAGAACAAGGGCCAGATGAAGGGTGCCGATTATCTCGATCATTTCGTGCTGCCGAATTTCTATTTCCATCTCACCGCCGCCTACGCCATCGTGCGCCATTGCGGCGTCGACGTCGGCAAGCGCGACTTCCTCGGTGCCATTCCGCTCAAGCGGATCTGAGGGTGTAGCGGAACAAGGTGTCTCTTATTTGAGACGCTGCACTGCGTCCTGAAGCACGCTCAAGTCGGCGTATTTCCTGATGTCGATCGGCTTTTTGACAAAGCCCAGTTCGCGAGTCGCATCGACGTTTTTCTGCAGTGCGTCGAGGTTCGGCATCAGATTTGCGTCGCGATAGTTGTCGGCCTTTGTGAACAGCCAGCCGAACCGCTCCGGTGGCACCTTGGTGATCGTGGAAGCGATCTTCGCCGCTTCATCGTGGTTCTTCGGATCGAGATACCAGTGCACGATACGCAGCATGTCCTCCATGAAATCGACCATGGCCGCGCGGTTCTTGTCGATGAACGACTCGCGCGTCGTCCACACGATCATCTGCGTGACACCGAGCGCGTCGCTCTGCCCGAACAGGACCTTGCCGTCCTCCTTGAGCTTCGGATTGTTTACGAAAGGCTGCACCAGCGGCACCAGGTCCGCTTTCTTGTCGAACAGCATCGCCGCCATCGCCGGCAGCGGGGCCTCGATCATTGTGTAGTCGCGTTTTTCCTCAAGCCCGTGCTTCTTCAGCATCGCGCGCAACGCGATATCGACGGCGCTGCCGCCGCCGTTGCTCGCGACTACTTTGCCTTTGAGGTCCTCGACCTTGTTGATGCCGGAATCCTTGCGCACATAGAACTGCGTGGTGAAGTAGCCTGGCGTGCCGTCCTGGAATTCGTCGGCGATGACGCGGATGTCGTCGAGGCCAGCGTTCTCGATCGCGATGGCGAGCGACGAGTAGGCAAGGTTGGACACCTCGAGTTCGTTATTGGCGATCGCCGTGATCATCTGCGGCGTGCCCTGGTAGCGCACTGATTCAAGCGTGTAGGACTTGCCCATGTGCTGGGCGAGGTCCTTCTTCTCCAGTATGATCGAGGCCCAGTTGGCGACCGGGGCCACCCAGGACATGCGGATCTTGATCGGTTCCGCACTATTGGCGACGCCGCCAAACAGGCCGAATGCCAAGACGCTGGCCAGGGCGAATTTCATGAGGCGCATCTTAATCCTCCCGATTTCGCTGGGCCTGCGCTTTCCGAAATGGCAAGCTTCACAGCAGAAAACGGCAAAGATTGTCGGGTGTCCAACTGATTTTGGCAAGCCGCGCTGGATCCTGTCGCGGGCGCCGCATTCTCAGAAGCGTTTGCTTGAATTTTGTCCGCCCAGGGGGGGCCAGCAACGATCAGGCTGGCGCGTTGGCTTCCTGGTGCCAGATCAGCAGCCGCCGGCGGATCAGCGCCATCGCCTTGACCAGGACGTAGCCGATGACGGCAATTTCCACGATGCCGGCGAACACGCCGGTCGAATTTGCGAAGCGTGATGCGGTCATCATAGTACCGCCTAGCCCGTAGCCGCCCATCAGCATCTCAGTCACCACCGCGACGATCATCGACAATGGCAGCGCCACCTGCAGGCCGGTCATGATCTGCGGCAGCGCTGCCGGTAGCACGATCTGCCAGAGGATCTCCCGCTCGTTGGCGCCCATGTTGCGCGCCGACCAGAGCAGTTCACGCTCAACACCCTGGACGGCGATCACGGTCGCCGCCACCACAGGAAAAATCGCGTCGAACACGATCATCGTGATCTTGGAGGTATCGTAGACGCCGAGCCACAGCATCACCACCGGCAGGAAGGCGATTTTCGGCATGGGAAAGCCGATCGAAATGATCGGATCGAAGAACCAGCGTGCGAGACGCAGGCGCGACATCGCCATGCCCAGCGCAATACCGCCCACCGTGGCGATGAGGAAGCCAGCCATGGCGCGATAGAGCGTGAGGCCGGTGTTGAGGGCGAGATCGCCGGAAAGCGCGTCGCTCCAAATGCGGTCGAGCACCCGGCTGAACGCTGGCAATTGGAACGGCGTGAAGGTGCCGCTGCGCGCCAGCCACTCCCAGGCGATGAGCAGCACGGCGATAGAGGACACGCGGGCGGCGCCCCAGAAGACGTGATAGGCGGCGCGCGCAATCTTCTCGGGTATCCCATCGGGCAACGCGCCGCGCGACATGATCTGGTTTATTCCCGCCATGCTAGCGCCCGCTTGGTGATCAGGAGATAGCCGCGATCGGCGGCAAAGCCCAGAAACGCCACCGTCACCACCACCGCATACATTGCGTCGTAATTGCCGTTGGCACCGAGGAAGCCGATCAGGTAGCCGAAGCCCTTCTGCGCCACGATTAGCTCGGACGACACCAGCAGGATGAAGGACAGCGCCAGCGCCGTGCGGATGCCGTTTAGCAGTTCCGGCAGCGCGCTCGGCAGCACGACGTCCCACATCACGCGCAGGCGGTTCGCACCCATGCTGCGCGCCGACCAGACCAGCGCCTGTTCGCTGCCGCGCGCGCCATTATAAGCGCCGAGCGTCACCGGCAGCATGCAGCCGAGGAAGATCAGCAGGATCTTGGAGCCGTCGCCGAAGCCGAGCCAGATCACTGTCACCGGGATGAGCGCCGACTTCGGCAGCGGATAGAAGATTTCCACGATCGGTGCGAACAGCGCGTTCACCGGCTTCCACCAAGCCATGAAGATGCCGAGCGCGGCACCGAGGACGATCGCTAGCGTCAGCCCCGCCGCAGCGCGATAGAGCGAGGCAAGTCCGTTGGTGATGAGCTCGCCGTCCCTGATCAGATCGACCCAGGCGCGGATCACGTCGGTGAGCGGCGGCAGCGCGGTGCTCGACACCAGGTCGAGCCGCGAAGCGAGCTCCCAGGCGATCGCCAAGAGCAGCAGCGGCACGTAGCGGGTGACGATTTGCTGCTTCATGGCGCGCGCTTCCCCTGCGCCTTGATGGCTTCCTCCTTAACCAGGGTCCAAACCTCGTCGACCTTGTCGACGAAGGGCTTGCTCTTGTGCAGATGCGGGTCGTTCTTGTCGAAACTGATGTCGACAATGGTCTTGATGCGTCCGGGCCGCGCCGACATCACCGCAACGCGATCGGCGAGATAGACGGCTTCTTGCACGTCATGGGTGACGAAGATCACCGTCTTCGGCGTGCGTTGCCAGATGCGCAGGAGCTCGCTCTGCATCAACTCGCGCGTCTGCGCGTCGAGGGCGCCGAACGGCTCGTCCATCAACAGGATGCTTGGATCGAAGGCGAGCGTGCGTGCAATGGCGGTGCGCTGCCTCATGCCGCCGGAAAGCTGCGAGGGATAGCTGTCCTCGAACCCGCACAGGCCGACTAGATCGATGAAATCCTGCGCTCGCTTCTCGCGCTCCTCCTTCGGCATGCCCTGCCGTTCCAGCCCATAGAGGATGTTGCCCCGCACGGTCTTCCACGGAAACAGCGCGAAATGCTGGAACACGATGCCGCGGTCGGGGCCGGGTCCCGTGATCCGCTTGCCGTCGGCGACGATAGTACCGGTTTCGACCGGCAGGAAGCCGCCGATCAGGTAAAGCAACGTCGATTTGCCGCAGCCCGACGGCCCAAGCACAGCGACGAATTCGCGGTTGGCCACCTGCAGCGAAACTTGATCGAGCGCCAGCACGGCGCGCCCGCGTGGCGGACGATACATGTGACTTACGTCGTCGACGATGATTTGTGCGGGTGCTGCCATGGCCGCATGAAGCCTTCCCGGTAGGCGACACGTCAAGCGCCGCCGGGTCTATCCGGAGCGATGCGCCAGCCTATAATGTTGCCCGACCGCCAACGACAAATCCGAGGAAAAAGTGGTCAACACCCTCAAGGAGACTTTAGCCGAGCTTGCGCTCGCCAACCGCATCGCCGCCAACGAGGGCGTGCTCGACACCTTCGGCCATGTCAGCATGCGCCATCCCGGCAATCCGCAACGTTATTTTCTGTCGCGCTCGAGCGCGCCCGACATGGTGATAGTGGAAGGCTTCATCGAATATGACCTCGATTCTCGCCCGGTGCGCCATCCCGGCGTGTCGGAATATTCCGAGCGCGTGATCCACGGCGAAATCTACAAGGTGCGGCCGGACGTGATGTCGGTCTGCCATCACCATTCGCCGGCCTTCATGCCGCTGCTCGCCACCGGCACCGACTATCTGCCGGTCTTCCACCTCGGCGCTGTTGGCGGCATCCGGCCGCCCTTCTGGGACCAGCGGGACGAATTTGGCGACACCAACATGCTGGTGGTGAAGCCGGAGGAGGGCGCTTCGCTCGCGCGTCGGCTCGGACAGCATCCGATGGTGCTGATGCGACGACACGGCGTCACCGTCGTCGGAACGAGCGTACAGGATTGCGTCTATCGGGCGGTGCAGACCTGCCGCAATGCCGATTTCCAAGTGCGCGCGATGATGATCGGCAGGATCGCCGCGCTTTCACCAGGCGAAACACGGCTCGCCGATGAGATCACCAGGACTACCACGGCGCTACCGCGCTCCTGGGACTATTGGGTATTGCGGGTGAGCGGCGGCTCCCGCAAAGCGAAACCGCTGGCCAGAGCGCGGCAGACTCGCAAGCGCTAGCGGCGGTGACTTTTTTGGCCTTTCCGGGCGAGTCCCGCTCGGTGTTGAATGCGTCTCGCCGTGGCGGCGGTGAGTTCGAACGACAAGAACGGTTTCAGGGAGGATATCGCATGCAAAATCTCAAACGGTTGGCCACGGCGTTCGGGCTGCTCTTGCCGCTGGCCTTTGCGGGTCAACCGGCCTTCGCCGAGGATACGCTCAAGATTGCGATTGGCCAGATCAATAACTGGGAAAATCAGGCGCCGACGCTTGGTCAGGAAGCCGGCATCTTCAAGAAACATGGCTTAGTGATTGAGGCGACCGGCACGCAAGGCGCCGGCGAAACGATCCAGCCGGTGATCGCCGGATCGGCCGACCTCGGCGCTGGCGTCGGTGCCGCGGCCGCCATGCGTGCCTTCTCGAAAGGCGCGCCGGTGCGCATCCTAGCGCCTATGTTCACCGGTACCGGCGATCTTTATTGGTACGTTAAGTCCGATTCCAAAATTCAAAGCATCAAAGACTGGACGCCGGAGACCACCGTCGCCTATTCGACCAGCGGCTCCAGCTCGAACAACATCGTCGTCGCTTTCATGAGCGAGCTCGGCGCCAAGGGCAAACCGACCGCCACCGGCGGCCCGCCCGCCACGTTGACCGCGGTTATGTCCGGCCAGGTCGACGTCGGCTGGGCAGCGCCTCCGTTCGGCCTGCAGGAAATGAAGGAAGGTAAGATCCGCATCGTCGCGCGTGGCAGCGACGTGCCGTCGTTGCGCGGGCAAACAGTCCGCCTGCTGATCGTCAACGCCAATTCGCTAAAGACCAAGCACGACGCGGTCATGCGTTTCATGGATGCGTACCGTGAGGCGGTGGACTGGATGTATTCCGATCCGAAGGCGGTCGAGATGTATTCGCAGAAGATCCACCGGCCGGTCGACCTCCTGAAGGAATCGATGGACAAGTTCCAGCCGAAGGAGACTTTGCAGACCGACGAGTTCAAGGATCTCGACGGCGCGGTGCGCGACGCGGTGATCCTGAAGTTTCTCGACAAGCCGCTAACTAAGGAGCAGCTCGCCGAGCTCATCCAGATTCCGCCACGCAAGAAATAAGCCGGATCGGCAGAAACGAACGAGCCGCTGCCTCGGCAGCGGCCCGTCTTGTTGTTGCCTCCTGTGGCCTTCGTCTTTTTCTTCGAGCCGCCCTTCTTGGCGGCCTTGCCTAGCGGGCCCTGTCGGACGTCGCCGTATTTCATGATCTCTTGTAGGTGAACTTCATCGTCGCCGCACACCGATTTCTCCCGACGTGATCATGGAGGTCGGCGGCAGCGCGGCTTCAACCATCTTCTTCTGGCCTTCGCGTCGCTGGGCACGGCCGAGCCGATCAAAGAGGTCGCGGTGATGAACGCGAGAGCAGTGGATTGGCTCACCGCTTGTTCTTGGCTTCGCTGATTGCATTGAGCATGGCAGCGCGGCTGGACTTGAGGCTTGCGCGCACCTTCTCGTCCTGGCCTAGCTCGCCCATCTCGCGCTGGCGCTTGACTGTGGATTCGACCATCAGCGGATCGAGCCCGAGCTCACGCAGGGTCGTCGCTGATTCCTCCATCTCGGCGGCGCGTCGCTCGCCGTGGCTCGCCATGCGCTCAAGGTTGTAGGCCGACATCTTCGACCAATCGAGCCCGGGATAGTTGTTCTTCAGCGACGCCGTCACTTCCTCCAGCACGCCGGCGCGTGCGGCGGCGAGGAAGCATTCAAGCGTCAGTGCCTCGATGCCCTTGATCATCACGCTGCGGATCATCTTGATCGCCGCCGCCTGGCCGGTCTTGTTGCCGACCACCGTGAGCTTCATGTCCAGTTCGTCGAGTAGTGGCGAGAGCGGCAGCGCGTGCGGTCCTGAGATTAACAGTGGCGTCTGGTGACGCGCCGGATAGATGGGCGCGACAACCGCCACGTCGACATAGCGCGCCCGTTCGCCCAAGAGCTTCTCGGTCTCCTGCTTGCGGCCGGGCGACACCGAGTTGATGTCGAGATAATAGGGCGCGCCGTTGAGGTGCGGCTCGACCGAACGCGCCGCCTCGACACTCGAGGCCGCGGTCACCGCCGAGATGATCAGGTCCGTCTCGGCCACCGCATCCGCCGCCGAGTTGGCAAGCCGCACGCCCATCTTCTCGCCTGCCGCCTTGAGGCGCGCGCCTTCGGCGACCGGAAATAGAATGTCCCAGGCCGCGAGGCGCTCGAGCCCGCTCTCACGCAGGCCCGCGGCGATCGCCTGTCCGGCCTCGCCGAAGCCGATGAAGGAAACGCGTGGCGTGTTGCGGCGGCTCATGTTTGGCATTCTAAATCGTTTTCACGGCTGCGCCGCTGCCAGGAGGCGAGACAATGGCGCACGTCGTCGCGCTGCGCGGCTCATACGGCATGGTGTGACACGGATTGTGATCACTTCGTTGCACCGAGGGCGTCAGCGCTGCCTCGTCGTCGAGCGGCGGGACAGGGAGGCAGCCGCCTCGTCGAACGAGCGTTCGTTGCCGTCGACCCCGTTGAACCAGGCGTCGAGCAGAGCGTCCTCGTCCTCGCCTTTCGCCAGCGCCGTCACCAGCACGCGATCGCTGTCAAGCGCGCCGCTCATCGCAATCACGAATCCGGGACGCCTGGCACCGGCGGCGTGCCGTGCGTGTGGAACGACTTGATCGTCTGCAAGCCCCAGGCCTGGCCCTTCTTGCGCTCGGTTTCGGTCCAGGTGATCGGATTCCAGTCCGGCGCCAGCACCAGCCGCGCGCCCGCGCAGGCGACTTCCACGCGGTTGCCGCCCGGCTCGTAAACGTAGAGGAAGAAGGTCTGCTGGATCGCGTGCTTGTGCGGTCCAGTCTCGATGAACACGCCGTTCTCCAGGAAAACGTCGGCAGCGCGCAGCACGTCCTCGCGCGAGTCGAGAGCATAAGTGACGTGGTGGAAGCGGCCTTTGGTGCCGGTGTGGTCGCGCGTATAGGCGAAGTCGTAAGACTTGTTGGTAGCGGTCATCCACATGCCGGCCTCGGTGCCGTCATCGAGCACGATCTGCTCGGTGAGCATGAAGCCGAGATAGGTCTCGAAGAATTCGCGGTTGGCCTTGATGTCGACCGCGAGGCAATTGAGATGGTCGAGCCGGCGCACATTGCAGCCGCGTGCGGGATAGCGCTGCGCCTGGTTCTTGAGCGCCGGCTTCTTGTCGGTGGGCGCGTCATACCATTCGGTCTCGTAATAGAGCTCGACGTAGTGCCCGTCGGGATCCTTGCACATGAAGCTCTTGCCGTGGCCGAAGTCGCCGTCGGTCCAGCCGATGTCGAAGCCCGAGCCTCTCAGCGCGGCCGCGCGCCGCTCCAGCGCCTGTGGGCTGCGCGTGCGAAACGCCATGTGCCCCAGCCCCGAAGTATTGGACGCCGTGAGCTTTAGTGAATAGCGCTCGTAGTCGTCCCAGCCGCGCAAATAGACGCTGTCGCCTTTCTCGCCGCTCTGGGTCATGCCCATGACGTCGATGAAGAACTTGCGGCTCTCTTCGAATTTCGGGGTCAGCATTTCGACATGGCCGAGATGGGCGATGTCGCGAATAGGTTCGCTCTGCAAGGGACGTGCTCGCTCGGTCTTAGTTGGTTCGGCCGCTATAAGGCCACGCGGGGTCGCAGTGGGTCAATTGTTCTGGCGCGTCGAAGGATTAGGTCCGCCGTTTCGTTGTTTTGAGGGGCATGATCCAACAGGATGGGCTCGCGCGGGCTGGAACAACCGTTCCATCGGTCAGGGCTCTTCCGGGTTATCGACGTAGATCAGCCCCGCCTTCTGCAGCCCCTCGCGCATCTTGTACATGTCGAGGGAAAGCTCGCCCGCAGCGAGACGCTGGCGCTTGCCGTCTTCGTCGTCCTTGCGTTTTTGCGCCTTCTGCGCGGTCTCAACTACGCGTTTCTTTGGGATGACCACCACGCCATCGTCGTCGGCCACGATCAGGTCGCCTGGTTCGACGTTCACTCCCGCGCACACAACCGGAACGTTCACCGCGCCGAGCGTCGATTTGACCGTACCCTTGGCGGATATCGCCTTCGACCACACCGGGAAACCCATCTCCTTGAGCGCCTTCACGTCGCGGCAGCCGGCGTCGATCACCAGGCCGACCACCCCGCGCGCGACCAGCGCGGTCGCCAGCAATTCGCCGAACATGCCGTCGGTGTTGTCGGCGGTGCAGCCGACCACCAGCACGTCGCCCTTCTGGCATTGCTCGACCGCGACGTGGATCATCCAGTTGTCGCCAGGCTGCGCCAGCACCGTTACCGCCGGCCCGCCGATCGAGGCGCCCGCCCAGATCGGTCGCATGTAAGGCTTCATCAGGCCGCTTCTCCCGAGCGCTTCGTGCGCGGTGGAGACGCCGACGCCGGCGAGGGTGCCGATGGCGTTCGGATC
>Ga0182035_10001174_pt1 | contig 13197 bp, 9 predicted proteins | sample flu12Cox44000170_FD_125969 | JGI IMG/M metagenome (GOLD analysis project Ga0182035, IMG submission 125969) | Lab enrichment of tropical soil microbial communities from Luquillo Experimental Forest, Puerto Rico - flux4day.12C.oxic.44.000.170 | ecosystem: Environmental > Terrestrial > Soil >...
CTACACGCGGTCGCTCGAGGACGATCTCGACAAGATCGAGCAGGGCAAGACCGACTATACCCGGACGCTGACCGCGTTCTACCGCAAGTTCAAAAAGGATCTGGCGCGCGCCGACAAAGAAATGATCGATCTCAAGAAGGGCATCGAGATCGGCGAGGCATGCGACAAATGTGGATCGCCGATGCTCAAACGGGTCGGCAAGTTCGGGCCGTTCATTGCGTGCAGCGCCTATCCGGATTGCACGAACACGCGCGAGATCGAGACCGAGGAGCCGGAATCGGAGACGGGCGAGGACGAGATCGAGCCGTGTGAGAATTGCGGCAGACCGATGGCCGTGAAGCGCGGCCGATTCGGACAGTTCCTCGCGTGTACGGGCTATCCGGAGTGCAAGACCACGCGAAAGCTGATCGCGACCAGGCAGGGTGGCCTGCGCGCGGCGAAACCCGATCAGATTCTGGACGAGAAATGCCCGCGCTGCGAGTCGAATCTGGTCATCAAGCAGGGGCGGTACGGTGAGTTCACCGCCTGCACGAATTATCCCGAGTGCAAGTACATCAAGCACAAGAGCACCGGGGTCAAATGCCCGAAGGACGCCGAGAAAGGCGGCGAGATCGTCGAGCGCAAATCGAAGCGTGGAAAGCTCTTCTTCGGCTGCTCGAACTATCCGGATTGCGACTTCGTGCTCTGGAACCGCCCCATGGCCGAGCCGTGCCCCAAGTGCGGCGCGCCGTTTCTCATCGAGAAGACCACCAAGCGCCACGGCCGCCGGCTGCTCTGCAACAACGAGGAGTGCGATTACTCGAGGTCCGAGGAGCGGCCCGTATCCGCGGCGTAAGGGCGTCGGTCCGGAGTGTGATTCGGGATTCGGGCCGCCAGCGTCGCCCCGAATCCCGAATCCCGTGTCTGTAATTTCCCCCCACTCTGTGGCAAGCTCTGGTCGGATGGTTACGATCATCGGCGGCGGCCTCGCCGGCGCGGAAGCCGCATGGCAGGTTGCATCCCGGGGCGTTCCCGTCATGCTCTACGAAATGCGGCCCGTGCGCCCCACGGCCGTCCACAAGACCGACCGCCTGGCCGAGCTCGTTTGCAGCAATTCATTTCGCGGCGACAAGCTCGACAACGCGGTGGGCCTCCTGAAAGAGGAAATGCGGCGGCTCGGATCGCTCGTGATGCGCGCCGCCGAAGCCAGCCGGGTGCCCGCAGGCGCGGCGCTGGCCGTCGATCGTGAGGTCTTCGCGAAGACCATCACGAGCGCCCTGACCAATCACGCCTTGATCAGCGTCCTGCGAGGCGAAGTCACATGTATCCCGGACTCGACCATTCGGGAACCGGTCATCGTCGCCACGGGTCCACTGACGTCGGATGCGCTGGCTGCCGACATCGTATCGCTCGTCGGCAGCGAGCACCTGTACTTCTACGATGCCATCAGCCCGATCGTCCTTGCCGAGACAATCGACGCCTCCAAGGTCTTTCGCGCGTCGCGGTGGGGAAGGAGCCTGCGGTCCAATCACCCGGCGGACGGACCGGGCGACTATCTGAATTGCCCGCTCACTCGAGATGAGTACGAGCGATTCTACGACGCGCTCGTCGCCGCAGAGTCCGCAACCGTGCACGATTTCGACCGGGCGAGATTCTTCGAGGGCTGCCTTCCGATCGAAGTCATGGCCCACCGCGGCCGCGACACCCTGCGCTTCGGCCCGATGAAACCCGTTGGCCTGATCGATCCGCGGACGGGCCGCGAGCCGTACGCGGCCGTACAATTGCGGCAGGATACGCTCGCCGCCGACCATTTCAGCCTGGTGGGCTTCCAGACGCAGATCAAGTGGGGCGACCAGGCGCGCGTGCTGCGGTTGATTCCTGGACTCGAAGCCGCGGAGTTCGTTCGGTTTGGGATGGTGCACCGCAACACCTACATCAACGGGCCGAAGGTGCTTGTCGAGACGTGGCAGGTCCGCTCGCGTCCGTCGCTTTTCTTCGCCGGTCAGATGTCTGGTGTCGAAGGCTACGTCGAGTCGGCCGCCTCGGGCCTCCTCGCGGGCATGAACGCCGCCGCGCTCGCCAACGGCGAGCCCGTTTCGGCGGCCCCGCGGACGACCGCCATCGGCGCGCTCGCCTACTACGCGTCGCACGCGGATCCGGAGCGGTACGATCCATCGAACATCACGTTCGGCATCATTGAGCCGCTCGAACGCCCTCCGCGCGGCAAGAAGCTGCGCAGCCTCGCACTATCCGAGCGCGCGCTTGCCGATCTCGACAGGTGGCGGACGGGTGCCCTGGCCCCACCCGCTGGGCCCGCAGGTGTCGCCGAATCGTTGCACTCCGTCTGATGTCCGCGCGCCTGGAGGCCAAGGAGTTCATCGACTTCGTGCAGTGGAACCGCAGTCTGTCCGCGCACACGGTCCGGGCGTACGAGAGCGATCTTTCACAGTTCATTGCCCATGTCGGCGCCGCGCGCGGCATCAAGCCCTCTGACGTCATGCCTGGCCACCTCGATCGGGCCGCCATCCGCGAGTTCCTCGCCGGACTCCACAAACGGGGCTGCTCGCGGGCCACGAGCGCGCGCAAGCTTGCCGCGATCCGGACGTTTCTCAAATACTTGCTGCGAAAGGAGACGATCGGCGACGACCCGGGGACGCTGGTCGCCACGCCGAAGCGCGACCTCCGCATGCCGGCGCACCTGTCGGAGCGCGAGATGAACGCGCTTCTCGACGCCCCCTCGACCGATGGACCGTTCGGCCGTCGGGATCGAGCCATCCTCGAGCTGTTTTACGCGTCCGGACTCCGCCTCAGCGAGCTCGTCGGCGTTGATGTCGACGACATCGACCTCGCGTCGAGGCGCGTGCGCGTCCTTGGGAAAGGCGGGAAAGAGCGGATCGTGCCGTTCAACACGAGCACGGCCCGCGCGCTCAGGGAGTACTTGAAGGATCGGGAGCAGCTCGCCCGATTCGCCGCCCGCGAGGACTCCCGGCGTCCCTCTCGCCCCGCCAGCCCCCTTTTCTTGAATTACCGCGGCGGACGTCTCACCGTCCGCAGCGTCGATCGCCTGGTCCGGCGGTACGTCGCCGTCACCAGCACGCGCATGGGCATCAGCCCGCACGCGCTCCGCCACTCATTCGCCACGCACCTGCTCCAGCGGGGGGCGGATCTCCGCGCCATCCAGGAAATGCTGGGCCACGCGCGTCTCAGTACCACACAGCGTTACACGCATGTGAACGCCGCGCAGCTCCTTGACTTGTATAGGAAGACGCACCCCCGGGCGTCTTCAACAGGCTTGAACAAACCCTGACCGGCGGCAGGAGCGGTGGGAAGGGCGGGAGGGGGAGGAGAGGCGGGACGGCCGGGAAGGTGAACCGAGCCCTGACTGCTCCGCCTTTCCCGCCCTTCCCGCCGATCCTGCCTGAGACGGTCACGGAGTGAGCTACGACGCGGCGGCAACCGGCGGCTGCTGCGCGAGCGGCGCCGCGCGGCGGCCGCGCGGGAACTCAATGCCGAGTGTCTTGATCTTGTAGTTCATGACGCGCGGGCTGATGGACAGGAGCTCGGCCGCGTCTTTCTGTACCCAGTTCGACATCTTCAGCGCCTCGACCAGCGCATGGCGCTCGATGTCTTCGAGCGGAATGCCCGTTGGCGGAATCTTGACCACGGCCGCATGCTCGCGGGTGCCGCCCGCTGTCGAGACTTCGCCAAGCCGCAGGTCCACCGAGGCTATCGCCCGCCCCTCCGCGAGCAGAATCGCGCGCTCCACGGTGTTCTCCAGCTCGCGGATGTTCCCGGGCCAGTTGTAGCGCATCAACAGCTTCTGCGCGTCCGGCTCCATGCCTTCGATCTTCTTCTTGAGCTCGCCCGCGAACCGCCGCAGGAACGAGTTCGCCAGCGGAACGATGTCGTCTTTGCGCTCGCGCAGCGGGGGCATCTCGATCGAGACAACATTCAGCCGGTAGTAAAGGTCTTCCCGGAACTGTCCCGCTTGCACCATCGCCGACAGGTCGCGGTTGGTCGCGGCGATCAGCCGCACATCAACCCTCAACGTGCGCGTCCCGCCAAGCCGCTCGAACTCGTGCTCCTGCAGCACGCGCAGGATCTTCGCCTGCGTGCTTGGGCTCATGTCTCCGATCTCGTCGAGGAAGAGCGTGCCGCCGTCCGCCTGCTCGAACCGTCCGATGCGCTGCTTGTCGGCACCCGTGAACGCGCCCTTCTCATGCCCGAAGAGCTCGGATTCGAGCAGGTTCTCCTGCAGCGCGGCGCAGTTGACCTTGACGAAGTTGCGCGAGGTTCGCAGCGAGTTGTGATGGATCGCCCCGGCAATCAGCTCCTTGCCGGTGCCCGTCTCGCCGCGAATCAACACGGTCGTATTGCTCTTCGCGACTTTCTTGACGATGTCCAGCACGCGCTGGAGCGCCGGGCTGGATCCGACGATCCGATCGAAGTCGTAGAGGTCCTGCTGCGTGCCGCGCAGGTACTCGAGGTCGGTCTTGACGCGCTTCACCTCGAGCGCCTTCTCGATCTTGACCTCCATCTCCTCGATCTCGAACGGCTTCTGCACGTAGTCGAAAGCGCCGATTTTCATGGCCTCGACCGCCGTGTTCACCGAACCAAACGCCGTCATCAGGATGACCGCGGTCGTCGGATGCAGCGCCTTGGTCGTGCGCAGGACGTCGAGCCCATCGCTCCCGCCCATCTTCAGGTCGCTCAGGACGACGTCGAAGTAGCTGTCGTGCAGGCGCTCGATCGCTGCATTGCCGTTCGAAGCTTCTTCCACCTCATGACCCGCCTCGGTCAGCCCTCGCGCCAACCCCCGGCGCAGCGCGTCATGATCATCCGCAATCAGAATACGGCCCATCGTCGTCTCCTACTGCCCCCCGGACCCACGCGACCCGCCTGAGACCCCTCCGGCCTACTTGAACCATCCCGTCGCGCTCTTCACCGGCAGCGTCACGCGAAAGCGCGTGCCCGCCCCGGGTACGCTGCTCACATCGATCCGTCCATCGTGGGCGTTGACGATCTTTCGGACAATCGCCAGCCCGAGCCCGGACCCCTGCGGCTTGGTCGTGAAGAACGGGTCGAAGATCTTGTCCATCGCGTCCCGCGGCAGCCCCGGCCCATCGTCTGCGACTTCGACGATGACCGTTGGCGTCGGCGGCTGCAGCCCCGCAAACGCGGGGTCGTCATCGATCGCCCCTGTCACGCACGAGATCGAAATCTTCCCGCGTCCGTCGAGCGCCTCGAACGCATTGGTGAGCAGGTTCGTGAAGACCTGCGACAGCTGGTGATGATCCGCCTCGATCAGCGGCAGATCTTCTTCCATCTCGATCGTCACAGCCACGTTGCCGCGATTGGTCTTCGATTCGGCCATGGTCACCGACTGCTGCAGCACGTCGGTCATGTCGGTGTGCGCGACCTGCAGCCGGACGGGTCGCACGAACTCGAGCATCTCCACGACGATGGCGTTGGCCAGCTTGGCTTCGCTCAGGATGTCGGCGACCAGAAGCTGCGCGTTCTCCGAATCGGGCACCTGACGCCGGAGTAGTCCGGCCATGACCTCGATGCCGGCGAGCGGGTTCTTGAGCTCGTGCGCGATCCCTGCCGCCATTTCACCGAGCGAGGCCAGCCGGTCGCGCAGCCGCTCGCGCTCCTCGAGCTGCTCGACCTGCGTGAGATCCTTGAAGTACATGACGGCGCCGATGACGTCGCCGGCGTCGTTCTTCACCTGCGACAGCGTGTAGCCGATGACGCGATCGAGGTCCTTGAGGCGCAGCTCGGCGCGGTTTGGCAGGTGGCTCAGCTCGAAGGCGCTGGCCACGACGCGAACGGCGGCGGGCCGATCGTGAAGGACGTCGGTGAACTTGCGCCCGACGTCCTCCGCGCGGCGGGTGAGTCCGAAGATTCGGTACGCCTCGTCGTTCATGAGCGCAAGGCTGCCGTCGCGATGAACGGCAATGACCCCGTTGCGCATGCTGCTGACCAGGTGGCGGAAGAAGGGGTCGTCGGCCGCTGCGGGTGGCCGCACGGTGAGACGGCGTTCTGTCTGAGACGGGGCGGGCCGGGCAGACCGCCGCACCAGAGGTGCACCCGGGCCCTGCGGAGACATGTCGGACATGGTCGCGCGCACTTTGAGCTCAGCCGTGCAGGGGCAAAGGCTGTGCCCGCTGCTGATTTCGGCCGACGTTCGAAAAACTGACGTCCAATCAGCGAGTTACGGGAGTCGATTTGAGACGCATGATAACAAATACGTAATTGCTTGACGATTCCGTCACTGTTTCGGAGAGTGCGAGACCGCGCTCTGAAGTTCTTCCCACTGGTGCATAAGGTCGCCCACCTTCCACATCAGCGCGTGATGCTCGTCGACGACTGGTTGTGCCGTCATGCGGTCCTCATAAAAACCGGGCGCCGACATCGCCTGTTCGAGCTGCTTGATCGCCCGCTCGCACTCGGCGATCTGGTGTTCCAACCTCTCAATCTCCGACTGACGCGCCTGATCGGCCCGCTGCCTCTTTCGAGCCTCGGCGTCGATCCGTTTCTTCTCTTGGTGCGAAACGCGCGGCTTGTTGGCTTCGACAGCTCGTGACACCGGCGCGTGACCGCGCTTCGCATCGCCTTCCTGCTGCCGCCCCGGCCTCGCCTCGCGTTCGTGCCGCCCTTCCTGCCTTTCCCGCCTCTCCTGCCTTCCCCGCCCTTCGTGCCTTTCCTGCCTCTCCCGACCTTCCTGCCTGTCCTGCTCCTCCCGCCCTTGCTTGTGCCAGAGAAATTCTGTGTATGTCCCAGGGTAGAGCGTGGCTGTGCCTCCGCCGACCTCGACGATCTTGGTCGCGAGTCGCTCGACGAAGTACCGATCGTGCGAAACGAAAATCAGGGTCCCGCCGTAATCCACGAGCGCGTCGAGCAGGACCTCCTTCGAGTCGAGATCCAGGTGGTTGGTGGGCTCGTCGAGCAGCAGCGTGTTCGATGGCTGCAGCAACATCCGCGCGACGGCGAGCCTCGTCCGCTCACCGCCCGACAGCACACGCACCGGCTTGTAGACATCGTCACCCGAAAACAGGAACCCGCCCAGGATGTGCCGAATCGCCGGCACCATGTTGAGCGGGGAGCCCGAGGCCAGCGTCTCGTACACGGTGGGTGTCGAATCCATGCGCGTCGCCTCGTCCTGGGCGAAGTACTGCATCACGACGTTGTGCCCGGGCGTTCGCTCGCCGGAGTCGGGAGACTCTTCACCTGAGAGCATGCGCATCAGGGTCGACTTGCCCGACCCGTTGGGACCGACGAGCGCGATGCGATCGCCGCGCTCGATGTGCAGACCCAGATCCGCGAATACAACCAACCCGTCGTACGCCTTGCGCGCATGCTTGAGCTCGATGACGGTCCGCCCGCTCTTGGCGGAGACGGGGAAGTCGAAGTGGATTCGCTTGTGCTCCGGCGGAACCTCGATCGGCACGACCTTCTCGAGCATCTTGATCCGGCTCTGGACCTGCGACGCTTTGGTCGCTTGGTAACGGAACCGGTCGATGAACATCTTCACGCGCGCGATCTCTTCGTCCTGCTCACGCTTGGCCTTGCGCAGCGCTTCGATGCGCTCGTGGTGCTCGGCGAGATAGCCGCTGTAGTTCGTGTAGTAGTCGGTCAGCGTGCGGAGCGTCAGGTCGGCGATGCGGGTCACGACCGCGTCCAGAAAGAAGCGGTCGTGCGACACCAGGATCACAGCATGCGGATAGGCGGTCAGATACTCCTCAAGCCAGTTGCGCGCCTCGAGATCGAGATGATTGGTCGGCTCGTCGAGCAGCAGCAGGTTTGGCTGGGTGAGCAGCAGCTTGGCCAGCGCAATCCGCATCTGCCAGCCGCCCGAAAACGTCTCGGTTCGGCGCTCGAAGTCGGAGGTCTTGAACCCGAGACCCTGCAGCACCGTCGCGGTCTTCAACTCGATGCTGTAGCCATCGTGCACGCGGAATCGATCCTGCAGGTCGCTGTAGCGGTGCAGCATCTCGTCGTGCTCGGCTTCGGGGATCGACGGATCGCCCAGCCGGTCTTCGAGCGCGTGCATCTCCGCCTTGACCGCCAACAGCGCCGCGAACGCGCTCGAGGCTTCCTCGAAGAGCGATCGTCCGGCATGGGTCAAGCCGTCCTGTGGCAGATATCCTGTCGTGAGGGTCGACGGCTTAAGGATGGCTCCTGCGTCCGGCTCCTCGAGCCCGGCCATCATTTTCAGGAGCGTGGTCTTTCCCGCCCCATTCGGCCCGCAGAGCCCGACCCGCTCGCGGTCGGTGATCTGCCACGTGACGTGATCGAACAAGACCCGGTCGCCAAAGGATTTCGTGAGTTCCGAGAGCTGAATCACTCTCCCAGCGCCTTTGCCGCCGCCGCCAGCACCTGCGGCACCCGGAATGGCTTGGTGAGATACCCGGCGACGCCCAGGTTCACCGCCTCGATCGCGCTCGATTCGGTCGAGAACCCGGTAATGATGATCACCGGCAGATTCGCCTTGTACCGCTTCGCCTCGCGAATCACGGTGAGCCCGTCCATCCCCGGCATCTTCAAGTCCACAATCAGGAGATCGTACGAATACAGCCGCATCCGGTCCAGCGCGGAGCGCCCCCCGCCCGCCACATCCACCTCGTACTCGGCCAGAGCGAGCGTCTTCTGCAGCAGATCCCGGATGCTCGCCTCATCGTCCACGACCAGCACGCGCGGGCGCGTCGCGCTGGCGGCTGGTCGGGCTGCCGCGGTTACCGGGGCGGGTCGCGATCCACCGCCCCGCGGGCGTTGGCTGTCCAGCCACGCGTCGATGTCGGTCTTGCGAAAACGCCACTGCCGGCCAACGCGGACGGCTGGAATTTTTCCGGCCTTGATGAGCCGGTACACCGTCCGCAAGTTGACCTGCAGGTATTCGAGGACTTCCTCTGTCGTTAAGAAGGTCTCGTCAATCATGAAACAATTCGCTAGGCCCGGCTAAAGGGGCCGCCGTTGGGAGTTCGACCGTGAAGATCGCACCGCCTTCGGGGTGATTGGCGGCCATGATCTGCCCGCCGTGTTCCTGAACGATGCCGTAGGCGATAGCGAGCCCCAGGCCGGTGCCCTGGCCCACTTCCTTGGTCGTGTAAAACGGCTCGAAGATCCGCGACAACGTGTCTTCGGCGATCCCCGTGCCCGTGTCTCGCACCATCGCCACCACGCGGTCGCGACCGGGCGACAGTGACGTCGTGACTTCGATCCGACCGCCCCGTCCCTTCGCGGCAACCGCGTGCTCGGCGTTCATCACCATATTCAGGAACACCTGGTGGAGCAGCAACGGGTCGCTCTTCACGCGGGGCAGCTTCTCGTCATAGTGTCGCACGAGTTCGATGTCGAGAGCACGGCAGGTCGAGGCCCTGAGCGTGAGTACCTTCTGCAGCACGGCGTTCACGCTGACCGACCGGCGTGCGAGCCGGCGCGACCCGGCAAACACGAGCAGATTCCGCACGATTTTTGCCGCCCGGTCAGCCTCGCGGTAAATCGTCTGGACTTCCTTGCGCAGCTGCTTCGGGAACGCGCCCGTCACGCGCAGCAGCTCCATGTGCCCGAGCACCCCCTGCAGCGGATTGTTCAGCTCGTGCGCAATGCCCGCCACGAATTGACCGAGCGCCGCCAGCTTTTCGGTCTGCGTGAGCCGCTTCCGCAGCTCCTCGCGTTCCGCCTCGAGCCGGGTGTGCGGCGTGAGATCGCGCGCGACCATCACCCGTCCGACGCGCTCCCGCTCCGGGTTCACCAGATGCGTCAGGGTCACCATGAATGGGCCCCTCAGCACCGGATCCAGGATCTCGCGAGAGACCGCGATATCCGCGTCCGCAGCGCCGCTCGACTCGAGATCGGTCATCCACTGGGCCAGCTCAGCGCCCACATGATCGGCCAGCGGCGCGTCGACCAGCTCGTCGCGTGTGCGTCCGCGGCGTGCGGCGAACGCCTGGTTGACGTGCGTCAGCCGCCCCCGTCGATCGGTCACTGCGACCAGATTCGTGATCGAGTCGAACGTGTTCTCCAACTCGCGCCGTGATCGGATCAGGTCGTCCAGGAGCTGCATGTTCTCGATCGTGCCCGCGAGCTGCTGGCCCAGTTCGTCCGCGCGGTCGAGCACATCCAGCTCACTGCCCGGACGGATGCGCACGCCGTCGAACACAATGGTGCCGAGCGCCCGCCGCCTCCCGCGAAGAGGAACCGTGACCGTTACCTTCGCGTCTTCCTTCGCCTCTGTGGGAATCGCCGATCCCTCGGCCGTCGTCGACAGGCCAGCGGCCGTCCGCGCTCCTCCGACGATCTCAGCTCGTGTACAGCGCATTGCAATTGCCGGGGGCGCTGCCTCATCATCCACGCCGACCCGCATCCCTCGCGGGGCGCCGCCAGTGCCCGAGGAGGCCTGCAGGATCAGGACGCGAGCCCGGCGATCGTGTATCCACACCGACGCGCGATCCGTGCCGAACAGCAGGTTCGCGCCGCGGCAGAAAGCGTCGAGACCAGCGGAAAGGTCGAGCGTCGCTGACAGGCTGGCGGACAACTCATCGACGAGCGCCCGCGTCTCCCGGTGATGCACGTCGCGTTGGCGGAGATGCGTCAGTTCGAGCGCAATCGAGAACCCGTCGGCTGTTTCGGCTAGTGCCTCAGCGATCTTTCCGGTGAGCGCTTCAGGGAGGGTCTTCGACCGCGGGGTCCGAAAGCCAATCGCGAGCAGCCTGATACCCGCGCCGCTCCATTTCAGAGGCAGCAGGAGCAGGCTCTTTGCGTCCAGACGCCGGGCGAGATCCGGCATTCGCCTGGCCGCGTCGCTGACAAAAACGGGCTCGCGACCTTCGACTGCGCTCGTGACAGCGGCCATCTCCCGCTGTCCCGGAGACCAGGGATCTGTCCCGAGCGCATCGATTCCGAAACCGGACGTCGCCCGCAACACGCCATTTCGTGGATTCTGCTGGAGGAGAAGGGACGAGTGGCCACCCGAGCGCTCGATTGTTTCCCGATGCAACTGGCGGAGCAATTCGTTTTGCCGACGCTCGCTCGCGAGAAGGCGGATCGCGGATCGCCGGGAGGTACCCGAACGCAACGAGGGCAGTCGGCGGCGCTGGCGAGCGTGTGTCTCTTTTCGGCGCATCAAAGGTCGGGGACCCCAGCGCAGCGACCGCGTTCGGGGGGCGGCCGCCCGGGATGTCGAGCGCCGCAATCGCGTCAGGGCCAGGCTCTGCCGGTGGCCGATTCTACCGCGAACGTTTTCCGTCCGCCACCGAACGCTCGCCACTGCCCGTCCCTAAGTAAATGACTGCGAGTTAGTTAGCGCCTTGCCGACTATAATCACTTGAAGGGAAATCGTCCAGACTCTCTGCTGTTCGCCGACGTCTTAAGAGTAACGAGCACGAAGTAACAAGTAACGAGCACCGAGTTGCCGAGTAACGACTAACTGAAACCCGCCGCGCTCCGCATGACGTGGACGGACGAAGAGCTCGTCGCCCGATCGATTGGGGGCGACGCCGACAGTTTCAACGAGCTCATCCTGCGATGGGAACGGCCGATCTACGCCCTCGCGTACCGCACCATCGGGCGCGAAGAGGATGCGCGGGACGTGTGCCAGGAGACATTCCTGCGCGCGTTTCGCGCGCTGCCCGGATTTCGCGGGCAAGCCAAGTTCTCGTCGTGGCTGTACCGCATTGCGCTCAATCTCTGTCGCGATTGGATCCGCCGGGAGCGTCGCGCCCCTCTCCTCCAGCCACCCGAGGACGGGGATCTGATGGAGCTGGCGGCGGCCGCCGAGCCGGCCGAGTCGATCGAAGATCTGGTGGCGCGCAAGGATCTCGCGCGATCCGTCGAGCGTGCGATGGCGCTCCTGCCGGAGGAGCAGCGCACGGCGATTGTGTTGAAGGAGTTCCACGGGTTGACCTTCCAGGAGATCGCGAACCTGGCGGGGTGCCCCTTGAGTACGGTAAAAACGCGCCTGTATCAGGGATTGACCGTCCTCAGGCGCGAGTTGGCCAGAACTGGCAAGGTATGCGTCAAATGACCAATGACATCATGTGCGGATATCCGGGTGATCGCGAAGCGGAGTTGATGGCGTATCTATACGACGACATCGCGCCTGCCGATCGCGCCGCGTTCGAGCAGCACCTGACGACCTGCGCCCGGTGCCGCGGCGAGCTGAACGGGCTCGTCGACGTGCGAGCGCAGCTGGCGCGCTGGTCGCCACCCGATCTGAATCTCGCGCCCTCCGGCCGGCGACCATCTCTTGTGAGCGAGATGCCGATCGTCCAACCTCCCCCGGCGCGGTGGTCGCTCTCGCGCGATATTCCGAGATGGGCGCAGTTGGCGGCCGCGCTCCTTGTGGTCGGCGTCGCGGCCGGTATCGCCAACCTCGAGGTGCGCTACGACCGTAACGGGCTCAGCATTCGTACAAGTTGGTCGAAATCCACGAGCCAGGGTCTTCCGAGCTCGAACGCTGCGAGTCTTGCCGACCCTTCGAGTGCCGGGCGCGCCGACCTCGTTGCCATCGAGCAACGTCTGGAACGTCTGGAACGGCTTCCGAGTGAGCTCCGCGCCCAGTTCGGGGCGCCCTCCGCGGCCACGATCGCCCACACACCTTCGGTGGGCGATGCCGAGCTGATGCGCCGCGTGAGAACGCTCGTCGACGAGAGCGCCCGCCGACAGCAGACCGAGCTCGCGTTACGCGTTGCAGAAGTCGTCCGCGACACGAATGTGAAGCGGGAGGCCGACTTGCAGAGAATCGATCAGAGTCTGGGTATGTTCCAGAACAAAACGGGCGTCGAAGTCCTCAGAAACCGTCAAAAGCTCGACTATATTCTGCAACGTGTATCGCAGCAGCAGCCGCAGCAGTAGGGGGATCCGTGACAGCCAAGGGAATCAACGTCGCCATCGTCGTTATCGCGACTGGATGCCACCTGACGGCCGCCTCGCCTGCCAGGGCGCAATCCACCGCGCTCAGCCTGTCCTCGGCACGTGAGGATGCGGAAGCGCGGGAGGATCCGTATCAGATCGGCGTGCTCGAGCGCGTGCTCGAGGGCGCCGTCGAGCACGGCGTCACCGTGACGCGCGATCGCCTGCAGGCCATCGCGCAGGTGCCGACCGAGCTGCTCGTGAGCGACAACGCGCACGCCCGCGGGTTTCGGCTCGAGGGATACGGCGTGTTCTTCGACGTGTCGGTACCGTCGTTCGAGACGACGCTGTGGACGATTCGAACTC
>Ga0182035_10001184_pt1 | contig 13168 bp, 9 predicted proteins | sample flu12Cox44000170_FD_125969 | JGI IMG/M metagenome (GOLD analysis project Ga0182035, IMG submission 125969) | Lab enrichment of tropical soil microbial communities from Luquillo Experimental Forest, Puerto Rico - flux4day.12C.oxic.44.000.170 | ecosystem: Environmental > Terrestrial > Soil >...
ATCTTTTTACTGCCGGCTTTGTACGTTTGGGTTGCCAAGGAAGGAGACAGGCTTCCCGAACCGGAAGCTGGATTCCAGGAGAACCCGTAGTTAGTTCGTTTGCGAACACTGTTGAGCAATGAAAAACAGGAAAGGGGCACGAAGTGGAGAGACACGAAGTTCGAGCTCGGATCGAGGGCGTAGGCATCATCCCGGCCATTCGAGTTTCGTTTGCCGAAGACGCTGCGGTGCTTCCGGGGGCCTTGACTCCGAGCGAGATCATCATGGCGTGGAAGACAGGCGCGGACCTAATCAAAGTGTTTCCTTGCGCCCATGTTGGCGGCGACTCTTACACACCCGCACTCAAAGCACTCTTCCCCAATTTACCCCTGATCGCATCCGGTGGTGGCGTGAATCAACAATCGGTTTTCAACTTCATTTCTGGCCGGCACAGCTGCCCTTGGCATCTGCGCGGAACTGGTCCCGAAGAACCTGTCCAACTTCGACAGGAGGAGCGAAGCTGCCGGCGTGAGGGTGCCCCGCGAACTTCCGACCGAATGGGCAAGGTCCTATGTTGAAACGCTACCGTCATGCCGCCGGAGTGATGGTCTTCGTATGGGGTGGATTGATTCTAGGCGCGGAGGTAGCAGCAATGACTGCCCCAGCTGTACGCGACATCACAGAGGATGAAAACGGCGGACCGAAGGGCGTCGTGCTAATCATGCACGCCACCGACAAAAACGGGAATCCGGTTCCTCCTTCCTCACTGCAAGCGGTTGAGGTCACCGAACACGGCGAAAAGTTGCAAATCGTGAGCGGGCCGACAATCGCCCGCCCCGCACAAATCGCATTCGTAGTCGATTCCAATTTTCATCAGAAGCAGGTGCTTCAGCTAGAAAAGGAAACTTTAGAGGGCCTGCTGTCTTATTTCAAAAAGGAAAGGGCTCACGCCCTGGTCATGAACTATGGGACCGACATTCACACTTCGGGCGCGTTAACGGAAGACTTGGACAGCTTGAGGGCATTCACTCGCTCCATCCACGCGGATACAGATAAACGCAACGAGACCATCCTGCTGTTCGACGCTCTGAAAGAAGCCATCGACGCTGTGCGCGAGGCGTCGGGCAACAAGGCGATCGTGGTGTTCGCGGAGGGCAACGGCTATGGAAACTCCGTCCGTCAGCAAACTCTGGCCTTCCTGGCCCAAAAAGACCACATTGCGTGCTACGTTGTGCTTTTCGCTGATCACAGCTTCTACGGCACGAAAGCGATTCGACGGTACGGCTGGGATTTGGTGGATCTGGCGCCGAAAACGGGAGGTAAATTCTGGGAAGCTGGCAGCGATGCTCGCAAGACCGAAAAAATTGTCGCGGAAATTGTACGCGAAACGAGTTCACAGGCCATCATTGAAGTTGTTCCCTCCGTGAGCCGCGCCCATGCTTTTCATCGTATTTGCGTGACCTCCTCGAAACGCCGCCTTCAGGCGCAGACGGGATACTACGACGGCTCTCATTGACGAGAAAACGCTTAGCGCTTTTTGCCCCAACATGCAAACGAACGATACGCATTTGGGGGCCCGTAGGATCATTTGTCAGAGTGACAATACTTGCACCCGGTGCTCGCATTGTTTTTGCGGTGACACGCGATGCAGCCGGCCATGGTGGTCACTTCGGTGGCTCTGGCCATCATGTCCATATCCGCGACCTGACCGTGGCACATTTCACAGGTCATTTCGGCTTCGAGATGGGAACGATGATTCCAGTACACCCAACCGGGCAGCACGTAGACGCGCACCCACGGAATCGAGGTTTCCGATTTGGCCAACTCTGCCAGCTTCCGAATCGGAGCCTTTTCTTTAGCGATGGTCGCGTGGCAAGCCATACATTTGCTCACCGTGGGGAAACTCATTTTGTCACCGGGTTCGGGATTGGGATGGCACTGCTGGCATTGCAGCTTGAGCGCCAGGTGCTTTTTGTGGCTATACGGGATCGGCTGCACTGGCGGCTCATCTTTTTTTGCAGGCGCGTCATCCTTCTGCTGAGGCGCTGCGCGCAGGTGTGTGGTACCGAGAAGGTAAAGAAGCACCAGAAGCGCGATCGACAACCTCATGGGTGGGCCCAAAAGTGTCGAAGGAGGTTGCGGTCTGGAATTTTCGCGTTCCGGGGCAGGACGAACATTAAGTCAGTCCACCGCTGACGAGTAGCTCTTGCACAGCGCGGTGAGCTTCGTCGATGGCCTGATTGGTAAATGCTGCGGCGCCGGCATCGGCATTGGCGATGGTGACTCGCCCGAAGCGCTGGCGGCCGATGATGTGGGGGCGCTGTTCGGGAGGCACGTCGGGATCGGCGAGCGTGTCATACGTGTAGGCGTAACCGTACGGCCACCGATTCACGGTGATGGCGGCGATGTCTTGCGCGGGATCGAATCCTCCCGGACCCAACATGCGCTGAAGCTGCCTGCGAATTTCCAATTCGAATTGCGCGAAGGTCGTGGACAGCAGCTCCTGTTGCCCGAGCCGGTTTTGTTCTTTTCTCGGCAGGCCAGGCTTGTTGGGATTGCGCATCAAGTGAAGAAGTATGGGTTCTTCGGAAGCGGTCACGCCGTTGTAACCGCCTACCGTCGTGCCGGGATCGAGCATGCACTCGGTGTGATACATGCACGGCGCACTAATGGCGGAGACCCCGAGCTTTTCGAATGCCGTCCACCTGCGAAGCAAGACATTGGTGTACATCATCGGCACTTTTGCGGGATAGGCGAGGGCTTCGCGCTGGCGCTCCGGCAGTTCCGGCATGAGATCAGGAATGAAACCGTTGTAGCAGGCGAGAATGCAGTGACGCGCCCGGACGCCCGAAAGTGTGCCATCGTGTATGTAGGCGATTTTCACGGCGCGGGCGGAATCCTGTGCTCCTTCGTGCTGGACCCGCACTACGCAACTGCTTAAACGAATGCGCACCGCCGCTTCCGGCTTGTCGAGCTGATCGTAGGCAACCGGCGCCTGCACGATCGTGTTCATGGATTGATTTCCGGGAATCGCGGAGGGAACCAATTTCGCGACAAGCAGGCGGGCGACGGAAGCGTTGCCATCCGGAAAGTGGAACAGAAATGATCCTTCGTTGAAGCTTTCTTCGAACTTCAGGCCCAGCCCATTGAAGCCTACGGCGCTGTGTTGCGCCGCTTCGAGCGCCGGCATGGTGTCGACTCTTTTGTTGTTGCGGCCACCCTCCCCCTGAAAAAAGGGGAGCGCATCGGGACTGATGTTGGCCACCTTCAGCAGATAATCCTGATACGACATGCTCGCGAGCTGCTTACGTTTTGCCTCCTGACTGAGACCCGCCAGGTAGTCCGGATTTTTGCCGTGAAGACGGATGAGGTCTTTCCGGGCCGAATCGCTCAGAGGCGCTTTCTCGAAGAACGCTTTCCAGGGTAGCCTTCCGGCTCCTGCGACGAGACGGTCTTCACCAAAATGTTCTTTATCGAAGAAAATTCCGTTTTGCAGGCCGTATTTTTCCTCAATGACGCGATTGTGAAATTGCGGACCGCGCTGTACTTCAATTCCCAGATCTTTGATCAGCGCCTTGGCGCAGTAGCTGTAAGGGTAGGGCGTGGCGATCCCCATCGTTCCGCCGAACCCGATGAACGTCTTTCCCTGATAATGAAATTCGTTCCGTTTGGCATGTCCGCCGAAATCGTCGTGGTTATCGAGAATCAGGATGCGTTGATCAGGGCCGAGTGCGGTCCGATAGAAGTAGGCGGCGGACAAACCGGAGATGCCGCCGCCGACGACGACCAGATCGACCTCTTCCTGAAGATGCTCGCGGGAAACGGGAAACTCGGCGTACTTCCCGTTGTGTATCCGAGCGAATTCTTCAACCGCGACGGGATAGTGACCGCGCAGGCCGGTCCGCAAGGGTGGGTATGACGCCGCGTCGACGTTTTCGGGTGCGGCTTTTGCTAGGGAGGGCAATCCGCACAGGGTGGCGTAAGCCCCGGTAATTCCGATGCCGTTCAAAAAATCGCGCCGCGCGATGGGGCGTTTCATTCCCAGCGCGCGCAGCTCGTCGATGTCACGCATGCGAACGTCTCCGATTTCAATTCGCTCAATTCCCTGGCCGAGCCAGACTGTACATCGCCGTTCGAATATAACAAACCGAAAACTCGGTGTGAGCGGCCGGCAAGAAAATGGCGTCTTGGAAGCTAGTGACGACCGGATGGATAGCGGAACACCGGGGTCGCTTGGGGACAAGCGTATGTCACTCTGAGACAAGGATTGCCCCCGGCAACCTGGTACTGTATCGCGAGGGGATGGGCCTTGCGGCCCAAGGTCATTCAACTGTTTCGTTTATAAATTGGCAGTCGCGCCGCCCTGCGAGGCGGAGAATCTCGCGGATACCGGCGCCCTCAGGGTGGAATCCGGGCAGGAGGTGGGAAATGAAAGTCATGCATCGTTCCATCATGTTGGTGATCCTCTTTTGTCTGGCTGTGGGCAAGCCCGCAGGCGCTCAAACTTCTTCTACTTCCTTGCGCGGAATGGTCACGGACGCCAGTGGCAGCGCCATCGCTGGCGCCACAGTGACTCTGAAGAACACGGAGTCCGGCGTGGAACGGACGGTCGCGACGGACACCTCGGGCGAGTTCCAGTTCCTGCAACTGTCGGCGGGCAAGTACACCTTGAACATCAGTGCCCAAGGTTTCGCCAATTACGAGCAGAAAGATCTGGCGCTTTTGGTGAACACGCCGGTCAGCACGATTGTGCAGCTGAAAATCGGCGCTGCCACCGAGAGTGTCACCGTCACGGGAGAAGCGCCGCCGTTGAACATCGTGGATGCATCACTCGGCAACTCGTTCAGCGAAACCCAGGTCAAGCAGATCCCCATTGATGGTCGCAACGTTCCAGACTTGCTCACCTTGCAGGCAGGCGTGGCATACACCGGAAACCGTCCCGACATTGACAAAAATAATGACACGCGCAGCGGAGCCGTGAACGGCGCGCGTAGCGATCAAAGCAATTTCACCCTGGATGGCGTGGACGTAAACGACCAGTCGAATGGATACGCGTTTACGTCGGTCCTGCCAATCACTCCGGATTCGGTGCAGGAATTCCGCGTGACCACTTCCAACTACAACGCCGATCAGGGACAGGGTTCAGGGGCACAGGTCGCGTTGCTCACCAAGAGCGGCACGAATCTACTTCACGGGTCGGCGTACGAATACATGCGCAACACCATTACCAGCGCCAATGATTATTTTGTGAAACTTGCCGAGCAGCGAACCGGCGAACCAAACAAACCGCCTAAATTGATTCGCAACGTTTTTGGAGGGTCACTGGGGGGCCCGATCAAAAAAGACAGGTTGTTCATATTTGGCGACTACGAAGGTACGCGTCAGCGCGAACAGCACAGCGCGGTGCGCGCCATTCCAACCCCCGCAATGCGCGATGGCGTGATTCGCTATCCCTGCCAAGATCCCACCGCTTGTCCCGCCACTTCGGTGACGGGTCTAAGCGGGCAGAAATACGACGTGCCGGCGGGCTACTTCGGTCTGAATGCTGCGCAAATTACGCAGATCGATCCACTCACTAGCGATCCTTCCTGGAGCGGTCCCACGGGTCCCAATCCGGTAATGCTCAGTTATTTCCAAACGCAGTATGGCGCTTTCACGGCGAATGATCCCTCCGTTGGAGACGGGTACAACTACTCAGGCTATCGGTTTCGCGCGCCATACAACCTGAACAATAACGCGTTTATTACCCGTGTGGACTATAACCTGACCACGAGCGGAAAACAGAGCCTTTTCTGGCGGGGCAGTTTGCAGAACCTGTTCAATCCGCAGGAGCCGTTTTTGCCCGGAACACAGTCCATGCAGACGGTTTCCGACCACAGCAAGGGATTTGCCCTGGGTTACACAGCGATGTTGAAAACGAATCTGGTGAACACCTTGCGCTGGGGTTTCACGCGGCACAGCTACGGCGTGGTGGGGGACACCAACCTTCCATGGAACCTGTTCACCGGGCTCGACCAGGGCGTCACGTACAGCCACAATTTCCAAGTGCCAATGCATCAGCTCCTGGACGATGTTTCCTGGTCTAGAGGCAAGCACACCTTGCAATTCGGAGGAAATCTCGGCTTCGCTCGCGATCCGCGCCTCAGTTCGCAGCATTCGTGGAACCAGGGTCTCGGGTTCACGAGTTGGATGAGTCCCACCGGATTCGCGAACACGGTCAGCCCGATCGATCCGCACAACAATATCAATCCGGCAACCGGAGAGGCGTACCCCCAGGTTCTGGTGGGGGCTGAATATTCGTACGACCTGCCGATTTTGGGGCTTCTTGGAATGGTTTCCGATGTTCGCGCCAACTACAACCTCGACAAAAGCGGCAATCTCATCAACGAAGGGACCCCGATCGCGCGCAATTACGGCCTGAACTGGTATGAGCTTTACGGCCAGGACACATGGCGGATGAAGCCGAACCTGACACTGACGTACGGCTTACGGTGGTCGCTCTTTCCGCCACCGTGGGAAACCAACGGATACCAGTCGGCGCCGACGTTCAGCCTAGGCAAGCAATTCGACCAAAATGCGAAGAGTATGCAACAGGGCATTGGCTACGACTCGATGCAAACGATCTCCTTCAAACTTTCCGGTCCGGCCAACAACGGACCGGGTTTTTACAATTTTGAAAAGACCGATTTTTCACCGCGCGTTTCCATTGCTTATTCACCACGTCCGGAGAACGGCCTCCTGCGCCGTCTAGTTGGATCGGGTGATAAGACTGTCGTACGCGCGGGATTCAGCAAGGTATACGATCGGGCCGGCCTCGCGATCATCAATACGTTCGATCAGAATGCGCCCGCGGGATTGTCCACAACGTTGCAGAATCCTTGCTGCGTCGATGGAGCAGGCCAGGTGGCGCGCATTACAAGCCTGAATAAGGTCCCGGAGACGAACGCACAGGGAAAGCCTTACCTGGTGCCTGCACCAGCGCCCGGCTTCCCGCAGACCCCTGCAAGCGGGTATCCATACGGCGAGGCCATTGCCTGGGGCGTGGATGACACGCTGAAGACACCCTATGCGTATGCGGTCGACTTCGCTATCGGCCGCGAGCTGCCGAAACAGTTCAGCGTCCAGATTTCCTACGTCGGGCGCTTCTCTCACAAGCTTCTGACGCAACGCGACCTCATGCAGCCGTTGAATATTAAGGATCCCAAGTCCGGCATCGACTACAACACCGCCGCGACCGTCCTGTCGAAGCTCTATCGCGCGGGAACCCCTATCAGCCAGGTAACCAGCCAGAGTGTCGGTGCGACCGCAGCGTATTGGCAGAATCTGATCCCACCATCGAGCACAGGGTATTCGAATTTCGTTCCGAACTGCCCGAACGATGCGACTTCCGACGTGGTTCAAGCGGTCTACGCGATTTATACCTGCTTTCCTTTCGTCGAGGTTCTCGCCCTCGGATGGATCGATTACTATGGCGGGCTCGCGGACGGAACGCAAAGCAGTTCGATTTATTTCGGTAACAGTGGATCAAACCCCGTTCCCGGGGGCGTGTTCCTGAATAATCAGTTTTCTTCGCTGTATGCGTGGAGTTCCGTAGGAAGCGGGAACTACAATGCAATGCAGGTGAACCTGCAAAAGCGCGTCAGCTATGGAGTCCAGTTCGACCTTAACTACACCTATTCGAAGTCAATCGATATTACTTCGACAGCCACACGCGTCGGGTACAATGGCGGCCTTTACGGCAGCGCCCTCCCGAACGCATTCTCACCGAGGCAATTCCGGGGCGTCTCCGATTTCGACACCGCGCACCAGATCAACGCAAACTGGATCGCGGGGCTGCCGTTTGGAAGGGGCCGGCGCTTCGGTCATGACAGCAGCGGCCTTGTCGATGCATTGATCGGCGGATGGCAAGTGACGGGACTGGTGCGCTGGACCAGCGGGTTCCCGTTCAGCGTGGACAATGGCCAGTCCTGGCCGACGGACTGGAACTACCAGGGACTTGCGGAATTGTCGACCAAGCCGAAGGTCGGTGTCTTTAAACAGCCCGATGGCTCAGTCAATATGTTTGGCGATCCTGTGACGGTCCTCGCGGTACGTCAGAACGACGTGTACCATCCTTTTCCCGGGCAGAGCGGCTCGCGCAACATTTTGCGTGGGCCGGGATTTGCCGGCTGGGATATGGGACTCGACAAGCGCTGGAAGTTGCCATGGGCGGAGGGGCACACGCTGCAATTCCGCTGGGAAGTTTATAATGTGCTGAACCAAACAAGATTCAACGTGCAATCCAACGCTCCCTCGTTGACGCAGACGCAATCCTTTGGTGACTACACGGGATTATTGACGCAACCGCGCGTCATGCAATTCGCTTTGCGCTACGATTTCTAGCGACCTAGTGACCTTCCTCAGGATCGCGACAATATACGACATATGACCACTCTCGCGCGCAAGCTTCGCCTGGTTGACTATTTCGCGCTCGGCTTTGGAGTGATGGTCGGGACGGCGTGGCTGGTCGTGATGGACGACCTGCTGCAGCGCGGGGGACCACTCGGAGCGCTGCTCGGATTCACTGCCGGCGCGCTCATGCTGCTGCCGATCGGCTATGTCTACGGCCAGTTAGTCCGCGCCATCCCCGATGCCGGTGCGGAAATCGCCTACACCGCAAAGGTGTTTCCCGGCTGGGTGAGTTTTGCCACCGGATGGATGATGTTTCTCGCTTACTTTTTGACCTGTCCGTTCGAGGCGCTCGCGGCTGGACGGATCACCGGCTATCTCTTTCCGTCATTGAACACGATTGTGCTCTACCGCGTGGGAGATCACGCCGTATATCTCCCCCACATCTTACTGGGGCTGATCATCACAGTGTTTTTTACATGGCTGAATTGTCGCGGGATTCGCGCCAGCGCGAGGTTCCTGAAAATTACGACGTTCACGTTTCTGAGCCTGGTGGTGCTGTTCGCGCTGGCCGGTGCAAAACACGGTTCATCAGAGAATTTCCGTCCGTTGTTCAGTCACGCGCCACTGATTTCCATTCTGCTGGTCTGGCAGGTGGTGCCCTGGCTGCTTTCGGGCTTCGAGTCTGTGGTGAAATGCGTGGAAGAGGCCAGCCCGGATTTTCGTAACAGAAATTTCTCCGTGGCGATCATTCTGACGATCTTTGCGGGGCTGTTCTTTTTTTTGGTAGTGATTTCGGCCGTCGCCTTCGTATCGCCGTGGCAGAGTCTGAACGTTAGCCTGCAGTTTCCGACCGCCGTCGCATTCGAAAAAGCGTTGCGGACCCAGTGGATCGTCAATCTGATTCTGGGTTCAGCTCTGGTAGCCCTGCTACAGGCGTTCAATGCGAACATGGTGGCCTCGTCGCGCCTGCTTTTCGCCATGGGCCGACGAAAACTGTTGTTACCGAAGATGGGTGTGGTGGATGCAAAGAATCAAACACCGGCGCTTGCGCTTCTAGCCGTGGCATGCGGCACGTTTTTTGCGATTTTCTTCGGTGAAGCGGGATTAGTTCCGATTCTCGAAGTGGGCGCGGTAGCTTGCGCGTTCGGCTGGCTGTCCGCATGCGCTTCTTACTACCGCATGAAGCCGAGTCTGGTGGGACGGGTTGCTGCCGGATTCGGTGCGCTGGCCACGCTGGCGATGATCTTGGTGAAGGTATTGCCCATTGTTCCCGGTCACTTCACTCGCTATGAATGGATCGCGCTGGCGATTTGGGTTCTGCTGGGGGCGCTGATGCGGGTCTCCGGCCGGCGGCCTCAGGTGGCTGCAGAACCTGATCTGCAGATCTCCGGCACTTGAGCCATGTTTGCCCGATGAAAGATTACGCCAAGTACAGTTTTTGGATAGAGATCTCAGGGGATGATCTCGGTCTTCGCCCTGGGACGCGTGGTTGACGGAGTTCTTCGTAAAGCATTGACTGAACGCCGTGCTCAGCCGAAGTTGGCGTGCCGCAAATTCGAAAATGAGAGGAAGGCCGGCGCGGGTTTCGGTTCCGGGTCCAGCCACTGGCGTGAACGCGCGCTTCTGGGACACATCCCAAACTGTTTTTTGAACGAATGGCTGAAATGCGCCGAGTCGTTGAAGCCCCAGTACAAGGCGATTTCGGTGATACTCTTGCCGCGAATGCGCGGGTCGGACAGTTCCTGCAAGCAACGCTTCAAGCGCTCAGTGCGAATCCAGTCGTTCACCGTCGATCCCCGTCGCGAGAAAAGCCGGTGCAGATGGCGTACCGAAATGCCCGCCGCGGACGCGATCTCTGCTGGGCACAGCGTGGCTTCCGTCAAATGCTGGTTGATGTAATAGAGGATCTGGGAGAACGGGACGGCAGGAGGCCCGGTTTTGCCCTGTCCGTTCCGCGAACCACCGACGCAAGCCGTCAGGATGCGGAGATATGCGTCGACCGCCGCAGCACCTTCCTCTTCGGTGAGTTGTCCCGCTTGTTGATAAAGTGACGTCATCAAATTAAAAAGCGTTGTACCGAGGCCGCGACTGCCGGAGATACGCGTGGCATTTGGAACACGCGCGCCGCGGAATCTGCTTTCGAGGAAAGGCAAAGGAATCCGCAGATAAAGGCGTGCGCAGTCGCCGGAACACATTGAGGTCCACGGAAGTCCCGAGTCGATCAGCGTCGTATCACCCTTGCTGAGCACAGCTGTCTTGCCATCTTGCCGATACTGGCGCAGCCCCGCGAGTTGGGTAATGACGATGCAGGCGCGGCTGTCCGGCTGGACGTTAAAAGGGGGAAATTTGTGGAAAGACAAAGCACTCGAAGAAAAAAGTGTCAGGTCCAAGCCACCGACTTTGCGCCGCTCGATGGAGCCGTGAAAAGAAGTGCGCTTATGAACCTGGAATTGACAATCACCGCAGACCTGCCGCGCGTTCCAGAGCCATGCGTCCATGCGATCGGCTGCGGGAATTAAATCAGTCGAGAACGACTCTGCCATGTGCCTTCACCCGACGGCGGACTTAGGATTCGGCCCACTTTCCTTCTTTTCCGCGCGTTCAGCAGGAAGCAACCTGCAGGGTTATTTGCCTGCGCACGGTAGCACGATATCCCGACGGCCTCAAGCGCAATCGGGCCACCCGGCTTGCTCAAATCCGTGCTCGCCTCCACATGATTGCCCTAAAGCAACGACGACTCAATCCTGCACATGAAATCATGAACAGGAACACAGGAAGGTCACTACCGCTCCTAAACTCTTGGATCAGTACCTTTCCTCATATCTGTTGCGGTCAGGCTATGGTGGGCTAAGCCATCCTTCTAAAGGAGAAAGAGTAAGCCTAATTGAGCATGAGGCGAGGGACTTGCGAGTCCCAAAACCGGCCTGGAAGCGAATATGGGTGCACCTTCAAAAGTGTCGAAGTTCCTCGGTTATCTAAGCGCGCTGCTATTCCTGATTGTGCCGAGTGGCCCGGGTGCTCAATTGCATGCGCTGTCCTCGCGAGCATCCGCTGACCAAGGCCAGGGCCATCTCCTGCTGCTTTACAATACGCATACTGGCGAGCGGCTCAATGTTGTCTATCGCCAAGGCGAACAGTACATCCCCGCCGCGCTCGCCGAGCTCGATTATTTCCTGCGCGACCATCGCACGGCGGAAGTCCGCCATTTCGATCCGCGCCTATACGATATCCTTTCCGACCTCACCGCGTCGGTTGGGCATCCTGACGCGGAGATCGACATCGTCTGCGGTTATCGCACTCCTTCAACAAACGAATCTCTTCGCGCTCGTACTGCAGGAGTCGCCAAGAACAGCCTTCACATTCAAGCACAAGCCATTGACCTGCGCATGCCGGGGATCGACACGCTTACGCTGCGCCGCGCAGCTCTCGCGCTCGCGCGCGGAGGCGTCGGCTACTACCCTCACTCGGACTTTATCCATGTTGACATCGGCCGCGTCCGACAGTGGTGCTTCAACTGTTCTGCTGGCCTCGCTGGACGATGACGTCGCCTCAGGTTCGGTTCCTCTTTGCTGCCGCCGTAATCCGATCTGCCGCTCCGTCGCTCGCGCTGCTCCGAATTGAAAGCAGCCTCCGGTGAGGCAGTTGCGTCGTCGCGAGTATCCAGCAATTGTGACCTCTTGCAAAAGCGTCGATTCTCCGCGTTAATAAAGGCGCTTCTCACTCTTATCTTCTGCCACGGATTGCTACCGAATTTGAACTGGGCTGGCCGAACGCAGCTAATGCAAGGAAGATATATCAGTTGAGCGAGCGAGCCTTTCCAGTTCTGTTGCGTTGGTCTCCCGCTTTGCTCTTACTACTGGAGGATCATTTGATCGATGAACTCTACGATCTCATCGGTGGAAAGCGAACTGTCTGGGCTGCTACCGAATCCTTTTATAAGCGCGTCCTCGCTGATGACACGCTCCGTCCCTTTTTTAAAACAACAGATATGGCACAACTACACGCACGACAAAGCATGTTTATTTCCATGCTCCTCGGCGGGAGAGTCGTGTATACGGGCAAGGATATCCATGATGCTCATGCGCATGCACGAGAGCAAGGGCTTAACGGCGGGCATTTCGATAGGTTTATTGATCACTTCCGTGAAGCCCTTCTTGACGTGGGTGTCAAGGCTGACAAGGTGACGAGAGTCGTGAAACTTCTTGAAAGTAGACGAAACACCGTCCTGAATCCCTGAGCCTTGAGTCCTTCGTTGATACACGGGCCCACGTTTCGGTGGTGCGTCCAGAGGTGCCGCGCCAAAATGATCATTGGGACGGCAGATCGTCCAACGGGGAGACGTAGGAGTTGCAACCGTGGCCTGCCGGCCTCCATCAACCCGGTGCGAGCAGATTCATTGACGGGTTAGGTGCGAGCAGAGCAAAACTGCTCTGTCTTGCACCAAAATTGTGCAAAAGAAGGGAGTTTCGCATCCTGCTAGCTGCTATCCCTGGATGCTAATCTTGCTGCTCTCTCGGTTTATGGTCTAAGATTTGCGGCGACTTATATGTCAGGCACGACTGATCCCTCTGAACGGCCTCGCGTTGAGGATCGCCAGGACATTGGCCATCCCCGAGGTACACTTGCCATCGTAATCGTCTTTGGCGCGCTCTTCATGCTAGGGTGGCTCGGCATGTATCTGTTTCTGTTTCTTCAGCGCGGGGCTCCGCATTCTTAAACTCCTTGTGGTGAATGCATGAATGTTGAGTTCTACGAGAGGATTTGGATGTGGGCGGCGGTTGGGCTGCTCGTAATTTTC
>Ga0182035_10001187_pt1 | contig 13156 bp, 6 predicted proteins | sample flu12Cox44000170_FD_125969 | JGI IMG/M metagenome (GOLD analysis project Ga0182035, IMG submission 125969) | Lab enrichment of tropical soil microbial communities from Luquillo Experimental Forest, Puerto Rico - flux4day.12C.oxic.44.000.170 | ecosystem: Environmental > Terrestrial > Soil >...
ATCGGGCTGACGGGTTCGATCTGTGCGATTTGACGCATTGCCAGGTGCTGCGAAACCGCTCACCGGCGACGACTGCTGCCGCCGAAGCCACATCTGGACGAGTCCTCCTCTACAGAGGCGCGCCGGCGTCCATCTTCTACACCGCTTCTTGCGGCGGCCACACAGAACGGCCGTCCGCAGTGTGGCCCGGGGCCGACGATCCCGACTATCTGCCAGCCCGCGGCGACGACGCGTGCGAAGGGGAGCCGGTATGGTCCGCGGATCTTACGGCGAGCGATCTGACGCGCGCGCTCCGCTCGGGTGGGTTCCACGGCAACCTGCGCGACATCCGTGTGACAGCGCGCAATGGCTCCGCGCGCGCCGTGCGCCTCCGCCTCGAGGGGTTGGCGCCCGATGAGATATCAGGCCAGGACCTGCGAACGATGGTCGGCCGAACCCTCGGCTGGCAGTTCATCAAGAGCACGATGTTCGAGGTCCACCGCACGCCGGCGGGCTACCACTTCTCCGGTCATGGCTCGGGGCACGGCGTCGGTCTGTGTGTCATCGGCTCCGCACGCCTCGCGGCGAGAGGTCAGACTCCCGAGCACATCCTCGCACGGTACTTCCCGGGCGTCGAGATTAGCGCGGGGGCCGCCGCCCCACTGACCTCGGACGTGGGTGGAATCGTCACGACCACGGCTCGGGCCGAAACCGGCGTGATCCTCTCCCTGCCCGCGGGCGATGAAGGCGAGCGCGATGTGATCACCGCCTTGGTCGTTCGATCCCGCGACAGTTTAGCCAGGGAGCTCGGTGTCACTCCGCCCGAGCGACTGGCGCTCCGGTTTCATGCCACGGTGGAGAGCTACCAGCGGGCGACGGCACAGCCGTGGTTCACCGCCGGTGCCACGGTTCGTTCGGAAATGCACTTCGTTCCGCTGACCGCGCTTCGAGATCGCGGCCTCCTCGACCAGACGGTCCGGCGTGAAGTGATCCACGTCCTGACCGGACCGGCGTTGGCGAATCGTCCTCTGTGGGTGCGCGAAGGCGCGGCGTCGTACTTTGCCGGCGAGAGGACCGCCGGCGAACGCGCGAAAAGCGAGCGATCAAGCGGCGAGCGATCCGCAGTGCGAGGGCCCTGTCCGAAGGACGAAGAGTTGCGGAATCCAGTCTCCCCCGGCGCCCTGCAAGCCGCCTATGCCCGAGCGACCGCGTGCTTTGCGCGCCAGATGGCGGCCGGGAAGAAATGGTCCGCGATAAAGTAAGGTCTCAAGACCCGGGCGACGAACCACGAGCCACGAGTCACCAGCAGATCCCGCGGTAATCCGCTTCGAGCGGCGCCCCGGAAACGGGCAGACGAACCAGGTCGATGACGATCTGATCCGCGCGGCATCGCCTTGCCGCCGCCGCGAACTCCACTGATTGGTTACCGATGACGATGACCTCGGACGCGTCCAGGACTTCATCGATGGTCGGGCACAGGAGCGACGACAGGTGCGGGAGCTGTTGCTCGATGTAATCCTTGTTGCTCCCCACGAGTCTGGCCAGCGAGACGTTGCCGTCGTAGATGCGCAACGTGCGACCCTTGCCAACGAGCGCCTCGGCGAGGATGACGACCGGGCTCTCGCGCAGGTCGTCAGTGCCCGCCTTGAAGCTGAACCCGAGCAGCCCGATTCTGTTCCGCCCGGTTTCCATGATCTGTTCGAACGCCAGCTCGATCTGATGCCGATTGCTCGGCAGGATGTGCGAGATGACCGGCAGCTCGACGTCGATTTCCTTCGCGCGATATTGCAGCGCGCGCACGTCTTTCGGCAGGCACGACCCGCCAAACGCGAACCCTGGTTTCAAATAGTACGAAGACAGATTCAACTTCTCGTCGCGGCAGAAGATGTCCATGACCTCGTGGCTGTCCACGCCAACGCCCTTGCACAGGTTGCCAATCTCGTTCGCGAAGCAGACCTTCAACGCGTGCCAGGTGTTGCTCGCGTACTTGGTCATTTCGGCGACGCGGATGCTCGTGCTGACGAGCGGCGCATCGATTGCCTGATAGAGTGCAATCGTGCCGCCCGCGTCGGTGGCATGATTGTGCCCGACGAGCGTGAGCGGAGGCTTACGGAAGTCCTTGAGCGCCATCCCCTCGCGCAGGAATTCCGGATTCACCGATACGCCGAACCCCTCGCCGTACGTCTTTCCCGACGAGCGCTCGAGCGCCGGGATCAGGACTTCGTGCGTGGTGCCCGGCAGGACGGTGCTGCGAATGACCACTACATGATACCGGTCGATCACGGCGAGCGCGCGCCCGATCTCTTCGCACACGCGTTCGAGGAACGTGAGGTCGATACTGCCGTTGCGCCGGCTCGGAGTGCCGACGCAGACGAGCGATAACTCGGTCTCCCGAACGGCCTCGCCTGCATTTGTGGTCGCCCGCAAGCGGCCCTCCGACGCACCTCGCGCGAGGAGCTCGCTCAGTCCGGGCTCCACGACGGGGCTGCGACCGGCGTTGATCGCGGCGACCTTGTCGGGGTTGACATCGACGCCGACGACATGGTGTCCGTCGGCGGCGAACGCCCCAGCCGATACGCTGCCTACGTAACCCAAGCCGAAAACGCTCACTCTCATGAGATCGCCCTGTTGCGTAACCGGAGTTCCGTCTGCCGTTCCGCCCGCCCCGGAATGGGTTCCAACCGCGACGGCACGCCCGCGAACTCGATCAAGGCCTGCTCCAGCTCGCCCGCCACGGCGGACCAGTCGTAGCGCTCAACGACGAGCGCTCGCGCTCGGCGCTCGAGTTGACGGCGCCACGGCATATCACGCATCACGCGGACGACGACGTCGGCAAACGCACGGGGTTCGTCGACGATCATCGCGTGTTCGCCGTCTCTAATCGGCAGCCCCTCGGCGCCAATCGAAGTCGAGACGACGGCCTTGCCCATGGCCATGGCTTCGAAGATCTTCAAGCGGGTGCCGCCGCCCACGCGAAGCGGCACGACGTAGGCGGCCGCCTCGCGCATATACGGCCGCACATCCTCGACCCCGCCCGTGACGCGGACGGCGTCCCCGGCGAGTGCTCTCACCCGCGGTGTCGGCGATCGACCGACGATGGAGAGCCGAACCGCCGGCTCTCGCGCCCTGATGGCCGGCAGGATCTCCCGACAGAAGAAGACCATCCCGTCCTCGTTCGGCAGCCAATCCATCGAGCCGGTGAAGACGAGCTCCGTCGATCGGGTGGTCATCGGCGCCGAGGCGTCGAAGTACTTCGTGTCCACGCCCGTGCGGATCACGCGGACCGGCTTGCGGGCGGCGTTCGGGTACAGCCGGCTGAACGTCGCGCGGTCGGCGTCCGAGACGGCCAGGACGCCATCGAATCGCCCGAGCGCCTCGGCCTCGAATCGCCTCATGCGCCGGGCCTGAATCTCATAGAGCGCCCTGACCGGTCCGGGAGGCTTCGTCTCCGCGTGGCGCCTCCAGATCTCAGCTTCGACGTTGTGCGTGAAGAGCACGGCCGGGCAGGGAAGTCTGTTCGGCAGATTGACGATCGGGACGAGGAAATCTGAGACGACGAGATCGAACCGCTGCTCGGACAGAATCGACGAGAAGCGACGACTGAATGCGCGGGAGCGGTACTTGCCGACCGCGTACGGAAGCGGATCCAGCAGATGGAGCGCCGCGCCGGCGTAGAAGCGGAGCGAGCCCTTGCGTGGATCCGAGCGCGGGATGACCTCGACGCGCCGAGCGACCTCCCGCATGCCGTCGATGTCCGCGTCCCTCTGTCGGGGATCGACGAACGACAAATAGGTGACCTCGTGCCGCGCGGCGAGGTGGCGCAGCAGGTGCCAGCTGCGGACCCGTCCACCCTTGTCAAGCGGCAGCAGCAGGTCCGACTTGAGCCACAGAATGCGCATGAGGGAGCGTCTGCACGCCTTCGCGATCGATGAACGTCCGGTACCAGAGCTCGAGATTCACGAGGCTCCACAAGCGATCGCCGCCGTCCGTGCGCCCGGAAGCGTGATCGCGGAGGAGCGCGTCGACCGCCGCCGCGTCCATGATGCCGCGCTCGCGCGACCGGCGATCGAGTAAGACATCTCGAACGATTGCATTCGATGCTCCGCGGGTCCACTCGGCGAACGGTACGGGGAACCCCATCTTCGGCCGCGTGAGGATCGTTGCGGGGAGGAGGTTCTTGACCGCCTCCCGTAGAATTCGCTTGGTCGTGCGGCCGGACAGTTTCCAGGTGTCCGGCAGCGTGGCCGCGAACTCGACCAGCCGGTGGTCGAGAAAAGGCACACGGCTCTCGATGGACGCCGCCATGCTCATCTGGTCCTGCTTCATCAGAAGCTCCACCAGATACGTCTTGAGATCGGTGTACAGCAGTCGATCGAGGAGCGTTCCGCCGCCGTCCGGGGCTCCCGGAGCACTGGAAGATCGGGCGGTGGCCCACGGAGCGATCGATGATCGCGCAGGGGCCCCGTGAGTGAGCGTCTCCCACAGGTCGAAGTACTTGAGCGACGCCCCGTACGCCGCAGCATACGTCGCCTTCTCACGCAGGCCTGGCGCGAGCAGGCGCTGCTGGTCCGCCACACGGATGGCAGCGAAGTTGTCGAGAAACATCGACTCGAGCGACCGATCCATCGACAGAAACGAGCGGCGGGCATATCGGCCCAGCTGGAGCGGCAGACGGTCGACCAGCGCGCGCTCGATGACGCGCCGTGCGGTCCGCGGAACCATCCGCTCGTAAACTCCGCCGGCACGCCAATTCCACGCAACTCGAGGGTATTTGCCGTATCCGGCCAGCAACTCGTCGCTTCCCTCGCCCGTCAGGACGACCTTGACGTGCTGCCGCGCAAGCGCCGACACGAAGTACAGGGGCACGCTCGACGGGTGCGCGAGCGGTTCGTCCTCGTGCCAAATCAGTTTTGGCAGGGCCGTGAAGAAATCGCGATCGTCGATAACTATCTCGTGGGACTCGGCTCCGATCGCCCGGGCGACATCGCGCGCGTAGTCGAGCTCGCTGAACGCCCGCTCCTTGAACGCCACGGAAAACGTCTGCAGCGGTCGATCGATTTGTCGGGCCATGATGGCGGCGATCGCGCTGCTGTCCAGACCGCCCGAGAGGAACATTCCGAGCGGCACGTCGGCCATCAGGCGCAGACGGACCGATTCTTCCAACAGCTCGCGAAATCGCGCGACCGTGTCCGACTGGTCCGACACGCCGGGGTGGTCCGGACGCGCCCGCCCCGCGTGGGCGTGCTCGTTACACGGGACATCCCAGTACTCCATCGTTGACAACTCGCCGCCGGCGAACTCCAGGACGTGCCCAGGCAGGAGCTTATGAACGCCGCGAAAGAGCGTCTCGTCGCTCGACGTGTATCGTGTGCTCAGCACCTCGGGGATCACGGCTTCATTGGCTTCGACGCGAATGAGGCCGCTTGCCAGCAGCGACTTGATTTCAGACCCGAACAGGAACTGATCCCCGGCCCTGCACCAGTAGAGCGGCTTGATGCCGAGACGATCCCGCACGAGGTACAGGCACTGCCGGCGCGCATCCCATATCGCGAACGCGAACATGCCGCGCAGAAGGTGCGCGCAGCCGATCCCCCACTCCTCGTAGGCGTGCACGATCGTCTCGGTGTCCGATCTCGACCGGTACTGGTGACCCAGGCCCTCGAGCTCGGACCGGAGATCGCGGTGGTTGTAGATTTCGCCGTTGAAGACCGTCCAGATCGTGCCGTCTTCGTTCGACAGCGGCTGCCGGCCGCCTTCCAGGTCGATGATGCTCAGCCGCCGGTGGACCAGGATGGCTCGAGCATCCGAGTACACGCCGGCATCGTCCGGACCGCGATGGGACGCGACATCCCGCATCTGAAGCGCGCGCCAGGTCGCGCCGTCGTCCAACCGATATGGGGACACAATTCCCGCAATTCCGCACATGAGCGTTGTCGCTCTTCGAGCAAGCGAGGTGCCATTTCGCAATCTGCCGTGCCCGAGTGCCCCACCCGCGTTCAGCTGGAGCGGCGCCTCACCGAGGTCTGCTAAAAGCGGAACGGCGCCGGGAGACCGTGTGAAACGGCCGGGGTTGTCCTCACCGCGACCGTACGGCGCCGTTCAGAGAGAGAGAAATCCGAGGGCGGTCCGCGGGAACCAGATGCGCAGAGAGTGGAACAGATTTACCGACGGTGTGGCCAGCGTCGCAGTCAATGTAGAGTTGGTGCCAGCGCTCGAACACCACGAGCTGCCACAGCCGCAGCGTGTGATCGCGGCGCCCGGACAGGTGTTCATCGACCAGCTGGCGGACGTATCGTACCCGGAAGTAGCCGCGCTCGAGGCTCGGCCGCGAGAGCAATGTGTCAGCGAAGAGGTCACGAAGCCGGCCGCGAAACCATCCTCCGAGCGGCACGGCGAACCCCTGTTTGGGTCGGTCTAGAATCTCGCGCGGGAGGACCGTCGCTGCGACCTCCTTGAGCACGTGCTTCTGCCGCCCGTTCTTGATCTTCATCGCCGCGGGCAGGGTCGCCGCAAACGCCAACACCTCGTTGTCGACGAGCGGCACCCGTGACTCGAGCGAGTGCGCCATGCTCGTCCTGTCGACCTTGGTGAGCACATCGTCGGGGAGATACGTTTCGGTATCGAACCGCATCATCTGACTCGGCCATGGCAGCGCCGAATAGCGCTCGAAATGCCGGCCGAGCCGCTTTTCAGGGTCCGGTCCATCGAGCGCCGCCAGGACTGCCGGTGTAAGGAGCGCACCCTTTTCGTCGGCCGCGAAATAGCGAATCGAGTCGAGGTATCTCCCCCTGTCGTCTCTGGAGACATGCCGGAGAAAGCTCTTGCCGCGCGCCCCGTGCGGCAAGCGCGCGGCTGCAACCGCGGCCACGCGCCGCAACCCCGGCAAGCCGAATCGGTCGAACGTCGCCACCCGCGGATGAGGCACGTAGCGGTCGTAGCCGCCAAACAGCTCGTCCCCACCGTCGCCGGACAGCGCCACCGTCACGTGGCGGCGCGCGATCTGGGAGACATACCAGGCCGGAATTGCCGACGCATCGGCGAATGGCTCATCGAAATGCCCGATGAGCCGATCGAGAATGGCGACCGCATCGGGCTTGACGACGAGCTCGTGATGATCTGTTGCGAAATGCGCGGCGATCCGCCGGGCGTAGGCCAGCTCGTTGAACGCCGGCTCATCGAATCCGATCGAAAAGGTCTTCACGCGCTTGCCGGACGCCGCGGCCATCAGCGCCACGACGAGGCTGGAATCGATGCCGCCGGACAGGAACGCGCCGAGCGGGACGTCGCTGACGAGATGGGCGCGAACGGCGTCAGTCAGCACGGCGCGCAGGTCCCGAACGGCGTCGGTCTCGGATCCGCGGTACGACTCCTCGGCCGGCAGTTGAAAGTACCGTTCGACGCGGAGCCTGCCGTCGCGCCACTCGACGAAGTGCCCGGGAGGCACCTTTCGCACGGCCTTGAAGATTGACGCGTCGGACGGCGTGTACAGGAATGACAGGTAATGATCGAGCGACCGCAGATCCAGCTCGCGCGAGACGTCGGGCGCCTGGAGCAGCGACTTGATTTCCGATCCGAAGTACAGCCGCCCGTTGGTTTCGGCATAGTGCAGTGGCTTAATGCCGACGCGATCGCGCGCGAGCAGCAGCGCACGCGCGCGCCTGTCCCAAATCGCGAGCCCGAACATCCCGCGGAGCCGCTCGATTGCCGCCGTGCCCCATTGCTCGTACGCGTGCACAATCGTTTCCGTATCGGTTGCGGTGTAGAAGCGGTGGCCGGCCTGTTCGAGCTGCCGGCGCAACTCGCGATAGTTGTAAATCTCGCCGTTGAAGACGATCCACACGGTCCGATCCTCGTTGTGGATCGGCTGGTGGCCTGTGGACAGGTCAATGACGCTCAACCGGCGCATCCCTATGCCGCCACCCTCGCCGACGAGCGACCCCTCATCGTCCGGACCACGATGCGTGACCGCAGCGCACATCCTGGTGATGAGCGCTTGCCCGTCTTGGACGGACAGGCGCCGCGTGACGTCCGGCGATTCTATGAAGCCGGCGATGCCGCACATGGGGTGCAATTACGGAGGACGAACGCATCGATATCAAGCGCCGACTCGACGCGGCCGAGGGTAATGGAGAGCGCGCGCGGACTGCGCGCGCGGACGAACGATCCATCGACGATCGCGAGACGCGTGATCTCGCCGCTCTTGGCCACGCGGCAGAGCAGCATCCGCGCGTCGGTCTCGAACTGCGCGGTGCGCCACGCGCCGGCGAGCTGGGCTTGCGCGGGCTCGGCGAACATGACGTAGTCGACCCATTTCTCCCTGAGAATCCTGACGGCGGCACCGTGCGCCAACGCGCTCGCTTCGGCCCACACGGGAACGAGATCGACCTGGGCAATCGGATCGAGAGCGTTCAAGTCAAACACGCTGACGAGCCATGGCGCGGCCGACGGATCCCACTGTACGGCGATGGTCGTGGTCGGCTCAACGCGGCCGTACCGAGGCGAGTGCCAGCCCAGGCCCGTTCCTGCGTCGCCAAAATACGCGGCGAGCGTGCCGGTGGGGGCCAGGAGACGCACCGTTTCGCCGGGAGTACGGAGCGTGACCGCGCGGAAAGACGTCACCGCGTGGGCGGGGTGCATGTCGGCCTTCCATTCGGGCCCGACGTGCCAGTGGGCGACGAACGACTCCGGCTTCGCGCCGCCCACGAAATCAGCGGCGATCAGCATGTCGCCGTGCAACGCCAGTACGCGGCGCCGGTGCTCGAGCGGCGCATAGCCGTTGTGAGAGGCGTCGAGGTAGTCGAACCCCGCCGCGGTGCGCCACCGATGCACGCGAGCATCAGCGACGCGCTTCCAGTGAAACGGCCCCGCTGGCAGCGACTGCGATTGCCCATTGATCACGACCGTGTTGTGTGCGGCCGTGGATCGGAATCGATCGCGCAGGGCGGGGTCGGCGGTGTAGCAGGCCGTTCCAGGATCGATGAGCAGACGGCGGCCGCGGACAGACAGCGTCATGGAGAGCGCATCCGCGTGCGCGTGGCCGCCATTGCGAAATCCGTGGGGCCCGCCGTCGATGACGAGATGTTCGCCAGCAGCGGAGCGTGAAACGTAATACCCCGTGTCTACCAGTCCGATCGACGAGGGTCCGCGTCGATAGCTCTTGGGCCGCGATTCCGGGGCGGTGGCGGCTCCGGGAGAGGGCTCATGGACGTCGTTCCTGGCGTGACCGAACGTGACGAGCTGGGCGAAAACGGGATGGGAGAGCAGCCAGTACGTCTCTTCAGGCTCCTGGCCCACGGCTAGCTCATCGGCGCCGGTCAGTCCAGACGCGATGGCCAGCGAATCATGCAGATCATCGGCCGCGCGGCCGGCAAGCGGAAACAACATCCCACCGTCGTCATCGCCGAAATGCGGAAAGCGGGCCCCCTCGTCACAGAGGTGGCGGAGAGCCGTAGCCAGACGCAAGACGGCGCCTTGAAACACGGCCGCAATCGGATCTCGCGTAATACGCGCGATGGCCAGGGCACACAGATAGAAGTCGGCGGTGTAGCGGTGGTAGTGCGTCGAGCGCTCGCACGCGCCGCCGTCCGCACTGATCTGCCGGGTGATTTCGGCAACGAGGATGCGGCGCCCCCTGTCTTCCCATCGGGGACTGGCCGACAGCTCGGGCAGCGTGCGACCAGCAACATAGAGCGCCAGCGCCTCACCGAGCAGGTGAGTGTTCGGGCTGAAGTAGTAAGAAAGGTGGCGCTCGACGTGTGAGAGCTGACGGTCGATCCCGATCAACAGATCGACGGTCCACGGCCGTTCATCAGATTCGCTGCCCTCGGCAAAGAAATTGAGCGACCAGATCCAGGAGAGGGACCGAAGCCCGAGCTCCAGCATGCTGACCCAATTGATGCCGGTCAACGGCGGGTTTGCCGCCATCCAGGTCTCGAGCTCTCTCAGGAAGCGGTCACGGTACCGCCGATCGTCGGTGAGCCACAGCGCCCGGCCGAGCGTGAGCCAGTGTTGATGTCGGTTCAGCTCCCAGGTGATCTTGGGATCGCCGCAGCGTGGATCGAGATAGGGCACTGACCCCCAACTCGCAATCGGCGCGCGGCGGCCAGAGACAGGATCCAGGTGCCAGTCGATGGTCCTGCGCTCGTGTCGGCTCCCGCGGGCCGAAGGCGGTGTCGCCACCGCGGCGGCCTTGGCGGGACGGCCTTGGGATGGGGAACTCGAGTCGAATCTCAGCGCGGTGAAGCCGAGCAGATCGTAGAAGCCGGCGACCACCCGGTCCCCGCGCGCCGCGGCATCCTGCGGGGCCGAAGGAAACGCCCGCGCGATACGATCGCGAATCTGCGAGCGGAAGCCCGGAGCGATCAGAAAGCGCGGAGCACGCGTGGTGAAATGGTCAGCGAGCGCCCGATGAGCCTTCATCCACTGCGCGTCGCTTTGACCCGCGCGGCGCCCTGAGACTCGCGCCTCGCGCGGAGCGAGATCAGAAAGAATGACCGGGAGCTGCCGCCGATCCCAGCGCGGCGGCCCTACGGACCATGCGATCCGATCGCGTGTTCGATGCAAGAGCGCGCGCGACCGCCACGCGATCTCAGCGGGTTCCATTCGCGACAGCCGGCCGACGAGCGGCCAGCGCGCGGCGAAATCAGAGTCACGCTCCACGTTCGGCAGTTGAGGAGGCAAGTTCGGGGCTCGCGTGCTCGGACATGGCTAACGGATCCAGCGCGTCCGAGCCGCCGATATGAGCTTGCCCGGGGGCGAGAGCAGAGAGATACAGCGTCTCGAACGCGGCGATCATCCGTTCGTAGTCGTAACGGGCTTCAACGAACGCTCGACCGGCCCTGCCCATCGCGTCCGCGGCCGCGGCGTTGCAGACGAGAGCATCGACAGCACGCGCAAGGGCCGGCGCATTGTCGGGCGGCACGAGGTAGCCGGTCCGCCCGTCTTCCACGAGCTCGAGATTGCCGCCGACGGCGCACGCCACGACCGGAAGACCCATGGCCATCGCCTCGATGATGGCGTTCGGCGACGCTTCGGAGCGCGAAGGCAGGACGAACACGTCACTCGCCTGGAGCTGCTCCGTTATGTCCTCGCAGTGACCGAGGAACTCGAACGCACCAGCGACGCCCCGGTCAACGGCGCGCGCCTCCAGCGCCGGTCGAAGTGGTCCGTCACCCACGACCACAAATCGCAGATGCGGATGGCGAGCCAACAGCGCCGGGGCCGCGTCTATCAAGACGCTATGGGCCTTTTCCGGCCGCAGGTTGGCGACGACGACGATTCGCGACACGCGGGAACGGACCGAGCGGACCTGCGCCTGGGTCAGATCGACGCCATTGGCGATCACTCGAATCTTCCAGGGTGGCACGTGTTCCTCGCGTAGAGAGTCTCGAGCGGCGTTCGAGTTCGCGACGATCACATGGGCGAACTTGTAAGCGATCCGCTGCGCAGCGCGCATCGCGGCGCCTCGGCCCGGATTGAGATCGCGCCGGCTCCCGATTCTGAGCGGCACTCGCGCGAGGAACCCGCCGGCGAGGCCGAAGATATTTGTGTAGAAATCCGTACAGTGAAGCGCTGCGGGAGCAATCTGGCGGCACCAACCGACGAAAGCCGTGATCTGACGGGCCGTTGAGGGGTGCAAGAAGCTCACGATGGGGAACTCGGCAATGGAGGCGGCCACTCCCTGGACCCGGTGGAGCCATGCTCCGCGGTGGTGAAAGCACGCGATGTGCACTTCGATCCGATCGCGACGGAGCCGTCGTATGAGCTCGATGGTCTGGCGCTCCGTCCCGCCGGGGTTGAAGCTGGTCATGAACACGATGACGCGGGTGGGCGGGAGAGTGGGCGTGGCGGCCGCCTGGATTCCATGGCTCGTCGCTCGGTCGGCCAGGGGGGGCGCGTGGCCTTCGGGCCGTGCAACATCCCGGTACACTGTCAACCACTGATCGCGAATCGCGTCCCAGAAGTAATTGCGACATCGCTCGCGGGCGGATCGAGCCAGGCCGTGCGCGAGTCTTTGATCATCGACGAGCCGCAATACCTGCGCGGCCACGGCATGGTGATCGTTTGGTGGCGCAAGAAGGCCGTCGCGCTCATGGCAGACCATGGCGGACACACCGCCGACGTCCGTGGCGACGACGGGGAGGCCGGTCGCGAACGCCTCGAGTACGGAGAGCGGCGCGTTGTCGATGTTCGGCGTTTGCACGAAGATGTCTGCGACGTCGTAGTAACGAGCGATCGTCTCGGGCGCGACACGGCCCGCAAACGTGACACCTCTGAGACCGAGATCCTTCGCGAGCCTCTTCAGCGCGCGCTCCTCGCTCCCCGAGCCTGCGATTGTTAGCCTCGCGTCTGGATGAGCGTCCTGGATCTCGCGAAACGCCCGGAGGGTGCAGCCGACGTTGTACATCGGCTCGAGACTGCGCGTGGAGAGAATCCGCGGGGCGAACAGCTTGCGGTCGCGGAAGCGGAATCGCGTGGCGTCTATCATGTTCGGAACGATGACCGCGCTCAGCCCGAACTGCCGAAACACGGCCTCGAGAAATCGCGATTGAACGACGTTCTTCTCCACACGCGCCAGCGCCCGCCTTGCGACCCGGGACCGCCGCAGATGATCCGGAGCTTCGCCGCTGTGATAGTTGAGAACGGCCGGCTTGCCGAGCGCCCTTGCGACGACGATGGCGGGCAGCGGAGCGAGGAGGAAGGACGTGTACGACGCCGAGAAGACATGCACGACGTCGGCCTTTGCCAACTCGCGGATGAGCAGCAACACGTAGAGAGGTTCGGTGACGAGGGTGCGAACGTACTTGATTGACGTCAGGATACGGAACGGCGGCGGCGGCTCAGGATTGACGGGGACCAGCCATGCGTCGACGTCCGCGTCGTTGCGCCACGATCGGAGGAGCACATCCGCCTGGACCGATTGACCGCCGAGGATTCGTAGGGAGGGAGCGACGATGGCGACCCTGAGCTTGCGCGTCATGACCCCGATCGTTGCGGACGCTCTGCAAGCGATGGGCCGTTCGGCGGCGGTCCGGGTCCCTCACACGTCCCCGGGCGGCTGCCTGCGGCCTGGGGGTCGGCAGCTTCGAGCTGGTGTTTAGGCGAAAGCACCGCGGCGTCCGCTCTCTGGCCGGTGCAACCACTGCCGGCCACGTACGGCTTGATGTCGCCGTTCAGG
>Ga0182035_10001192_pt1 | contig 13111 bp, 9 predicted proteins | sample flu12Cox44000170_FD_125969 | JGI IMG/M metagenome (GOLD analysis project Ga0182035, IMG submission 125969) | Lab enrichment of tropical soil microbial communities from Luquillo Experimental Forest, Puerto Rico - flux4day.12C.oxic.44.000.170 | ecosystem: Environmental > Terrestrial > Soil >...
CCAAAACGGCTGAATGCGCTTGCCAACAAATTCATCTGCGTACCGCTCCTCGGAATTGGCGAATCCAGTCCAGGTCTTACCTTCTACCAGCAGCTTGCCATCCACTTTTGTCTTGAGCAGAATACAGGTGGCGTGACAAAGGACGGCGGTAACTTTTCCGGCTTTGAATGATTGCGCGGCCAGGCCCTGGACACGTTCGCCGTTGTAGTACGTGTACATAGGCGCTTGGCCGCCAACGAAGAGAATCGCGTCATAGTCGGTAACCTTGATTTGATTCAGCGGCTTTGAGTTCTGAACGAGGCTCATATGCTGTGGGGAGCAAATGAATCCCAGAGAGATCAGATCGTGTGCGGAGTATTTGCTCTCGTCCCGAGGATCGCTCCAGTTATCCGCCTCAAGTTTGCCTCCGTCAGGACTGAAAATATCGACTTGGTAGCCGTGCTCAGTGAATGCCCAGTATGGATGAGTCAGTTCGCTCCACCAAAATCCTATCGGCCAGCCAGTCTGCTTGGACACCGAAGGATTGGAAGCCACAATGGCTACGCGCTTTGGTCTTTGTGGATTCAAGATGTCAATCGCTTCACTCATCGAAAGCTCCTTTCTGAGCTAACAAGAACAAAACCGAACGACAAGCCGACGACCGCCTCCGGCAACGCCGACCGCGAGTCTGTCGTAAGTCCATCCGTTGAAGTCACTCTCTGAGGAGCGCTTCATCCCTGTTCGGATGGAAGCCGTCCTCTCAGTTTCAGTGCTAGGCCTTGCCCTCGTGAGATTCCCTCAATCCGCAGGACCATCTCGAGGTATCCCCGACTCCGAAATCTTGCACGTGATCTGCCGACCGCAAATACTGGAAAACAAATACAGATGCCAGCTGGTCATGTGACGGTTCACAACAATTGCCGGATTTCGACAGACAGGGCCATCTTGGCGATTCCTGGCTCCGGCAACTGGTCGCAGAGGAGGGTTGGAGCGTTCTTCGTAGCAAGCTTTCGTGGAACACGATCACAGGAGGACTTAGCTGCTTCGACAGAACGGACTGATGAAAACCACGAGTGGTTGCCTTTGCGATCACGAAATCCGGACCATGGCCGCCAACCGCGACAGCACGGAATCGGGTGTGGGCAACTGTACAAAAGAGTCCTTCTTGGTGGGCAAGTTAGGCGCTCCGTGTTTCTTTGTCGTCTTAGTCTTGGTCACCCGGAGCCACAATCACAGGACGTTCCCGCGAGAATACGCTGAGTGGGACCGCTCTATCCTATGCCAGCGCTGCGGCGCTGTTTTCACGCAGCCAACCTAACCCAGTCGCTGTGCAACCAGGTTTGCTGGCTCCGGAGAATTTGTGTGACTGCAAGAGGCAGGCGGCAAGTGTGAGCAAAAGCTGGCGGGGCTGGCCGTAAGTTGCTGCGGAGCAGTGGCACAGAATATTCAGCGGAGAGATACACGCCTGTAACTTATTCGTGAGAAGGTCCTCCCTCGGCGCGATGATTCCAGGGATCGCGCCTCGAGTGGCGTTCGAGAAAACTGCAGCGAAACGTTCGGGTAACTGTAGTGGTTCCTGCATTTCTCAAGATAACAACCCCAGCCATTGCAATGAGTTACTTGGCCGGAGTTATTTCTGGGACGCCACACCAGATTCCGAAGGGTTGCCTGCGGTCACGCAAACACGGCTGATACAGCGGAAGTTTTGTGTTTCACGAACAGAGATTTCTCTTGGCAAAAACCGCTTCGCTCGAAATGGCGGAGGGGAGGAAACCCTAGCAGAGCCGCACGGCCATGCGATTGCTATCCGTGGTTCCATTGCCGCGAAGGCGGCATTCCTCGTGTCGATGCTGCGGAAGAGAGATTCTCGCTTCGCTCGAAATGACGGAGGGAAGAGGTTGTCTTGAAGTGAAAGGAGCAGGAGAAATGAGAAAGATTCACTCGAGGGGAAGTTTGTGTGTGTGGTTAGGTCTCGCGATAGCAATGAGTCTTGCGCCTGCGGCGAGAGCACAGAACGTAACGTATAAACCGTACATCGAGCTGGGCGACGCAGGTGCCTTCGGTCCCAGCGACCAAATGGTGGTGGCGTGGCAAACGGACGAAAAGTCGCCGAATGCTGCGGCGTACAAAGTAGAATTCGGGACCACTGCGTCGTATGGGGCGTCGGTGACGCCGTCGGCGCGCGCGGTGAACAACTATTTAGCAGCGGATCCCGCCTTGCCTGTTCCGCCGACGGCGCCGGGTCCGCATTCGGATTATTCGGCGGTGTTGAAAAATCTGGCCTACGACACGACGTACTTCTATCGCGTCACGGGTCCCGGCATGCCGGCTGGGGGATTCACCGCGTCTTTTCATACACGGAAGCAGAGTGATCACTTCTCGTTCCTGGTGCAGGGCGACGAAGGATTTTTCCCGCCGGTGCCCAACTCAAATCCGGCGCGGCTGGCGGATTACGAAGCGCGGATCGTCCACTTGATGTACAACACGGAGAACCTTTCCGTTCCCGGCGCTCCGGCTTTGCCGCATCCGGACATTGCGTTAAATACAGGCGACAACGTGTACACAAACGGCGCTGAAGGCAGCTATCGCGATTACTGGATGCCGGTGTGGAACAGCGACACGGACTCGAACGAAACGGGCGCTCCGTTCATCCGCAGTATTCCGTTCTTCATTGTTGTGGGGAACCATGACACGGGAGCAACGGGCGTGACTGTGAACATGCTAGGCGGCGACAACGCGGGGCGCTTTTCGGGGAATACAGACGGCGGCGATGCCATGGCGTACTTCAACAACTACTATTACCCGCTGAATGGACCTGTGGGCGTGGATCAGGAATTCACGTGGACCGGGGACTCGGTTGCCGACACCGGCATGTTCTTCAGCTTCGCGGGTAAGTCGTATACGTCGCCTGCGGCAATCGAAGCGTATCGCGTGTCGACGACCGTGGATTCGGGCGGCGGCGCGAAGCGCCAAATCGATCACATGAGCAACTACTCGTTCGACTACGGCAACGCGCACTTCACGTTCATCGAAGCCAACCCGCATGTGTTTGCCGGACTATTGGATGGCTCGGCGGTTTACGCGAAAGCGCCGCCGGCGTTTTCTGGTTATCCGTCGATTTTGCGCGAATGGCTGATCAACGATCTGGATTCCAGCTCGCAGACGTGGAAAGTCGTGGTGTTCCATCAGCCGGCGTTTTCGTCGGGAAATGCCACGGTCAAAAATAGCCAGATGCGGGGCGTGGCGAAGTTCCTGGAGGATCATGGTGTGAACATCGTGTTCAACGGACATGAACACAACTATCAGCGGACATCGCCCTTGCGAGCCGAAGCAGGAGTGGCGGCCGCGCCGAGCCCGTCAGGGTCAGCGGCGGTGGACATTGACACTTCGTTCGACGGCGTCACGCAGACGGTGCCCGATGGCGTGCTGTACATTGTCGAAGGATCCGGAGGGAACCGTGAGTTCGACGGCGACAAGAACCAACCACGAGGGCAGGGCCCGGGTGTGGATCAGGATGATTCAGCGACGGGCACGTTCACGCTTCCGAATACTTCGCTAACCTTTGTAAACGGACCAGCCGCGTGGCTGGACACGCATTTGACCGACAACGAGATGTTTCCGGTGCTTCCAGGAGCGGGAACCGGGCCGAAAATCACTACGCGATTCAAGTCGAAGGTGTTTTCGTTTGGTGACGTCCTGGTTCGCGGAAACCAACTGACGCTGTATCAGGTCAGTGAACCGCTGCTGCCGACATCGTCAGCGACGGCGGCGAATCCGGCGCCGTTTGGCAGGGACGCTCATGGTGTCCCGCTGAACGACCCTATTCCCGACACGCTGGTGGATCCGACGACCGGAGATGTTGTAACACCACCGGCGGTGGGGCAGTCGGCGTTGCTGGACAAATTCACGGTGACGAAGCCGGACCTGGGAAACAACCAGGACGGTAACGCGCAAGGTGGATTGGAAGCGCACTTGAGTGCGCCAAGCCGAGCCAGCGCGGGGAGCACAATTACCTACAATGTAGGAATCCAGAATAATAGCGGCTACGCGCTCAATGGGACCCAGGTGGTAGTGAACCTGCCGCAAGGCGCGAGCTTCGCAGGAACCACAAGCGATACGGTGACCGTGCACGGGTCGCAAGTGGTTGTTACGCTGGGACGGCTTGGGGTCGGCTCGGGACAAATAGTGCAAGTGCCCGCGGCGCTGGCTTCGGGGCTTGCCGGAGGGACGCAGTTGCGAGCGAATGCGGTGGTGCGGTCGAGCACGGCGCTGCCGGTTTCATCGAACCAATCGGTGACGGTCATAGGGCAGAACGCAGAGAACAGCCAGAACTGATCGAACCGTCGATCAAGCAGTTTTGGACCCAGTTGACTCGCGCTTGGCGTCGAAAAGCTAGGCGCGAGTTCTGTCTTTAGGCGTGAGATCCTCCGGCGGGTTGGCGGCGGTACCAAGGTTGTTCCCAGCCTGCCTCCCAAGTTCCCCCCGAGCGTAGAACCTTAGCGACAAACCTAGCCTCTGCCTTACACGACCTTTGCGGAAAGCCTATTCCTGCTCCGTTAAAGTTCCACAGCTATAAGAGGAACGAGGAACGAGCGTTCCCACTGAGAATACCAACGCTTGTGGGTGAACTGATTGTGTCTCCCAGAACAGAACCAGCAACAGTAGGAGCGTGGCGGCAGACAACAACGCGAAAAGGGTCAACGGAGGCGACAAAACAGCAGCAGAATTTTTGGCAATGGTCTTATCAAGTCGCTGCCGGCCTCTCGAATCGACTCACGTTTGCTGGGCATAGCGTGTTCGCGTCCGCGCGATCCATTCCATTCTACCCGGGCTCAGTTACGGCGCCGCGCCGTCTGCCGCACCATGAGACGAAAGGGATGCCGCCCATCGTTTCGCCCACTGGACAACTCCCGGCGCGAGCGCGTCCGGGCCGGTCTGCGGAATGCCCGGGCAAAAGGTAAGCGATTGGGCCGGACCATCAAAGGGAATGGATGGAGCAACCGTTGGCGCGCTACCCATCCAGGATGACTGTTGGCGGGCAACAGCAACGAGGCTTGGCGTGGGCGTCAGGACGCCTGATCGCGCCGTTCCTGCTTGTCCCAAAATGAATGCTGCAGAGGGTTTTGCGATGCACGCAGGGTGAGGCGTCCAGGCTCTGGCAGCGGGGGCTGCTGTTACCTGAACGCTACCCGGCGCGGGCTGATGCGTAAACGGGTCAGTTGCTTCCAGAAGAGGAAGAAGCGGCGCCCTCCTTGGGAGTTGCGGCCAGAAGAGCCTCGGTGCTAGGCACCGAAAGAGTGTAGGCGTAGTTAACAGTTTCAATGCGACTGAGGAAATGCTGATCACCCACGGTCGCGAAGGCGAGCTTGGCTTTGTTATGAGGAGTGCCTTCCGCATCAATGGCAAGCAGAGCGACACCGACGTGATTTTCCATGCTGCTGAGTAGCAGGATTCTGGAGTCCCAATCGTTGAGACGCGAGATTTTGTATTCGCCAGCCGGAAACGTCTGACCGGCGGCTACGAACTGAAAGGGGATCTTCACCACGACTAGGGCCTGGGCCTTCGCGGGGATGGAGAGGCCAGCGACGCCAGCCAGGACCAAGAGCAGACGCACGAGTAGCTTTTTCACGGTTTCTCCTTTGCACGTTTCGGTGTCGTTGCGGGGTAAACGACGCTTCGGGCTGGTATTCCTCGGGCGGCGCTACGAACCACTCTTGCAACAATCTCCGCAAAACGCTTACAACCGGAATGACGTCCCCGTAGGCGAAAGGTTTCGCGAAAAGAATCGAGATGATCTATGAAATCTTTGCATGTAACTTTCTTCGGGCAAGTGCAACGTTCTCGAGGTAGGCGGCATCGCGCCGCCAGCGTGCGGCTGTGGACGGACGCGGACCTCGCACAAGCGTTGAAAGTAGAGCCGCGCAGCTATCCCGAGGAGCGAAGGCGAAGAAGGGCGGCTGAAAAACATGGGCCCTGGCCCAGGTCCAGAGAGCGCCGGGAACGTGAAGACCGAAACGGTTCACGGTCGAGCAAACCATCTAGTTAACTTAAAAGATCATTCTGACCGTTTGATTCGGACTGGTTGGATGATGCCGAGCGGCGATCACATGGAACCGGTCTGTTTTGCCTCTCGAATCCGAGTTGACAGGGATGTTGACGGAGTGACGCTCCTAGTCTAGTTTACTTCCAACGTTTCAGGTGGCTACCCATGTCTTTCCCGATTTACCTTCATGTTGGCCCTTTCCAGTTTCATCCTCACCTGATATTTGAAACCATGGCTTACGCGGTGGCCTTCCGCATTTATCTAGTGCTTCGCCGGCGGAGGGGTGACTTCATAGATGATGCCAAGCGCTGGTGGGTGATCGCCGCCGCAGCTATGGGTGCGGCCGCCGGGAGCAAGATCCTGTACTGGTTGGAAAATCCTGGCCTGACGCTGCAACATTCAAGCGATGCGGCCTTTTTGATGGGGGGGAAGACAATAGTCGGTGCACTCATTGGTGGACTCGTGGCTGTCGAGTTGATGAAGAAGCACTTGCACATTACGCGGCGCACTGGCGATCTCTTTGCCCTGCCTCTTTGCCTCGGGATTGCGATCGGCCGGATCGGATGTTTTTTCACCGGCACAGAAGACCACACCGCCGGGGTGGCCACGTCGCTTCCTTGGGGAGTAAATTTTGGCGACGGCGTTTCGCGTCACCCCACCCAATTGTACGAGATTGCCTTTGTGGCCTTGCTCGCTTCGTTCTTGTGGCACAAGCTGGGAAGGTCTCACCTCGAAGGCGACATTTTCAAAATGTTTATGGTCGCCTATTTTGCTTTTCGGGTCGCCGGCGATTTTCTGAAGCCGGATGTTCACCTCTTTGCGGGGATGTCCTCGCTACAGTGGGCGTCTGCGGGAATGTTGATGTACTACGGCAGAGACGTCGCAAGATGGTCCCGCAAGGCAGCATGGAACCCTGAAGAACAAGCGATCGAAAAATTCAACTAGTCTGCCGAGGAAGGAATGACCACCAATCCGCCAAGGGCGTTACCTGAGGAACCAGCAAGCAGGTCCACCCTCAAGCCGATTCTCATTACTATGCTCTGCAGTTTTCTGGTGGCGGGCGGGTCGTGTTTCGGTGCTTTGAGGACATTCGAGGAGGCGAGCCGCGGCGGATGGTGGCGATTCTTTATGGCAGTCTTCCTGCTTACCGCCATCACCTTCGTCACGGCGTCCCTTTTGTTGATCGTGCGGGCTGTTCGGACCTCAATTCAGAAGAAGAGGTAAGGCATGGCGGATCGTGTCCGGCCGTACTTGTTTTATGACGTGGCAGTGACCATTTGTTCTCACTGTTTTCGGAAGTTGGAAGGGAAAATCGTCTTTCAAGGAGGCAAGGTATACCTACTCAAGCGCTGCCCGGAACACGGAGCCCAACGCGTCCTGGTAGCGGACGATGTGGACTACTACCGGCGCTGCCGTGAGGTATTCCTTAAGCCTCCAGAGATGCCACGAGTCTATAACACGCCCGTGAAGTGGGGCTGTCCGTACGATTGCGGTTTGTGCACAGACCACGAACAGCATTCCTGCCTAACGCTCATAGAGCTCACCGATTGCTGCAATTTGCGGTGTCCCGTGTGTTACGCGGCAAGCGGGCCGGAGCGCATGGTGCACCGTCCCCTTGCACTCATCGAGAAAATGCTGGATGCAGTGGTGCGTAACGAAGGCAGGCCGGACGTGGTGCAACTCTCAGGGGGCGAGCCGACGCTGCATCCCGATTTTCTTACCATCCTGAAAATGGCGAGGGCACGGCCAATTCGGCATCTTATGGTCAACACCAACGGCTTGCGCATCGCACAGGACGAAGAACTAGTGAAGCGTCTCGCGGGCATGGAAGGATTTGAAATCTACCTGCAGTTTGATTCCTTTGAGCGCGAGGCGCTTTTGGACTTGCGGGGTAGTGATTTGCGCGGAGTGCGCGAGCGTGCGTTGGAACAGCTGAACAAATATGAAATCTCGACAACGCTAGTAGTGACACTCAAGAAAGGATTGAATGACTGCGAAATCGGAAAGGTGATCGATTTTGCTCTCACGCAGCCCTGTGTGCGCGGCGTCACGTTGCAGCCGATCCAGGACGCAGGGCGGCTTGAGGGTTTCGATCCGGCAACTGACCGCCTGACGCTTACCGAAGTCCGGCGACAAATTCTAGAACAAACGAGCGTCTTCCGCGCCGAAGACGTGATTCCCGTGCCCTGTCACCCTGACGCACTGGCGATGGCCTATGCGCTAAAACTCGACGGCAAAGTTGTTCCCCTCACGGGAATGATCGAACCTCAACTCCTGATCGATGGTGCGCGCAACACGATCGTCTATGAAGAGGAACACGGCATTCGCGATTGCCTATTCAAACTCTTTTCAACGAACCATTCTCCCGAATCCGGTGCCGCCTCACTCCGCGATTTGCTTTGCTGCCTGCCGCGGATTACCGCGCCCACGGAGCTCACCTACAAGAATATTTTCCGCGTCTTGATCGTGCAATTTCTGGACGCCCACGCTTTCGACGTGCGCTCCGTCAAGAAAACCTGCATCCACATCGTTCATCCCGATGGCCGGCTGATTCCTTTTGACACCTACAACCTCTTTTATCGCGACGACCTCGAACGCGCGCGCCTCAAACCTCTCCGCCAAACTGCCGCGCTTGTATCTATGGGCACACCTTCTTCTACTCTCGTGTCTCCCGCTTCGCTGTTTGCGCGGGCTGTGAAATCTCCGATGTAGGGGGTAGATGTGAATCATCTGAAGCGATTGGCTGGACAATTTCGCTGCTACCCCTTCTGGTCTCAACTCCTGATAACCATCGGATCCGTGCTCGTCCTTGTCATGATTTGGAGCGCCTGCGGTGCGGGTAATCGATCACCCAGTTTTCCTCCTCCCATCGAGAAGCCTCGTCTGGAATTGCCCAGCCGAAACGGCCCCGTCCTCGCACTTGCTTTCAGTCCGTCCGGAAATAACCTTGCTTCCGGGACTAGCGACCGAGTAGCACGCATCTGGGACCCATCGAAAGGCGTGGTCATTCAGGCCATGAAGGGACACCTCGGCATTGTAACGTGTATCGCCTTCAGTTCTGATGGAAGAATCCTGGTTACAGGAAGCACGGACAAGACAATAAAGCTCTGGGATATCGCGAAAGGACGAGAGATCCGCACTCTTGCAGGCCATACGGGTGCAATCCGCAGTATTGCTTTCAGTACGGATGGCCGCTGGCTCGCATCAACTGGCGACGACAGGAGGATTAGTCTCTGGAGCATCGATTCGGGTGAAGAGCTACGTGTTCTCGAAAGACATCAGGACCCGGTGAATGCCGTCGCGTTCAGCCCCGACGGCAATGTGCTCGCTTCAGCAAGTAACGACAAGACCGTTCGCCTTTGGGACCCAGCAACTGGAAGGCTTTTGCGCACCCTCTATGGCCACAATTCACGGGTTCTCTCCGTTGCATTCAGCCCGGATGGAAAACTCCTTGCCTCTGGCGGAGCTGCTCAAGTCGATTTGGGTCCGCGGACCAGAACGGGACAATTAATACTTTGGAATCCTTTAACCGGCGAAGAGGAATATGTGTTTCAAACCACTTTCGGAGATGTTCGAAGCCTGACGTTTAGCCCGGACAACAGGGTGCTCGCTAACTCCGACGGATTTGGCGACTTTACCGTGGTCACTTCCTGGGAAGTGAGTACGCGGACTTTACGTAGCAAATGGACTGCTCACCGCGGAAACATAAACACACTCACTTATAGTCCCGACGGGCAGTGGCTGGCCTCGGGCGGCGACGACGGCCGCATTCGCTTATGGCAGTAGACTCCCCATCCTTATTCCATTGATTTCGTTAAGTAATCTAATTCTTTCGGAGTTGCCTCCACGGATTTCCCGCCCATGCCGGCCTGAGCTTTCTCCCTACCAGCTTGCGGTCGGGCTCGGAGCGTCGCTATACTCGCGACCAAATCAGGTTGGCTGGGGTACTCATGCCTCTTCGAAACCGAATCGGTCGTTTTTTTTGAGCTTTGGTCAGATGGGACTTTCCACGCTCATTTTGTCCTTCAACCTATGGAGCACGAAGCCGTTCTTGAGAAATTTCCGCCAATTCCGAACTCTGAGCCTGGCAATTCGCTCCGGAGGAACCGGTTCGGCGATTTTGAAGTTTCGAAAAGTTAGCGTCTTGGAATCTTCTTGATCTTTTGATCTTCGGCGATTTCTGTCTTTGGAAGGTGTGCTCATGCCGCATTCTGACAAGCCGACGCGCAGAGAATTTCTCGTGACCACTTCTTCCGCGGCACTCAGCGCTGCTGTGCCTCTGCCGGCCGCATCAGTGCCATCCGCTTCGGAGCCTGCGACCGCGGCGACGCTCGGCCCGTACTCCCCGGAAGAGTTGCTCAAGCCCGGCCCACAACGTACCTTTCAGGGAGATCGGACCATGCAGATCGCCATGCCCATCGGTGGAATGGGCGCTGGCTGCATTTGCTTGAACGGTTACGGCGGTCTGCAGGACTTTTCTATCTGGAATCGGCCGGCGACCACCGCTCTGCCCGAAGGCTATTCACCCTCAAAGGCGGCCTTCGCTATCCTCCATGTCAAAGGTGCTAAACCCATTACGAAACTCGTGGAAGGTCCATTCCCTGTGCTGAAAATTTACGACCAGGGTCTCCAAGGTGAAGGGTACCGGGGCGGCGGCTTCGAGGGTTTCCCGCGCTTCGGCAAATGCGAGTTCAAAGGGGAATTTCCTTTCGCCGAAGTCAGCATCAGTGATTCGTTTGTCCCGGTACGGGTCTCACTACTGGCGTGGAACCCCTTCATTCCTCTCGACGACAGGAATTCCAGCATTCCGTGCGCGATTCTGGAATATACGCTTCACAATGCCTCCCCGGAGCGGGTCGAATATGAATTCTCCTATCATCTCTCGCATCTGGCGCCCGGTTGCGGTGAAGACGAATCCCACAGTCGCAACACGGTGATTCCCGACCGCGGCGTATTCCTGAACAACGTCGAGCCGCCGAATTCCGAGGCGCACGGCAGCGCTGCCTTGATTGCCATCGGTGAAACTCCACGCATCAAGGGCATGTGGCTGCGCAGCCGCGGTTGGAAGTTCGACTCGCTTTCCGCGCTCTGGCGTGAGGTTTCCACGGGGACATTCACAGCCAACGGCGGCTCCAACGCAATTGACACAAAAGGTCGCAACGGCGGCTCGATTCTATGTGCGGGCGCCTTAGCGTCCGGTGAGTCTCGCACCCATCGAGTCGCCGTTGCCTGGCATTTCCCCAACTGCTATTTGCAGGTCGGTGGCCTCGGCAAGCAGGCCGATACGCAAGGCGCACCTGGTTGCCGCTCTCTTGCAGATGACGCGCCGCCGCTCTGGCGGCCGTTCTACGCCTCGACCTGGAACGACGCGCGAGAAGTCGCGCTCTACGTCGAGCAAAACTACGCTACACTGCGCGGCCGCACGCTGGCCTTCAAACAAGCGCTGTTCTCTTCGACTCTCCCGTCTTATGTGCTCGACGCCGTCTCCGCGAATCTGAGTATCCTCAAATCTCCCACGGTTCTCCGCCTCGAAAACGGCGACCTTTGGGGCTGGGAAGGCTGCTTCCCGGATGCCGGTTGCTGCCACGGCTCGTGCACCCATGTTTGGAATTACGCGCAGGCCTTTCCGCATCTTTATCCCAAACTCGAACGCACTCTACGCGAACTGGAATTTGTGCGATCGATGGACGAGAACGGCCACGTCGCGTTTCGTTCCGCGCTTCCCGCAGGTCCCGTGAGGCACGATTTCCATGCCGCTTCCGATGGCCAGCTTGGAGGCATCATGAAACTTTTTCGCGATTGGCAAATCTCGGGTGACCAGGACTGGCTCAAGAAAATGTATCCGCTGGCCAAGCGCAGCCTGGACTATTGCATTCGCACGTGGGATCCCGATCATCGCGGCGCGTTGTTCGAGCCCCATCACAACACGTACGATATCGAGTTCTGGGGCGCCGATGGCATGTGCACCAGCATTTATCTGGGAGCGCTCTCTGCGTTTGGGCAAATGGCGCAGGCTGTTGGCCAGCCCGAGGATGCCAAATTCTACGACGAGCTTGCGCATCGCTGTGCGGGCTTCCTGGATGGGCAGCTCTTCAACGGTGAGTACTACGAGCAGAAAGTCCAGTACCAAGGCTTGCGCAACACTTCTTTCGCCGAACTCGTCGCCAAAGTCGATGGACACAGCAGCGAAATGGAGCAGCTTTTGAAACGCGAGGGTCCTAAATACCAGTATGGCACCGGCTGCGTCTCCGACGGCGTAATCGGTGCGTGGATGGGGCGCATGTACGGCATCGACATGCCTCTCAGCCACGAACATGTGCGCAGCGCTCTGCAATCCATCTTCAAAAATAACTTCAAGACCGACCTCAGCCAGCACGCTAACGCCCAGCGTCCCGGATATGCCATGGGCCATGAGCCCGGCCTGCTGCTATGCAGTTGGCCTCACGGCGGCAAGCCCACTCTTCCATTCGTCTACTCCGACGAAGTCTGGACCGGCATCGAGTATCAGGTCGCCTCACACCTCATCAGCGAGGGCTTCGTTCACGAAGGGCTCACCATCGTGAAGGCGCTGCGCAGCCGTTATGACGGCCGCGTCCGCAATCCCTGGAACGAATACGAATGCGGCAACTACTACGCGCGCGCCATGGCCAGCTACGCGTTGCTCGCCGCGCTATCCGGTTTTCGCTACTCGGCGGTTTGGCGCACGCTCTGGTTCGGCCCGCAGCTAAATGTCCGACCCTTCAAGACTCTGTTCTCCACCGCCACCGGTTTTGGCACGATTTCGCTCGAAGGGCGGAATCTTCGGATCGAAATGCTCGAAGGCGAACTTCCCCTCGTAAAACTGGTGCTGACGGAGCACGCACAAATAAGCACGCACGAGTGGAAAACCACGGTCCGCCCGCACCAGCCTGCGATCATCAACCTGTAAAATACACGGGAGGGCCCCGCAATCTGACCCAGACACTAGAAGGTAGCGATCTCTGCGTGGCCTACAAGCAGGCGCAGCAGCCGAGTCTAACCCAGTTTCTAGAGCGGTATGGCAAGGAGAACTAGCAGATTTCTCTTGTGGAAGCTCGTTTGGCCTGCGCC
>Ga0182035_10001193_pt1 | contig 13108 bp, 11 predicted proteins | sample flu12Cox44000170_FD_125969 | JGI IMG/M metagenome (GOLD analysis project Ga0182035, IMG submission 125969) | Lab enrichment of tropical soil microbial communities from Luquillo Experimental Forest, Puerto Rico - flux4day.12C.oxic.44.000.170 | ecosystem: Environmental > Terrestrial > Soil >...
ACGAAATTGTTGATCGGTTCGCCGTTTACAAAATCCTCAGTCTGACTTTCGACAGACAAGAGGCACGCGATTTCTCGCGCTTCGGGGAAGTGATCGAGCAGACGCCGATGTCGATTCAATTGAAAGTGCCTCGCGCGAAAGTAACCGAGACCACTCGCGAAGTCCTGCAATCGTGCGACGTGAGCGATATCAATGTGCAGGAAGTCCCTGTCGAAGAAGTGATCCGGCAACTGTTCGGTGAGCGACGCGCGCAGACCTCGGTTGCAAGCGCGTGGTAGAAATCAGCTGCGAATCAGCGCCCGCTTGAGCTCGTGGCTGGACTTTAACTCAGACGCTGTCACCGGTATCTCGGCCAACTGGACCTGTTCCGCGTAAGGGGGTACACTCTCGACAACGCCTGCACTGATCAAAGGGTTCAGCGCGTCAGTCGCGCCTTCCGATTCCATGCGCACATGATCCTGGATTTCAGCACCAAGCATCGATTCCGCGAACCCAATGACGCGAACAACCGTATTTTCCAGGTCAGTGAGTTTAACCTGACCCATACCAGCAAAAAACAACAGCTTCCATACCGATATGTCGGATGGCGCGTGGGGTTTATGTCGCTCCGAGATGGAAGCTTGGGAGCACGCTTTTCTCCATCCCGGCAGCGAAACTCGGATAATGCGGCGTCCAACCAATTGCGCGCAATTTCGCATTGCCGACGCGCTTGTTGCTCTCGCCGCGCTTTCGCTTCGCTGTGGATCTTCCAATCGGCGGCAACGGCCGATTCAATCTCGCGGCCAGCCAGCGATAACATTCGCTCAGCAACAGGGGTTCGTTATCGACCACGTTGTAGACCTGGCCAAGTGAATTTTGACGGGTCATGAGCAACTGAATTGCCGCGGCTGCATCATCGCGATGAATCTCATTTACGAAACGATCATTCTCGAGATCGAGAATCGCCTCGCCGCCAAGAAACTTTGTCAACAATGCCGACCGGCCCGGACCGTAAATGCCGGCTAGCCGAATTACAACGCCGTTCTTCGCCCGCACCAAGTCTTCGGCTTCGCGCAAGATTCTTCCGGTCTCGGGCTTCGGTTCAGCCGCGCTTTCTTCTGTGACCCATTCACCACTGTTTTGCGGGTAGACGCTCGTGCTGCTCGTGAACAAAATTTTAGAAGTGCCAAATCGGCCGAGAAGGTTGCGGACGCCGTTCAAATAAACTTCGCGATAAGAATCCGAGTCGCCGCCGCGAGTGCTCGCGAGATGAAGCACGGTGTCAAAATTCCCGGCCTGTGCGCGAACGTCATCTTGGTTTGAAATATCGACCGCGCGAACCGAATAAGCTCTTGTCCGAAGTCGCTTCGCCGATTCCGGCGACATCGTCCAGCCTTCGACTTGCCAATCTGCTTCTAGAAATAGATCTGCAACCGCTTGTCCGAGATAACCGCATCCGGCGATGAGCAGACGCGGCATGATGTCAATTCTTACGCTGCAATGGCAGCGATCTCGATTTCGTCGAACATTTTCCGCTGCAGGGCGCGCACCTGATTGAGGCGAATCAACTCGAGCAGCGCAAGAAATGTCACCACGATCTCAACCCGCGAAGCGATCTGCCCGAACAGTTCCGAAAAGCGCACCGACGCCCCATCACCCACGCGTTCCAGGATTTTCTCGATCTTCTCCGACACAGTGAAACGTTCGCCGAAAATTTCTTGCAGATCCTCGCGCGCCTCGACCCGTTTAATCACTTCCCGAAATGCATGGATCAGGTGGAAAATTCCAACTTCGTGCAGCGGCAACGGCGCATCGGAAATCTGCGCGCTGCCACCGTTGCGGACGAAGATTCGTTCCTGCTCAAGAGCACGATCGTGCAACTGCGCAGCAGCCTCTTTGAACTTCTTGTACTCGATCAACTGGCGGATCAGGTCCCAGCGCGGATCGTCCTCGTCGGCGTCTTCTTCGGGCGGCTGTTGATCGAGCGGAAGGAGGCTCCGGCTTTTGAGATAAATCAGCTTCGCTGCCATGACGACAAACTCGCCGGCGATGTCAATCTTCAGTTCCTTAAATGCCTGAAGATACTCGAGGTATTGGCGCGTGATCCGTTCAATCGAGATGTCGTAAATATCGATCTCGTCGCGCTTGATTAAGTAAAGCAAGAGATCCAGAGGACCTTCGAAAATTTCAAGCTTAACTTTGTAATCGACCTCCATCTCCGAGCGAATTGTAAACGACGCGTGTTGGAAGTAAATCGCGCGAGAGCGACCGCGTTACGCGACTTCGCGACGATGCACCCAAACGCTGTTCACAACGCCAAGCGCGAACATGATCATGAGCGCAAACGAACCGCTGTAACTAATCAGCGGCAAGGGCACGCCTGTGATCGGCAGAATGGAAATGGTCATGCCAACATTTTGGAAAATGTGGGTGAAAATCAACGCCGCGATGCCGATCACCAAGAGCAAACCAAATTGGTCGCCAGCGAAAAAAGCGACAAAAAGACAAGTCAATAGCAGTAAGCCAAACGCGCTGATCAGAAATACTCCGCCGACAAATCCCCATTGCTCACCGATCGCGGAAAAGATGTAGTCGTTGTGCACGGCGGTCGCCGGAAGAAACCCGAGCTCGATTTGGGTGTTCTGCGCTTTGAACCCTTTGCCCGACCAACCGCCGGAACCGATCGCGATAAGCGATTGATTGATCGCCCACGACGAACCCTGTTTGTCGATGTCGGGATGAGCGAAGGCGGTAAGGCGCGCCTGTTGATAGGGCTTAAGCGCAAGGTTTGCCGTGATTGGAATCATCGCAAACAAGAGTAAAAGAATGCAGAGCAAGTAGCGTAACGGCATCCCACCGACAAAAAGCAGGGCGAGCAACACCGGCACCCAAATGATCACTTCGCCCAAATCGGGCTGGAGCAAAATCAAGAGACAAGGCGCGCCTGCGATCGCGCCGCAGACAAGCAACCGCAACATCGGATGCATTTGCTTAAACTGGCTCAGAAACAAGGCGAGCACCATGATCCCGGCGATAACTGCAAGCTGAGCGGGTTGAAAATTAATCGGGCCGAGATGCAGCCAGCTGCGCGCGCCATACACTTTTGTCCCCATGAATTTGGTTAGAACCAGAAAGACGATGCCCGCGAGATACATCGGGAGCGCGCCCCAACGGATCCAGTGGTAATTGACCAGACTCGCGACCATGAACGCGAAAAATCCGACGACGATCCATTGGGCCTGTTTGCGCCAAAAATCCGCTGCGACCGGGTCTTCACGCATGTAGGTCGCGCTGTAGATGGCGATAACGCCAAAGATCGCCAGCGCTAACATGACAAAGAGCAGCAGCCAGTTGAGCCCGAGCAGTTTTCGAAGAAACGGGGTCATGTTTATCTAGTCCGGTGCAATTCGCGAGTATTTTCGAGTATACCTAGAGCGCGAAGTTCGCAACCAGGTTTTCAGCACTCCTTTGGCCGGAAAAAGGGCGATTCTGTCGGTAAGATCCTTGGCTGTGGGTAGATGGCGACGCTCACGGTGAGTTGGATCATAACACCCTGAAAGTCAGTAGCTTTCAACTAAAATTAGGAAACATGGACCCTTTTCTTGTCGACCTGTTCGAACCCATTTAGAATTGAGTACTTTCGAGCCGGGGGTTCCAGTTATGGCGAAGAAAAAAAAGCGCAAAATCGCGTATCGCACGCTGCCGATGCAGCGCCAATTAAATCTTCGCCAGGAAGGCGAGCATTTCGATCTCGGCGAACTCTTCGATCAAGTGAACAGCCGATATTTTCGCGGCCGGCTTCGCAATTACAAAGTGGAATGGGGCCGTCGTCGGAAACATCGGCCGAAAGATCATTTTGTTTTTGGAACGATTCAAGAAGAGGACCGGGTTATTCGAATTCATCCCCTGCTAGATCAGGCGTTCGTGCCGCGGTGGTATTTAAAATACGTTCTCTATCACGAAATGCTGCACTCGGTTGTGCCTGACAAGGCGTTGCGAAATGGGCGGCGTTGCGTGCATACCGAGGAATTCAATCGGCGCGAGCGTCAGTTTCGGAACTACTCTCGCGCGCGGTGTTGGGAAGAACAAAATCTCGCGCGCTTTTTGCGTTAACTCGAAAGGTCGAGCATTGTTCAGCGCCTTTGAGCCGCCGCGGGCGGCGACCTCATTTCAGACGGCGAGGGAGTCGTTACTACGTTCTTCTTGATGAGATACCAGAGGGTTGTCGCGAGCAAGAGGGAGATCAACTTCGCTCGCCAGTTCTTCAGGAGCAGCCTCTTCATAACGTTCGTGCAATAAAATCTCGCCGATCCGCCGGCGAAACGTTTCCGGCGTGAAATTGCGCTCAATTCGGCGACGATGGCAAATGGAAATCCCGCCGGTCTCTTCTGAAACGACGATCCCGACCGCGTCCGACTCCTCGGTAATCCCGAGCGCGGCGCGATGACGTAAGCCAAGGCTGCGATCCAAAGTTTCGCGCTGGCTCACCGGAAAGATGCAGGCCGCGGCGGCGATCCGGCCATTGCGAATAATGACACCGCCGTCGTGCAATGCCCCTTTCGGATGAAAAATGCTCAGAATCAACTCGACTGAAAAATCAGAATCAAGCGTCACGCCGGTTTCTTCATAAACGCGAATCGAAGTATCGCGTTCGATTGCGAGCAGGGCGCCGAATTGCTTGTTGGCGAGCTGAGTCACGGCCTCCGCCAAATCGTGAATTGTCTCCCGCTTTTCGCTCGTCAGCGAGAAAATCGGGTGCCCACCAAGTTCGGCCAAACCGCGGCGGAGTTCGGGTTGGAAAATGACCACGAGCGCAATCGCAAGGAATACTGAGAAACTCCGCACAATCCAGCCAATCACGACCAGGTTCAGCAATGTCGAGATCAAGGTTAGCGTTAGAAAAACAACCGCGAGACCGGTCAACACTTTTGCGCCACGCGTCCCGCGAAAGTAGAGGTAGCCATAATAAATTCCGACGCTGAGCAGGATGATCTCAATGATGCTGCGCCAGCTTCTAAACCAGAGCTGCAAAATCTCCTGCATCATGACAGTACCGCCTCTGTTATTCGTAGCGCCGCGACATTTTCTTTCACGTCATGAACGCGTAAAACATTCGCGCCTCGGCCGTACAGGATCGAGGTAAATGCGACTGTTGACGCCAGCCGCCCCCTCATTTCATCAGAGCCAATCAATTTCCCGAGAAAGGATTTTCTAGAAACCCCAGCGACCAGCGGCCGATTGTGAACGCGGAGTCGCTCGAGATCTCTGAGCAGCGACAGGTTATGCTCCAGCGTTTTTCCAAAACCAATTCCCGGATCAAACGCAAGCCTCATTGGATCAACGCCGCACTCTATTGCGCCAGCATATTGTTGTCTAAAAAAATCAGCCACTTCCGCGACCACGTCTTTGTATCGCGGATTCTCCTGCATCGTTCCCGGCTCGCCTTGCATGTGCATTAACACCAACCCTGCCTTTCGGGTTGCGGCGAGCGATAACATTTTTGCGTCGCCGCGACCAGCCGTGACATCGTTGATAATTGATGCGCCAGCGTCCAAGGCCGCTGCGGCAACTTCGGATTTCGACGTATCGATCGAGATCAAAATGTCGGTCTTGTTGTGCAGCTTTTCGATCACCGGAATCACTCGTCTTAATTCTGCTTTCGTTGAGATTGGTTCTGCGCCCGGGCGTGTTGATTCGCCGCCAACATCGATGATCTCAGCGCCTTCCACTGCAATTTGAATTCCGCGCTCAACTGCCGTGTCAGTACAAAAAAACTCGCCGCCGTCTGAGAACGAATCCGGGGTCACGTTGAGCACGCCCATGATCATTCCTCGCTTGGAAAGATCGACAGTCTTATCGCCAATTTTCCAAAGTCGTTCAGTCATCAAAAAGTCAGACTAACACGACGCTTCGCTTATTCGAAACGTCGTCGCGGGGCTTATCTTTAAGCACTCGAACCAAATAAACAGGCGCTCGCCGGATCGAGCGCCCTTTCCCACTCTACTTCTTTGCGTAACGGCCCATCAATTGACCTTGCGCGATGACGTGGCCTTTCATTGCGCCATCAACTTCGCGGCGTTTGGCCCCGGCTTGGAGATCGAGCATGCGGTCGAGCGCAAAGATTTTGAAGTAATAGCGATGCGTTCCCGACGGCGGTTGCGGCCCATCGTAGCGGCGGCCGGGAAAATCATTTGTTCCCTGTACTCCGCCTCTCGGCACGCTGCCCTCCGCGATTTCGGTTGTTTTTGGATCGATGTTCCAAACCAGCCAGTGCGTAAACAAACCGACCGGCGCATCCGGATCGTCCACAACGAGTGCGAGACTTTTCGCTTCGGCGGGCGCGCCCCCTATTCGCAGTTCCGGACTAACGTTCTGCCCGTTCCGGCTGAATTTCTCCGGAATCGTTCCGCCTTCCTGAAATGCTGGACTGCTAATTTTCATTTTTCCTCCTCCGGCGGCAAACGCGACAACTGCCGCGGCCGCGATCATACATCCGACAGTAATAATTCTTTTCATAGTTCCTCTTTAGACCGACATCTTCCAAAATGATTTCGCCAATATGACCAAAAACGGCCGCACAATTCGAGAAAAGGTTCTCGCCTTGTTACGCGCGCCCGATTACCGACCGTGTGACAGAAACGAGATCGGACACTCGCTCGGCGCAAAAGGTCGCGACCGCGTCAAGGTCCGCAAAACGCTACGCGAGCTTGAGCGCGCGGGCGAGATCGCTCGCATCCGCAAAAATCGCTATGTCCTTCCGGCTGAAGCCGATCTCATCGCCGGAAAGTTGTCGATCCACCAGGCGGGCTACGGTTTTCTGGTTCCGGAGAAACCTGGCGAACCCGATATTTTTGTCGCCGCCGAAAACACCGGCACCGCGATGAACGGCGACCGCGTCGTCGTGCGGATCAATCGCGACATTCCGCAACGCCGCGCGAAGGATCGGCATCGGATGGAAGGGCGGGTCATTCGGATCCTTGAACGAGCCCGCAACGCAATTGTCGGGACCTTACAGCACTCGCGGAATTTTTACTACGTCGTGCCGGACGATCCGCGACTGGTCCATGACGTTTACGTTCAAGTTCCGCCGCGGCAAAAGCTGCCGAAAATTCCTAATCAAGGCGATAAGGTGGTAGTCCGTTTAGAAGATTGGCAATCGCGCCATGTCAGCCCGGAGGGCGAAATCATCGAAGTACTCGGGGCCGCAAACGCGCCCGGCATCGACATGCTTTCGATTATTCGCAAATACGATTTGCCGACTGAATTTCCAAAGAGCGTCCTCGATGAAGCAAATCGGATCCCGAAATCAGTTGAGCAACGGATGATCAACGGTCGCGAAGATTTGCGTGACAAATTCATCGTCACGATTGATCCGGATGACGCGCGGGATTTTGACGATGCAATCGAGGTTGAGAAGATCGCCAATGAGAGTGGGTGGCGGCTCGGTGTTCACATCGCAGACGTTTCGGCTTACGTGACGCCGGACAGCGCGCTCGATCGTGAAGCACGTCGGCGCGGTAACAGCGTTTATTTGCCGGATCGCGTCATTCCGATGCTGCCCGAGCGATTGAGTGACGGCGTCTGCAGTTTAAATCCAAATGTCGATCGCCTCACCTTTTCCGTTTTTATCGAGTTCGACAAGGACGGTCGCCAAAGACATGCGCGCTTCGCGAGAACGGCGATCCGCAGCGCAAGAAGACTGACTTACAAAGAGGCCTACGCCATTCTGCAGTCAAAACCGAAGGGCGAATTGACCGATGGGCTACATCTTGCCTGGCAGCTCGCCTCAATTCTGCGTCGCAGACGCTTCGAGCATGGCTCGCTCGATCTGGATTTCCCGGAGGTGAAAGTTTATGTCGATCGAAGCGGCAAGCCGACCCGTCTCGAACGGATCGAGAACGACGAGTCGCATCAATTGGTTGAAGAATTTATGCTCGCAGCGAACGAAGCGGTCGCGCGTGAGTTGCGGCATCGATCGATTCCGACAATCTATCGCGTCCATGAGGATCCCGATCCCGAGAAGCTGGGTGAATATCGCGAGTTCATTCTGAGCTTCGGCCACAAAGTCGGTGATCTTTCGCACCGCAAAGAAATCCAGCGATTTCTGGCTTCGATTCGCGGGGAACCGGAGGAGCAGGCGCTGAAGATCGGGCTTTTGAAGAGTTTGAAACGCGCCCGTTACGCGGTGCAGCCGCTCGGCCATTACGGATTGGCCAAGGCGAATTACTTGCACTTCACTAGCCCGATCCGGCGTTATGCGGACCTGGTCGTGCATCGCACACTGGCCGAACGGAGTTTCTCTCGTCGATCCAGGATCGACCTCGGGCAAATCGAATCAGTGGCGGACCACATTTCCGACACCGAGCGAAACGGGGCCGACGCTGAAATCGAATCGCTCCGATTAAAGAAGCTCCAGTTCTTTCAGCAGCAACTGGATGAACGCAGTCCACAAAGCTTTCGCGCCGCGATCATGGAGGTCCGAAATTACGGCCTGGTCGTGGAGTTACCCGACGCGCTCGTGACCGGCGTGGTTCATGTTTCGACCTTGGGCGACGATTTTTATCGTTTCGATGCCGCCCAACGCCGGTTAATCGGCAGCCGGACAAATCGCCGATTCAGAATCGGGGACGAGATTTGTGTGTTTGTTGCACGCGTGGACACGTTTAAACAGCAAATCGACTTTGCGATCGTCGACCAAGCGCCGAAGAAACGCTCGCGCCACCGGTAATCCGCCCAAAAAAATATTATTCACCGCGCTTTGCGCCGCGCGTTTCTTCGGCCAAAAAATCTACTTCCCTTTTTGACGAAAACCGGCCTAAACTCCGCCGTTTTTTGCAGACATGGATAATCTGATTGAGGCGAGGGAGCTGCAGATCGAACGCAAGCATTTCCACGTGGAATTGCGCGAAAATGAGCGCGGCAAGTTCCTCCGGATTACCGAGGAAGCACATGGCCGCCGCAATACCATCATTGTCCCGAGCACGGGCGTGGAAGAATTTACGGCCGCGATCGACGACGTGATCGATCACGCAGAACGGACCACACCGGCGTAAAAAAGAGATTGCTGCCCGTGCGTTGACATGCGCGAGCGCGCGGAAGTAGGTTGGCCGGTCTCGCCCATTGGGAATTTTCATGGCCGACAAACGCAAATCGAGCAGCAAGTACTCGCGTAAAACGGTCAAAGCGTACCGAAGATCAACCCGCCTTCGCGGTGCTACGGCGCGGCAGGCGTCCACAAAATCGACGTCTTCCGATCGCGCGCCACAAACGAAGGCGCCGAAGTACGTTTATTATTTTGGCGACGGTCGCGCCGACGGCACCGGCAAAATGAAACCGTTGCTCGGCGGCAAGGGCGCGAACTTGCACGAAATGACACGAATCGGCTTGCCGGTCCCGCCCGGATTCACGATCACCACCGAAGTATGCAGTTACTATTACGCCCACAACCGAAGTTATCCGCCGCAGCTTAAAGCAGAGGCGGAGGCGGCGTTGGCGGAAGTCGAAAAATCGGTTGGAAAAAAACTCGGTGACAAAGCTCGGCCGCTTCTCGTTTCTGTTCGCTCAGGTGCGCGTGACTCGATGCCTGGCATGATGGACACGATTCTCAATCTCGGGATGAACGACGAGGTAGCGGAGGTAGTGGGGAAAAAAACGAACAATCCGCGGTTTGCCTGGGATTCATACCGCCGCTTCCTCCAAATGTACGGAGACGTCGTCATGGGCGTACAGAAACGCCCGGGTGAGGATCACGACCCGTTCGAAAGCGTGATTGAGCACTTGAAGGACGAGCGCTACGGCAAACACGATTTTCCCGATGTTCGACTGACCGCCGACGATCTGAAAGAATTAGTGAAGCGCTTCAAAGGGCTGATCAAGGAGCAAACTGGCAAATCGTTTCCGCTGGACGCGAAGGAACAACTCTGGGGCTCGATCGGGGCGGTGTTCGGTTCATGGATGAACGACCGAGCGATTGTCTATCGTCGCAAGTATGGAATCCCGCACGATTGGGGCACGGCCGTGAATGTGCAGACGATGGTCTTTGGCAACATGGGCGACACGAGCGCAACCGGCGTCGCGTTCACGCGCGATCCGGCCACCGGCGAAAAGCTTTTTTACGGCGAGTATTTAATCAACGCGCAAGGCGAAGACGTCGTCGCTGGAGTGCGCACCCCGCATCCGATCGCGATGCTGGCGAAAGAGATGCCGGAAGCGCACAAAGGCTTGATGAAAGTCCGCCAAATCCTCGAGCAGCATTTTAAGGACATGCAGGACCTCGAGTTCACGGTCGAGGAAAACCGGCTCTACATTTTGCAGACGCGCAACGGCAAACGCACTGGCCACGCCGCGGTCCGTATCGCGGTCGACATGGTCGACGAAAAGTTGATCACAGAAAAAGAAGCAGTCCGTCGGATTCCAGCCGATTCACTCGCGCACCTGCTTGCGCCGATTTTTGATCGAGAATCAGCCAAACGGGCGAAGAAAATCGGCAACGGACTCGCCGCCGGGCCGGGCGCCGCGTCAGGCCACGTTGTCTTCAGCGCTGAGGAAGCCGTTAGACGATCATCCAAAGGGGAAAAGGTGGTGCTCGCACGCATCGAAACGTCGCCCGAAGACTTGCGCGGTATGATCGCGGCGGAAGGAATTCTCACTTCGCGCGGCGGGGTTTCCTCGCATGCGGCGTTGGTGGCGCGGCAAATGGGAAAAGTTTGCGTCTGTGGCGCAACCGGGATTCAAATCGACTATCAAAAGCGCACGCTCAGCGCCAACGGCACCACGGTCAACCAGGGCGACTATATTTCGATCGACGGCAGTGCCGGCGAAGTTTTTGCCGGCGAAGTGACCACCGCGCCCTCGGAAATTATTCAAGTTCTGGTAGATCGCTCGCTTGATCCGAAAAAGAGCCTGACTTATCGCGAGTACGCTAAGTTAATGAGTTGGGCCGACAACTTCCGCACGCTCGGTATTCGGACAAACGCCGACACACCCGAACAGGTTGCCAACGCGATCGCATTCGGCGCCGAAGGAATCGGCCTTTGCCGAACCGAGCATATGTTTTTCGAAGGCGACCGAATCGACGCCATGCGGGAAATGATTCTCGCCGGCACAAAAGAGGAACGGGAGCAGGCCCTCAAAAAACTGCTCCCTTACCAACGGGACGACTTCTCCGGCATTTTCAGCGAGCTGAAAGGCCTGCCGGCGACGATCCGGTTTCTGGATCCGCCGTTGCACGAATTCCTGCCGCATGATCCGAGTCAGCAGAGCGAGCTGGCAGAAAAACTCGGCGTGCCGGTGGAGCACATCGCTCGACGCGTAAACGAGCTGCACGAATTCAATCCGATGCTGGGACATCGCGGCTGTCGGCTCGGAATCACTTTCCCGGAAATTTCGGAGATGCAGGCGCGCGCAATCTTTGAAGCTGCAGCTGAGGTTCAAGCCAAAGGAATCAAAGTGCGACCGGAGATCATGATCCCGCTTGTCGGATTTCCGCGGGAATTGAAACTTCAGATCGACATCGTTAATCGGGTCGCGGACGAAGTCGCGAAGAAAACGAAAACAAAGTTCGATTATCTTGTCGGGACAATGATCGAGATTCCGCGCGCCTGTTTGCTGGCAGACGAAATTGCGCGCGACGCGCAGTTTTTCAGCTTTGGCACCAACGATCTCACCCAAACGACGCTCGGAATGAGCCGGGACGATTCCGGAAGCTTCCTGCCGCACTATACCGAGCTCGACATCGTCGAGACAAATCCGTTCGCATCGATCGATCAGAAAGGCGTCGGCAAGCTAATGGAAATGACCTGCGATCTTGGCCGAAAGACGCGACCAAACATCAAGCTCGGGATTTGCGGAGAACACGGCGGCGAACCAAACAGCGTGAAATTCTGTCATCGCCTCGGGCTCAATTATGTCAGCTGCAGCCCGTTCCGGATTCCAATCGCTCGCCTCGCCGCGGCCCAAGCCGCGATCGCTCAAGTAGAGGATCTACCTGCTACTGGAGGCGGCGTGAAATAATTCCCAGGCTTTCCAAGCCCGATCCCAGTTTTGTTTTTCGGCCCAGAGTTGGGCCTCGAGATATTTCCAAAAAGCGGGTGAGTTCCCGCGTTCGCTGAAATGGCGCACAGTTATAAGGGCGTCGTCGATTCGGCCGGCTCGTTGTTGGGCGCGATAAAGCGCATAACCAATCGCGTAATTATCCGGCGTGGAGCGATATCGACTTTCCAGCTGTGGAAGATCCGCATTCAAATCGATGCGCGGCAACGCGACGGGCTCGCCGTAACGCTCGGTTAATTCATACGCGGCACGAAAATCGTTTTTGTTCGCGTGATACTTAGCCAGCCCGAACCAAGCATAGGGCAGCCAATCGGGATGTTGTTCGGTGGCCCGGAAAAGTTGTTCCGCATCGCCCCGGTCTGACCAATAAGTGAAGAGCGCAAGCTTTTCGGTTTCGGTAAAAGATTTCAGATCGGGATCGTTCTCCAAAACCTTACCTAAAGCTCGATTGAAATCCGCTCCGGTGATTCTCGCGAGATAGGGAAGCGCGAGGTCGTGCTGGCTCACGCCCGTCTCAGCCAGAATCTGACTAACTTCACGGTTCCGAAGCGACCCTTTGGTTAGCATGCTCGAGTAAACGCTGGCCCGATTCGGGCCCGCGCGTCGTATTGCCTCTCGCCATGCGGTCGCGGCCAGAACCGGTTGGGACGAAAGCCAAACGTTACCCTCCGCAAGCGGAAGCTCGTAGGAAATCGGTTCGAGGAACCGGGCGCGACGAAAATCGCTCAGCGCGTTCTCGGTCTGTTTCAGTTCGGCTTCGGCGACCGCACGTGAGAAATAAAGTTGCCAATCGAGCGGAGCCCATTTTAACGCTTTGGTCGTGATTGTAATCGTTTCCAGAAAATTGCGTCCACGATTGTCGCTTGTCGCAATCTTCTTGGCGTTAGTTACGCCGACGGAACCGGGAAGAAGTTTTTGACCGCGCCAAGCTACGACCCAAGAGACACCGATCACGAGCAGAATTACGCCGATCAACCGGAACAACACCGACACCGAACGGGAACGTTTAAATTCGTACGGCCGGTGAATCGACAGGCCGAGCAACAACATCGCGGCGAACATTGTTCCGATGCGATGC
>Ga0182035_10001210_pt1 | contig 13021 bp, 8 predicted proteins | sample flu12Cox44000170_FD_125969 | JGI IMG/M metagenome (GOLD analysis project Ga0182035, IMG submission 125969) | Lab enrichment of tropical soil microbial communities from Luquillo Experimental Forest, Puerto Rico - flux4day.12C.oxic.44.000.170 | ecosystem: Environmental > Terrestrial > Soil >...
CGTCCCGAGGCGGCGGCGCGGATCGCCCGCGCGATGCCGATGCCGATGTCCTGCGGGCGGTTGATGCGGTAGGCCGCCTTGGCATAGGGCCTGGCGGCATTCAGCTGGTCGAGTTCTTCGTAGTCGCCCTGCTCGAGATCGACGATCGAGCGGTCGCTCGACCCGCTGATCAGGATCATCGGGAAGCAGTTGGTGGTGGCATTGGCCAAGGCGACCATGCCGTTCAGAAAGCCGGGCGCCGAAACCGTCATGCAGATGCCGGGCTTTTGCGTCAGATAGCCGGCGATCGCGGCGGCGTTGCCGGCCGACTGCTCGTGCCGGAAGCCCAGGTAACGGATGCCTTCGGCCTGCGCCAGGCGCAGGAGATCGGTGATCGGGATGCCGGCCACCCCGTAGATCGTGTCGACCCCGTTTAGCTTCAGCGCCTCCACCACCAGGTGAAAGCCGTCCGTCATGTCCCCAGGCATTTCCTCTGCGCTCATCTCTTTCACCATTCTTGGCAATTCGTAGGGCGGGTGGAGCGCCAGCGCAACCCGCCATCGGTTCGGTGGGCGGCACGGCGGGTTACACCCGCCCTACGGTTTACTGCAATTTGAAAGCTGGCGTTCTATGTCAGCGGCTCTCCGCCAGAGGGTTTATCCATTTGAGGCCGGAAAACCGCGAGAAGTCGCGATCCGTCATGCAAAAGCCGCGCAGGATGTCCCAGTGCCGTTCGCCGGATCGCGAAGCCCGGCGGCCGGCTGGGCGAGCCAGGAGGTCTACCCCTGTAACTCCTCCTTTCCGCGCAGGCTAACATTCACCGCTGACCCCCCGCGGTGGCTGATCGCTCGCCGAGGTTTGTGGGAGGCCGCAGTTCCAGTGTGCGCTCTTGAGGCGAGATGTAGTAGTCCCAAGCCATCTCATGGCCAAAGTAAACAAACGGGCCGACCACAAAGCCGAAGGCCGTTAGACCCGCCGCGGTGGCGAGTTCGCCGATCACCACGTAGAGCGTGCTGAAGTCCATCACGGTGGCAATCGTTCGAAATGTTATGGTTTTGGCCAATGCCCGACTGATCACAAACCCTTCCGGACCGGCCTTTGCGCCCGGCCCGAGCGGAGGGAGAGCCCGGAGGTCGACAGCGGTTCCGGAGGGGCCAAAATAATTCCAGGCCGTTTCATGGGCAAAATAGAACAACGGGCCGGCTATCAGGGCGAAGGTAGAGAGACCCACCGCCGTGGCGAGTTCGCCGATCACCACGTAGTTCGAAGTGAAATCCAGCGTCGTAACGATGATCCGAAAGGTGATCGTCTTGGCTATGGCTTGTTTGATCCCGAGCCCGGCAGGGAGGGAGGGTGCCGGCTTGACGTCCTGCCGGTTTGGCAGGGGAGCGGGAGGTTCGATCCGCGGGCGGACAACTGCATCCAACGCCGGCTGCAATCGCCGGCGCAGCATCGGAAGGTACTTGGGCGCCAGCACAGCGGCACCGCCAATCAGCACGCCTGGGATCAACGCCGCTTCGAACAAGGCGACACCCGCAAGCACCGACAGTCCGAACGTCATAGAGCGATTCATGGCGTGGTCCTCAGCTTCGTTGAGTGCGAATGATGTAGCGCGTCCGATGGCGAGGTTTACGTGAGAATATCTCGCCTCGGAGTCGCAAAACGGGCTGTCTAGCGCCCTGCTATACCATTTACGTCGGTTATGTCCCGACATCAGCCCGCGTCCCGGCCCCACTCTGCACGTGTTTCGGCTGGACACTGCCCTGTGCCCCTCTGACGCTGGCAATCACCGCGACGGACATCTGCGAGCATCCGGAGGACATCCTCGCTCGACGAGCAGGGCTCTCGGGCGGGGCGGATCCAACGCATCCCCGGCCCCTGAGCCGACTACTCCGTCCTGTCGCATTAATCACCGTGGCGCTGCGCGTCAGTGGTAAACGTTAGAAGCATCGGACGGAGGACCCAGTCATGCCGCCGACGACGGACGAAAAACTCCTGGCGCTGAGCCGCGAAGTGATCGAGACCTTCGACAAAGCCAATGGGGGCGTTCATTCGGGGTTCAGACCCGCGCATGCGAAGGGCATTCTGCTGACCGGCGCGTTTGCGCTGTCCTCGGAGGCCGCATCGCTGACACGCGCGCCGCATCTGCACCGGGATTCCACACCGGTGACGGTTCGCCTATCGGACTTTGCCGGGATCCCGACCGTTGCCGACAACGACCCGCAGGGTGCCAGCCCGCGCGGCTTTGCAGTGCGCTTTCACCTGGGCGAGCATGTCCACACCGATATCATCGCTCATTCCGTCGACAGCTTCCCTGTGCGCACCGCTGAGGAACTCGTGGAGTTCCTGAGTGCGGTGATCGCCACCGACCCTGCCGGGCCGCACCCGAACGCGCTCGAGCAGTTCCTTGCCGCGCATCCCGCGGCGATGCGGTTTGTTCAGATCCCGAAGCCCATTCCGACCAGCTTTGCCAGGGAGTCGTTTTTTGCAGTATCCGCATTCAACTTCACCACCGCTGACGATGTGAGCCGCTTTGGCCGCTATCGGATATTGCCGGTCGCAGGTAACGAATATCTCGGTCGAGACCGAAGCCGCCGCGCGCAGCCCAAACTTCCTCTTCGACGAGATCAAGGAGCGGGTCACCAAGGGACCCGTCAGGTTTCGTATAGCCGTGCAGTTGGCCGAGGATGGCGACACTGCTGACGATGCCACCGTCCGCTGGCCGGAGGAGCGTCCTCAACGCCCGTTCGGCGAAATCAGCTTGCGGGAGATCGCCGCGAACAACGCCGGCGAGCAGCAGCACATTATCTTTGATCCGATCCCGCGAGTGGACGGCATCGAAGCCTCAGCCGACCCGCTCTTCGAGCCGAGAGCCAACATCTATCTGATGAGCGGGAGGCGGCGCCGAGCAGCAGGGGATCGACGGTAAGGCGAGCAGAACGCCGCGGAACCGCGATTTCCGGGGGCGGCCAGACGGCTCGTTCACCGCATCTTTACCGGCATACCTGTCACTGGACGGTGCTCCTATACGCGGCAGCCGCGGAAAGGAGGCGTAAAATCGATGATGTTTTGGAAACGGGCGCTCGCGATCGCGGCCCTTGCGCTCTGCTGTTTTGCGTCCGCGGGGGCGGCGCCGGCGGCCGAGGACGGCGCGCCGAAGCATTTCCTGTGGAAAGTCACCGGGCCGAAGGGTGTGGTCTATCTGCTCGGTACGATCCATGTCGGCAAGGCCGATTTCTATCCGCTGCCCGCGATCATCGAGGACAGTTTTAAAAAGGCCGACATGCTGATCGAGGAGATCGACATCAGCGGGCCCGCCGACGCCGACCGCCTGCAGCGGCGATTCATCGAGCAAGGCGGCTATCCGAACGTCGACGTCATTACCAATCATCTCAGCGAGGTCACACGTTCGCACCTCGCGGCATATATGCAAAAGGGCGGTCTGTCTGAGCCGGCCGTCGCGCACATGCGGCCGTGGCTGGTCAGCGTGCTCGTCCTACAACTCGAGCATCAGCGCATGGGTCTCGACCCGTCAAACGGGCTGGACCGACATTTCCTCGAAGAAGCGCAACAATCGCACAAACCCACCGAGACCCTGGAGGACCCCGAGTCGCAGCTCAAACTGTTCAGCTCGCTGTCCGAGGAGTTGCAGGACCGTCTGCTGCTGAGCAGCCTGGCCGACGTCGAGAAATGGGGCGACTACTTCGATCTGCTGACGCGGGCTTGGCGATCGGGCGACGCCGCCGCGATGCAGGAGGTAGTCACCAGAAGCGTCCGTGAGTATCCGCAACTCAAACCCTTGATGGCCAAGGTGTTCGACGACCGTAACACCGCCATGACGGCGAAGATCGAGGGCTTTCTGCGGACGCCCAGAAGCTATTTCGTCGCGATCGGCGCCGGCCATCTGGTCGGTGACAATGGCATCCTGAGCCAGTTGCAGCGTAAGAATTTCAGCGTGGAACAGCTGTAGGGTCGGAAACCCGATGGGTCCAGTTAAACCTGGGCTGGCTCTGGTCCGAGGCGCGCTCAGCCAGCCGCCAACCGTCGGACCCGCGCGAATCCGGTCTCCGGTTAAGCGCTCGGGATAGCGCTCGCGGCTCGCCGCTCTCCAACAGCTATGGCCCCGGCCAACGTCGCCCCGATGCGTATCCTTGATCCAGATCAAGGGCAAGCAGACTACGTCACTGGTTGAATGACGATTTGGTAACAAGCCACAAACAGGGGTGAGACATGGACGCGGTTTTGCACGAAAGCCCGGATTACGTCGCCCGTGCCCAATCGCTCGGGCCCGCCCTCGCCGAGGCAGCGGACGATATCGAGCGAAACCGCGAACTACCGGCATCGATCGTGTCGGCGTTGATCGACAATGGACTCTTTCGCTTGCTGCAGCCGCGTTCTCTCGGCGGCGCGGAACTCGACCCGATGACCACGTTCGCGTGGTTGAGCAAATCGCCTGCCGTGACGCCAGCACCGGCTGGTGTGTCGAACAGGCAAACGGCTGCTCGATGGTTGCCGCCTATCTTGAGCCCGAGGTCGCGCAAGAGATCTTCGGGCCGCCGGACGGCATCGTCGCCTGGGGCCCGGTCGGGCCGGCCGAGCTATCCGTGGTCCCCGGCGGGTTCCGCTTAACGGGCACCTGGAATTTCGCCAGCGGCAGCCACCATGCGAGCTGGCTCGGCGCCCATCTTGTGGTGCACGGTCCAGACGGCGAGCCGTTGCGCCGCGCCGATGGCGGCGAAATCCTGCGGACCTTGCTGTTTCCAAAGAGCCGGGCGTCGATGACCGATATTTGGCATGTCGTTGGTCTGCGCGGTACCGGCAGCGACCGCTATGCGGTGACCGACCTCTTCATCCCCGAGCGTTACACTGTGCTGCGTGACCCGAAGATCACACCGCGTCAGCCGGCCCGGCTCTATTGCTTCAGCAGCAGTAATCTCTATGCCTCGGGCGTTGCTGCGGTGGCGCTCGGGATCGCGCGCGGCATGGTCGCCGACTTCACCGAACTCGCGACAGAGAAGGTGCCGCGCGGCGCCCGGCAGCGGCTATGCGAGAACCAGGTGATCCAGTCGCAGCAGGCGCAGGCGGAGGCGCGGCTGGGCTCGGCGCGCGCCTATCTTCTGAGCAGTCTCGCGGAGATCTGGGAAGCGGTCGGCGAGACCGGCGATCTGAGCCTGGAGCAAAACACGGCGATCCGCCTGGCCTCGACCTGGGCCATCGACCAGGCCCGCGAGGTCGTCAACACGCTCTATCACAGCGCCGGCGCTACGGCGATCTTCGACAACCGCCCGTTCGAGCGCCGCTTCCGGGACATGCATACCGCCTCGCAACAGGCCCAAGGGCGGCAGGCGCATTACGAGACGATCGGCCGTGTGCTTTTCGGCCTCGCACCTGATACGGCGATGTTTGCTTTCTAGCGCGCCGTGAAGTTGTACAATAATCGTCGAGATTCTATACACTGTCGCCAACGTCTCAAATCAAAGGAGTGTCCGAAGATGGCAGAAGCAGCGCAGAAATTTACGGCGGAACCCCTGACGTTTGTCGTCAAGCACGAATTGTGGGACGGCAACATCCACGACCATGCCGATCAGGGTGTCTCGATCGACGTCAAGGCGGACATCCTCGGCAATGAGACGGCGCTGCTGCGGTTCAATTGCTTCGACTTCGAGAAGAGCTACGTCTACGGACCGGAAAATGCCGAACTCGACGTCGCCGGGCCTGAGATGCTGGGCGGCACGGCGCTGACGAACCTTTACCGCATGGATGCCACCGTCGATGGCAACCCGATCGGCTGGACGATCAAGACGCTGGCGACGAAGCTGCCGAAGATGCTGCAACGGGCCGGGTACCGGGAGATTGCCTTGGCGACGGACATGGCGGCCGTGCAGAACATCCTCCCCAAGGTCGAGGCTTGCGCCAGGGAGCTCTACGCCACCAAACGCAATACGGTCAAACACAACCGCGGCACCGACATCTTCGAGGCCGGCAACATCCGCTTCGGCCTTGAAATGCGGCGGCTGGCGATGGGCGATGGCGGCCTCGCCATCCATGTGCTGGCAGATATCGGCGGCACGCCGGGCAAGGCCTACACCGAGGAAACCGAGCTTCTGGCCTTCGACCACTTCTGGAACGGCCCGCACTATCACTACGGCCCGCGCAACAAGAACCACCGTATCTATTGGGATACGACGCTGGTCGAGAACCCGCTCGCCTGGACCCTCGAGCAGTTCGAGAGCGGCAAATTGCGGGCGATGATCGAGCGGGCCGGGTATCCGGGTGTCGCCGCCGACCTCGACACCGACAAGATCGCTTCGGTCTTGCCGGCGATGAAGAAGCGCGCTCTCGAAATGTGGGCGGAAGGCGAAAGGCTGACCGGCCACCCGGGCCTGCCGCTGGAGGTGACGCCGAACCTCGCCGCCGCCGCCGACTAAGATCGCAACGCAGCCCTGGGGGCGGGTGTCCTAGCCAGCGGCAAAGCCGCTGCAGGTTCCGTCACCTTCTTGGCGGGTTGCCACCCGCCCCCAACGCTTACTCGGTGAACGCCGCAAAAGCGGGTTGCCCGCGGTGTTGCGCTACGCCATCTTCCGTCCTGCGCGAAACCAAGCGCGAGATCCTCGAGACGATCGCGGCCGAGGCAGAGGATGAGCAAAGCGTTAGAAGGTGTGCGGGTTCTCGATTTGAGCCATGTTCAGGCGGGCCCGACCGGAACTCAGCTCTTGGCGTGGATGGGCGCCGACGTGGTCAAGGTCGAGATGCCCGGCCGCGGTGACATTACCCGCGGTCAATTACAGGACGTCAAGGGCGCCGACAGCCTCTATTTCACGATGCTGAACTCGAACAAGCGCAGCATCACGGTCAATCTGAAGTCGCCCAAGGGCAAGGCGGTGATCGAGGCGTTGGTCAAACGCAGCGACATCGTCGTCGAGAATTTCGGCCCCGGCGTGCTCGACCGCCAGGGCTTCACCTGGGAGCGCTTTCAGGAGCTCAATCCGCGGGTCATCTATGCTTCTATCAAAGGTTTCGGCCCGGGGCCTTACGTCGACTGCAAGGCCTATGAGAATGTCGCACAATGCATGGGCGGCGCGGCGAGCACGACCGGCTGGGAGGACGGCCCGCCGACTGTGACGGGGGCTCAGATCGGTGACAGCGGCACCGGCGTGCACACGATCGCCGGCATCCTCGCGGCACTCTATCAGCGCGAGCGCACCGGCAAGGGCCAGCGGGTCGAGGTCGCGATGACCGATGCGGTGCTCAACCTGTGCCGGGTCAAGATGCGCGACCAGCAGCGGATCATGAAAGGGCGGCTGAGCGAGTATCCGAACAGAGAGTTCGGCGACGCGGTGCCGCGCGCCGGCAACGCCTCGGGCGGCGGCCAGCCGGGTGCCGCTTTGCGCTGCGCGCCGGGCGGCCCGAACGACTATGTCTATGTGATCATTCAGCCGCCGAGCTGGGAACCTTTGATGAGGCTCTGCGGGCGCGAGGAACTGATCACCGATCCCGGCTTCGCCACACCGCAGGCACGGCTGCCCAAGATCCCCGAATGCTTCTCGATCATCGAGAAGTGGACGATGACCAAGACCAAATTCGAGGTCATGGCGGCATTGAACGAGGTCGACGTGCCGTGTGGCCCGATCCTGTCGATGAAGGACATCTACGAGGACAAGTCGCTCTACGAACGAGGCTTTCTCGTAGAGGTAGACCATCCGACCCGCGGCCGTTATGTGCAGGTCGGCTCGCCGATCAACCTCTCGGACTCGCCGGTCGAGGTGAAGCGCTCGCCGCTGCTCGGCGAGCACACCGACGAGATCCTCGATTGGCTCGGCTATGGCGCGGACGAAATCGCGGCGATGCACAAGGAAGGGGCGGTGTGAGCGGCTGATGCCTTCCTCTGCAAGGCACGACCGCCGCATCCATCCCGGCTCGGGACGCCGGCGCGGACCCGACCACCCGAAAGGCCGGCAGGTCGATCCGACGGCGCTCGCCGAAGTTCAGCAATTGCTGGGCGAGCGCGAGCGGCGCCGCGATCTGCTGATCGAGCACCTGCACCTGCTGCAGGACCAATTCGGCTGCCTGCACGCGCGTCATCTGGCGGCGCTCGCCGAAGAGATGCGGCTGGCGCTCGTCGAAGTCTACGAAGTGGCTTCGTTCTACGCCCATTTCGACATCGTCATGGACGGCGAGGCGTCGCCCCCGCCGGTAACCGTGCGCGTGTGCGACAGTCTAAGCTGCGAGCTCGCCGGTTCGGAGCAGCTGCTGGCGGATCTCGAAAACCGGCTCGGCGATGGTGTGCGGGTGGTGCGTGCACCATGCATGGGCGGGTGCCACCGTGCGCCGGTCGTCGCGATCGGCCACGCGCTGCACGAGAACGCCACCGTCGCCAGTGTCGGCGCGGCCGTGGCGGCGGGAGATACGCATCCGCCGGTTCCGGAATTCATCGGCCTCCATAACTACCGTGGTGGCGGCGGCTATCACCTGTTGCAAGCCTGCTTGGCTGGCGAGCGCACGCGCGACCAAATAATCGAGGCCCTCGAACATTCGGGGCTGCGTGGGCTCGGCGGCGCCGGGTTTCCGGCTGGGCGCAAATGGCGTCTCGTATGCCAGGAGCCCGCACCGCGGCTATTGGCGGTCAATGGCGACGAAGGCGAGCCAGGCACCTTCAAGGACCGCCATTTTCTGGAAACCGACCCTCATCGTTTCATCGAAGGCATGCTGATCGCCGCCTGGGTGGTCGAGGCGGCCGAGATCTATCTCTATTTGCGGGACGAATACCCGCAATGCCGCGCCATCCTCGACAGCGAGATTACCGCAATCGAGGCGGCGGGCCTGGCCCGGCATGCGAGGATCCATCTCCGCCGCGGCGCCGGTGCTTATATCTGCGGCGAGGAATCGGCGATGCTCGAAAGCATCGAAGGCAAGCGAGGGTTGCCGCGCCAGCGGCCGCCCTTCCCGGCCCAGGTCGGGCTCTTCGGCCGACCGACCCTGTGCAACAACATCGAGACCCTTTATTGGGTGCGGGACATCGTCGAGAAGGGCGCCGAGTGGTTCACCAACCAGGGCCGCAACGGGCGCAAAGGACTACGCACGTTTTCGGTGTCGGGACGGGTGCGCGCGGCGGGGGTCAAGCTCGCCCCCGCCGGCATCACCGCGCGCCAGCTGATCGACGAGTATTGCGGCGGCATGGCCGACGGGCACACCTTCAAAGGCTACCTGCCGGGCGGCGCTTCGGGCGGCATCTTGCCGGCGGCGATGGCCGACATCCCGCTCGATTTCGGCACGCTCGAAGCGCATGGCTGCTTTACCGGCTCGGGCGCCGTGGTCGTGCTGTCAGACCGGGACGACATGAAGGCGGTCGCGTTGAACCTGTTGCGGTTTTTCGAGGACGAGAGCTGCGGCCAATGCACGCCGTGCCGCGCGGGTACCGAGAAGGCAGTCAAATTGATGACCACACCGCATTGGGATGAGCCGCTATTGCAGGAGCTGACGCAGGTCATGACCGACGCGTCGATCTGCGGACTCGGCCAGGCCGCGATGAACCCGGTCAAGCAGGTGCTGAAGCATTTCCGCGAGGATCTCAAGTCGTGATTGGCGCCCCCGGATTTCCATCCCGGCGAAGGCCGGGACCCATCTCTCATCCGCTCGAGCAGTGGGATAGTGGACCCCGACCTTCGTCGGGGTGGTGTCATTTCGATGGGGATTCCTCTAATGGCTGAAGCCATTGGCTTTTTCCTCGACGGCACCGAGGTCTCGGCCGAGCCGGGCGAGACGATTTGGCAGGTCGCGAATCGGCGGGGAATCGAGATCCCGCATCTGTGCTGGCTGCCGAAGCCCGGCTACCGCGCCGACGGCAATTGCCGCGCCTGCATGATCGAGATCGAAGGCGAGCGGGTGCTCGCTGCCTCCTGCGTGCGTCAGCCTACCCCGGGGATGAAGGTCCAGACCGCGAGCGAGCGCGCCCGGTTTTCCCGCAAGATGGTGTTCGAACTGCTGATCGGCGATCAGCCGGATCGTGCCGTGGCACATGACCCGAACTCGCGGCTATGGCAGTGGGCCGACAAGCTGGAGGTCAGCGACAGCCGTTTTCCACAGCACCCCGCACCGGCGCCGGACCGCAGCCACCCGGCGATGGCGGTGCAGCTCGACGCCTGCATCCAGTGCAATCTCTGCGTCCGCGCCTGCCGTGAGGTCCAGGTCAACGACGTGATCGGCATGGCGGCGCGCGGCTATCGCGAAAAGATAATTTTCGATTTCGACGACCCGATGGGGGCCAGCACCTGCGTGGCCTGCGGCGAATGCGTGCAAGCCTGCCCGACCGGCGCGCTGATGCCGGCGACCCTGGTCAATGCTACCGGTATGTACACGAACGCCCCCGACCGCGAGATCGACAGCGTGTGCCCCTATTGCGGCGTCGGCTGCCAGCTAACCTACAAGATCAAGAACGACCGCATCGTCGCGGTGAAAGGCAAGGACGGGCCGGCCAACCACAACCGGCTCTGCGTCAAGGGTCGTTTTGGCTTCGACTACGCCCACCATCCCGATCGGCTGACCGAGCCGCTGATCCGTAAGGAGGGTGTCCCTAAACACGACACCGATATCGACCCGGCCAACCCCTCTACACATTTCCGCAAAGCGAGCTGGGACGAGGCGCTCGACCGCGCGGCTGCTGGGCTCAGACATATTCGCGACCGGAACGGCAGGCGGGCGCTGGCCGGTTTCGGCTCGGCCAAGGGCTCGAACGAAGAGGCCTATCTGTTCCAGAAGCTCGTACGCACCGGGTTCGGCAGCAACAATGTCGACCACTGCACGCGGTTGTGCCATGCCTCGTCGGTCGCGGCACTGATGGAGGGGATCGGCTCGGGCGCGGTGACGGCGCCGTTCACGGCGGCGCAGGATTCCGACGTTATCATCGTGATCGGTGCGCGGCCGACCGAGAACCACCCGGTCGCCGCGACCTTTTTCAAGCAGGCCGCAAAGCGCGGGGCCAAAATCTTCGTGATGGACCCCCGCGGTTACAGCCTGATGCGCTACGCGACCGCGACTTTGCGCTTCAACCCCGGGCGCGATGTGGCGATGCTGAACGCGCTGTTGCACACGATCATCGAGGAGGGGCTGACCGACCGGCAATATATTCAGGCGCACACCGAGGATTTCGAGAAGCTGCGCGCGCACATTCGCGACTATTCGCCGGAGAAGATGGCCCCGATCTGCGGCATCGACGCCGCGACCCTTCGTTACGTCGCCCGCACCTATGCCCGCGCCGAGCGGGCGATCATCTTCTGGGGTATGGGCATCTCGCAACACGTCCACGGGACCGACAATGCGCGCTGCCTGATCGCGCTGGCGCTGGTGACCGGGCAAGTCGGTCGGCCGGGGACCGGGTTGCATCCGCTGCGCGGCCAGAACAATGTCCAGGGCGCCTCGGATGCCGGACTGATCCCGATGGTCTATCCCGATTACCAATCGGTCATGAACCCGGAGGTCCGCGCCAAGTTCGAGGCGCTGTGGCATACCCCGCTCGACGACAAGACCGGGTTGACCGTCGTCGAGATCATGGATGCGGTCCATCGCGACGAGATCAAGGGCATGTACATCATGGGCGAGAACCCAGCGATGTCGGACCCCGATGTTACGCATGCGCGCGCGGCGCTGGCCCATCTCGAGCACCTCGTCGTCCAGGACATTTTCCTGACCGAGACCGCAAAATACGCCGATGTCGTCTTGCCGGCCTCGGCCTGGCCCGAGAAGGACGGCACCGTCTCCAACACCAACCGCCAGGTGCAGATGGGTCGCGCGGCGTTGCCGCTCCCCGGTAACGCCCGGCTCGACTGGTGGATCATCCAGGAGGTCGCCCGCCGCATCGGCCTTGGCTGGTCCTACACCCACCCCCGCGACGTGTTCGCCGAAATGAAACTGGCGATGCCGTCACTCGACAACATTACCTGGGCGCGTCTTGAGCGCGAGAGCTCGGTGACGTATCCCTGCGACGCCGAAGACCAGCCCGGCAACGACATCGTCTTTGGCGACGGGTTTCCGACCGCTTCGGGCCGCGGCAGGTTGGTTCCTGCCGCGATCATCCCGCCGGCCGAAGAGCCCGATGCAGACTACCCGATGGTGCTGACCACCGGCCGTCAGCTCGAACATTGGCACACCGGGGCGATAACGCGGCGCGCGAGCGTGCTCGACGAGCTCGAGCCCGAGGCGGTCGCCAGTCTCGCTCCCGCCGAATTGCGCCGCCTCGGCATCGCCGCGGGCGAACAGGTCCGTGTCACCACCCGCCGCGGCACGATCGAATTGAAGGCGCGCGCCGACAGCGCGGTCGCCCCAGGTCAGGTGTTCATCCCGTTTTGCTATGCCGAAGCCGCCGCCAACGTCTTGACCAACCCGCAGCTCGATCCGTTCGGCAAGATCCCGGAATATAAATTCTGTGCCGCCAAGGTCGAGCCGGTCATAGTGCCCGCAGCGGCAGAGTAACCCCATCTCCGATGCGCGCAGGGGTGAGTCTCGGTCTCCTCGTATTCGCCATGCTAAAACCACATCTCGCCGGCACATTGCTGTGCATCGGATTTATCGGCTGACCTGGGCACGGTGAGATGCTGGTAGAAATCGGTCATTTCGCACTTGTCCTCGCGCTCCTCGTAGCCCTTGTGCAGGGCACCGTGCCGCTCGTCGGCGCGTCGGTACGCAACCGGCCGCTGATGGATATGGCGCAATCGGCCGCGCTGCTGCAGTTCGGCCTCGTGGCGCTCGCCTTCGCCACCTTCATGCATGCCCACATCGTCTCCGATTTCTCGGTGCGGAACGTATTCGAGAACTCGAACACCGCGAAACCGTTGCTCTACAAGGTGACCGGGGTCTGGGGCAGCCATGAAGGGTCGATGATGCTCTGGGTCCTGATGCTGACCCTGCTCGGTGCATTGGTAGCCACTTTTGGACGGCCGCTGCCGGCCGTTCTGCGGGCGCGCACACTGGCGATCCAGGGCCTGCTCGGCTTCGGCACGCTCGCCTTCATCATCGGAACATCCAACCCCTTCGATCGGCTCATTCCCGC
>Ga0182035_10001213_pt1 | contig 13006 bp, 9 predicted proteins | sample flu12Cox44000170_FD_125969 | JGI IMG/M metagenome (GOLD analysis project Ga0182035, IMG submission 125969) | Lab enrichment of tropical soil microbial communities from Luquillo Experimental Forest, Puerto Rico - flux4day.12C.oxic.44.000.170 | ecosystem: Environmental > Terrestrial > Soil >...
CGGATGTTGGCATAGGATGGATGAAGACATCCGTGACTCCTGTATCGAAGATCCCTCCTGATACCCCAGAATCTCTGAAGATAAGAAGTGGTAGGCCAAGGCCAAACAGAATACCAGCCTCCAGATTATTCCAAGGAGTGGGAAACGGCGTAACGGATCTGTGTCGTTGCTCCTCGGCGGTACCTGGCTTGTTAACCCCATCCAGGCTCCGGAACTGCTCGAATCCGAGAATTATACCTCCAGCGCAGTGCCTTGCTATGACAAGAACCTCTCGCAAAGGTAGCTCGGTCGGATAATCTGAACGCCCCAGGGCGCGGGGGGTCAGCTTGTATTTTCCTAGTTGGCGGAGGACTATCGAGCGCGCGCTCTCTTGGTCGGGCCTCAAGCTCGTAGGACAGGACACGAAGACGGGTATCTCCACGAACATCCCTCCAAACGCCAGTCGGCCCGGCGCCTGGCCTCCTTAGCGCGGGATCTCGAGACCGCATGGGCGCGCTGTCAGACCATCGCATATTCAAGATAGCGGACTCGGCTCTCCGCGCTGGCTACAAGGGCCGACCGACCCCACGACACGTGATGATGCACGCTTCTGCCGCGACCGGTACGTTGTGCGTCTTTGCGGCTGGGTGGGTCAGCTGTCGGCGGGCAGCCCGAAAAGGGGCAGGCAGGGTGGCAGGCCATGGATTTGTACGGGGATCGTCCGGCTGGCCTGCCAGCCGGCGCGCTCTAGGCGGAGCCGGCGGGTCAGGGCTGGGCGGCCGCGGACGAGGTGCCACTCGATGCCGTCGTCGCGGTAGCCGAGTTTGCGGGAGACGCCCAATGATGCCGGGTTGTCTTCGAACGCCGCGGATACCGCACACTGGGCGCCCAGCCCCTCGAAGGCCAGATGCAGCACCGCCGCCCGCATCTGAGTGCCGATCCCTTGCCCCTGGTAGCTACGCCCCAGCCAGGAGCCGGTGTGCACCTCGCGCAGCACCGGGAAGTCGCGGCCGCCGACACCTTGGCTGCCAACCACAACGCCGTCACGGATCACGACCAGCTCCAGCATCCAGTCCGAGGGCTTCCAGGAGCCCCAGCTGGACCAGTGGTATTGCAGAGTGCCACGGGCGCGTTCCTCGGGGGACGCATCGGTCCAGGCGACCATGAACGGCTGCACCTCGGGGTCGTGCACCCCGGCGGCGGCAAGGTCAGCCAGGGCCTCAAGGTCGGCCAGGCTGGGCCAGCGCAGTTCCAGCTCCGGGGTCTGCAGCCACAGATCAGCCAGCGGCCAGCGTGACGACGCCATGACCGCGATTGTGCCGCGCCCGGCCCGGACTGGCATCCCGTTTATCCGGGGCATTTCATCATCGCCAGTGCCCCGCCGTCCGGCGTTTAACCCGCGAAATGGCGCCCAGGCAGGCCCAGGAACGGAATCCCTTCACTACCCGGATGCGCCTATCGCAGCCGCAGACACGTCCGGTCATGCCGCGCCTCGCGCGGTGCGTTCCTTTGCTTTCCCGCGCTCCGTCGGCTCAGGGGCTCTGGTTGAGAGCAACCGAATGAGTTGAGCGCGCAATCGGGGCCTGGCACGGCCTACGGTCGACTACAGTCAACTCATGAGCACCGGCAGACGAATACCCGCCGAGGTCATCCAGTACTGACCTCGGGGGTGTAGCTCAATGGTGAGAGCGGCTGCCTTATATGCAGCGGGCCGGGAGTTCGATTCTCCTCACCCCCACTTCGTTGCTCGACGCCCGAGATCCGCATCTGCCGCGCCTGGCACCTTGGCGGGCTTGGTGGTGGCCGGAGGCGGGCGCAGTGTCTGGGCATGATGAACTCTGCAGATTTGGCTTCCGTCCCGTCCGATCATCTAGCGCCGTTCACTGATCAGTTGCGGGTGGCAGTGGCCGCTTACCTGGCCCGGTTCAAGGGCTCTTCCCGTGAACACACTAAGTCTGACCTGCGCTGCTTCCTTGCCTGGTGCGCCGAGCGCGGCCTGGACCCGCTGGCCGCGCGGCGTCCGCACCTGGAGCTGTACATCCGGTGGATGCAGGAAATCCGCCACTTCAAGCCCTCGACGGTATCGCGGCGGTTCTCCGTAGCGGCGGGGCTTTACCGGACCTGCGTCATCGACGGCATCCTGGAGCACTCACCCGCCGAGCACGTGCGCCGCCCGGCAGTGCCTGCGGAGTCACCGACCTTGGGGTTTACTCATCTGCAGTTCGAAGCGCTTCTCACCGCGGCCAGAGAATCACCGGGCCGGTGCGACTTCGCGCTGGTGGCCATGCTGGGGCTGCTGGGCTTGCGGATATTTGAGGCTACTGGGGCGGACATTGCCGACCTGGGTGAGGAGCACGGTCACCGTGTGCTGCGTGTATGCGGCAAAGGCGGCAAGGTTGTCCTGGTGCCGCTGCCGCCAGCGGTGGGGCGGGCCATCGACCGGGCGATCGGCGACCGTGACAGTGGGCCGATTCTGCGCAACAGCCGCGGCGCCCGGATGGACCGCCATGCGGCGACCCGCCGCCTGCGGCGCCTGGCCGGCGCCGCCGGGATGCGCATGACCAGGCCACATCCGCATATGCTCCGCCACACGTTTGTCACGACCATGCTGGACGCTGGCGTGGACTTGCGGGACGTCCAGATCGCGGCCCGCCATGCCGATCCACGCACGACGATGCGTTATGACCGGGCCCGCAAGAATCTTGACCGCCACCCCAACTACATCCTGGCCGCCTACATGGCCTCGGGGACCTGAGCCGGGCTGCAACTCCTGCGGCCTGGGCCAAAAAACACATCCGGGACTTGGCGTTGGAAGGTGCCGAAAGCACGTCGGAAGAGTAGCCTCACGGCGTGGCTGACCTGGCTGATTACCTGGATCTGACGGCCAGCCAAGCAGGTGAGCAGCTCCGGGTGCTGCTGGCGCGCCGCCCGGTTCCAGGTGGCAAGCAGGTGACCTTCATGCCGGCCGAGACGTTGCTGTGCCTGGCCGCCTCGTTCGTGGTCAATCACCGGCATTACGGTGGTGGCACCGCGCACCAGGCGCCGGAGCCGGTGCCGTCCCTGGCCCGGTTGTTCTCCCGGCCACCGTCCAGCGTGCTGGCCAAAATGGCCAACCTGGACGGCTCCCGCTCCCATGGCGGCCGCTGGGATGTCCTGGCCGGTGCCATGCTCCGCGACGACCCCTCCCGGTTCAGCGCCATCTACCGGCTGCTGCTGCACGCCGCCCGCGCCGAAGGCATCGGCCCGGCCACGCTGCCCGACTTTCTCGGCCTGGAGCACGGCGGCGAGCTTGCCCTGCTCGGCCAGGAAGAACTCGACATCTCCGTACTCGAAGCCGACCTGCGCAACCAGATCGCCCGGCACCACGGCACCAGCGTGTGGTCGGACCTGGAGACCGAGCGGATCCTGCTTGCAGCGGCCCGAGTCGGGCAGCACGTATTCGCCCGCCAGGTGCTGGCCAACTGCGGCAGCCAGTGTGTCTTTTGCGGCCTGCGGCCCTCCTCGTTTGGCGCCACCCGGATGCTGCTGGCTGGCCACATCAAGCCGTGGAAGGACAGCACCCCGGCCGAGCGACTCGACCCCCGCAACGGCCTGGCCGCCTGCCCCGCCCACGATGTCGCCTTCGATACCGGCATGCTCACCGTCAACGGCGGACTGCGGATCCACCTCGCAACACGGCTCGCCAACGCCATCCAAACCGACGCGCTGGCCAGGCAGTACTACGGGCGGCCACCGCTGCGTGAGGTGATACTCCTTCCCGACGGCGCCCAGTCCCCTGCCCTCAAGTACCTCGACTGGCACCGCGAGAAAGTCTTCATCACCTGAACTATCCCCCAGCCACGCGAACCCGCCAGCCGGCTCGGCTGTCACGCCGAAATGAGCGCGTTGCGCCAGCACATGCTTATGCGAGAGCCAGCATGATCATTCGCTGTCGGTAATTCCGCCGGGAGCATCGGGGCCGAGCGCTTTAGCCATTTGGAGAGCGGCCAGACCGCCGAATATTTGCACGGCCTGGATTATTTGAATGCGTGGCTCGTCGCGCGCATAGTATACCGTTATAGCTCTCCTCTTATGGTGGCACAAGCTGGCGTCCGGCCGTGGGGCGGCAGGTTCTACGCCTCTGCGGGTGCGTTCCATAACAAGAGCGCGGGGCCGTGAGCCTGGCTACTGGGCTGGGCTGGCCTTGGCGGAGGGTCTTGGCGGCGGCCGCTACGGTGATGTGCTGTGTGCCTGGGGCGGCGGGACTGGGGGGCATCCGGCCGGGGAGCTGTGGACAACGGCCCGGCTGCCCTTGGATCCGGTCGCTGTCACGGTGACGCCCGTGCAGCGGTCCAGGCCGTATCCGCGTATGCGCACGGTGAACGTCCCGGCCGGTGGCACGTGCTCGCGGGCGTAGATGGGCTTGAGTCCGGCCTGCCGGGGCTGCACTCGCAGGGCCACGTTCTCCCCTGGCCGGAAGTGGTGGCCTTCGATGGTGAGCGGGAAGTATGAGGCGATGGCGAGGCTGGGGCGAAGCGCGATGCCGGCGACCCCGCCGCCCCGGGCGCAGCTGCCCAGGGCCAGCAGGAGGAGAAGGCCCGCCGCCGCGCGCAGCGGGCCTCCCTCCTTCATGTCACTTGATGACCAGGAACGCGTCCACGTCCACCCGCGGGTGGCCGGCCGTCCCGAGGACTTTGACCAGCAGCGTATGTGCGCCGGAGGTCATGGTCTTGATGTAGACGACCGTGCGCGGCTGGATCGTCGTCCCGTGGGTGCTCACGGTGGCCGCGGTGCCCCCGTCGAGGCTGACCGAGGCCGATCCGCGGTTGCTGGCGATCGTGGACACCCAGGCCACCTGGGACCCGGTGAACGAGAACGTCGCCGTCTTTGCGGCCTTGGTGGCGAATTTGACGAACCCGCCGTAGGCACCGCTCACCGCTTGCTTGGTCCAGCCGGTGGAGTACTTGATGGAGGTCGACGTTTCCTGGTAGGCGGTGAGGGTGAACGTCGCACCGGCGGTGTAGCCGCTCACGTTGCCCGCGTTGTCGGTGGCCCTGACCTCGAACTGGTAGGAGTGCCCGGGATTCAGGTTCGAGGTAATGCTGGTCCCGGGCTGGCTGGCGACCAGGCTGAAGGCCCCGCCGTCAACACTCTCCTGCAGGTCATAGTGGTTGATCCCGCTGGTGGGGTCGGTGCCCGCCCACGAGATGAGGATCGGGACCGCGGTCGTGCCGATCTGTCCCGACTCGAAGGACGGCGCCGGGGCCGAGGTGATGACCGGCGGCGTGGTGTCCAGGATGATGGAGTGGCTGGCCGCGGCCGAGATCGCGCCCGCGCCGTTGCGGAACTCAACGAACACGGTCTTCGAGCCGTCGCCGGACGGCAGGGTGTACCCCGCCGAGGTGTTGTAGGGCACCCAGGCGCCGTAATTGACCCCGTCATTGGAGAACCGCATGTCCGAGACCGGGTCGCCAGCGGTCGCGTTGGTCGCGGACAGGTTCAGCGTGACGTTGGGGTTGTTGGTGTAGGTGGCCCCGGAGTTGACGTTGATCGTCCCGGTGGGTGCGACGGTGTCCCGGTACAGGGTGTAGGTACCGGAACCGCCGTTGTTGTTCTGCACCACCACGGCGTCGAAGCCGCTCGGGCTGGCCCCGGTGTTCACGCTCAGGAACGCGTCCTGGCCCGGGGCGGTGTTGCCCGAGGTGGCCGACTCCTGGTTCGAGCCCTGGTAGGTGCCGTTGCCGTTCAGGTGCACCGACACGCGGTAGTTGGAGGTGTTGCCGGCGTCCGGGCGCAGACCGATGTAGTAGGTCGTGCCCGTGGCGTCGGACATGTCGTAGACCCGGATGACGTTGCTGGCACCCATGCCAGCGGCAAAAGCGCTGCCCAGCACGATGTGGCCGTGCGCCCATTCGATGCTGTACGGGCCGCCGAGGGAGGAGAAGTTGTGCACGTCGATGAAGTAGGGCTGGGTCGGCCCGAACCCGACGTTGTCGTTCTCCAGCACGTAGTCGCAGAGCGGCGGGCTGAAATCGCCGAGCGCGACCCGGTTGTTGAAGTACCGGCTGTTCCACAGGCCGATGTCGTCGTCAACGCTGGAGCAGTCGGCGCCTTCCCGGATCCCGACGGCGTTCCAGAAGTCGTTCCCGGTGCCGCCGAAGTTCGGGTCGGTGTTGAACTGGTACAGGTCGGTGAACGAGGACCCCGAGCCCTGGTTCACCGTCAGCGGCGTCTCGGGCTGCAGGAACGTCGGGCAGTCCGCGTAGCACAGGTCCATCGTGCGCACGTCGGCGGTGCCGTTGCGCACGTCGGTCCACACCGGGAACGTGTCGAAGTTGTTGTCCTGGCTCTCGGAGCCGGCGTAGTCCCCGATGAACGTCAGGGATCCCGGATTGCCGAGCGTGCCGTCGGCCGTATAGGCGATGAAGGAGTCGGAGCGAAGGGCGGTGAGGCTGCTCGCCTCCGTCTGCGACTCGCTGTAGCTCAGCCCGTTGGGGTTGCCGGACGAGGCGCTGCCCTCCCGGTCGCTGTAGCCGACGTTCAGCCGGCCATTGGGCGAGAACGACGCCCACGGGAAGAACTTGTCGCCGAAGTCGTCAAACGCCATGTAGTCGAAGGAGCAGCAGCTTCCGCCGTTCCAGGTGGCGCCGCCGTCGACTGTGGAGAAGCCGCGCAACTGAGAGATGTTGGCCGTCTGGGCATTTTCGGTGGTGGCTTCCCAGTTCGCGAACACCACGACGAACGCGGTGCCGCCGGCGTCGGCGGAGTTGGGGTCGCCGGCCAGGCTCGGGAAGCTGTTGCACCGGAACGCCGAGCCGCCGTTGTTCAGCTCACAGCCGGTGCTGCCCGGCCCGCCGCTCCCGATGTCGTTCACGCCGGAGATCACCGTGTCTGACGGCGCGGTCCAGCTCGCCCCGCCGGTGGTGGACAGCTGCTCGTCGATGTTGTTGCCGCTGGTACAGCTAAACCAGGCGACCATCGCGTCGCCGTTGGCGTCGAAAGCGGGCGAAACCCCGTTGCCGCATTCTCCGGTGAAGTTGATGGAGTCGCTGGCCCCGGTCCACGAGGCCCCCCCGTTGTCGCTGTATGCATTGACGAATATGTCGCCGACCCCGCCGGAGTCGTCGCGCCAAGCGACCAGCACACGGCCGTAGTTGGGGCTAGAGGGGTCCTGGTTGACCGTGATCATGTCCTTGTCCAGGGCCGGGTTGCCGTCCAGCGTAGTGAGGTCGAACCAGCTCGCCCCGTCGAACGAGCTCGCCACGTTGACGCTGTCCTGCGACGTGGTCCGGGAGAACTGCAGGAACGAGTAGACGAACACCCCGTCCTTGGGGTCGTACACGACGCCGACGTCGCCGCCCGCGAGGCCGGCGGTCAGGCCGGGCATGATCTCCTCCGCCCAGTGCTGGCCGCCGTCGTGGGAGTAGAACACCCACGGGTGCGAGTCGTCGCAGTTACCGTTGGCGTCCACGTACGCCTGGGCGGCCACCACCACGAGGTTCGGGTTGTTGGAGCTTTGCGCGACCGACGCTTCGTTCGGGAACGGGTTCGAGCAGCCCGACGTGGCCGAGTCCACCTGCGTGGAGCCGTAGAGCGTACTCGGGAACTGGCGCTGGCCGCGGACGCTCCCGGCCGACCCGGACAGCCGGGGGACCAGCAGGCGCGGGCTCCCCTTCACCCGCTTGGCGCCCGCCGGCGCCACCCAGCGGCTGCCATTCCAGTAGACGTGGCCATGAGCGGTTGATGCCGAGCCGACGAGTCTGGTGAACCTTCCGTGGGCCGGACCACGCGCATGCGGGGCGGGCCGGAAGCCCTCGCGCTTGCGCAGAGCGGCGCGGAACGCCTTGAACGCGGCCGCCTTCAGCACGACCGCCGCCCGGCCGTGGGCAGGAACCCCTGCCCGTGCTCCCCCGGCACGCACCGTGCCACCGGAAGTGATGCCGCGTGGCGCGATCTTCACGATGGAACTAGGACCTGGAGGCTTGGCACGGAGCGTAGCCGCTTGGGCCACATTTGCACCCGCCAGCCCGAACGCGAACAGCAGAACGATGGACAGAGTTGTAAGACGACGCATTCCCATCACCCCAAGAGATGTCCCACTACGATGCGTCACTAAGGCTTGACCCTTCCGGATCAAGCGGCGAGAGCATACGCCAGCGCGGTCATAAAATCCGGCGAATCCCCGAATCGCAGCACCCCTGCACCCATACTCTGCCGAGTCGTCTCAATCCATCACGCACCCGGGTACCCGGGCGGATTCCACAACGTGAGTATGTCGTAGCTGGCTGCGTCTGCCTGGCTTGCGATTGCAGGGCCGGCGCCGCAGTGTGCTGACCGGCGCTATGGCGCGGCCTGGCGATGGTCACGCGGATGGTGCCAGGTCAAGGTTGTCGAGCTGCTCGATCCAGGCATTTGGGCCCGCGTCGTGGATCCGCGCGGGCCGGTCTGCCGTCGGCGCGCCGTCGCCGGTCACGTAGAAGCGGATCTCGTGACCGTCGGGGTCGTACAGGTCTGGCAGCAGCCACCCGACCGGGGTGCGCAGGACCGCTCCGTGCGGTTCGCCGAGGTCGCCGAGGTGGCGGGCGAGCTCATCGAGGGAAGCCTTGTCGGGCGCGCCCATTTCGAAGTAGACCCGGCCTGCGGTGTCCGCCGCGTGGTCAGGGTCAAGTCTGAGGGTTAGGAACGTGCCCCCGTTGGGGTGGTCGAGCCCGTAGCCGACAAGGCGGTCAGCTTCGGTGAACTCCACCACCGGCCGGTAGCCGAGCACCCGCTGGTACCACAGCGCGGATCGCCGTACGTCGGTCACGTGCACCTTCAGGTGATGGATGCCCTCCAACCGGGGTGCCGAGCCTGCTCCCGGGACATCACGGCCGGGTTCCCGAGGTGCGCCGGCCGCTACCCACACGTCAATGACTTCCATCGGCGCGTATGGCGCAGAGGTGGCCGGGCGGGTCATCCCGTGGGCGGCCATGATCTTCTGGACTGCGGGACCGATCCGCTGGTCGTGAAAGCGCCGCCAGTGGGCTTCGCTGTCCCAGACGTCGATGTAGCGCAGCCCGCCATCGCGCCGGACGACAAGGTGAACGATCAGCCCTTCCGGCGTGACGGCGCCGATGGCGGCGCGGACCTCGCCATAGTGACTCTCGTCGATGGACACGTCCCGGGTGAACGCGTAGCTCATGCCGCCCTCTCTTTCTTCAGATATAATTGCCACTATTCGATATAGTATCCTCTACTCAATGGGTGAGACTGTCAAGATGTCCCGCACCTATGACGCGACGAGGCGCCAGGAACAAGCGCAGGAGAACCGCGCCCGGGTGCTCGATGCCGCCCGTGGGCGGTTCCTCGCCGACGGCTACACCGCGACAACGATCCCGGGTGTGGCCCGTGACGCCGGCGTATCCATCCAGACGGTCTACAAGGTGTTCGGGAACAAGGCCGGCCTTCTCAAAGCGGTGTTCGACGTGGCCGTCACCGGCGACGATCAGCCCATTCCGGTGGCCGAACGAGACCCGATCAAGCGCATCCAGGCCGAGCCCGACCCCCGCAGTAAGCTGCGGATGTACAGCCAATACTTCGTCCAGGGTGCCCAGCGTGCCGTCGCGGTGGGACTCCTCGCCCGGGACGCCGCCAGCGCGGACCCCGCGGCCGCCGCCGTGTGGCAACAGATCCAGCAGCAACGGCTCACCGGGATGGGCCAGTTCGCCCGCCATCTCCACGCCGGCGGTTACGTGCCCGTCGGCATCACGGCCGAGGAAGCGCGCGACGTCTTGTGGACCTTCACCTCCCCCGAGCTATGGGAGCTTCTCGTCATCCAGCGAGGATGGACGCCCGCACGCTACGGAGACTGGCTTGCCAGCATGCTCGCCGCCGCCCTCCTCACCCCACAGCCGCCTCGAGATGACACCCCGCGCCACCCGATCTTGCACACCTAACGGCGGGTCGGCGCGCGCTTATTTGGCCCGGCCTATCTCGTCGTCAGCGTTCCTGCCCTGCCGTGGACTCCGTGAGGGCATGACCTGGGTTGCGCGCATACCTATACAGCCCCACGCTGTGCCAAGAACGCTCGCACATGCCGCGACTGGGGTATTAGGTGTCCACACGTTTGCGGAAGAAAACCCGGTGGAAACCGTCCTGCTGCGCCCGGTGGGTCTCGGTGTACCCGTGCCGGGGGTAGTAGGCCAGGTTCTCGCTCATCGCTTGGTTGGTGTAGAGCTGTATCTCGGACAGGTGAAGCCTGCGAGCGTGTTCTTCGGCCAGGGCCATCAGCCGGGCACCGACGCCGCGGCCCTGGGCGGCGGGCAGCACGGCCACGTTCTCGAGCAGCAGGTAGCCGGGCTGGGGGATGAGGATGATGAAGCCAACGGCCTGGCCCTCCTCGGCTGCCACCCATGCCTGGCCGCCGCGTGCCGCTGGAGCGTAGTCCGCGGTCATCGGAGCGGGCCGACGGCCGATCCTGGGCACGTAGTGCTGGTAAGCCGCCACCGCGATCCGGCGCAGGGCCGGTGCGTCGGCCTCGACCGCGATACGGATGGTGATCACTGAGGAAAGAGTACGCGGCCACGCGTATCCTTTACTGCCGCGACGAGCGCGGACCTTCCGGACGGTGACGCTGGCTCACAAGCAGAACCGAGGTGCTTGACTGGGGCGCCGACGCGCGGTCATCCGCCTGGCGGGGCGGCCAGTTACTCCGCGGCGAACTCCATTCCCCAACTGATTACTTCGGAGGGATGCAGCCGGATTATAGGCCCAGTTGGCTGGCCATCTGCCCCGATGGCCTCCGGGAGAGCCTCAGCGGTGCCGCGGACCATGACGCACCGGGGCCGCCACGGTGGCAGCACGTCATCGATTACTAGGGCGACGTTTGGGTTGCGCTGGGCGTTGTGAAACTTCCGGCTCCGGGCGAAGTCCCTGCCGCCGATGTCGATCACGTCCAGCGCGGGGTTGTACTGCCAGCCGAGGGGAACGACGTGCGGCATTCCGGTGGCGTCGATGGTTGCGAGCCGGCCGAGCTTGCCTTTGGCCAGGTAGGCCAGTTCGGCGTCAGAAAACACGCTCATCCTGCAACTCACCTGCCTGTCGCGAGCGTGAAAGATCAACGGTGCAGACGTTACACGCGTCGATGCGCGACAGCGGAGCCCTGCGGCTGGACGTCCGGTCGTGCCGCATGGGGGGCGTCGGGCAGGCGTGATCTAGCCAGTGCCGGCCGTCCCGTTACTCACTGATAGCGCAGCCTGCAGGGGCGGCCAGTGGGATCCTTGGCGCTCGTCGGCACAGGCCGCGGACAGGCGGATCTGGCGCGCAAAGATCCTCCGCAGGAGGCCTCAACGTCTACCGCACTAAGCCGAAATGAGGACGTTGCCCCAGTACATGCTTATACGCAGGTCGTAATGATCATTCGCGGGCAGCGACCCCGCCAGAGGTATCTGGCCATGCGCTTGGCCCGATCCCGAGACGGCCAGTTGCTGATCCGCTTAGAAGGTCCTTTTCGAGGGCCAGGTCCAAGGCCGCGTCGGAGCTGAGCGTCATACCGTCGGCGTGGGCTCGCTCGAACTGCTCTTGGCCCAGTTGGGCGCGCACCTGGTCGAGGCTGTCCAGGCGGTAGTGGGCTTCCGGCTCCTCCCACGATTGTCCAGTTGGGCCGAGGAGAGTTTGCGCGGCGCCGTGGAGCACGGCCGCCCGGTGCCAATCGCCGGCGTCCGCGGCCAGGCACGCAAGGCCGAGGCAGGTATAGGCGATTCCGAAACGATCCCCGTTGCGGCGGCTCATCCGCAGGGCTGCCTCGAAGCTGGATCGCGCACCGTCCGCGTCGTTGTCCTGGCGCAGCACCCAGCCCATATGAATCGTTACACCGAGGCCTTTGTCCCCGAATTCCCGCATCGCTTGTGCCGCCTGTTGCAGATAGGCCCGGGCGGCGGGGATGTCCCCGGCGCGCAGGGCCTGAGCGCCTGCGTAATTGGTCAAGAAGTAGGCAAAGAGATGGTCGCCGGATCGCCGTGTGCAGGCGATGGCCTCAGCGAACAGTGGCATGGCGTCCGCGGGGTCGATGAGGGCGCCGCACAGCAGATACGCCGCTAGGCTCTCGCCGAGTAGGACATCATCGCCCAGCTGCCGGGCGTGCTCGACAGCCTCCTGCCCAAGGGGCAGTCCTCGTTCCGGCTCGCCGGCGAGGTAGCAGATATAGCTGAGGGTGGCAAGCGATTCGATGAGCGGCCGGCCGGTGTGGAGCTGGCGGGCAAGCTCGACTGCCTGTTCCCCAAGTTGCCGCGCTACCGCTAGGTCAACGCGGCGAGCGGCGAAGAAGGCGGCAGTGAACAGCGCTGTCGCGAATAGCTCCGGGTCCGCTCGGGCTTCGGGGCGGTCCAGCACCGGCATGAGCAGGGCAGCGGCTTCCCGTTCGCGGGAACGCGCCCTCCAGTAGCGGCGCAGTGCGGCGCTGAAGCGCAGCACCTGCGCGGTTCCGTCCGGGCTGCGGGCGGCGTGCTCGGCGGCGCGCCACAGGTTCACCTGCTCGGTGTCCAGCTGTGCGAACCATCTGCCCTGCTCAGGCCCGGTAAGGTGGGGAGCTGCCGTCTCGGCGACAGAAAGGTAGTGCGCGCAGTGCGCCGCCCCGACGGCGGTGGCCTCGTCGCCGCTGGCCTCGGCGAGCTGTTCGGCGGCGAACTGGCGGATGGTCTCCAGCAGCCGGTAGCGCAGGAATGGTCCGGTCGGCTCGGTCACGACCAGGCTCTTGTCCACCAGTGAGCCGAGCAGGCCGATGACGTCGAGCACCACGATGTCCCCGAAGCCGCAGACCGCTTCGGCGGCGTCCAGATCGAAACTCTCCGCGAATATCGACAGGCGCCGCAGCAGCTGTTGCTCAGCGCCGTGGAGCAGCGAGTAGGACCAGTCGACGGTCGCCCGCAGGGTCTGCTGCCGCTCCAGAGCGGTGCGGCTCCCCCCGGTGAGCAGACGAAAGCGCTGGTCGAGGCGGTCGGCAAGACCGCCGAGCGACAGCGAGCGCAGCCGCGCGGCGGCCAGCTCGATGGCTAGCGGCAGCCCGTCCAGC
>Ga0182035_10001222_pt1 | contig 12965 bp, 9 predicted proteins | sample flu12Cox44000170_FD_125969 | JGI IMG/M metagenome (GOLD analysis project Ga0182035, IMG submission 125969) | Lab enrichment of tropical soil microbial communities from Luquillo Experimental Forest, Puerto Rico - flux4day.12C.oxic.44.000.170 | ecosystem: Environmental > Terrestrial > Soil >...
AAGGGTTTTCCTGGGTCCGCGTCGGTAGGTTTGCACCTACGGCTACTCGGTGTCCCGCTTCGCGGGACTGCTGTCGTCACTGACTTGGCGCACCAGCTACGCAAGGACGGATCCAGGAAATCAACCAAAACTCCGAACCCCAACTTTTGTGTCGCGCACGCACAGCTACTCGACGCAGTTCGTCGCATCAAAGGTTGGGTGTATTCTGATGTCATGGCACTGTGGTTTCATACATTGGCCACTTTTAGCAGGCTGCTGAGAAAGGCCACTAGTTTGCTGGCACTGGCCGCTTTGTGTGTCTCTCCCGCCACGGCGGGCTGGGCAGGGGGAGAGTCCGCCACGTTGGCTGAGCTGTTGAAGCAAGGGGCTGAATTCGCGCGCGCCGAGAACTGGGAAGAGTCGCTCGCGGCCTACCGCAAGGCATTGACGATCAATCCGAACTACCCCGACACTCACTACGGGCTTGCGAACGCCTACGCCGGCCTCCAGCAAATACCCGAGGCCATCCACGAGTTCCATGAGACTCTGCGGCTGAAGCCCGACTTTCCCGGTGTCCATAACGACCTTGGCTCCCTCTATGAATCACAGGGAGAGCTGGCGCAAGCCATCGAGGAGTATCGAGCCGAGGTTCACATCCGTCCGGCTGACGCTGGCGCCCACTCCAGTCTGGCAACAGCACTCGCGGCCGGCCGACAGTTCGACGATGCGGCGCAGGAGTTCCGCCGAGCGCTAACGCTCGCGCCCGGAGACCCCCAGATCATCGCGGCGTATGCCGGCGGGCTACAGCAGGCTGGTGACACGGAGGGCGCGATCAAGCAATGGCGAGCTGCCGTGGAATCGGCGCCGGGCAATGCCGACTTCCATGCGGGGCTCGCTGCCGCACTGGCACAGTCAGGCGCGATCAAGGAAGGCTTGGCGGAGCAGCGTGCTGCCGTACGCCTGCGCCCGGGCGATTCCGAGCTGCACGTGAATCTAGCGAGTGTCCTGCTCGCTGCCGATGATGTGATTCACGCCATCGGCGAGTATAGGCAAGCCGTGCAATTGCGGCCCAACCAGGCTGACTTCCGTTTCGGCCTGGCGCTGGCGCTACGCCAAGCCGGCGATTACGCTGGCTGTATCGAGCAATTACGACAGGTAATTCGACTGCGGCCGGAAGATGTCACTGCCCACGTTGAGTTGGCTGCCGCGTACCTCTCCGAAGCCAATCATCCCGCGGCCATAGCTGAGTACCGGGAGGCGCTCCGCCTGAAACCCGATGACCCGGCGCTGCATGAGTCCCTAGGTCTGGTACTCAGGAAGACCGCCAGCTTGGGCGGCGCCATCACCGAACTCAAGAAGGGGGCGGATCTATCGCCTGACAACCCGGACTACCATCGCAACCTAGCCGAAGCGCTGCAGGCTGCCGGAGACGTGCCGGGTTTCATTCAAGAGTATCGGGACGAGGTGCGCCTGCGCCCCGAGGACGCCGACGCGCGCCTGCACCTCGCCAGTGCTTTGGAGGCTGGAGGCAATCAGGCAGCCGCACTCGCTGAATATCGCCAAGCCGTGAAACTGCGACCCCAGAGCCCCGAGCTGCACTACCGTCTCGCCCTATCACTGATCAATGCGGGCAAACTGGACGAGGCACAAGCCGAACTTGATCGCGCCGTCCAACTCCGCTCCGACTTTGCTGAAGCCCTGGTTGCTCTGGGCGACCTCCTAGTGAGCCGGAAAAACTATGGCATCGCGGTTCCAACTTATCGTGACGCGCTTCGCCTGCGGCCCGACGACTCTAGCCTGCATGAGCGGCTGGCCAACGCCTTGCGCGAGAACGGCGACCCTGAAGGCTCCGTGGCCGAGTCTCGGGAAGCACTGCGCCTGGCTGCTGACAACCCCGACTATCAACGACAGTTAGGGAACACCCTCTACCAACAAGGTCAATTCAAGGCTGCTGCAGAAGCTTATCAGGCAAGCCTGAAGCACCGTCCGAACGACGCGACGACGCTCACCAGCCTCGGCCTCGCGCTCCAAAAGGCCGAGGACTGGCAGAGTGCCGCGGCCGCCTTTCGGCAGGCGCTCGCCGCCAAGCCGGACAGTGTGGAGGCGCACTTGGGGCTCTCCGACGCTCTCGTCCATTTGAATGATCCCCAGGGTGCGGTCGCCGAAGCCGAGACCGCCTTGCATGGGGCCCCGAATCTTCCCGCTGCCCACTTCGCCTTAGGGCGAGCGCTGGTCGCCCTCACAAGATTGGACGAGGCAATCAAAGAGTTCAGCGAGGCGTTGCGCGGCAAGCCCGACTTTGCTGAAGCTCGACTGGGTCTGGCTAAGGCACTCCGGCAGAAGGGCAACCTGGATGAGGCCATTGTGAATTACAAGGAGTATCTGCGACTGCGGCCGCAAGATGCGAGCGCCCAAGCGAGCTTGGCCGAAGCGCTGAAGGCCAAAGGGCAGTGACGAGTGGCAAGTGACGAGTTACCATGCGGACGGAAGAATACTTCCAGCAACGTGCCCGCCGTACCGATCGTGCCCAAACCTTAAGGATTTGGAAAAGGCAGGAAAAGGGAACGCCAAGGGAGGGAGACGAGGTTCCAGTGGACTGGCCGAAACCGGAGGCGAAAAAGTCAGGAAGGAAGTCCGCTAGCCTGCCAATGGCAAGGGAAGGAGCGAGAAGAAGGCCGATATCGGGTAGCGGCCTTATAGGCGCTAAGGCAAGACGTCTTTTGGTTTGGCCTCGGTAGGGCCAACCGTGAGTAGCCGTAGGTGCAACCTACGGATGACGTCCACGCCCGATCCTCCCAACCCCACGACGGGTTGACCGTGGGCCATTGTCCGGCCCCGCCAGGGCCGTGACACCGCGGGGGTGTTCCATTCCCGTAGATTTCACCTACGGCTACTCACGGTGTCGCCCTTCGGGCAACGCGGATTTGGGAGCAACAAGAAATCGACCCTTATCTTAGCGCCTACAGGTGGCGGCCCAAGAGCCGCGCGCCACAGCCCACTGGATCGGAGGTAGAAACTCATGCTTGAAGACGTCCTTGCCATTCTGGCTTCCACCCCGGAAAAGGTTCGCCGCGAGATTCGCGACCTTTCGCCGCGGCAACTGAAGACCCGGCCGGCTCCCGACAAGTGGTCGGTGCAGGAGATTCTGGCCCACCTCGATGACGTGGAAGAGGTGGGCATGCGAGCGCGCGTGGCCGCCATGATCGAGCAGGACAGGCCCACGCTCCTGCCATTCGACCAGGAGGCGCGCGTGGTGGAGATGAAGTACAACAAGAAGGATCCCCTGGCGTCGCTCGCCCACCTCACCCGCCAGCGCCGCGCGAACGTCAAGTGGCTGCGCACCCTGCGTCCGGCGCAGTTGACGCGGCGAGGCGTTCATCAGAAGGTGGGAGAGATCACGGCGGGGGAGATGATTCATGAATGGGCGTTCCACGATTTGGGACACCTCAAACAGATTCTGGAGGTCAAGCGTTACGCCCTCTGGCCTCGCATTGGAAACCTGCAGGCCTTCTATCGGTTGAGCTGAGCCGGAACTGCCTGGGCGCGTTGCGGTGAAATCCGGCGCCACCCATATTGAAGATGCTAGAATAGGCCTGGAACAGCATCAGGTGACGTTTCCGCAACTCCTGATCGACTTCCTGTGAGCCGGGAAGGTGGGAAAAATTGCGGCTATGCCGCCTCCCAGTTGGGGGAGCCAGCGCCTCCCGTGGCGAGATCTGCCCAGTGTTGATTCTTGAAGTCGTAAAGCATGACACTCAGGTGGTCTGCTGGCATCGCGGCGATGTACCGCTCATCCGGCGACCAGCGAGGTGAGTAGAGTCCTTCGGACCCGGGCAGTGTGGAGGCTTGGTGCGTTTTCATGTCGAGCACACGGACAGCGATAGCACCAAAGAAGAGGCCACTGAAGACGATCTTGGCTCGGTCGGGCGTCAGTGCGACGTCAAGATCCTCGCCCCGCGCCTGCTCGGGCGACAACCTTCAGGGGCTGAAGTCCCTGGGTATTTTCACCTTCGGCGCAGCACCGCTCCAACCTCGCTTCAACCGTGCCCTGATGCACGGAGCGAAGAACTTAAGACGCCGGGTAAGAAGGCAGCTACAACACGCCGTGTTTGTTGTACACCTGGCGGAGCGTCTTGCCTTCGTGTAGTTCTTCCCGCGAGAGGTTCTCTTTGCTTACTTTCTGCTCTGCTTTGAGCAAAGCCGTTTCTTCGACCTCTCCTGGCACAACGACAATACCATCAAAGTCCGCAAAGATCAGGTTACCTGGCTCGACGAGTACCTCACCGCACCGGATGGGGACGTCGTACGCCATCACCATGCCACGTCCTTTCGAGTCGAGGGGCCGAATGCCGGCGTAGTAAACAGGAAATCCCATTTCGATAATTTTGAGGCAGTCTCGAATTTGGCTGTCACAGACACACCCCACTGCACCGTTTCTCTTCGCAACTGTGGTCATCAGCTCTCCCCAGGGTGCGTTGGTCCCGCTGTAGTCGGTTGAGTGCACGATAACGTCGCCGGCTTTCAGAGAGTCCATCGCTTCGATCTCGAGTCCGTAAGGGTCATGTTCAGCAGCATAGTCAGTTTCCATCCAACGGATGGTCCTGGCGCGACCCACGAAGCCGCAGTTCTTCTTATCCGGCAGCAAGGGACGCAATCGTTGGTGCATAGCTTGGTGGCGATAACCCAACTCGTCCAAGATGTCACATACGGCCGCTACATAAAGTTTTTCCCTGACGAACGAGAGGATATCAGCAGCGTTATGAAACATGAGAGACACTCCCCGCGGTGCGGGCGAATGACGGATCTGTTTAAGCCGGGTAGCGCAGAGTTTGCCTTTCAAACTCTGCGGTTCGGCCTTCAAGAAAGGCTACCACTACGACGGCTACGTAATAAATGCAGCGCCAGAGCTCTTTTGATGGCCCAACAGGGGCCAACCGTCAATAGGCCCGCAGGCGCGGGATGAAACCCACGGATAAGGTCACATCCCCTCACCCCAACCCCGTCAAGAGATTGACTTGCGGCCCTTGTCCGGCCCCGCCAGGGCCGGCATGATGTGGCGGGCTGCCGCATCCGTAGGTTTTCACCTACGGCTACTCATGGTGCTGCCCTTCGGGCAAGCGGAACGGTAATCCACATTAAGTCCATGCTCCAGGCATGGCGTGTCCAAGTTTGGCCCTCAAGAAAGGCCAGAGTTTGCCAAAGCGGAGAACTCTGCGCTTACTCCGGCTTACCCATCTTTCCGACGAGGGTGAAAACCGCCTCGTCGGGGAGATCAATTAACGCCACGCCGTCTCGCACTGGGACAGTATTCGTCTTTTGACAGTCGAGTTCACGGGTCGTCTCAAAAAGCTCCCAGTTATCCTGGTTTGCCGTTGTCTTGGGAAGCTCTATGGTGATGTGGTTGCTTCCTCCCTCTTTCACTCCGACCACCACCAGCGAGCCTGCGGAACCGCCGCGGAACCCCGAGACAGTAAGGCCCGGCGCTTCTGTGCTGGCCGCAATTCTATGCCAGCCCGGCCGTACGAAGTGATAAAGCTGCCGAGTTGCGTAGTAGCGCTTCTTGGGAGTGTAGATATGACTCGCGCTGCGAAACAAGCCGTAATAACAGAGCCGCTTAGCGCACTCCTCGTAATCGTCGAAGGCGTTAAAATAGAAGACGGCCCTGGCCCCCTGGTTCAGGGCAGCCAGAGCGCGTCGGTTGGAAGCGAGCGAAAAGTGCTTCCACTCACTCTCGAACGACTTATCTTCGTCGTGGAGATCGCCATATTCGGTGAGCCACACCGGAACTTGCGGGTACCTGCTGGCCTTCACTCGGGCTACCTGCGGACCCACTGAATCTTCTCCGTACGTGTGGAAAGTGAAGGCCCCCACTTGCTTCATCAATTCACTGTCCCTCAGAATGGGGTCGGTATAATTGTTTTTGATCAGGGCGTTGTCAGCGACGGCGAGCCTCACATCGCCCAGGCCTTCCTTTTTCAACCGCCGGGCGACTGCATCCAGGACCCTGGGCGCCTCCTCGGGATCAACGCGAGGCCCTTCGGCCGGGTAGCAATCGGTTTCGTTAAAAGGGCTGAAGTACTCAAAGTCGACATGCGCCTGGGTGCGCGCGTACACGACCATCGAGACTACTTCCTCGGCAAACTCGTCATACGTGGCGGGATTCAAGTGGCCCTGTTGTGCGGCCTCCACGCTCTTGCCGCACACCGCATGCTGAGGAGGCGGGGCCTTGTCATCCGTCATCCAATTGGGGACTGGCCCCATGAGAGCGATGACCGGTCGAATGCCGCGCGAGTTGAGGTATCGGAGCGCGGACCACGTAGCTTCAAAAATCGGCGTGGAATACCGGTCGTTGTAGTACTCCCAATTCATCACGTTGGGATCGTCATTGTCATTCGTTTCCTCCCAGTTGCTGTAGACCAAGTAGGGGACCACGCGGAACATCGTGGCCCCAAGATCGTCAATCAGCATGTCGAACATGCCTTTCTGATCGGCCCGGAAGTAGGGTCCAGTAAAGTTGAGGCCGAACCCATCGACGACCTGGAACTGTTGCCCGGGATCCACGGTGATACGGGTTGAGGCTGAGTTACCCTGAGCAAACACCGAAGAGGCCAGCAACACGCACGAACACACTTTGATGGGTATCTTTATCAACGAATCTCCGTTACCGCGAACGGCCCCGTTTCACTAGCCGGGTAGCGCAGAGTTTTGCCTTTCAAACTCTGCGGTTCTTCTTTCAACAAAAAGGCCGCAGAGTTTCCAAAACCGTGAAACTCTGCGCTACCTGCTACCTGCCTCCCATACCCTTGGGATGCTCATTATAGAGCAAGCCTCGTTCGAGATTGATAAAAGTCTGGCCCTGCTGATAGTGTATCCGGGCGTATGCACATTCTCAGTTCTCGCTCTCGGAGGCTCATAGGCGCGTGAAAATCATGGACGTTGAATTTCCGGACAGGCGTTCTGGTGGCTGCCTGTCTCCATCTCATTGCCGCCATTCCGAACTCCGCCCTCCTGGAATTCTTGGTGACAGAGTCCGCGCTCCGCCGTGAGCTCTTAACGGAACCTCTCAAGGTCGTGAATGGCCGCGTGGCTGTCCCGATCAAGCCGGGATTGGGAATTGAGATTAACCCGGAGACGGTACAGAAATACTCAATTCGAACCGGGATTTGATTCCCCGACCTTGTAGGGCCGACCCTTAGGTCGGCCGTGGCCGGGGCAAGCCCCGGCCCTACACCCCGACCGAGGATGAGGTGGACGATGAAACTAAAGGATCGAGTTGCTGTCATAACTGGGTCAGCTTCCGGTATCGGTCAGGCCAGCGCCCGCGAGTTTGCCAAGGAAGGTGCCATGGTCGTTCTCGCGGACCTCAACCTGGACGGCGCGCGCGAGACTGTGAAGCAGATTGAGACCGCCGGAGGCGCGTCGGTTGCCATCCAGACCGACGTCTCCGCTGCCGCCTCGGTCGAAGCCCTCGTCGAACAAACACTGCACGCCTTTGGAAGGGTTGATGTAATTTTGAACAATGCGGCGATCCAGGTCAACAAGACGGTTGAAGACACGACGGTTGAGGAATGGAATCGTGAAATTGGCACCAACCTCGGGGGTGTGTTTCTTTGTTCGAAGTTCTTCTTGCCTCATTTAAGGAAAGCAAAAGGGTGCATCGTGAACATGGCGTCGGTGAACGGCTTCTTTGTTGAGCCCACTTGCGCAGGATACTGCGCAACCAAGGGCGCGATTATCGCCTTGACCAAAGCCATGGCGATTGACCACGGCAAAGACGGTATCCGGGTCAATTGCATTTGTCCTGGGTATATCGACGCGGGATTGGCATGGGGGTATTTCGAGGCACAAGCTGATCCCGCCGAAGCCCGAAGGGCAGCCGGCAAACTCCACGCCCTGTGGCGGATCGGGCGACCAGAAGAGGTCGGCCGCGTCGCCGTATTCCTTTCGAGCGACGATGCTTCGTTCATCACCGGTTCGGCTGTGGTGGTGAGTGGTGGCTTTGGCATCGGCCTGCCGCCAGCTAGTTAGTGCTTCTTCAAATCCTCGGGCGTGTCCGTCAGCCGGCCCAGCATTTCAAACACCTTGGCTACGGCGTGGTCCACCATCTGATTGGCGGCGCCGGGCTCGATCCAGGTGGCCGTGTTAGCAGCTCCATATCCGCCGAGGGAGGCTGCGCGCAGGGTGGGGAAATACCCGAAGCTGCCATTGGCATAACCCAGGAAGAAAGCATCACGCACCGGGCAACGGTTGCGCCAGTCGATCTGAAAGTCCACAAAGGGCTCACCTGGCAGGGTCATCCAGGCAATGCGGCTATTGATGAGCACGGTGGCCACGGGTAGCTGGTACGTTTCCTGCCTCCGCCGATCGAAGGACTCGGCCGCCTTCGGTCCCCAGGAGGCAAGAAGCGCTTGGCGGAATTTCTCCGGATTCCAGCGGAGATGAAAGGGTAGGACGTCCTCGACAAAATCCAATCGGGCGTCGGGGGCTGCTTCGGTCTGGATGGTTTTCGCGACGCGCGCGGCCTCACTTCCGAGTCGCTCACCCGTCCAATCGCGCATTTTTACCGCGTCCTCGGCGAGCGGAGTGACGGCGTAGAAAGGGTTGATGTCGCCGGCGCCGCCCTGCAGGAACATGCACAGTGGCGGGCCAGCCTGTGATGCAGCAAACGCCTGCTCGACCGTCCGGATCATTACCCCCGGCCAGTCGGCAGAGTATTGCAGATTGTCGGAGCCGAAGACCACCGGATGACAAGCATAGTTCACCAGAATCGCCAACGGTTGGCCCTCGGTCGTGTCCACCCGCAGAACCGAGACGATAGGATCGATGGGCGCGGTGGGAATCATCGTTTTGTTGACTTCGAACCAGGTGACCGTCCCGTCGGGATTCACGCGTAAGCGGTTGTGACCGATGTAGGCGACGCCGTAACCTGTTCCGAGCCGTGCTTCTGCCGCGTGCTGGTGCGCCTCTTCAATAGCCTGGCTCACTTTTCCCAGCACTCCGGTCTCCCAGTCCGGGCCTTCGCGAGGCGGGTAATCATCGTCGATAGCCGGACCTGAGTGAGTGTGAGTAGCGGTAACGAGCACGTAGGTGATCCCAGATGACTTCTGTGTGTTAGCGCGGAGGCGCTCAATCCACGCGGGGGCCAAAACCCGGCCCAGATCGAGCACGACCAGAGCCAGACGTTTTTCTCCTACCTCCAGCACGAGCACGCGGGCCATGAGCGGATCGAGTATCCCGGTTGAGGTTCCCTTCCGGTTCCCGTAGCCGTACATGGAAAGGCCGGTGGGCGGTGTGATTTCCACTCGTGCCACGCCGGCCTTGAGCGTCGCTCCAGCCATGGAGACGGGCGCCAGGAGGGCGCTTCCGATGATCAATACGATCTTCAGCCTTCGCCACATGCGTCCTCCTCAGAAGAAACTCCGGTCGGCGGCTCTGACACTCTAACCGGCGGAAGCTGCGCGCTTGCGAGCGCAGCCTAGCCCCTCTTTCTTACTCTTAGGGACGCCCGTCGCCTGAGCGCAAAAAGTGTGTGTGAAAACTGCCGGTTCTGTATCATATCAGGGCGCGCCTTCACGCGTGCCGAACCCAGCGGCCTTGTGACCCAAGGCCTTTAGGCCCTGATTTTGACGCCGACAGCGGCTAAAGCCGACGGGAGGGAGGGCCGCTCGCGGCACGACTGAGTCGTGCCCTGATACGGTATAGCCGCCAGTTTTCACCCACACTCTTAAGCCCTACGACCGAGCCACCTCGGCGCGCACTCTTTGCCATGTGGTGTTACCAGCCGGTCAATCGCTTCTGCAGAGACAGGCTTTCGGGCCTCACGAGTTTTCTTCATCTAAGTATAAATCTTATACCACGGCTTCCGCGAGCTTGCCAGGACATGAAGCTTGTCCTTGGTGACCTGGCGTCTTGGCGCTGGAAGAGTAGTTTAGTTGCAGTCGTAGGCCGGCCACGGACGTTCTTACTATGGTCAGCCTGAAAACAAGTGAGGCAGTAGACCAGCGCAGAGCGTTGTGTAAGAATGAAGTCCTCGCTGGAATGGAGGGCACCAGTGCGCAACGAGTTTACAGCCATCATCGAACGTGACGGCGATTGGTATATCGCCTACTGTCCGGAAATTCCCGGCGCCAACGTTTGGAGATCGTCCGGAAGTTGATCGGGCGCGGGTTTGTATTAACCTGAGCCGTTCGAACTTGGGAGAGACTCCGACTGGCCCGGGCGGCCGCGATAAGGGGATCGTCATTGGCAGTGCGCAGCCATGACCCGCGGAGCGAACACCCGAATGATAAATCTCCCAGGCGGAAACAACACCGTGAGCCTTAAAATCTGAGAGAGGCCGCAACGCCCCCAATCCTGCCGAGTTAGACGGGTGGGAACAGACTCGAGTTCCGTTCCCGATCACTGGTCAATTCCTCCTCTTTGGGGACCGAGCGAAGTTATCTTCGGCAACGGTTCGCCCCGCGTTGACGCGATGGGAAGTGACCGAACCTCGCCGGCTGGGGCAATGACCATGGGTGACTGGCGATCGTACGAAACGATCGCCGACCACTATGATCGAGTGTGGTCGGCGCGCTTCGAGGTGGTTGCTAGACGCCTCTGGGCACTGGTACCACCCGAGGCTCGCGACAAAGTGCTGGACATCGGCACAGGAACCGGCATCGTGGCTAGGACTCTCCCCGAAGCAGCTCAGGCATCCGGTCTAATTGTAGGGTGCGATCGCTCTGTCAGCATGCTTCTTAGGGCAAGGGCCCAAGTAGCAGGACTGCGTGTTCTCGCCGCCGACGCCACCGCCTTGCCGTTCCGCGGCGAAAGCTTCGACCTCGCGACGGCTAGCTTTGTTCTATCGCACGTTCGTGATTATGCGAGCGCGCTCGCGGAAACATTGCGGGTTTTGAAGCCGTCGGGCATCTTCGCGGTGACGAGTTGGGGGCCTCCCTCGGACCCCTACAGCACGGCATGGAGTGACTGTCTGGCCCACGCGATCTCGAAGCAGGAAGCGGAGCGAGCGTTCGCAGAGGTAGTCCCCTGGGATGTCCACTTCTCCCAGCCCGGCGCCCTGGAGAGTGCGTTGAGTCGTGCCGGCTTCGCGCCCATATGCTCCGATACCGTCGCCGTTGAGTCCGACATGACTGTCGATCAGTTTCTCGAGGATCGGGAGCTCAGTTCGAGCGGCCGGTTGGGTTTACATCTGCTCGGGGTGGACGGCTGGGAGCGCTTCCGTTTAGCCACCAGGGAGAAGTTTCAGGCTCGCTTCGGATTATCGTTCCGGTACCGTCGCGACGCTTTAGTCGTGATCGCCAGAAAGCAAACCTAGGGCAGACATGTTCTTCTGCCAGACTGGGCCTAAAAGACAGGTCAGAGGGAATACATGATATGACCACTATGGGTTTCTATGAAGCCCGGACGCATCTTTCGGAGCTACTCAACCAGAAAGTCGTTATCATATTAGCGGTCATCAGTCTTTCCTCACCGGCCAGCCGTCTACGCGTGGGGAGCTGGCGAGGGCTGCCCAGGCAGTCCTGGGCGGTGCGCCCACAGCGCGCTCCTGCTCGAGGACGTGCAGGCACGGGTGCGAAGCCGGGGGCGGAGGCGAAGGCAACGAAGGCACCATCGGATTCGGGTTCAAAAAGTCGAGCGCCCTGGCCAGGTTTCCGATGTCGTTGGAAGCGTCGCGCGCCGTCAGCGGCTGAAGGTTCCAACGCCACTCGATCAACTTGAGGATGGAGGTGTGATCGAAGACGGTGTGGCACACCCTGGGCTTCTGGGGATTGCCCCGGCTGAAGGGTGAGGCAGTGACGGTGGCGGTGGGCACGCGGAAGCCTAGCAATACTTTCCCATTTACTCTGTCGATGTCCGGATCGCCGGCCGGCTCCGCAGCGCGGGGCGGAGGCACATGGTCGAAAAAGCCGCCCCATTCGTCGAAGTTAACGACAAAGACGGTACTCGGCCATCCCGGCCCGGTAGCCACGGCATGGAACGTCTGCGCCAGGAACGAATCTCCTCGCCGCACGTTGGTGTGGGGATGATCGTCGTTGGCGGTGTCGAGGTCCAGGATGGTGAAGCGCGGGTCAACGAAGGAGACGGCGGGCAACGTCCCGCCGGCGGCGTCTGCCAGGAACTGGTCGTAAGTTGCGGAGATCCCAAGATACTTAAGTCCCCACAGTGCCAGGAAGGGAACATTCGAGAAGTAGTAGGTTCCGCTGATTCCATTTTCTGCCAGCCTATCCCAGATGGTGGGTAGGCTCGTGAGATCCATGCTGTCGGTCAAACGGTCCGTGTTGGCGGAGTGCAGGAAGAGCCGGTTGGGAAATGTCGGGGCAAGGATCGAGCAGAAATTGTGGTCCAGTGTCGTGTAGTTACGCGCCAGAGCACTGTAGAATGGCAGGTCCCTCTGGACGTAGTAGCCGATCGAATAGACGTCGTTCGATCCGGCGCGCAGGAAGCCGTCCATCTGGCCAGCATCATATTCGACGCGTCCGCCGGTATAGGAATGGTCGGGGTCCGGGTGCGGGCAGCCAGTGAAATCGGGCGCGAGAGCATGTGTCGGGTGCGGCACCCCGGCTTTGTCCACGTATTGGAGCCCCGCTTGCTTGCCATCCGCGCCGGGCAGCCAACCAAGAAGGTGGTCGAAGCTGCGATTTTCCATGGTGACGACGATGACGTGTTCAATGCCCGAATCTTCGGGGGCGGGCAGCGAGAGAGTGGCAGCCGCTTCGTCCCCGGCGAAGGCGTCTCTGGTGCTTAAGCCGAGCGCAGATCCTAAGAGAGCGGCACCCGATGTAACGGCCGCGCCGCGCAAAAAGTCACGTCGACCAGTGTTCATGGCTTATCCTCCTGCTCGATTATAAACTTCGCTGGGTTAAGCCAGCGCAACACTTTGGTTAACTAGCGGCACGACGACGCTTCCTGGCCGGAAATCCCTGCCCAGGTTAATGAGATTCTGTGAAAACTGGCGGCTATACCGTATCGGGGCACGACTTCAGTCG
>Ga0182035_10001228_pt1 | contig 12941 bp, 8 predicted proteins | sample flu12Cox44000170_FD_125969 | JGI IMG/M metagenome (GOLD analysis project Ga0182035, IMG submission 125969) | Lab enrichment of tropical soil microbial communities from Luquillo Experimental Forest, Puerto Rico - flux4day.12C.oxic.44.000.170 | ecosystem: Environmental > Terrestrial > Soil >...
CGACGCGATCGGTCCAGGTCGAGGGCCACCTCAGCTCGCCCGAGGTGAATCCCGAGGCATGAACCTGAACAACGACGTCGTTTACCGCCGGTTCCGGCTCGGGCCGCTCCACCAGCGTCATCCCGGCCGTTCCCGCAGCCTCATCCGTCACCACAATTGCCTTCATCAGGCACCTCCCTGGATCCAATCCTCGCCGCTGCGCCATGAGGCCTGCCCGGCCTTCGCGAGCGTCGTCAGCGTGGTGAGGCGTGAATACCCCGCCTCATAGTTTCGTTACAGTTAATTAGCTGTGACGGGACAACTGCTGGCAGGGCCAGGCCTCAGCCGGGCGGGCAGTTGGTTGACACCGGTTTGTGGGCGACTACGTCCGCTGACGCAGCGCACGAAGAATGTGTCCGGCAGCTTATGAATACGGACAAACAGGTTGTTGCGCACCCGGAACGAGGGAAGCCGGTTGTCAGGCCTCTCGATGCTCCCAGGCAGAGACAGAGCCACCCGGCGGACGTCCTCTTCGGTGACCATCCGCGGATGCCATGGCAGCTCATACCGATGCAACAGCATCATCCGCTCATGCCGCTGGGAGCGCGTTGAGCCAACATGGCCGGCTCCTGGTGAGACTGGCTGGTTTGGTCACCGCCAGGTTGCCGGGCATGGGGAACGAACCTCCCGGCACGAGCCACGACCGCACGCCAATAAGCTCCGCGGCGCGCCCGATGCTGTATAACTGGCAACCGGCCTGTTGACCTGCGAACGGCGACCTGTTTAGGCTGATTTAACTGCGATCTTCCAAGCAAGCCGGGCAGGATCGCGTCATGGGGCGAGGCTATGGACAATGTCCAGACCATTATTGCGGCTGTCACCGGTGATGACGCGATGCTCCGCTACCTCCGGCACGATCCGGCGGCCTTAGCGCGAAGCTTGAATCTCGGCGGCGCGCAGGCGCGCGCTCTGCGGACCGCCGACCGGTTCTTTGAATCGGAGCAGCCGATTCTCGACACTCCTCCAGCGCCGCCGGAGGAGCTGCGTCGCCCACCCGCGAGCGTCAAGTTCATCCCCACATCGCCGCCGACGCCGATCTCAGTGTCCGCCGACACCGGGACCTTGCTGCCGGACGCGAGCAGCGGCACGGTGACGATGACCTCATCGATCAGCTCGCCGGGGGCGCCGGCCGTGCCCGCCGCGCCGGGAGTGCCCGGGGTGCCGACCGCGCCCGGAGTGCCCGGGGTGCCGCATGGACCGGTCGCCCCAGCGGCGCCGTTCGCGCCCTCAGCTCCGTTCGCCCCGTTCATGCCGGCTGCGCCATTTCCGCCGCAGGTGCCGGGACTCGGTCCGCCCACGCATGCTCCGTGCCCGCCATACACCGTGACGCCGTGCCGCTGCGACCGCAACTGCGCATGCCATGCGGCGGTCGTGGCGCTGGTCGCGAACGTCTCAAACACCGCTGTCACCGCGATCACCGCGATCGCTGCACAAGCCGGTCGCCGCCCGCGAGGTGCGGCAAGCTCGAATCACCGGGAGGGGAACGCGGCGTGCGAATAGTTAGACGAGGGCCAACCAACTCGGGCTCCGAGGACGACTCGAGCTCGCTGACGATGGAGGATGTCATCAGCGGAGACACAGGAGGCACGGGCGGAACTGGCGAGCCCGGCACTCACACGACGACTGCGACTCATACCGGTACCAGTACGGGAACCCACACCGGCACCGGAACTGGCACCCACACCGGGACCCACACCGGCACCGGAACTGGCACCCACACCGGCACAGGCACCCACACCGGGACCCACACAGGGACCGGCACCGGCACCCACACCGGGACCCACACCGGGACCGGAACTCACACCGGGACCGGAACCCACAGCGGGACCGGAACCCACACCGGCACAGGCACGCATGTTCCCGGGCATCCGGGCGCGCCCTTGGGGCCTGGGTCTCCCAAGCCGCCTCCGGCGCCGGTGAGCCCGGCGACGCCGCGAATCCCAGCCATCCCTCGCGTTCCTTCCGCACCGCAGGTCCCGCGCGAGCCGGGGATGCCCGGCATCCCCCGTGTTCCGGCGGCACCAACCGTGCCCCAAGCTCCGGCGGTCCCGTCGTCGCCCGGGATGCCGGCTGTCCCCCGCGTGCCTCAGGCACCCGGAGTCCCTGCTGTGCCGTCGATGCCCGCCTTCCCGGGCTACCCGCCGACGCCGGCGCTGCCTGCCGTTCCGGGCTATCCGTCGCCGATAGCGCCGCAGGTCCCGGCCGTACCCGGTGTGCCCGGGGTACCGCAGGCTCCGGGGGCGCCAGGTCAGCCGGGCGTGCCGATGCCACAGCCGTGTCCACCCGGCGCTCCGGGCGGTTGTCAGTGCTGCTGCTGCGCCTCGATCGTGGGCATGGTGTCGGTTGTCTCGACGACCGCGACGACGGCGATCACTGCCATCACCGCGATCGCGGGCATGTCGGGCGGCTGCTGAACGGGGCGGGCGTGACCGCAGATATCAGCATCGTCATTCCCGCGTATAACGAGGGCCCGCGGCTGGCCGAGACGATCGCATCGATCGCTAGCACGCGTTCGACGAACGCGCGCATCGAGGTGGTGATCGCCGACGACCAATCGACGGACGGCACGCCGGAATACCTGCGCAGCGCGTGGCCCGACCTGTCGCGCCTGCCCCGCCTCGACGTCGTATTCACCCGGACGCAAGAGCGCAGTGGCGTGCCGCGCGCGCGCAACCACGCCGCTGCGCGGGCGACCGCCGAGATCCTGTTCATCACCGACGCGCACGTCCGCTTCAGTGAAGGATGGGACGCGCTCGTGTTCGAGCACCTGCGCGATCACCGGATCCTGGCCGGCGCCGTCTGCCAGGCGAACACGACATTCGTCGGCTACGGCTGCCGGCTTGTCGTGCCGTTCATGGGAACCTATTGGAACAGGGACCCGATCTCGCAACCTGGCCAGGTACAGATCGCTGCGTGCCCCGCGACCGTGCTCACGCGCGAGCTGTTTCAGCGCTTGGGCGGCTACGACAACGGCATGATCATGTACGGCGCGGCCGAGCCCGAGTTCAGCGTACGTGCGTGGCTGTCCGGCGCCGAGCTCATCGTCGTACCGCAGTTGCGCGTCGAGCACCTGTTCAAGCCCGCCGAGGAGCGCCAGGCGTTCATCCGCGCGGTCCGCCTGTACATGGTGTGCAACGCGCTGCGCTTCGGCCTGCTGTACGCGAGCGAGGCAGGCGCGCTGCAACTGCTGCGCTATTACTCGCTGAAGTTCCCGAACCTGTTTGCGGAGGCGCTGGCGCGTGTCGGGCGTAGCGACGTTTGGGACCGCCGCGCCCAGCTCGAAGCGAAGCTCGAGCGCCCGTTCAGCTGGTTCGTCGAGCACTTCCAGCTCAAGGACTCCGCGGGTGGCGATATCTCGTGAGCCCGCAATCTCCCGCCTCCGAGACGCTGACCTTCTCCCTCCTGCGGCCGGGCGACCTCGTGTCGCTGACGGTGCACGCGATCAACTTCCGCCTCGACACAAGCGACCCCCACCAGCCGCGGCTCGTGCGCCGCAAGGCGGGCGAGGCGGCGTATCTCGTGTTCGTCTTCCCGCCGCAGTCGATCGCCGAGGCGGCGTACTTCGAAACGGCTCAAGTCACGCAGCCGAGCTTCAACCCGCCGCCGTCGGTCCCGTCACCGCCATTGCCGCCGAGCAACGGCGACCCGCTGGCGCAGCCCGGCGCGACCGCCGCGCGGATGAGCGGCCTCAGCCGGCTCGTGTTCCGCCTGCCCGCCGAACTCGATCAGATCCCCTACTCGATCGCCGGCCTGCTCGACTGGAGCCGCTTGATCGCCGTGCTTCCGCCGGCCGCCTCCGTGCTGCCGGGCGATGCCAACGCACCGGGGCAAGCCCCACCCGCGATCAGTGAGCCGGGAGCGACGGAGACGGCAATCGAGCTGCCGTACCGGCTGCTGCTCGCGCCAAATGTGACCGAGGGGGCCGCTCCCGCGTGGGTGCACGCGCTCGATCCAGTGGCGCACGCCGGCCGGGTCGAGTTGTGGCACACGCGGCTCGCGGCGCGGTCGACTCACCCCGGGGCCCAGGCGACGACCGAAGCCGCCCCCGGGCGGCCGCTGCCAGTGCGCGCGGTCTGGTCGCCCGACTTCGTCGCAGACGGCCCGCTTCCGCCGCACAGCAAGGACGACCTGCCGTTCAGCCCGCTCCGCGCGGCGATGTCGGAACGCGATCGCGACCAGATCGTGATCCTCACCTCCGGCTTCTTCGGCTATACGCTCACCGGCCCGTCGGGCGCGGGCGAGCCGTACCTGCCCCTTCCGGTGCACGCAGACCGGCTGTTCCTTTCCTCGCTCGGTGGCTGGCTCAGCTCGCGCGGAACCTGGACCTACCCGGTCAGCTACCGGTACGTAACACTGATCGAGGACGTCGCCCTAAGGCGGCCTCCCGAGGTCGTGCTTCCGACCGCCGTCGCCGCGCTCGACCTGATCGAGTGGGATCACGTCGCGACGCAGGGCCGCGACCACTACGTCCGGATCGTCTACGAAGGGTTTCTCTATCCCGTCGGTCACCGCGCCTCGCTCGTCAAGGTCACCGAGCGCAAGGTGCTCGGGCCGCTTGGCTCGGACGGCAACCCCGCCTCGTCGCCGGTCGCTTTCCTGCGCCAGCGGATGTACATCATCGTGCGCGAGCACGAGAAAACATACGCGCCGTCGGCGTTCACGCACAAAGGTCGTGAGATGCCGCTGCACGAGCGCATTCGCATCAAGCTCGATGTCACGCCGGAGATCGACCCGCCCGCATTCATCCCCCAAACTGACGCATCGTTTCCCATCACGGTCGGCGGCGGCCAGCCGTTTCCGTTTCCGCTGGTCGGGCTCGACCTCGCCGGGGCGGACGTCGATTTCCTCGCGCCCCTGATCTTCGTCAGCCTCAGCGAAACGCATCTCGACAAGGTCGTCGAGGCATACGCCGGCGACAATGACCAGCGCCGCTGCGTCGTGCGCGGGCGCAACATCGCCTATGCCGACCCGGCCGCAGGCGACACCGTTATCAAGACGATGTCGCTGTATTTCACCGCCGAGATCACCAACGCCGGGCCGCCCTACCCGGTGGCGCCGTTCCTGCCGGTGCTCGACAGCGCTGCGGTCGTCGTGCCGGCGCTGACCGCGCTGACCGGGCAGAGCACGGCGGTGCAGATCCAGCTCTACCAGCCATATCTCCAGAACGGCATCGACCCGCACGCCGGCGTGTTTGCCGAGTTGGTCGGCGGGCCCGCGCCGGTCGCGTTCAGCGCCGACAAGGCGGGCGGGTTCGCGCGGCCGAACCTCGGCCTCAGCGGACTGTCGGCGCGCAAGGGGGTCGTGTCCGGTAAGACCGACGACGCGGCGGCCGGCAAGATCAACCCGAAGGAGTACTTTGGCGACCCCGACGCGAAGCTGTTCGGGACGATCCAGCTCGGCGATCTGATTCCCGTCCAAGCGCTGCTCGCGGAGGCCGCCCAGAACGCCCCGGAGATTCGCACGCATGCGATCCCCAACCGCCGCCATCCGACCCAGCTGATTACGGTCCTGCACTGGTCGCCGCAGCTACAAGACTTCAGTGAAGGCCCTGTCCAGATCGCCTTCAACGCCGACGGCCAGCAGTCGGCGCTGGAGCTCAAGGTGCGCCTGGAGAATAACCTCGACGGCACGCCGCCCGCATCGGTTGCGCATGGCGAGCTGTCGAACTTCGAGCTGCGCCTGTTCGGGGTGATCGCGCTCAAGATCGCCAAGATCACGTTCGACTCGAGCAATGGCGCGAAGTCAATGGTGACGCTCGCGCTCGCCAAGAGCAGCCCGATCGTGTTCGAAGGCCCGCTGTCGTTCATCCAGACGCTGGCCAACATCCTGCCGCCAGGGCTGTTCGCGGGCTCGGGCCCGTCGATCCGCCCGACACCGACCGAACTCGACGTCAGCTACTCGATCGGCCTCCCTCCGGTCGAGTGCGGCGTCTTCTCGCTCCAGAACATCAGCATCATGGCCGGGCTGGACCTGCCATACATCGATGGCAAGCCAGCCGTGGAGTTCGCATTCGCCGCGCGAGCAAGGCCGTTCTTGGTCACGGTGGAAATCTTCGGCGGCGGCGGCTTCGTGCACGTCGTCCTCGACGCCGACGGGATCAAGATGGTCGAGGGGGCGATCGAGTTCGGCGGCAACTTCGCGTTCGACATCGGCGTCGCCAGCGGCGGTGTGCACGCGATGGCCGGGATCTACTTCCAGCTGAAGGGAAGCGACTCCGACCTCACCGGGTTCGTCGATATCGGCGGCGAGCTGTCGGTCCTCGGGCTCATCTCGATCTCGCTCGACCTGAATCTCAGCCTCAGCTGGCAGCACTCTCCCTCGGGCAATGTGATCGAGGGCCGCGCGACAATGACGGTCTCAGTCCACGTATTGTTCTTCAGCGCGTCGGTGTCGATCTCGGTCGAGCGGAGCTTCAGCGCGGGCAGCGGTGATCCCAAGATCGACGAACTGGTGAGCGCCGGTGACTGGGCCCTGTACGCGGGGGCGTTCGCATGATCAGGCAGTCGATCACCGCTGTCGTGCTGCCCGCGGGCACCGGCCCGGCGGGAACGCTGCGCGCCAATGTCTACCTCGCGCCGCGCCTGTCGGGCGCACATCTGCTGTCTGACTTTCCCGACTGGCTCCAGTGGGCAAGCCTCGTCCACGACCACGGCCTGCGCTTCGACATCGCGTGTGGCGCGCGCAGCGCCACGATCAACGTGGACCAGGCGCGCGTGCGCCCGGATGTCTGGCACGCGATCTTCGGCCACGGCGCGATCGTCGACCCCTATCCAGCCGAGCACTTCGACACACGGCTCCTGGTCTCCTACCCGACCCGGACGGCAGAGGCGTTCGTGCGCTGGGCACACCAGCTGTGGGCGTTGCGGCCGCCCACCGACGGCGAGGAGGGCTCGCGGACACTCGAGCAGATCCTCGAGCCGCTCCTTTTCCGGGACGGCAAAGGGCACTCGACGCTCGACGATACCTTGAGCGAGTTGCGGGTACAGATGTACCGCGCCCAGCAGGGATCTGACGACGGCACCGGCGAAACCGGGACGGCTGGGACGGGCACTGGCAGCGATGCGGCGCAGGTCACCTCAGCCGATCCGCTGACGATCCCTGCCGGAGCGCGGCCGATGGCCGAGCGGCTCGCCCTGTTCCACCGGCATCTGCCCGCGCCACGCCGCCGACCGCTGCCGAGCAAGCCGCACGAGCTCGAGGCCTTGATCGACTTCCACAAGGCGCTGACGGCGCTGGCTGGCTACCCCGCACTTCTGCCGGCGGTGGGGCTCGTGTTCCCGCTCGAGCTGCCGACCGGCCTGTGCACCGACTCGCCAGCGGGCGGGAGCACGTATCAGACGCTGTCCGTGACCGCGCTGCATCCGGGTTGGAGCTGGTCGCATCCGCCGACCCTGACAACGCCCGAGACCGCCTATGCGGCCAGTCCCGGCCGGTTCACTGCCGCGCCCGCGACACCGCCAGCGACGCTCGCGTCGCACGGCCCGGCCGAGGCATCCGACGTGGTAGACGGCTTCCTCGTGCTCACGCCGTCTGACTTCCACCTGGTCGAGGTGGACGTCGACGGCGCGATGCTGAAGCTGCTAGCGCTCGCCAACGGCAGCGCGGTGCCGCCGTCGGAACTCGATGATGCGCGTCTGCCCGCGCTCCGCTCCGGAGGGCTGGCGCTGATCGCGGACGGCCGTGCCCAGGAGGTGCTGCGCGCGATCCGCGACAACAACGCATTCGAGACCGGGGTGAAACGGCCGCTGAACGCGCGGGACCTCACCCGCGGCTACCGCCTCGACATCTACAGCGACCGGACGGGAAGCTGGCACTCGCTGCACCGCCGCGACGGTACGTACCGGCTTGGCGACGGGACGCTGACGGTTCATACGGTCGATGAGGAGGGCTTCACCCAGCTCGGGATGACCCAGCCGGCGGACGACCCGCACCGCAAGGAGGACAAGGTCGCAAAGGCCGCCGGGATTCCGCAGCCGTCGACCGACCTGTACCTGAGCGAGCGGATCGCCCGCTGGAACGGCTGGAGCCTGTCGGCTCCCCGGCCCGCGACTCCGATCAACCGCAGCGCCAACCCAGCCCATGCCACCGATCCTGACCCGACCGCCGGCCAGCCGGTCACCACCTTCAAGCTGGCCTCGTCCTTCGTCGCCCACCCGCGGTCGCTGCCTTCGCTGCGCTTCGGCGAGCGCTACCGGATCCGCGCCCGCGCCGTGGACCTCGCCGGAAGCAGTGCCGCGCTCGATGCGCACGTTCCCGACGACGGCGCGGCGCCCGCGGACGGGCTGCTGCCGTACTATCGCTATGAGCCGGTCGCGCCGCCGGTACTCGTATTGCGCGCGGAACCGGGGCCGGGAGGATCGCTGGCCGAGCTCGTGATCCGCACGTACAACACCGACCCCGGGCTGGACACGGCGGCTACCGGGGAAAGCGACGAGCGGCACATCGCGCCGCCGCGCGCGGGCCAGCAGCTGGTCGAGCATCACGGGATGCTCGACGATACAGGCGGCCACCTGCGCGCGGACCTCGGGACGTACGAACTGCTGGTGGCCCGGGACCGGGCCGAAATAGCGTCCTCCGGTCACACAGCGATCGACCCCTCGCCCCAGCTGCCGGTGAGTTACCTGGCTGATCCTCTGGCGCGCGGGGCCGCGCTGACCGGCCTGCCGCAGACCGTGCCCGCCACCGATGGGGTGGTCAGCGGGGGCACGCTCGCGTTTGCGCCCGCCCCGGGCGCCGACCCACGACCGACCGCTGTCACGCAGATCTCGTTCGGACCCGGGTGGCCGGAACGGGAGGCGTTCCGCGTGCGGCTAGCCGAGGGCGGCGGGCCGCCGGTGTGGGATTACGCCGATCGCGTGCTGACCGTCTCACTGGCCAAGGCGCAGACCATGACAACCCAGCTGAGCTGCTATATGGACCCGCGGGATCTCGACCTGATGGGGGTGTGGGACTGGCTCCGAGAGCTATTCGAGGCGCTCGACGCGCTCGCCGTCGAGAGCTCGGGCGCGGGAGCCGACGTGGTCGAGCTGGCTGAGCTGCGCACGAAGCTGACCGCGCTGACGATCGCCGGCAACAACGAGCAGCTGACCCCGTCGCACCCGCTGACGTTCACCCACGCCGTACTGCAGCCACTGGGCCGACCGGCTTTCACCAGGCTGCCAATCGACCACGCCTCGCCCGATCCCGTCGTCGCCGTCTCCCTGGCCAACTCGTTCTCGCCGGTCACCGCCTGGCGGTCGCTCGGATCGCACCACGCCGTCCTGCTCGGCGCCCTACAGATCAACGGTGCCAGCACCGCCGCGATCGACCTTGAGGCATCGTGGACCGAATGGACCGACGATCCGGCGCAGCCGGCGCCGGCCAGCCACCCTGCGGGCGGCCACGTCGAGCGAATCACGCTCACGTCGCTCGCCGGCGGCCTCTTGGCAGCCGACGGGACGGACATCCGCCAGGTGGCGGTCTACATTCCGCGGATCGACGCCCTTTGGTTCGCCGCCACGTTCGACAAGCTCGACGGCGTCGACATCGACGGCGTCGACAGCCCGCCGGTGCTGGCTGCGCCGATTCACCAGCTCGGGGACACCAAGCACCGGATCGTGCGCTACCGCGCGACGGCGAGCTCGCGTTTCCAGGAGTATTTCACCGAGCCCGGGGCGATCACCTCGCGCACCGGGCCGGCGCTCGCCGTGAACGTGCCGAGCTCCGCGCGGCCGCTTCCTCCCGACATTGCCTACGTCGTCCCGCTGTTCGGCTGGGAGAGCCAGGTGAGCACCGACACCAAGACCGAGGTCCGGCGCGGTAACGCCCTGCGCGTCTACCTCCGACGGCCGTGGTACTCGTCCGGTGTCGGCGAGCTTCTGGGGGCCGCGCTCTGGCCGCAGAGCGAGACCGGCCAGGGTCAGCCGACAGATGACCAGCGCGAAGGGGCCAAGGCGCTGATCACCCAGTGGGGGCTCGATCCCACGTGGCAGTCCGGTCCGCTCGCGCCGGTTCCCGCGATCGGACACTTCCCGCTCGCGGTGCACTCGGGAACGTCGTTGACGCTGGAGAAGACCGACCAGACGGTCGACGTCGCCGGCCACACGGTCGCCTTTGATCCGGCGCGGCGGCTGTGGTACTGCGACATCGAACTCGACAACCCGACCGCGTACGCGCCATTCATCAGGCTCGCGCTGGTCCGCTATCAGCCGCGCTCGATCCCGGGCGTCGAGCTGTCGAAGGTGACGCTGGCGGACTTCGCCCAGCTGTCGCCCGATCGCTCGGCCGCGCTGACGATGGACCCCGCCGACCCCGCGCGTGCGAGGCTGCTCGTCGCCGGGCTGGCGCCGAACGGGCCCACGCAGTCGTTCTTCACCGCGATCGTCGAGAAGCGCCGCACCGACGTCCTCACCGACCTCGGCTGGGCGCGGGCGGCGCCGAGTCAGGCGAAGGTGACGATCGACGCGCCACCGCCCGCGCAGCCCGACTCGGTCCTGCTGGCCGCGACCATCACCTTCGCCAAGCCACCGGGGCCGGGTGAATACCGGCTCGTCGTCCGCGAGTTCGAAGTTCTCGAGGTCGACCCCCCGGACACCGCGCTGAACGACACGCCAGAGATCGGGGAGCGGCTCGTGTTCGCAGCAATCATCCCAATCGACCGTCCGCTCGAGGAGGTGGCACCGTGAACGGCGTCCTCGTATGCGAGGAATTCCTTGCTGCATCGGAAGCGGAGCTGCTATGGCGCTTCGCGATGGAGCGCGAGCCGATGTTCGTCGCCAGCGAGGTGATCAGCGGCACCGACGGCGGTCGCCGCGATGATGAGTTCCGGCGCTCACGCGTGCTATACGAGCTTCCCGGCGTCCACGAACTGCTCTCACAGCGCGTGTTCGAACATCTGCCGCTGGTGTTCCAGCGCCTCGGGGTAGCGCCGTTCACGGTACGTCATGTCGAACTCCAGGCCACCGCCACCAACGACGGCGAGTGGTTCAAGCCACACCGTGACAGCGGCGAGGGCGAGGTCGGCACGCGGCAGGTGACATTCGTCTACTACTGCCACCGAGAGCCGCGGCCGTTCGCTGGTGGCGTGCTGCGGATGTTCGGACCCTCAGCCGACGGCGACGATGAGGGTGACGCCTACAACATCACGCCGGCGCAGAACATGATCGTATTTTTCCCGACCAATTACTTGCACGAGGTGGCATACGTGTCCTGCCCATCGCGCCGGTTCGAGGACAGTCGGCTCACGTACAACGGATGGCTTCACCGATGATCCCCGAGTTCTTTCCCCGCGACCGCTACTACTGCGTCCTGGACGAGCAGCCCGACCTCCTCGCCGACCCGCACGCGCTCGCGCCGTACGCGAGCCTCAATGGCAGCGCGCCGCTTGTCGTTAACCCGCGCTGCTGGATGGGGTGGCACGGCCCGTTGCCGACGAGCTTCGCGAATGGAGCGGAGATCGAGGAGGGGCTCTATACCTTCCCGTGGATGATCTGGGTCGACGACGTTGAGCGTGGCGCGCTCTGGCCGTACTGGCTCGGGCCGGATTACGCCCGGATGCTGGAAGGGCTCGTCACTGGACAACCGTATGCGGGCGGGCTTCCGCCTGAGATGGAGATGAATCTCCGGATTGCCGACATTCTCGTGACCCCCGACGCGATGGCTTGGCGTCGGCACGCCTGGGCGAGCACAGTCGAGACCGGAGCTCCCATGATGGCCCGCGGCCACATCCCAATGGAGGCCCTGTTCCCGCCGTTTCACGTCGGTGCGCTGCGCCGCTACTACCGGTATCACACCCGAATCGGCAGTTTTGCGCTTGGCGACGAGCAGACCTCGCGCCGGTTTGTGGCTTACGACGAGCCCGTCACCCGCTACTTTCATCGGCAGCTGGCGCGGACCGTCAGTGACATGGTCCGGCGCGTCGTGGTGCCGTCCTACAGTTACCTCGCCTTCTACCAGGGCGGCGCGGTGCTCGATCCGCACACCGATCGCGACGCCTGCGAGTACACGCTGAGCGTCTGCATCGACGCGACACCCGACCCGCACACGTATGGCGCCTGGCCGTTGCAGCTGATGACCGCCGACGGGCCGGTCGCGCTGACGCAGGGCGTCGGCGACGGGTTGCTCTTCCGCGGCCGCGAGCTGACGCATTGGCGGGAGCGGCTGCCCGAGGGCTACACGTCGTCCTCGATCCTGTTCCACTTCGTGGATGCGCCGACGTGAGCGGCGTCTTCTGCTCGCTGCTTCCTGATCCTGGCGGCGTGCGCGAACCCCCGTGGATAAGGAGCCTCGAGAGCCTGCGCCGGCACAACACGCAGATCGAGGTGATCCTGGTCCTTGACGGCGCGGCGCGGACCGAAACGCCGCAAGCGGCGCGGCGGGCGGGCGCCGGGATCGCACAGATGGGCCCCTACCCGGCGGCGCCTCACAACTGCCGACACCGGGATGGTACACAGTGAGCGACTTCACCGTGACCCCGATCACGCTCCCGCCGGTTCCGGACGTGCACAGCGGGACCGGCACGTTTCAGAGCAACAACTGGCTCGTCGGCCCGGCATCCGTGCCGCCTCCTGGGAACCTCGCGTTCTTTGGCAAGACGGTGCACGTCACGACGATGCTGTTCGAGATCCCAAACCCGGTCGTTCCGAACTGGTTCGGCGTCGCCGTGCCGCCAGGAATCACGGACTTTACCAGCGTCAACATCTTCTTCCACCCGACGCCCGCACAGGCCGGTTACCACGACAGCGAGTACCAGAGCAAGGCCGGCAAGTGGTCAGATCTGTTCTATTACATGGAGCGGCTTGGCTACCAGATCGACGGCGCGGAGCGCGATCAGGTTCTGATCATGCCGTTCATGACCGAGGCGCGCACCGACGGTGGAATCCTCCCGGCCAACTGGCAGCAGATCATCCCCGACATCCTCACCG
>Ga0182035_10001238_pt1 | contig 12915 bp, 15 predicted proteins | sample flu12Cox44000170_FD_125969 | JGI IMG/M metagenome (GOLD analysis project Ga0182035, IMG submission 125969) | Lab enrichment of tropical soil microbial communities from Luquillo Experimental Forest, Puerto Rico - flux4day.12C.oxic.44.000.170 | ecosystem: Environmental > Terrestrial > Soil >...
CGCCGCCAGGAACGGTCGCAGGCGACGGCCCGCACGCCGGCTGCGAGCGCCTGGGCCGTTTTGTTTCCGGGAGCCGCGCACAGATCGAGAAATCGCTGGCCGGGTTCAAGACCCAGCAGCGAAACGACCCACTGCGAGCCGACATCCTGAGCACGTGTCGTATGGGAGGGGGTATAAAAGACCCATCGCGCCGGTTCGCGTAACGCGGCTCGCGCGATGCCTTCCGCGGCTCGGGCGCCGTAATGTTGTTCCCAGCGGGCCAGCAGCCACTCCGGGCAGGACCAGTCGATCTCGCGGCTCGGCCAATCGACCGGTCCCGCTCCGGCCTTGCGAAGCACGGCGTTGACGAAACTCGCTGCAGACCCCTTGCGCGCACGTTTCACCAGCTCCACACTTTCCGCCACCGCCGCGTGCGCCGGCACCCGCTCCAGATAGCGCAGCTGAAACAGCGCCATGCGAAGGGCCGTACGCACTTCCGTGTCTAGCTTGCGCTCGCGACCGGCGTAGTGCGCAATGAGAAAATCAAGCTGCGCGCGGAAGCGTAAAACGCCGAATACGATCTGTGAAGCCAACCCCGCATCGCGGCGATCGACCGGCGCTTCCAGCAGCAGATCGGAGGCAAACCCGCCGCTTTCCACTTTCTCAAGAATATCGAAGGCAACTCGGCGCGCCGCAGCGAGCATCGTTGAGCAGAGTACCAGATCAAGTGGCCCGCTTGACATCAACCCGCCGCCTCGGATATTCGTTATGAGACCTCGTTCCACCTGAGAGGGGGCACTTCATGAGACTTTGTTTTCTGTCTTTCAGCTGCGCGGCTGCCGCGCTGGGGGTTTTCTGGACGCCGGCACCCGCGGCTGCTCAGTCCACCGACACTCCACGCATGGCGAACGGCAAGCCCGACTTCACCGGTGTCTGGGACCATCCGCGTGTGGCTGACGTGACCCGCAACGGAAACAGCTGCGGCGCCAACAGCCCAGGCTGCCGGCAACAGGGAAACGGCGAGCTCGCGTACACCGAGTTGGGTTTACGGCAGTGGCAGGACGTGGCGCACCGTTTCGATTATTCCGCCCACTGCCTGCCCTGGGGTTACACGCGCGCCTGGCAGACCGAATATCCGGGCGAGATTCTGCAGAACCCAGACCGGCTGGCTATCTTATGGGAATCGAACAACATCTTTCATGTTGTTTTCACCGACGGGCGTGATCACCCCAAGGATCTGGAGCCCTCCTGGATGGGCCACTCTGTCGGCAAGTATGAAGGGGACACGCTGGTCATCGATTCGGTCGGATTTAACGGCAAGACCTGGCTTGACACCGCCGAGCACCCCTCGAGCGATGCTTTGCATGTCATCGAGCGCATCCACTACCTCGACCCGCAGCATCTGTCCTACCAAGTCACCTGGGACGATCCCAAGACCTACACCAAGCCGGTCAACAACACCCGCATCTTCACGCGTATGAAGCCCGGCCAGGAACTCATGGAGTACTGGTGCATGGAGAACAACAAGGACCTGTTGGAAGGCCACCTCCGCCGGTAGCGAGGCCTACTGCGCCTTGCTGGCGCCTTGGGAGCCGGGTGCGGAGCCGCCCGAAAACAGCTCGCGCCCATCGGGCAGAATGATGGAGCGCCCATTGCCGACCGCCTCGCCGTTCTTCGCACGGAAGCCGGTGATCTCGACCTCGAGCCCCGCCGGGATGGCATCTTTCTTCCAGCCGAGCCGGATCAGCGCGTTGGGTGCGCCAAGCTCGAAGCGCCAGTTGATCACCTTGCCCTCGGCGTCTTTGACATCGACGTACAGCCAGGCATGAGGATTGGTCAACTCGAACCGGGTGACGATGCCCCGCACCTTGACCGGCTGATTCACGTCGAATTCCGCTGCGAAAGCGTGATGCGCCTCGACCGGCGCCGCGGCCGCCAACAGGGCAAAAGCAGCGATCACCATCCAGTCTTTCCTCCCCATGGGCTCTCTCCTTAATGTTCCGGCGGCCGGCCAAAGATGTTGACCAGCGTCTGGCTTCCTTCAGCGCATGCGAACTCGATCGACTCGGTGTTTGCCGGTGACCGTGCGAAATACCCGGCCGCTTTCCACGGCCGGGTGAACAGCGTCGGATCGTCGATCGTGACTTCGTAGTCGATGGTATTGGGGTCGGCGATCGTAAAGTGTTCGACGGTGTGCAAGGCGTCGCTCAGGTACGGGATCTCGCGCGAATACGCAGTCCTGCCATTGAAATTCGCGGTGTCGACCACCAGCGTATTACCCTCCCAGTGGCCGATCGAGTCGCCCATGAAGAGCCGGATATTCTTCCCCAGGTGCGGCCGTCGGTCCAGGTGGATCACGCGACTGGTGTGGTTGTAGTCGTACAAAATCACGACCTCGCCCGACCGCTGCAGAAACTGGTACGGGTTGTTTCCGTCCTCACCCTGAAAGAGGCCCGGAAGTGCACAGCGCGCGTTCAACTCGACGTGCTGCAGGTCGACGGGCGGATTCATGTGCAGCAGGAAGTCGCGCCGCTTCACGTCCTCCTCCGGCCGCCACGGCAGATTCCGGTCGGCCGGATCCACAATTCCGGTGCGGCGTTGAGCTCTTCCCCCTTTGTCGCGGATGAGCGAGCCGCCCTGCTGAAAGATTTTCGGATACGGTCCCAGGCCGTCCGCGCGGGCCGACACCGAGAGCGGGTTGCGTTCGCTCGGGTCGATCGGATTCTCGGGCGGGTTGGCTTCCAAGCCCACCACGCCGTTTCGGGAGTACATCCCCTGGATGTCCGGCTGGCCATCCGGCGTGCGCGCCTGGCCGCGAGCGGGTATCCGGGCCGCGAGTACCGCGAAGGCCGCCACGCTCACCCCCATCAGGAGGCGGCTATTTGAAAGGAGCATTCTTAAATCTCTCCTCTTGTAAGTAGAAGACACACTCGTACTCGAGCAACCGTGGATTCTTGTCTAACAGACGATACAAGGGCATGCTGATTTTCCAGGAGCGCGTGAAAACCTTGGGGTCCTCGATCGTGGCTTCGTAGCGGATGTGATCCGGGTCGGCCGACGTGTAACGCTCCACCACGTGCAGGGCATCGCTATGGAAATTGCCGGCCTGGTCGAACCACGTTTGATCGTTGAAGTTCTTCACGTCGACCACCAGCGTGCTGCCGTCCCAGCGTCCCCGCGAATCGCCCATCCAGGTGTCAGGGAGGCCGTCCGGATGCGGGCTGCCGTCCATGGGAATGGTTCTCAGCGCGTGGGCAAATTCGTAGGAGATCGCGATTCGCTGGGGCGTCTGGACGATCTCGAATGGGTACGGCATATAAGTGGCGCGCGGAACGCCCGGCAGATAGCAGTTGGCTTCGACGGGGTCCGCCGTCTTGCGGCGGGCGAAGTTCTCCAGCTTTTTCGCCGCGGCCCAGGGCTGGTAAGGAATCTCGTTGCCTTCGACAACGCCTTGTCCGGGAGGCCAACCGATCTCACCCGAGTGGTCTTGAAGGTCCCACGCGGCGGTATTCACCGCCTGCCAGATTCCGCTGAAGTCGGGTTTCCCGTCGGGAGTTCGCCGCGCACCCGAAGACTGGGCGGCGCCCGGAAGAGCGGCAGTCACGAGCACCGACACTAGGGCGACAAGGCGCACGATCCCCTCATTCCGGCTCTTCATCTGCGCGTGGCCTCCCCAGGCGGCGCCCACCGATCTTATCAGAGAGGCCCTGAGGGCTCAAGGGCGCGCAGTTCTATTTCCCGTTCACGTGGTTGGCGTTGTGGTTGGGCAATCATAGCGGCGGCCGGAACCTCTGTTACTGGATAGAGAGTGGTTGATTCGGTTCCATATGATGCTGGCCGGGATCTTCACTTTTCTGCTGCTGCGCCGTATGGGCCTCCGTCGGCCGGCTGCGCTACTGGGCGCCACGTGCTGAGCGGCCTGGTTGCCGGCCGCCATTCTGCTGCTTGAAGAACGGTCTGTGGCTGTCGCGTGAGAAGGGCCTGCCGTTCGCAGTCCTGATGACGCAGGGGGGGCGATTCGGACTTAGAACCGGCGTGCAAGTAGAGATTGCCGTCCCCGCCGGCGAACGGGCCGCGCAGTTCTCGCAGGAGCTGTTCCGCAATCTCGAGGGTCTGGTCAGCAAGGCCCGCACTTACCGCGGGCGCATTATTTCACTCGAGGGGCATATTGATCCGATGGGTGGCGTGAGCGTGGTCAAGGTGCATCGGCTGACCCGAGTCACCCGTGACGAAGTCATCTTGCCGCGCCAGACTCTGGAGCAGCTCGATCGCAATGTGCGCATATTCATGACGGCGCGGGAACAGCTCAAGTCGCTGAAGTTCCAGGCGTGCAAAGGGCTCCTGTTCTACGGCCCGCCAGGTACGGGCAAGACACATACGATTCACTATCTGGCTTCGCAATTGCCAAACCATACGACCCTGCTGGTGACGGCCGAGCAGGTCGGATTGCTCGGCGAATATTTCAGCCTAGCGCGTTTCCTCGAGCCATCCATGATGATCATCGAGGACGTGGATCTCATTGCGCGGGAACGCACGCATAAGCGCGTGCCGGGCGAGGAGGTCCTTCTGAACAGGTTGCGCAATGAGATGGATGGTCTGCGAGAAGAATGCTATTTATCCTGACCACGAATCGCCCCGATCAGATCGAGCCGGCGCTGGCTTCGCGGCCCGGTCGCATTGACCAGGCTGTTGAATTTGCGTTGCCAGATGAGGAGGGCCGCACGAAGCTGACGAAACTGTATGCCGGCGGGCTGGATGTTTCCGAACAGCTTCTGAGAGAGATCGTCTGCCGTACCAAGGGCGCCACTCCGGCATTCATAAAAGAGCTGATGCGGCGGTGCGCGCAGTTTCAGATCGAATTCTCGCCCGGCAATGTGCTGACCGAGCCCGCTGTGGATGGGGCAATCGAAGAGATGCTATTTACGGGCGGCGCCCTGAATCGCCGTTTGCTCGGCGGCGGTGGTGTTGAGCTGAGTGTGAACTGACCCGCTCTCGCCAGGCGGATGTACAATCGATGGGCGGCCAGGAAAGTGGTGGCTCAACCGACCCGAGGAGGAGAGACGATGTCCTGTAAAAGCGGGGTGAGACCTGGGTGTCGGCAAAGTGGCCTGCCGGCATTGGTTGTCGGCGGAATCGGAGTCCTCATCGCAATTGCAGTTGGTCTCCCTGTCGAGGCGGATACTGGCTCGACCGGGCCGCTCGCCCAATCCTGTGGTGTTCCGCCGCCAGCAGGCCAGGCGGGGGGCGGCCGCGGGCTTCCGGTCTTTCCGACCGGCGAATTTCCCGTCAAGCTGCCCCCGGTGTCGTTGCTCGGTGCGCACAATGACCTGCCCAATCCCTATCGCCCCGGCGTGAGCTGGGGGCTGTTGCCGGAAGGCCGAAAGTGGGGATCGAGCGCGAGCGTCTCGACCGCTCCCGACGGCACCATCTGGGTTGTGGACCGATGTGGCAATTCCGGCGCCGGGGGCACAACGTGTGCCGGACCGAGCGCGAATGTCAACCCCGTGTTCCAACTTGATCCGTCCGGCAAAGTGCGGAAGACGTTCGGGGCTGGAGTCTTTGTCAGCCCCCACAAATTGTCGGTGGATAAAGAAGGAAATGTGTGGGTCGCCGACAACGGAGGCCACCAGGTATTCAAGTTCAACCAGGACGGGAAGGTCCTGATGACACTGGGCAAAAAGGGAGTCGCCGGCCCGGGCGAGGACGAGTTCGACGCGCCGACCGATGTCGCCATCGCTCCCAGCGGCGACATGTTCGTCGGGGACGGTCACAGCGGGGGCGGCACGGCCACGGGTAACGCGCGGATCATGAAGTTCGACAAAAACGGGAAGTTTCTCAAGACATGGGGCAAGAAAGGAATGGGCCCGGGCGAGTTCGATGTGATCCACACCCTGGCCTTCGATTCCCGAGGCCGGCTGTTTGTGGGCGATCGTCAGAACAACCGAATCCAGATCTTCGACCAGAACGGCAAATTCCTCGCCCAGTGGTTCCAGTTTGGGCGGCCGAGCGGTATGTACATTGACAAAAGCGACGTCCTTTACGTGGCCGACTCCGAATCGAGGGACGGCCGGACCAACACCGGTCGGTTGGCGCTTCCACAGACCGGTTATGGTTACAACCTGGGGACCGAGCGCGGCATTCGAATCGGCAGCGCCCGGGACGGTTCCGTCCGATTCTTCATTCCGGACCCGTGTCCGTACCCATACGCCGGCGGTTCGAGTATGGCAGAAGGCGTTACCGCGGATTTCGAGGGCAATGTGTACGGCGCCGATTTCCTCGGGGATGTGCGAAAATTCGCAAAGAAATAGGGACCGAATCAATAACCGGAGGCTTTACCGCCCCAAGCCGGTCGCCTCTGCTTTGAACACCGTGTCAATCGCAGCCTGCGCGCATTTCTCACCGTCCGCTCCGGATACCCCCATGGCCCCCACGACCTGTCCGTCGACCAGGATAGGAAGCGCGCCTGGCTGTGGAAAGTCACGCATAAAAGTCGGCGCCAAATTTTCACCGCTGCGAACCATCTTGTTCGTGACTGAGGTCGGACGCCGCCAGCGCAAGGCCGACTTGGCCTTCAACAGTGCCGTGTCGATCGCATTCATCGGCGCGCCCTCCATGGCGTGGGACTCGATGAGGTTCCCGCCCCAATCCAGAATCGCCATCGCCACGACTTGCTTGTTCTGTTCGGCCCAAGCTGTGCAGGCGTCCGCCAAGGCGCGCGCGCCGGCGCTGGAGATGATCTTGATTTCCCGTGTCGCTTGCTTCGCCGTCACCGAGTGCGCCTCCCTTTGAGCGTCGAGCGGCACCAATAGCAACAGCGTCAGTCCCGTGACCGTTGCTCGGATGGTCAGAATTCTCTTCACGTCAATCCTCCTCGACCTGATCGTGTAAGCTTTCGGGTTGTCCCCTCCCGGTTCGAACAATCCCAATCATACTCAATCAAGCGGCGTCGAGGATTTCGGCCGGCCGGCAACCAGGGCGCGCAAGGACGGGTCCCGGAGCAAGAGTCCTGCCCAGACCAGCGCCCCAACCAGCGCGGGCAAGATCCAACCCGGGTTGCCGACGCGCAAGTTGGTGGCGACAGCGCCGCCGAGCAGCCCGGTCATCAGAATGGCTCCCAGAACGCGCGTCGGTGGAATCATATAGGTGAGGGTACAGACGAGTTCAATGATTCCGATGGTGACGATCAGCTGCTCCGGAAATCCGGCCTGTCGGAATCCCTCTTCGACTCCTTCCACCTTGATCAATTTCACAACAGAACCGAACAGGACGATCACGACGGCTAGGGCACTGGTCAGACGGGCGGCCCAAAGCATTTTCCTGGACGGCGCACGGCCCCATGCTCTTGACACGGGGAGCAACGCGCGCAATCGTGGTTCGCGCGGATAGAGCCCTCCCCAAACCAGAAGGCCCACATAGACCGGAAACAGCGTTTCGCCGAACAGGGGATTTCCAACCCGCAGTTGCATCGCGACGGCGCCACCGAGGTATCCCGTCAGGCAGATTCCTCCGAGAATGGCCGTACGCGGATAACCGTAGAGGGCGACACAGACGATCTCGAGTAGGCCGAGGGCGACAGCCAGGCGCATCGGGAATCCAAGTTGCGCAAAGGCCTGGACAACCGGAGCCACCTTCGTCAGGTGAATGACGCCGTCAAAGAGCAGAAATGCGATCGTGACGCCGGATAGGATGCGTCCCGCCCAAACCAGTTTGCTGGACGCCGGGGAGGTTTCGATCACCGATGACATTGGCTTTTACTCCTTAATTGGCCTTGGCGCTCACCATCCATGGAAGGCCAAAGCGGTCGACAAGCATCCTCGACTAGAATGCCCGGAACTTCTCTTGGGATCGGCATGCGGAGCCGCTCGTTTTCTGCCAGGCGACCGAAGACCCTTACTACCTCCGGCAGTGGGGGTTTCGAGCGTCACCGAAAAGCCTTTCGGCCCTCTCACCGCGGTCCGGCTACCACCCGGCGCCCATGAACATCGGGCCACCCACTTCGAGCTCGCTGTCGAGGATCTTGGTGCGCCGCCGCGAGGGCACATGCTCGGCGGCCGGCTTGCCTTCGTCGCGCGTACGCATGGCTTCGGTGCTACCGCCGACAGACCCTGGTAGAACCGAACCGCCTCCGCGCCTTCGCCTTTCAAACGATGTGGATTGAGTGGCATCATCTTCTCGTTTTCTTTTGGGACCCTAGGCATCTGGCAGGCCGCTGATTTCGAGGACGGGCCGGATTTCCACGGTGCCCCAGCGTCCGGCCGGGATCTCGCCCGCAATCTCGATTGCCCGATCCAGGTTTTCGGCTTCAATGAGGAAGAAACCGCCCAGTTGTTCCCGCGTCTCGGCAAACGGACCATCGGTGATGAGCCGTTTGCCTTCGCGAACGCGCACGCTCGTCGCGGTTGACGTAGGGTGGAGCGGTGCGGCAGACAAGTAGCTGCCGCTGCTCGCGAGCTGCCTTGCGTACGCCGCAGAGTCCCGGTAACACTGCGCACGCTCGGATTCGCTCAGCCCGTTCTCCTCCAGGTAAATCAGCAACATATATTTCATGCTCGGGTCTCCAACGGTGAATCGAGCCGGTTGACGCCAAATCGACAGCCGGCCGGCAAAATAATTCTAAGATCGGGTATGCCCATCGACGCCGCAACCGCCGTGGAAGCATTGTACCGCTCGGATTGGGGCCGCATCGTGGCCACGCTGATCCGGCTTCTAGGCGACTTCGATTTGGCGGAAGAATTTGCACAAGAGGCATTTGCGGCTGCTCTGGACCAGTGGCCAAAGGTAGGTCTGCCGGAGTTCCCGCGCGCGTGGATCGTCCAGACCGCCCGCCATAAGGCGATCGACCGCCTGCGGCGCCAAACCCTGTTTACCGAAAAGATCCAATCGCAGCTGGTCCACGAACTCGCTACCGCCGGTCCCGAGCCGGAGTACGAGACCCACGAGATTGCCGACGAGCGCCTTCGGCTGATCTTCACCTGTTGCCATCCGGCGTTGGCCCAGGAAGCCCAGGTTGCCCTGACGCTTCGAGCCCTGTGCGGACTCGAAACCGACGAGATTGCCCGGGCGTTTCTGGTCCCGACCGCCACGATGGCTCAGAGGCTAGTGCGGGCGAAACGCAAGATCCGGGACGCCCGGATTCCCTATATCGTCCCTGCCCGAAACCAGGTCGCCGAACGGCTCGATGCGGTGCTCAGGGTGATCTATCTGGTCTTTAATGAGGGCTATGCGGCAACACGCGGCGAGCGGCTGATCCGGACCGATCTGTCCGAGGAAGCGATTCGCCTCGGCCGGCTGGTCCGGACGTTGCTCGCGGCGGGCGAAGTCGACGTCCCTCGGGCGGAGGCGACCGCCCTCGTCGCCCTGATGCTGCTTCACGATGCGCGGCGTGAATCGCGTATCGATCCGGCAGGAGACCTGGTTGTGCTCGACGAACAGGATCGCAGCCGCTGGAACCGGCGACAGATCGCCGAGGCCCAGGCCCTGGTCGGCGAGGCCCGCGAGGGCGGGCGCGGGCCATACGCGCTGCAAGCGGCGATCGCGGCGGAGCATTGCAAGGCTGGACGGGCCGAAGACACCGACTGGGGCGAAATCGTCCGCCTCTACGATCAACTGCAGCGCCTCGAACCCTCGCCCATCATCTTGCTGAACCGCGCGGTGGCGATTGCCATGGCGGAGGGTCCCCAGTCTGGGCTGGCTCTTGTGGATACGCTTGCGGCGAGCGGCGATCTTGAAAACTACCACCTGTTACACGCCACGCGCGCCGATCTGTTGCGCCGCATGGGCTTGCGCGTGGAGGCGGCCCAGAGTTATTTGAGGGCTCTCCAACTGGTCGCCAACGACCGCGAGCGGAGATACCTACAGCGGCGCCTGGGGGAGGTTCAGTCCGAATCATGAGGGTTTGCGGAGGGATTCCCAGCCGTGCTCTGGGGCGGATGGACGCGCCTTGTCTGTCGGCGTACAGTTGGGTTCGTATGGAATGAGTCTGAGAATCGACTTACTATCTTTTTAGATTTGTTCTCATCTGCTGAACAGCCCGCTCAGATCCGCACCTGTTTCGAGCCATCCGGTCTTATCACCGGGCCGGCCGCGGTTTGGGGGTGGCGCGTCCGGGACTACCAGATCGTTTTTCGCGGCGTCTGCCAATGGTGCGCGAACAAGCGACATCACCACAGTTGAGAGGAGAGAACCATGGGTAAGTTGCCAGACAGATTGTGGAACAAGCGGGCATCGACGTGAACGTAAAGCTCGGAGAGCAGTTGAGGCCGCTTCGCACTTATCGGGTGGAATTGAGAGAATCCGAGTTATGAGTGGACGTGGATTGAACCTGGCTGACCGCCACTGCCGGCCGCATCCGGCCGGCGCCGCACCGTTGACGGGGGAGGCGTTAGGTGCCTACGCCGATCAGGTGCCCGATTGGAGAGTCGTGGACGACCACGAACTTTCGAAGACCTTTCTGTTTCCTGACTTTCAGACTGCGCTCGCCTTCGTTAACCTGGTGGGAGCCCTGGCCGAGGAGCAAGGGCATCACCCCGACCTCCACCTGGCTTGGGGCCGCGTGGACGTCCGGACTTCCACGCACGACGCCGGCGGGCTGACCGAGAACGATTTTATTCTCGCGGCTAAGGTCGATCGTGCCTTTTTCCGGCGCTAATAGAATCTCCTGCGGCGCCGGGGGGCCCAACCGCGCGGAGCTATAATCGGTGGATGCTCAAATCTGGCGAATGCGGAGGCCCTTGCTAGTTTGCCCGAATTGCGTAAGGATCCCATCACGGGCCGTTGGGTGATCATTGCAACGGACCGCGCCAAACGGCCGACTGACTTCGTCCGCCAATCCGTGCCGCCTCGGGATGGCAAAATCTGTCCCTTCGATTACGGCAACGAACACAAGACACCGCCCGAGTTACTTTCCTACCGCAACTCCGGCGGACGCGACGAGCCGGGTTGGCGCGTCCGCGTCATCCCGAACAAGTTTCCAATGCTCGGCATCGAGGGCGAGCTGAATCGTCAGGGCGACGGTATGTACGACAAGATGAACGGTATCGGCGCGCACGAGGTGATTATCGAAACGCCCGACCACGCAGCCACCTTGAGCACGCTGCCGGAAAAACAGATCGAGGAGGTCTTCTGGGCCGGCAAGGAGCGGATTAACGATCTCAAGAAAGACCGGCGTTTCCGCTATATCCTGCTCTTCCGGAACCACGGCGAATCCGCCGGTGCTTCGCTCGAACATCCCCACATGCAGCTCATCGCGCTGCCGGTGATCCCCGAGCGTATCAAGGAAGAAATCGACGGTGCCAAGCAGTTCTACCAGATCAAGGAACGGTGCATCTATTGCGACATCATCCGCGAGGAGAGCGCGGCGGGAGAGCGCCTGGTCACCGAGACCGACCGCTTTAGCGTGATTCAACCCTACGCCCCGCGATTCCCTTTCGAGACCTGGATTTTGCCCAAGACGCATGAGTCGCATTTTGAACACTCTGACGCGGCCACCATGGCCAATCTCGCGTGGATCGTGAAGGCCGTGCTCCGCAAGATCGACAGGGTGCTCGAGCAGCCGCCTTATAACTTCATCGTGCACGGCGCGCCGCTGCAAGAACCCTCTTTGCCGTACTATCACTGGCACCTCGAAATCGTCCCCAGACTGACCAAGGTGGCAGGCTTCGAATGGGGCAGCGGCTTCTATGTCAATCCCACACCTCCGGAGGAGTCGGCTCGGTACTTGCGCGACACGGGACCGGCGTAACGTCACGCGAACCCGGAGCCCTTGCATACGGGCCCCGCTGTCTGTTATAAAACGCTCATTGCGGAACGGGGGCCCGGATGCCCGACAAGAAAAGAGCTACCGTAGGAAAAATGACCGAGAGGCGAGCGAGCAACCCGGAATCCGCGAAAACCGCGAAGGGGAACGAGAGGGCCCGGGCTTTGACATCTGCGCGCCCGGCGACGCCGGGGTCCGGGCAGCCCGCCAACACCGAAAAGCAACTCGGCAGCTTTGAAGCCGCCATGAAGCTGTTTCATGCGCGGGAATTCAAGGAGGCTCGTGAGCATTTTCTCGAGGCCGTCCACGGTCCCGAACGCGATGTAGCGCACCGCGCCCAGCTCCACGCCGCGATGTGCGACCGGCGTTTGCAGCAGATCACGGTCAATCTGCGCACGGCCGAAGATTACTACAACTACGCGGTGGCGCTCCTCAACACGAGACAGATCGGAGAAGCCCGCGCCCACCTGCAACGTGCGCTCGAAATGGCACCCGACGCCGACCACATCATTTACGCGCTGGCGGTAGCGCAGGCTTTGACCGGAGATGCTATCGGAGCGCACGAGCACCTCCGACGCGCCATCGAACTGGAGCCGAGAAACCGCATTCTTGCCCGTCAGGACGGCGATTTTGCCGCGCTGAGCGGACAACCGCCGTTCCAAGCATTGCTCTATCCTGAAAAGAAGAACTGGTAATACCGCTCCGCCAGTCGTATCGGTATCCATGGAAGACACCTCGCCACTCAAGGTGGTTGCCATCGGCGGAGGCACGGGGCTTTCGGCGTTGCTCGAAGGGTTGAAGCGGCACACGAGGACCTCAGAGGCCGCTCTGCCGGCGGTGGACCTCACAGCCATCGTGACGGTGACCGACGACGGGGGCAGCTCCGGCCGGCTACGCCGCGACTTTTCCGTACTGCCGCCGGGCGACATTCGCAACTGTATGGTGGCGCTGAGCGAGGACTCGGCCCTGCTCTCCAGGCTCTTTCAGTACCGCTTCCAAGCCGGGCGCGGATTGAAGGGCCACAGCTTCGGGAACCTGTTTCTGATGGCGCTGACCCAGATCATGGGAGATTTTCCAGAAGCCGTCCGGGTGTCTTCGGAAGTGCTCAAGATCGCCGGCCGCATCTATCCCTCGACCGTCGCCAACGTCGCCTTGGAAGCGCGGCTAGCCGACGGCCAGAC
>Ga0182035_10001245_pt1 | contig 12892 bp, 23 predicted proteins | sample flu12Cox44000170_FD_125969 | JGI IMG/M metagenome (GOLD analysis project Ga0182035, IMG submission 125969) | Lab enrichment of tropical soil microbial communities from Luquillo Experimental Forest, Puerto Rico - flux4day.12C.oxic.44.000.170 | ecosystem: Environmental > Terrestrial > Soil >...
CGCCACCGAAGGAGAGAGCCGGGGAGAAACCCCCGGCTTTTTATTTTGACTTGTTATACTCACCGCAAGCCGGGGTTGCAATCGTGACGGTCGGGTACTTGCAACCAAGTGAGCCGTGGAAAGTCGGAGGAAACCTCCGGCAGTCTCCTTCGCCACTGTAAAGGGTTCGCGGGGAGATGGTTCTTCCGAAGTGAGAGCAACTGGCGCAAGTGTCCTTCGCAGCCGGAGTCGTTGGCTCCGGCTCAATCCCGAAAATCGCAGCGAGGCTTGAAACCTTGACGAACTCTCTACGGTTGCTCATGGTACCTCACGGTGAGAGAAAGGCATGAACCTCAACTGTTGTGGTGCTAGGCGTGGCTCCGACTTGCGTTACACAGACCGCAGATTGCAGCGGAGCAATGAACGGAGTGCGCAGTCCGGTCAGGTTTTGCAGTCCGACCGCTGCCCCGGAGTAAAGAATAGTTGTCAGGTTTCCGGTGCCCGTTCCACAGTTCGCTCCGGTTCCAGTAACGAGTTGAAGGGTTGAAGCGGCTCCGGCTGTAGTCGTGTTGTACTGAACATCTGTGACGTAGATGCGAACCGGGATATTGTTGATAGTAGTCGGAGCCGCGCATCCGGCCAACTGCGTCGTTGTCGCGGTTGAGATGGTAACGGAGCAAGTAAACTCATTCGGAGGACCGGAAGAGTCAAGCCGCACCACTTCATTGCCGAGAGCATCCGCTTGCTGCGCTAGGTTTGGAAAGTTGAGCGGAGCCGCTAATTGCCCGGTGAACTCCACAAGCTCGAAATTGGCGCAACACGTCGAACCGCCGATGACCGCCGCTGTAACGGTCGGAGCCGTAGTCGCTCCGGTTTGCGTGATGAAAGCGTACATGCCGGGGACCGGCACTCCTCCGGTTATGGCAACGGAGCCAACTTGCTTCCAAGTGTTTCCTTGGGTATCAGTGAGCCCGCTCACGCATGGAAAAACAGAGCCGTTGCAAGTTATTGCCGCAATTATGAGAGAGCCGCTAAGCGTCGCCGCTAGAGCCCGCACGTTGCTAGAGCCGAAAGTAGATTGCCGAGCGGTTAGAGCGCTAGAAAAAACCATTCCAACCGATGCTCCTCCTTCGGGTTGAGAGGAGCCGGTAAAATTGTAAACCGCGCTCGCGGGGTTATAGACTCCAGCTAACGTTACCAAACCTTGAATTCCGCCGATGTTAGCGTTGCAGCCTACGTTTTGCGTGCCTGCTCCGGTTGTAGTCGTTCCGATACCGTTTGGCGAGCAGTTCCAAGGTCCAAGTATGGTACTTGAACCGCTAGAGTGCGAGGCAATCGCCAGAACCGCGAAGGAGTTTTGCTTGCTGGCTTTCGGGCTCTGTCCGATATTGATGTTACCGGTAAAAGAATTCGCGAGAGTGAATCCCCCGGACGTGTTGAGATTGTCAATTCCGAAATTGAAAAAACTTTGATTCACCGGTATGCCAAGTGAGCCCGCGACTACCGGGTTAACCAAAGAGCCATTCGTGCCAGGACTTGCGATGCCTTGCACTTGGTTGGCAACTCCTCCTTGGTTGAAGCCAGCCGGAGAGTTGGACGATATCAGGGGAGAAGTTACGGAAACCGAAGTGACAACCGCAAACACTTCAAGGAGCGACCCGGCACAACCTCCGGCGAGAGTATTCACGACTTGAATAGTTACTCGCGGAGAGGTTATCGCGGTTGACGTGATATACACCGCACCATTGGCAGGTATGGAAGGAGTCGCGAACTGTATCAAGGTTCCATCGACGTTTTGCAGCGGTACAGTCTGCCAGTTGGAAAGCTGATTGTTGAAGGAGTTTACTTGCGCGTCCGAAGCCGCGAACATCTGAACGGTGAAGCCAGCCGGACAAGGAGTAGCGGAGTTGTTCGTAATGAAAAGCCGGATAGCAGACTGAGGAGGTATGGACAGTATGAAAGTGTTCGTACCGTTTGGACTCTGGAAAGCCGATGCCGGAGTGTTGGCTTGCGTCAACTGAGCGTTGGTGCCGGTGTAGGTGACAACTGTTTCTTGACCTAACACACTGCCTTGACCGAACGCGGCAACCGGGGAGAGAAGCAGAGCGAGAGCGAGGAGAATTTTACGCATGAGAGAAAACTCCAAGGAGAGGTTGAGCGAACATCTTGAAGGGTCCGGTAGTATCGGCAGTCAAGCGCTCCGGATGAAAAATCGTGTCCCACTTGGCCAAGCCAAACACTACATACTTGAACAGCCAGCCGATAAGCCAGCCGAGAAAGAGCACTCCGACGAATTGCTCCGTTGTCATAGAAAAATTCCGAGCAGTATCAACACCAGCCCGACGACGACAAGCCACAACTCCGGAAAGTAATAGTTGATAGTCGAAGGGTTGGAAAAAATCTTTCCCCATAGCGGACCGTTACCTCCGCCGAAGGAGCCACCTTGCGAGACGTTGACCGCTTGGTCTACAGCCCATACTCCCGCGAGGGTCGCTCCGCTGTAGAAAAGTATTCCCTTCATGTCAAGCCCCCGGACTGCTAGGGTAAGTATATCCGCTTGCGTTGAGCGGAGCCGGTGTCGTCCCGCTAAAAGCGTTGCGGAGAGCCCACACCAGAGCGATGACACCGGCAGCGATGACCACGTACCAAACAATTCTCATGACCCACCGTAGAGCGGGGTTGACGTGTTCCCCGAAGGTAGCGCGGTGCTCTTCGGCCAGAAAAGCCCGATGAGCGAAACAACCCCGAAGCCTACCCATATTGCGATTGCCAGCCACATCAAACCCTCATTGCTCAAATTCATAAGCGCTCACCGTCACTTTCTCTTGCCGCTCTTGCGTGTACTCCAAGTCCGCAGAGTGCTCGTATGCTTCGAGCAAGTGTCTCCGGCAAAGGTTAATCGACCGGATTTTCCCCGCTGCCGGTCGCTTGCAAAATCGGCACTGCCGGTCGGAACACGTCCGCGCAAATATGACTAACGATTTCTGGCTTGGGCTCTGGTTTCTCTGCTTCGGGGACCGTTTCAACAGGAGCCGGAGCCGAGTTAAGATTTTCGACTTGCGACAATGAACCGCCTGTGTCCGGCGATTTTTCTTCCGAGGATGAACTGCCCGCTTTTTTCATGTTTCACCGCTGCTTTCTTGGTTTTGAACGCTCCATGAAACACCAGCTTGCGACCGATTTTTGACATATGGAAAATTTCGGGGAGCCCCCACAATCCGAGTAGCGCCTCTCTGGCTCCCCTACTTGACCTCCTCCGACTACTTCAACAGATTAGTCGAATCCTTGGACGGGTCTTTTGCGTACACTCCGAGAGCAAGTCCTCCGATGGTTTGCAGCAGACCAACGTAGTCGCCGGAGCCTACGTGTCCAATCTTAACCCCGTACAACTGCAAACCTCCGAGCACGGCCAGGACTAAACCCGCGAGAGTTGTTTTCCAGTTCTTCACCGCTCATTCTCCTTGGTTGATTTCACTTACAAGGTACGTCAACGTCATAAATCATAACCTCGATTTGCGCTCCGTTGTTTTGAGCGCGGCAGAAAATTTTGCCGTTAGCGAACCAAGGATATACAACCGGAGGAGGGTTAGGAGCCGCAGTTGCGAGCAAGTGTCCGACAGTGGGCAAGTTGGCAGCATCAACAGAGTCAAGTTGTCGTTGGTCATCGGAATAGTAAACATCGGTCGCACTCACGTTTTGCAGGGAGAAGCCCTTTCGTCCCCCGGTCGCATCCACGACTTTGACAGAACCCGCGATTGGAACTCTTACGCGCATATTTATCTCCGAGAGAGACTCACTACCAGAGCGATGACAGCCGCGACCGCTCCGACCGCGACCCAATTTATTCCTTCGGTCGGAGGAACGTCTGCCGCTTGCCCGCTCTGTCCGGTTTGTTGGTTGTATCCAAGGTTGAGGTAATCCACTCCCCCGTAGTTTCCGGGGAGCGAGCTATTCAAATTGAGCGGAGGAGCGCTTGTCAAAATTGCCGGAGCGTAAGTGCTTCCGGCTTGCGAGCGTACCGGAGGAGCCGGAGCCGGAGACGTTGGAGAAACCGTCACACCACCCGGAGGAGTGCCCGGAGCGGTCGGAGCCGCTGCCGGTGCTTGCGGATAGACTCCGACAGTCGGAGCGATGGTGTCATACCACGTATGCGCGTAGTTGATGAACGCTTGGCAGATGGCTTGATACACGCAAGCCGCATTGCAAACTTTCGCGATGGAAGAAAGCCCGGTTTTCGCTTGGTTGCAAACTTGGGTCAGGTAAGCGGAAGCCGCGTCCGGAGAAATCACTCCGGTACGGCAAGCGTCGTCTATTTGCTTTTTCGCGGGGTTGAAGTAGTTCGCGACCGCACAAATGGTCGCTTGCTCGTTGGCAACCGCTTGCTCGTGATGAGCGAAAATCGACTCGATTCCTCCGACCGCGAAGGAGATTGCGGAGGTTATTCCGAGCGTAGCTACTCCGCTTATCGCTCCGACCGCTCCAAGTCCTCCGATAACTCCGCTCGCAGCGGAGCCGGAGAGCCCCGCTACCTGACCCGACGTGATACCGCCCGGAGCCGGAGGAGCCCCGCAGTCTCCGGGGTTCGATTTGTAATAAATCAACCCTCCGGCTCTTAGCATGGCTTCACACACGACCGCGTATGACGAAGGAGCCCCGGACGGCTTCGATTGCAGGACAGCCGAACGAATGGCCGCATCTATCGCGGAGCCGGTCAGAAAACCCGGATACCGCGAAAGCCCCTGTGCCGGAGCCCCGCAATCCTCATACGCTTGCGCCGATGTACCCGGACAGCCGCTCATGACAACTCCTTAGACTCCGTACAGAGCATAATTCGGGTCATACCCGTTATCATCCGCCAGCGCTGCCCATGCGTAAGCGGAGCCGTTGGTCGCATCGTAAGAAACCGCGTCCGGAATTTGCGGACCAACCAACGTATTGTCATACGCGGAGTATGCCGACTGTGTGGCAAAGGGAGACGGTCCGGAGGGTTGCGCTCCCATCGACGGAGAGTAAGCACTCGCTCCCTGTTGTGGAGGAACCGAAGCTCCGGAAGCCTTGCTTGACAGCCAGCCGGACGCGAGATTGCCGAATCCGGAGAGCACACTGCTAAGCGCGGATGACACACTCGGAGCCGTTGAAGCCGCGAGGTATCCGCTGTAATTTTGCGTTGGTTGCGGAGTGACGATAACCCCGCTTTGACCCGGACCGGGGAGAGTGCCTAGTCCGGTCGGAGATGCGGAGATGAATCCGCGAGAGACAGCCCAAAACAAAAGAGCCGCACCGCCAACCAAGAGAATGACCAACGTTGAATCCTTCATGTCAATTCACCATCCTTGTTCCAAGCCGATACGAGAGCGGAACTCCGGTCACATTGTAGCGTTGCACAAAAGCATTGTCCGCATACTGCCCGACCGGAGCAGTCGAACGGACCGGAGTAGTCGCAGCCGGAGTAGTCGGGGAGCCCGCAACCGGAGCGGACTTCGCGAAAGTGAAAGTGCTATCCGGAGTACCGCCGCTTGGCGCATAAAAACTAGTGACCGCTCCTCCGGCTGGAACGGAACCGAGCGGAGGAGTGCCGGGGCTTATGGTGCCCGCGAGTCCGGCATCTTGCATCGCGGCTTGAAAAGTCGGAGCAACCCCCGCATCCGGCACACAACCTCCGAAAGCCCCGGAGCAAGAGTCGCATCCGCCGTTGCAACCGGCACCGGCACCGTAGCCCGCAGGACTACCGGCACCGGCACCGGAGCCCGCAAGGAACCCTCCGGCTTGAGATTCTTTCTTCCAAAGAAAATAAATCGCGACCGCTGCGACAATGCCGAGAAAAAAAGTTCCAAGTTGATTTTCGTTCATGAGAGCACCACCGAAAAATAGAATCCGACCGCCAAGAGCCCAAAAATGATGAGGTAGTCAAGCCAGCTATACCCGTTGGTATGCTGCCCGAAGTACCAGCCGGAGACGAAGATAGAAACAAGCCCGACCATATCGGCAACTCTCATGCGTTCACCGCTTCCCCGGCCTGTCCCATGTACGCTTGATACTGTCCTCCTTTGAAAGTGCTCCAAGGAGAGAAAGAGTATCCGGCAGACGCATACACCGAATAAGCCGCGTCCGCGTTGGTTTGCGGGTCATACAAAGTCGTGAAGTCCGGACCGAACTCCGGATGAGCGTCCGAATAAATTTGCCAAAGCCCGAAGGAGCCGGAGCCGGAGCCTAAGCCGGTGTCCCCGTGCGCTTGCGGGTTGCCAGAGGACTCCGCAAGAGCGATTGCAACCGCCGTCTGTAGGTCCGTTCCGGTGAATCCGGCACGGCTGGCAAACTGCGCTATTTCTTGCGCGGAGAGTTTTCCCATAAGCGAGTCTCCGAATTGTTTCAGCGGACCGAAGCCGAGCACATAACCCGCTACTCCGATGCCGAGAATGACCGCAAAAGCGACTAGAACCGCGTTACTCATAAGCGCTCACAAAAATGAAACGTGCGGAATGATGTGCTTCACGTTTGGCGCAAACCCGATAATGATGACGAGGAGCACCAGAACTCCGAGCAGAATCCACACTGGTAAGAGCGCGGAGGTAACAGTAGAGCCTACGACGCTCCCCGCGTTTTCCAACTGGCAACCAACGTCCAACCAAGCCCATGAGGAGTCAGCGCAATCTGTAACGAAAAGTCCGCTCACCATATTGTCTGACTCCTCCGGCTCTTAAGTGGGGTTAAGAAACCCCGCTCTGCCTACTGCCCCGCTCCGGGTACACCCAAGTATTGCTCTTGGATGATTTCGGCAAAGTTTGTGCCCGCTCCGGTCAGGACTTGGCTGTCCAACTCGAACACCGAACCCCCGGCCAGTTGGTCCGCAGGATACGCGGTCAACGGGTTCATGGAGTCGATGAAAGAGAAAGGCAGATAGCCTTGCGGTAGCCGAGCGTCGAACGAATAGCCCGCATATTCCTTGTATGCCGCGTTCAAGAAATTGTTACGGACCGGTTTGTTGTCAACGATGACTTGGGTTTGCTGGAAAATCTGGTCCGACAGCGTAGAGTACACCGTCACACCGGCAGACGTACCAGCCGCGAGCGCTCCGCTCTTCAGCAGAATGTTCGTCGTCTTTTGCTTTTGCAGCAGTTGAAGCCGCTGCAAAGTCGCGGACGCGGAAGTAATCTGCGATTGAGGAACGTTTTGCGTGTTCCGGATGACCACCGCCGAAGAGATGGACTCTGCGAGAGCGCCCAAAATTTCGTAGTTGGTCATGAGGAACAGTTGCGGAGTGCCCGCACCGGAGCCGAAGGACGTGAACGTCACTACAGCCGTTCCGAGAGTGCCGAGCGCGGTAGCGTCCGCAAACGTGAGGAAAACCTGCAAAGTGTCTCCCCAATCCTTTTGTTGATACAGGAACGGAACCAAGGAAACCTTCGCCGCGACCGGCAGAACCGGAGTCAACGGAATATCGTAGTGGATTTCGGTGTCATACGGGGAGCCCGCAGTAGTGCCGAGAAATCCGGTACCAGCCGGGAAGCCCGCAGGAATGCCGAGATTGTCCGCAAGCGCTCCGTTGACGTAAGTCGAAGCCCCGCGAGCCTTGAACAATTTCGGCCACGCGAAAGCGTCCGCTCCGGTCAGGTTGATAGGGGTTATGGCCTTGAACGCGGCATGAGTGCCGGTCAGCTTGAAAGTCTGAATAAGGTTTTGGATGGACTCCGCGAAAACCGGAGTGATATTTGCGGTCGCAATCGCAATCCGACCTTGCCAAACCATATGCACACGTTCAAGCGGACGGTTCAAGTTGATGGCTTTCGGAATAACGACGTTATTCAGAGCCGTCCAAGGCTGTTGAAAGAAAAACTCCGGACCTTGGTTCCTTCCAAGGAGCGAAGCGACTTGCCGTACTGTGAGGTTTGCCGGAGGCATCTATAGTTTCCCCACAAGCGGAGATGACGGGTTTATCGCCAGCCAATTGTAGGCGAGGATAGCGAGAGCTATCACAAGGACGTTAATTAAAATGTCCATGAGATGGTGCATGGCTCACACACCTCCCTGTTGACCGGAGAATTGATGCACGAGGAAAATTGCGAGGAACACTGCGAGGAACGTCCACAGGTACCCCATCCAATGGATACTCATTCTTCTCCTTATTTTTTGGATGGGATTTGCGGAAGATACTACAAGCTAGAAATTTCTGCGCCGCGTCCGAACGTGTCAGCCTTAGCCTGCAATACCCTCCGCAAAACTCATCCTTGATTTCTGGTAACTCTCGCTCCGGCCTTATGGGCAGGTGATGCACCAGAACCCTTTAACGCGTCACGCTCCGCCGTAACTACGCGGAGTTGCTCTCTCAGTTGCGCGATTTCTTCATCCTTTTTTTCAATCGCTTTCGTGTGACGCTCCGACGCTTTCTCGAAATCCTTTGCCTTGGCTCCCATCGAGTACACGTCCTGACCGTCGCCGGTCATGACGCACTCGCAAAACACACACTTGAATTTTTTGCCGGGGCTCAGCACTACAGCCGGAGGAGTCGAAGGAGGAGTGTTGGTGTCTAGCGGGTCATCAGGCATTGGAAGCCCACTCCTTTAACGCGGCTTTGAACTCCTCCGCCGCATTCTTGACTCGCTCCGGGGCTTCCCCGAAAGCGACCGCGAGTTGGTCAAGTTGAGTGACCGCAAGGAGCAGCATTGCTTTTTTGTTTGCGTCGAGTTTAGGTGTTTGAGCCGGGGTTGCCATCTATTCTGATATACCAACCGCTAGGGTCGGTAACCTTTCTCCATTGCTGGCGCGAATTGTTCCAAGTAACAAACTGTTTGTCAAGCAACAAGTTAACCTCGCGCGAGACGACCGGTCCGCATTGCTCTTCGATTGCCGCTAGGTCATTCGGCAGCATGACCCGGAAGAATACCAGCCGGTTGGCTATGGCTCTTAGATTCGTCGAAACATCAACCGGCCTATGACACGTAAGCAACACGTCAATTGGAGAGCCCTCTCTCGCGGAGCGGACAATCCAGTCAAAATGCAGTGAGCCGCTTTTAGATTCGAGCCCCACCAGCCGGGTTTCATCCACAAGCAAGCAAATGCTCTCGTGCGGATTATCTTCAATCCAATCCGCGACGACGCGGCAGGTATGGTCAAAATTTTCTTCAACCTCTTCTCCCCGACCCGGACGCACAATAATTTCGTACCGGTCGTCCAACAACTCGTACAACCCTCCGGAGTCCGGTAACACGTCCGCCGTAGTGTAGTACTGCCCGCGAGGGTCAAAGATAACCCGCGTAGTCGCTCTTTGCGCGACGTAGTAGGCAAGAGTGCTTTTGCCTTGCCCGGTGAAGCCTATAACGCAAGTTATCATACGAGGACAGTTCCTTTCCAACCATGCCGAGCCGCGTTTTTTGTCCGCTTCCTTCTTTTGTTCGCTTGGCACAAGCGGTGAAAGCGCTCCGCGTTCTTTCTCCGGGTCTTTACCACGTGGCCAACTGCCTTGATTGCCGCTTTGTCCGGGTTCACTTGCCAAACGTCATCCGGGGTTAGATGTAGGTTAACTTTTTCAAAGACTACCGGTCGCCTTGGATGAATCCGAGCGAGATGGACTTGTAAGCCAGCCGGTGTTTTACAAACCCGTAAACATTCCGGGCAAGTCCTGTTTTGTTCCTCTTCGGTAAACACGTTTTAGCCTTTATCCATGCGGCTTCCGGAGTGAACTATAGCGCGTTTTCCGCAACGTTTGAAAAACGCAATAGGAGCCCCGTACAGCCATTATCTCGCCTAGTTTGGTACAGGGGTACCTGACGCCTCTTTTTGCGGCATTTCGACAATTTTCGCTTGACTACTCCCTGACAACATGATAGCCAACTGGATTTTTTGCACCGTCATCGCTCCGAGTATCGTCGCCAGCGCTATATAATCTTGATACTTTATCATCCACTCACTGGCGAGCTTGTTCAAAACGCGGACGGTGGGCTCCGAGAGCGCTTCTTTCTCCGGAGAACTGTAGATAAAAACTTTTTTCGCAACCGCAGGGTCAATTTTCTTGAGGAGCATCGGAATAAACATTGCTTCCATCGCTCCGAGAGCGTCATAGAACCCGGAAACCATCGTAGGATGAAACACGCTCACTTCCGGAGTCGTCGCCACCGGCTTCGCTCCGAACGCGGACGCTACTTTCGGGTCATTAAAAAACGCTTGCACTCTCTCCTTGGTTTTCCCCCGCATGGAACTCAAGTCCGGGGAGCCGTCGTCGTTCAAGTCGAAAGAGAGCGAGAAACGCTCTTTGCTCTTCTCTCCGGTCGCGGACTCCTCCGGCCTGTCCGGCTCCGCGCTCTCCGCATTGATGGTAAAAACCTCCGGCTTGTCTCCGGGTTTCTTTCGTCCGCGTGTTTTCATGGGGCTCCTTTCCAGTGAAACTATCACCGGGGCCGTCGTTTTTCAATGAAAAAACGCCATTTGACAGCCGGTACATCTTCCCCTAAGATGTTCCAAGTCGATGTACTTTCTCGATGTACTTTACGATGTTCCAAGCCGATGTACTTCCCGATGTACCGGGCAGTGTGGCCCGACGTTGTACAGAGTGAGTTTTGACATATTTAGTTGTTGAAAGGAGTATTTAAGCCTTGCAAGTCTCATCAATAATCGAGTTTTTGGATGCGGCGATTGATACAAAATTCGTTCAAGGACCATTTGAAGAGCGCGGAGGAATCATGCTAGTCGCCTATCCGGGCTCCTTCAAGTCAACCATCCTAGCAAGCGCTCTCGCCGGTCACTCCGATGCAATGAAAACCTCAGACTTGAACGTCCAACAATGGATAAAAGTCCGCGATGATTTTGTCACCGGCAGATTTTCTTGCCTTGGTTTCACCGATTTCGAGAAAATCTACCAGCGACACTCCTCAACCGCTGGACACGTCGAAGGAATAGTCAAGGGTTTGGTTGCAGAAGGGTACGGCACCTCTCCGAGCGGTGATACGAGAATGCCCACAATCCCCGCTTACGCTCTCGTGATTGGAGCTATGACCAACAGTTGCATGGAGGAGCGTTACGACGCTTGGCAAAAAAGCGGTTTCCTCCGACGTTTCCTCTGGCTTACTTTCTCCGTTCAGAATCAAAACAAAATCTCCGAAGCAATCGAGAGATGGGAAAAAATAGACTTCGGAAAAATCTCCGTCCGACCGGCTAACCGGCAGATTAAAGTAGAAATCACCAAGGAGCGAGCGAAATATCTTCACGACATGATGAAAGAGCAACCCGGTTTGAACGGCACGGCATACGTCCTGATTAAAAAGATTGTAGCGGTGCTGGAATGGAAGCACAACTATAACGGAGGAGGAAAGCGAGTCATGGAGATTTTAGAGGACATCCGACCCGCGCTCTCACAAAAAGGAGGGAGAATAATCCTGTGATTAACTGTGACATAAAAGGTTGCGGAGCGTTTGAAAGCGAAATCCTTGGACCGGAAAAGTTGGAGCATTGGATACGGCTCAAGGCTTGCCAGTGTGGCGCATGGGACCACCGGACACCGAAGAGTTGCACTTGCCAGTCGTACGGTCCGCTCAAAACTTCTTACTGGCCTAACCTTGACTGGTGGGCTCTCGGAGGAGTGGAGCAAATAACTCTCTGTCCGGACCACAAAATACTCGTGATGCATGAGATTGAGCGGCAACGAGGACTTGACCCGTCAATGGACTCGGAGAAACCAAACCCGACCAACCGGCACTGAAAAATTTTCGTAGATGTAAAAATCAAAAAGGAGAAAACAAAATGGCACCAAGAGGCAGCAAGCCGGACGACCCGTTTGTTGAGGACGATTGGGGACCGGAGACAGACGCGCAAGGCAACTCCGACGAGATGCCGGATGCGACTGTTGACCCGGACCGGGCAGCGTTCCTCAAACCCTGGCACTTGGAACAGCGGCAGGGAACATTTGAGTTGACCGGAGCGAGCGGAGCAACCGAGTATTCGGACGTGGTACTCCACTTGAAAGTTGGACGCAAGGCGTACCGGTTGGGGCTCCGCACCTTTGACCCGGCTTATGCCGCGCTCGTAAAGAAGTACGGCAAAAAAAGAACGGAATGGAAAGGTACTCTCCGTTATAAAATCATGCCGCACAAGGGCAAGCCGGACGGTTTTGTTGCCGTCCGACCGGCCTAAGTCCAAGGAGAGAGAATGGCAACCCTAACGGAAACCCTTAGAGCGGGGAGCCGGTCTGATGCAATCGAGCAAGCGCTCTCGCTCTATCCCGATGTTACAGCGGTTGACGTTCTCTCTCGTCGTAATGACTCCGGACAATTCTCCGCGCATGGTCATAACTTCATTGTCAAAATCACTTTCGAGGAGCCGGACGAAGAACTAGGGGACAGAGGAGAACTAGGAGATGAAGAGTATTGACAGAAAGATGCACCAGACCAGAACCAAAACCGAAAGGGTATATGTTGATACGTTCCCGCAATGTATCACAAAAAATTGCTCCAACCCTCCGCGCTACTTTGTTCGCGTACCCGTTGAAACCGATGAAGAGGGAGAAATATACGGGTACGCTTTCTCGTGCGAAGGACACAAGATACTTTTCGAGAGTTGGTTTGGCAAGGCGGATGGTGAGGTTGACCCAAACTCCATCCGGTACGAAGGGAAGCCCCATTGAAAAAAAGAAAATCCAAAGCAAAACCGAAACTGACACAAGAGCAGTTTGACGCCATAGTCGCCGCATTTTTTCTCGGATACATCTTAGGTCATGTAGTGGCGGACCTGTTGCCGTTCAAGGTCAAAATCTAATGCCGCGCAAAAAAGAAAAAACTCGGAGACTCTGGCTCAACGTCAAATGGTCCGGAGTCCAGGGAGTGACCCGGACCGAGTTCATCAAACGTTTAATTGAAAGCGTTGAGAGCGAAGAGTACGAACTCCCCAAGGAATGGAAGGTCCGTATCGAATGGCGGAACAAAGAAAG
>Ga0182035_10001246_pt1 | contig 12891 bp, 12 predicted proteins | sample flu12Cox44000170_FD_125969 | JGI IMG/M metagenome (GOLD analysis project Ga0182035, IMG submission 125969) | Lab enrichment of tropical soil microbial communities from Luquillo Experimental Forest, Puerto Rico - flux4day.12C.oxic.44.000.170 | ecosystem: Environmental > Terrestrial > Soil >...
CGAAAAGTGCCTGGAAGCGGGCATGAACGATCATGTCGCCAAGCCCATCGATCCTGACGAACTGTTCTCCGCTTTGCTGCGTTGGATTAAGCCCGCAGAGGCGAGGGGTGCATCAGCGGAGGCTGCTCCAATGAAGGCTCCGGATGCACCGGCAAAAGCCTCTAGCGCGGAGACGCCTGAGATCGTCGGGATTGATATCAAGTCGGCACTGAAGCGAACGGGTGGCAACCGCAGGCTCTATGAAACCCTGTTGCGCAAGTTCGCGGAGCAGCAGGCGGGAGCAGTGGAGGGAATTCGCGCCGCTCTCGCGGCCGGAGACGCTTCGAAAGCGGAACGAGCCGCGCACACTTTGAAGGGGGTCGCAGGTAACCTCGGTGCCACCGCCCTGGCAGAGGTGGCCGCGAGGGTGGAAGCTGCGGTCAAGACCGGACAGGGTATCGAAACCACCCTCGATTCGCTCTCACCTTCGCTTGCTGTTGTGGTGGAGGGAATTCGGGCGGCGCTGCCGGCCGAATCCCCTGCCGGCGCAGGCTCCGCCGATCCCGCCACGGTGGTCGAGCCCCTCACCCGCCTGAAAAAGCTGCTGGAGAGTGACGACGGCGAGGCCGCCGAATGCATCCTCGACGCTCGACACAATTTGTCCGGCGTATTGACCGCAGCAGAAATCGATGCTCTCGCCGAGCTGGTCGGCAATTTTGATTACGCTGCTGCGCTTAAATGCCTTTCGGGCGTAGCCGCTCGCCTCTCTCTGAACTTGCAGTGAGGAGTGTCGCCCTCCCAAGCGACGGAAGGTGTGAAAAATCGCGGCCAAAAAGAGAAAAACCATAAAGTCTTCAGGTTCGGCTGCCTCCCGGAAAGCCGGGGGCTTTCCGCACAGCAGGCGGCAAAGCCGCGGCCACTATCGCCGACGGTGAGGCGGCGTTTTTCTCAAACCTTCGCAGCTCTTTGGATCAACGCTGGCGGCCGCTTGGTCAGCAGCAGAAGTCGAAGGCAGGAAAAAGGCCCGCTTTCTGGAGAAGCGGGCCTTGGGGGAGAGAAAAAGAACTCAAGCTACTTCTTCTTCTTCTTTGGCTTCTTCTTAGTCGGCATGGCTAGCTCTTCTCCTTTGCAGGGCTCCGTTTAGCCCCGAGTGTGGCCACAGATTGTGGCCGAGCGCGAAGGCTCACACAATATGTAGTAGCTACCTGCTCCGTTGTCAAGCCTTATGTAGGGAAATTCTGAAAAACTCCGGGTGGCCTCTTTGTCCTTCTCCCCCCAGCTGCGCTCCCAGGGGGGGCGAAGGGCTGTGTTCACCTTGTCTTCAGACCAACGCTACTTCTCTTCCAGATCTTCGGCGAATACGCGGTAGCCCGGATTGGGCGGGAACAGATCAGCCAGCATCTCCATGCGCCGGCGGAGTTGAGCATAAGGCAGGTGCTCCGAACCCAGCCGAATCTGCACATCGTGCCACAGACCGTGCATATATTCGGCCAAGGTGCTGACAAAAGAAATATCGCGGTAGCGTTCGAACTGCTCCAGGTTCCTGGCGCGCAGGGAACGATTCCTCAAGACAGGCTGCTTGGCGGCGGCGGCTTCCTCATCGATCTCCCCACGAATCTCCGTGCGCAACTCCTCTTCCAGAATCCGGGTATAGGCCTCGAGTTCGACGGCCTTGAGTTTGGGCCGGACCAGTTCGGCGATGCTGGCCAAGAACTCAAACCCGGTGTCATGGGTGTCGAGCTCGCGGCAAGGAAGCACCAGATGAGTGCAACCGTCCGCCTCCATCCACACAGCCGAGTGGGTTTCGCCGCCCGGCTTGGAAAAACAGACGAGATCCCCGTTCTCGGAACAAGCGACAAAAGGGACGACCAGTACTCGCAATTTACCAAGCCGCTGGGCCACGGTCTCCGGCACGGCGTGAGCCGGTTCGCGCAACATGGTGCGCTCTTCGGCAGGCGTAAGGACAACTGCCGAGTGTAGTTCCCAGTTGTGGGGGAGGTGGGAAACTGGGATGTGCTCCCCACGCACGTATTCGGCGACAGGAACAGTCTCTGAAGTCTGTGACCTACTCAATCGACACCATCCTCTTGCTCCACCCGTGCGGGACCGGCGCCTTCGGTGTTTTACCCTGGAGGGGGCTGGGCGGCTTGAGTGGGCGGCGCGCGAAGCGCTCCTGAAGACTCCATCTGCCGCATGATGGCTTTAATCTTGGCCGCGAATCGGCCCTCGGGCTCCGCTTGCAGGTAGGCCTGCATTTGCGCGTAAGCCTTGTCGTAGGCGTTCTCTTTGAGATAAACGTCTGCCAGCTTGACGTGAAGGTCGGCGGGGGCATTGGGATTGAGGGATTGGACCTTTAAGTACTCTTCCTCTGCCTGGCTGTATTGCTTCAAGCCGAAATGGGCGATCGCCAATTCGTAGTAGAACTGCCAGGCGCCGGGTGACCGGCGCACACCGTCCTGAAGCAGGTCGGCGCTTTCGGCAAACTTCTTTTCGGCGTTTAAGAGCTGCCCGAGCTGGGTGTAGGCGTCAGGAAATCCCGGGTCGCACTGCACAGCCTTGCGAAGGGCGGCCTCAGCGCCCGGCAAGTCGCGCCGCTCGGTAAGAATCACCGCCAAATCGGTCTGAGAGCGCGCATAGCAGGGAAACTCGGACAAGGCCTCTTCCAGATGCGTGCGGGCCTCATCGAGCTGGCGCGCAGCAAGCGCACGTGAACCCTTTTCGTATTCTTTCCGCGCGGTTTTGGGAGCCTGTTCATCCGTGAGGGCACGCGCCGGGGCTGGGGCTTCCTTGACCTTCTTCAAGGGTGTAAGCGTGATCCTGACATTGTATTGGCTGACTCCGAGGCCGAGGTCGATGTCCTGCTGCCAAGTCTCGAAACCCTCGGCGGTGACGGTGAGGTGATAACGCAGCTTCCTGAGGCCGGGGATCTCAAAGCGGCCGGCGCTGTTTGCCGGTGCCTGGGCTGCTCGTTCTCCCATTTCTGTCTCCAGCGTGATCATCACGCCCGTCGAAATTGTCTGGCCGGTGTACGTGACAACTTGACCCGACAGGACCACGGTCTCCTGGCCCGCGGCTGGCACAGGAGCGAGTAACCCAATACTCAGGAGGAAAAAGGGAATCGACAGGTAGGCGCTGGCAGAACGGTGTGATGGTTGCCCGGCCAAGGCACACTTGGCCAAACACTGCTCCCGGCACATGGATGATCCTCCGAAGCTGCCAATGTACCAGCGAAGGCTGAGGAAATCAAACCCGGAGTCCAGTCCCAGGATTGCGCAAATCCTCCAGCCGGTCTCGAGATAGCCGCTCCCCTTTGGCCGCGAAAGCGAGTTCATCAATGAACTTCGGTTTCACGATACTAGCCGATTCGGCAATGGGCCAAGCCGCGCTTCTCCAGATACTGCTGATGATAGTCCTCGGCCCGCCAGAAGTCGGCGGCGGGGACGATCTCAGTCACTACTGGTCGCTTGTACTTGCCGCTCGCCTGTAGCCGTTCCTTCGCCGCTTTCGCCGCCGCCTCCTGCTGGGGCGTGTGGAAGAAGATAACGGAACGGTACTGCGTACCTATATCTGGCCCCTGCCGGTTCAGCGTGGTGGGATCGTGGTTGGCCCAGAACACCTTCAGCAATTCGTCGTAGGATACCTTGAAAGGGTCGTACTCCACCTCGACGACTTCGGCGTGCCCCGTCCGGTCGGTGCACACGTCTTGGTAAGTGGGATTCTTCAAGGTTCCTCCCATGTAGCCGACGCTTGTGGACAGCACGCCCGCGACCTGACGAAACGCGGCTTCAACGCCCCAGAAACAGCCCGCTCCAAAAGTTGCCTTCTCCATATTTTCTTGACTCCATTCTTGACGGCAGCGTGGCCCCACGTGCGCAACGCGTCCGGGATCGCAAATCTAGCTTCTCGATTGTAACAGGACGCAGGAAGGGTCTCCACACCTCCCATACTTCGAAACCACGACAAAAAGGAGCTCCCAAGCCGGACTGCCGCGGCCGCCTTCGGGATGGCTAAGTAGCCAGGGGCTCCGCCCTTGGTGTCCCTGCTGTAGGGCCGGGGCTTGCCCCGGCCAAGGCCGGCCCAAGGGAACGGCGGAAAAGTGTCCGAGCTTGGCTTTGTTTTGTCCGATTTCGGGACGCTCCCCTGTGTTTTCAATAAGTTGTTGGCTTTGTTTTGCAATAAAAATGGGTGCCGGATGCGCCGATCTTGAATCTCGAATCTCGAATCCGGCTCTTCCTCTCCGGCGTCGCGTAATCTGCGCCGCCAGTCCACTCGCCGCAAGGGGGGAGAATCCTGGATCGAGAGCGGAGTCGCGAGCACAATCCCCATGAAACTAAAGGACATTCCGGGTTTGTTCTCAAGCGCACCAAGGCTTGCGCCCGGCGCCACGCCGCGGTCGCTACTTGATCGGCCCGCCGTTCCTCGCGGGGTCGACCCGTCCCAAAAGATGGCGGTAATTCCCGCCCGGAACCAGCGGTACAGAAACTCGGTCCCAGGTCGCCTGCCCGCAGGAGCCTTCTCCCGCGCCCACGGGATCGGTGCGACCACCCTCAGTCTTGGTGATGGCGCGCGACACAAGCAAAACGTAGGTTGCTGCTCCGGAAGGGCATTCCGGCTTTGGTGGTTGATTTCTGCCATCCCGGAGCGCCTCATCGCCAATACTCCAAATGTAGTCTAGCGTAGCCTATCGAGCTTGTCAAGTAAAATGTTCCCTTAGAGACGGATGATCTGATGCTGCTCGGGTCGCTACTTCGGTGGCGGCATCCGCTGTGGTTTGCCCTGATCGGGCGTGGGGCGGATGCTGGGCCCGGCCTTTTGATAACGCTGACCTATGGAAGTTGTATCGGGAATCCTGGTCCTGGCGGCTGGGCGTCCGTGCTCCGCGGTGGCGACCGTGAAAAGGAACTGGTCGGACGCCATCCAGAGACCACTTCCAACCGCATGGAGTTAACAGCAGCAATCGAAGGTCTGCGCGCATTGAGAGCGGCATGTCGCGTCCGCCTGCTGACCGATTCGCAATACCTCAAGAAGGGAATCACCGAGCACCTGCCCAGGTGGCGCCCAAATGGCTGGCGGAAGTCTAATGGCGATCCCGTCCTAAACCAGGATCTCTGGGACCAGCTTGATCAAGTGAGTCAAAGGCATGAGATCCGCTGGGAGTGGACGGCTAGCCACGCCGACCATGCCATTCAGAATCGTGCCCACGATTGGGCTCTCCACGCGGCGCGGGAACAGTCAGCGGCGCTAGCTCGCCCTTGTGAGTAACGTGCCAGCCGCGGCCTGTCGTTTTTGTAGGACGGAGTGGATGAAAATGTCGGTGTTGATGCCCAACCGGGAAACGCAGCTCGATGCCGCAATTCGTCAAGATTCTCGCCAAGGTCACTAAAAGATTACAAGCGCTTGTCAGTGTTGAAATAACCCGTTCCATCGCGGCGGGCTTTTGGCCAATCGTTGCAGTTTGCATGCGCCGTTTTGAGCGGCCGCAGCGGGTAGGTAAACGCTGGCCAGGGACGATCTACTTCCCAAACGTTGTGTTCGGCCGCGACGGCACGTATCAGCGAAGCCGACTTATCGTCCAAGTGGAACCGAATCCGAGTAGGCTAAGCTCCGCTTGCTAACCGAGCAGAGAGAAAGGTAGAGTACCTCAGTTAGCGAAGTGAGAGATGAGTAGGCCTGCTGATTTAGCTCAGGATTTCCGATATGGCTTGCGCATGCTGCGCAAAAGCCCTGGCTTCACTGTTCTTGCTGCCCTCTGCTTGGCGCTTGGAACTGGCGTCAACGCGTCTGTCTTCGCTCTTCTCGATTTCACGATGCTCCGACCGCTTCCTGTCCCGGAGCCGTACCGTATGACTGTCCTAAGCCGCGCCGGCAATCCTCAATTTTCTTATCCCGATTACGTGGCGTATCGTGACCGCAGCCAAGCTTTCACAGCCCTCGCTGCCGGTTTTCCAACGGAATCCAGTGTCGACGCGAACGACCAGAGTCACCTCGCCAGTGCCGAGGCTGTTTCTGCCAATTACTTCGAGACTATGAGGGTCTCTCCATTTATCGGCAGGTGGTTTACTGACGAGAATGAATCGGTGGCAGTGCTCAGCTACTCGGCGTGGCGGAACTTTTTCAACGGCGACCCGAGCGTGCTCGGCAAGCGCGTGCGGTCGGAATCGCAATCGTACACCGTGATCGGAGTCGCGCGCCCAGATTTCACGGGCATCAACGGCCCTATTCAGACCGCGATTTGGGTTCCGTTGCACATCTGGACCAATCAATATGCTGACGCTCGGGCTCATCTTCTTGACCGGACGCATCCGTGGCCCCGGGTGATGGTTTTCGGACGTTTAAAGGCACACGTGAGCCCTTCAGGGGCGGCGGCTAACCTCAATGCCGTCGACGCGCTGCTCCGACGAGAACACCCAGCGCTTTCAGAGGCCGGAACTGCCCCACTCGCCCTCGAAACCATTCATGGGGCGCCCAGTCCGTTCACTCGCGGCGGCGCGGTTCCTTTAGTCACCTTGTTCTTCTTGGTTGTGGGAGTGGTTCTTCTGATTGCGTGCGTTAATGTCGGCAACTTGTTGCTCGCTCGCGGTGCAGCACGCGAGCGTGAACTCGCTGTACGCGCGGCGCTGGGTGCCAGCCGCCAGCGGCTGCTCCGCCAACTTCTCATCGAGACGCTCCTACTTTGCCTGCTCGGCACGGCTGGCGGACTCGTTCTTGACCTTTGTACCAATCGCCTGCTGAACGTCGTCGTTGAGGCGCTGCCCGTCGAAGCACAAGTCGCGGTCCACCCAGATCTGTCTCTCAATTCTCGCGTGTTTGCCTTCGCGCTCGGTTTATCTTTTGTCTGTACCTTGCTCTGCGGTTTGTTTCCCGCGTGGCGTGCGGTCCGCCGCGATGTCTATCCGATTGTCAAGGGTGGGGCTGCGCCAAAGCACCGTGCGCGGCTCCGCCACGTTTCCCTTGTTGCGCAGGTGGCACTTTCGCTTATTCTGCTGCTCTGCTCCGGTCTTTTTCTTCACTCGATCTACCGCATGCGTGCGGCCGATCCCGGATTCGCGGTGAATAACCGCCTGTGTGCGCTCACCTATATTTCAGCGCCGGAATTTACGCCGGTGACGGGCTTACAGTTTTATACGCAGACGCTTGAGCGCCTTCGCGGTCTTCCTGGCGTGCGCAGCGTTTCGCTGACTCGCTTTCTGCCGTTGATGATAACCGGCCAGGAAACCGACTGCATCTCCACAGACGGAACCTCTCCCTTCACCGCTACTCTCGGCGTGATCTCCCCGGGCTTCCTTGGCACCATGCAGATTCCGCTTCTTGAGGGACGAGACTTCAACGTCGCTGACGGGCCGTCATCTCCACCGGTTGTTCTTGTCAGCCAGAATTTAGCCCGGCGTTTGTGGCCAGAAACCAGCCCTGTCGGTCAACACCTGCGATTCGGGTGCGATGGCGCGACGAGCTCCGAGGTGGTCGGCGTGGCGCGCGACACTAAGATCCGCTCCCTCGGCGAGCCTCCTCAACCTCACTTCTACCGCCCCTTCGCGCAGAGGTATACGGGACTGGCAACGCTGGTCGTGGAGACCTCAGGCGATTCCGCGCCCATCGCTCAGGCCATCCGTTCTCTGATCCGTGGCGAAAGCTCCGGAGTGCGCATCTACGCTCTGGAGCCCATGGCTTCGCATGTCGAACGCTCCTACTGGATCGTCCGTTTGGAAACAGCAGTGCTGCTCCTCCTGGGTATGCTGGCTCTCGTGCTCGCTGCGGTTGGGCTTTATGGCGCGATGGCATTTCAGGCGGCACAGCGCACGCAGGAGATCGGATTGCGGATGGCCCTGGGCGCCCGTCCCCGAGAAATATACCGGCTGATTATACGAGACGGCACGAAGATTACTTTGGCTGGCGTGGCGTTGGGAATCGCCGCCTCAGCGGGAATTGCGCGATTACTGGCGCGCTTCCTCTCCGGGCTCGACCCAACCGACCCGGTAGCCTTTGCAGCCTCCGCAGTTCTGTGGGTCGGTGTGGCGCTGCTGGCCTGTTACCTGCCGGGACGGAGGGCAGCGCGGGTGGACCCAATAGTCGCACTGAGATATGAGTAGTTTAGTATTGCACCGTGGGTCGAAGCGCCGTTGCGATTGCCTCTCTTAGACTCAGTTTGGACCCCATCGGCTTTTGGGGCACTGTTCCAGACCGTACGCCGCGCTGCGCTAATGAAAGTGCTGTCACGTAAACGGTGTCAGGCCAATGCCTGATTAACGCCCTAACCGCGCGGGCATGGTTCCCCAGTGCCGGTTCCACAGTTAGGCGACAACCGCTGCATCGACGTTAGCCGCGACGTTGAACGTTTGGCTGTAGTATAGAAAGCGCCTGAGGCGCAAGCAGGGAAACAGGACACGATCACCTTCTTTTTCAACTTCACCGACGAACTCCGCCGCATCGCCTCTGGCAAAGAGGTAAACCAACTAGGTGTCTCTCGCGTGCGGTCGCCAAACAGCTTCACCGCACCACCATAGGTGTCGATAAATCGCCATCTGTTAAACAACCGAGAACAGAACAGATGCCGTGCCCACATGCAAGTCTCGGGATGGTCGGGCTCCTGGAGGACCTTCTGCGTTTGTACCCATCTAGAGTAAACAGCTAGGTAAACAGTAGAAGACAACAGAAGTTAGTCTGCAAACGTGTGGGCCAACTTTCGAGTAGCTGACTATTGACTATCCGGACCGCATCGAGAGTAATAGCCGAATCTGTGGACGCAAGGTTGTCTGGATTTTCGCCTGACGAATTTCTACGTGGAGGCTGAAGTTCTGATTAAGCCAACAGCCAGCGTGATTACCGAGATGGCGAGAATAACGGCGCCCGCGTAGATTAGTCCGACTGCTCGGCTTGGCTCCGTGGCCGCCGGCGGCAGGATCGAGAAAAAGAACCCCGCCGATATGAAGATCGCCGAGAGAGGCACTCCGATACGCACAAACCAGACAAGCGGAGAAGGGAGAACCGCTGAGTCGGCGAGTATCTGACAAACAAGGGAAAGAATCACGATGACGCCGGCATGAGCGTGCCCCGCCCGAAAGAAATTCTGACGCAGGGGGTTCTCCATGTACCCGCTTGTTTTGCTCATGAGCGAAGTCAACAGAAAGTAACCGCCGTACTGAATGGTCGGTATTGTGATGAGGATGATCCCGGACAACAGTCTCGCTTCGCGTGTCATAGATTCTCCTTTTAAGTTGTGACTTCGAAAGAACCGGCGTCCCGACCGCTCTATAGTCAACTCACGATCTGGCCATCGCTTCTTCGATTCCTGCCGAGGGTTGCCTTTCAGCATGTTTGCAACGGCCTCCGAGTCTTCATTTGCATCGATCTCGACGATCTTCCTCCAACGCATACGAACGACATGAACGCCGTGATTGTGGTACGTTCCTGTGCTCCTTTTAGGGAGTCTCTCCACGGTGAACAAACCTCTCCGATTTCGCTGACGGTTTGCCTAAGCTGATTGTAGCCAGGCACGAGTAAACCGAGGATTAGACCAGCGAATCGTGTCGAAACCGGCGTTTCCAGCTAATAGGGTAATCGCCCACCGTGACGCCAGCCTTTTTAAGCACGTGACGCATGCCAGCCCACGGCTATTTCTGCATTTCCCGAAGCAGCACATTCGGCGCAGCAGGCATTAATGTCGTTTAGAACGATCCGCCGATCGAGAGCGGCTGAACGTCCCGCTGTCCCTCAGATTCTCGACCATTGAGCCGGTCTCCGCCACGGCTTCTCCTTTTTCCCCACCACAGAGCCACACCTAGTGCAGATGTAGTCGAAAATTTCTTTATCGAGCAGCACCAGAAAAAGACGCTTTCGCACTGGCATGGCGCGTTTGCAGGTCGAGCAGAAGAGCTGGCTCGCCTCCAAATCTTCAAAATCCTTTTGTTCGTCCGGCGGCATCATCGGAATCGGGAGCCCTCAACGTTGTCGTGGGTCTCGCACCAGGATTTTGCCGAATTGTTGGCCCAGCAGCAACGCCCGAAACGCCCCGACGAGCATTCTCCGGGCCCTCAACGATGTCTTCGCGGTACTTCTACCAGTTCTACCAAGTCCATCCAGTTTGCCCCCACGAGCGGCTGACCCATGAGCGAACGTACGCAACCTCTCCACCGGCTCTAACTACTCTTGCTTTTCGAACTTCTTCGCAAGTCAGCCCTCCGGCCAGTCGCCGCCTCGGGGCGGGTCGGTTCCGGCGCTTTGCGCCGCCACGATTGGCGGTCCGCGGAGCGCTCCGCGAGAATGGTGTATTCAATTTCATGGCACACCCACGCCTTGCCGCAATTAGTACCTATGTTTCAGAGTTCTGTCCGAAACGGGCAGAATCTTGAAACATAGGTACTAATCCTGGTAGGTCCGAGACGGCTGTAGAAGGTTGGGTGCCTCTCCCGACATTTCAAACGCCATTGTAAGGTTGACAACTCTGACGGCTTCCCACTAATGTGGGCTGTCGCCTTCAATACTGAGTCCGGAGGACTGTCGCATGTCTCACAGAATGGTTGGCGGCTGGGAGTCTCGGCCTTCCTGGACACTGCACTTCGGACTTCTCGCAGTCCTGTCGGCAGGCGTCTTCCTATGGACCTCGGCGCCGGCGCGCGTTGCCGCCGCGACGGCTAACTGGACGACGAGCGGCCAGCAGATACTGAATCCTGCCGGAACCCAGTTCATCATCACTGGAATCAATTGGTACGGATTCGAGACCACCAGCTACGTGGCCCATGGTCTTTACGCACAGGATTACACTACCATCGTGAACGAGATCAAGCAGTATGGGTACAACACCATCCGCATCCCGTTTTCGAACCAGATGTGGGAGAGCGATCCCATCCCGGGATCCAGCCGCGTGAGTGCGTGTCCGGAGTGCCAAGGAAAGCACAGCCGCGACATCCTGGCGCTGATCATCAACTACGCCGGCTCGATTGGTCTGCACGTGATTCTTGACAACCACCGTTCCGAAGCCGGCAATTCCAACGAGGCAAACGGCCTGTGGTATATCGTCAGCAGGACTACAAACTATCCTGAGTCGAGCTGGACCAAAGATTGGGTACACATCGAGGACTGGGTATACGGCGTTCAGCAGACGCAGGGCGCGACCGACACAGTCACGGTGAACCTTAACGCCTCGGACGGGTATCCGGTCGTGCTGGGCTTCGATCTCCGCAACGAGCCTCACACCGTCTGCAGCCGCCGCGGCTGCAACTATCTCGGAGGGTCGACTTGGGGGACCGGCGACGGTATCAGCCCCAGCACTGATCCCAATCCGAACGCCTTCGTGCCCACGTGCATCAGCTCCTCGACCTGCCCCGATTGGCGGTTGGCGGCGGAGCGAGCCGGTGACGACATCCTCGGTGAGGCGTCGCTGAATGGCTGGGGATATCCTCTCATCTTTGTCGAGGGAATCTCCCAGTACCCCGCGTCGACGGGGACGCCGGCCAACGGTCCTTACGACTTCTACTGGGACGGCGGCGAGCTTCTGGGAGTGAATGGGAACGCCAATAACCCCGGCGCGCCGATCGTTCTCAATGCAGGCGGCAATAGTGCGAGCCTTGGCCCTGCCGTGAACAATCAGCTGGTCTATTCGGCGCATGACTATGGGCCGTCGCTGTATCCGCAATCTTGGTTCAACTCGAGCACGTGCTACGTGAGCGGTTGCTCGGCATCGAGCCTCGCGGATATTTGGAACAGCCACTGGGCCTACATCGACACCGGGAACGTGAATCCCGTCTGGCCTGGACACACCTCTTATCCGTGGGGTAACACCGGCGCGACCGCGTACACCGCCGCGCCTGTTTGGATCGGCGAATTCGGCACGGGGAATTCCACGAGTGACCTCGACTCGACGGGCGCAGGCTCCGAAGGACAATGGTTCACCGACTTGGTGAACTTTATCCTGAGCAGCTACTCGCTGACCGCCGCGAATAACTCCAGCATCCCGGTCAAATCGCTGAACTGGACGTATTGGGCGCTAAACGGGGAGGATAGCTTCGGGTTGCTCGGATCGAGTTACACGGGACTCGCCAACCCGGTGAAGGAGTACACCTTCCTGTGCAGCGACCAGCAAGGGCCTTTCGCTGTCCCGGCCGGCTCCGGGTTCGGACAATGTGGAAGCACGGGCGCTCTGCCCAATCCGCAGTGAGCCTGGGTGCTCTGCCGGAGCGATGAAACCGAGGACGAACGCACGCTCTCGGGATCCGTGACTGGTGGCGGTGGAGTGGACAGGTTTTTTCGGAACGCCCGCCCAGCCCTGTGTAACGTACCTGCCCGCCGCCAATTCCTTCGAGATTATGCGGATTCCTATTCGAGCGCGGCATTGCGTTCGCCGACACACCCATCCAGCTGCACAACAACTGCTGGCATCGTCGACGACGCGATAAGGGAGCGTCTGCACCTATGCGAAACACCACTCTTCGCCAACTGAATTGTGTCCGAATGACAGGCGACTCGGAGAGGATCAAATTTGACACGTAACGCGCTATCCCGAGAGGAGCCCGACGCTTGCGCGAGGACCCCAGGGAGAAATCTGTCATCGGCGATTTACCCGCGATCAACGGCGTAATGTTTACCGATGGCACCGCCGCCCATTCTTGTCGATCAAATCCCCATGTAACTCGCTACCGTTAATTGGATACAAGGGCTGTTCCCAACAAATATCGAGCCATGCTTCTCGGAGCTCTTGGTTTCCGATATGCCGACGATACGCTCAGGTGGATCCGGTCACGGGCGCGAAGCGCATTTGTCGTTACCAACGATAACTCTGCGGCTCTTGCGTGGGCCCACAACGGTTAACTGCATAGAAGCATACGTGCGAGCGGAAGGCCGTCGTCGCGCAAATCAGAGCGCCTAGTTCGGGATCATTCCGATAGTCTTGAGCCACGTCTCCACCAACTGCGGCCACTC
>Ga0182035_10001254_pt1 | contig 12867 bp, 10 predicted proteins | sample flu12Cox44000170_FD_125969 | JGI IMG/M metagenome (GOLD analysis project Ga0182035, IMG submission 125969) | Lab enrichment of tropical soil microbial communities from Luquillo Experimental Forest, Puerto Rico - flux4day.12C.oxic.44.000.170 | ecosystem: Environmental > Terrestrial > Soil >...
CTGAGGGGCTTGAGCGCGTCGAACACCTTGGCTGTCTCGGCGCGCAGGTGCCGGGCGTCCAGTGAGGTGGGCGGCTCCATGGCCAAAAACCCCAGGACCTGGAACAGGTGGGTGACGATCATGTCCCGGTAGGCGCCGGTGGCGTCGTAAAAGCCGCCCCGGCCCTCGACCCCGAGCGTCTCGGGCACGTCGATCTGCACGTAGGCGATGTGCTTGCGGTTCCACACCGGCTCGGACAGGCCGTTGGCGAACCGGAAGGCCACGATGTTGTCCACGGACTCTTTGCCGAGGAAATGGTCGATCCGGAACACCTGGGACTCGTCAAAGAGGGCGTGCAGGGTGTGGTTCAGGGTGCGGGCCGAGGCCAGGTCCGTGCCGAACGGCTTTTCGATGATGACCCGTGCACCGCGGGCCAGGCCCGCTGCGCCGATCGTGGCCACCGTGGACTCGAACGCGGCCGGCGGGACGGCCAGATGGAACAGCCGCATCGGCGTGCCGCCGATCTCCTTCTCCGCGCGCGCGACCGCCCCGGCCAGCGCGCCGGTCCGGGCGGGGTCCGCGCTGGCGAACGAGAGCCGCTCCTGGAACGCCTGCCAGACCGCCCCGGTGGGCTGGCTGGTGCCGAATTCGGCGGCCGCCTCACGGGCCAGCTCGCGGAACTGATCGTCGGTCAATGTCCTACGGGACGAGCCGATGATCTGGTACCTGTCCGGCAGCAGGCCCGCCGCGGCCAGATGGAACAGCCCCGGCAGCAGCTTGCGCCGGGCCAGGTCGCCGGTCGCCCCGAACACGACGATGACGTGGTTGTCCGGCCGGCGCGCCGCCGACACCCGGACCCGGCCAGCCCGGGCAGGCGCCGCGCCGGGGCCGCGGCGGGCCAGGGCATCGGGCTGGGCGGAGCTTGTCATCGTCGTTCTCCTTCTGACCAGCGGCAGCAGAACCGCTGGTGCCTGGGTCAGGCGCCGACGCCGTCCAGGTCGCGCAGTGCCCTGGTGGCCGGTCAGCTGCCTGTCACTTGCGGTAGCTGCCGTGGCGGAACTCGTCGGTGAGTGTGGGGTGGGACGGGTACCAGCCGAGCTCGGCTCGGGCCTTAGCCGCGTCAGTGCCCTGATCGAGTAGCAGTACTTCGGCGAAATAGCCGCCGAGGCGCGCCCGGGCCTCCTCCTCGGAACCGGGGATCGCTCCTAGGGCGTCACAGGCGACGGCGGCCGCTTCGGTCAGTTCGGCGACGGTCGGGTTCGCTCCGTTGCCGATCACGTAGCGGCCGCGGGCGAAGCCGTCTTCCAGGACGCGCCGGAAGGCATCGGCCAGGTCCGCGACGTGGACCGTCGACCAGTGCTGCTGCCCGGTGCCGATCATGATCAAGTTCCCGGCGTCGTCGCGAGGGGAAGCGAGCAGCACCCCAGTGGTCCCTCCACCGCCGTCCCCGTATGCGGTGCTGGCGACGATCACGGCTCCGCGCATGCCTGCCGTGCCGAGGACCCGGCGTTCGATCGGCTCCTTCCAGGCCACCAGGGCAGGCGGATGGAAGGGAGACTCCTCGGTGATGGCGGTGTTGTCGCCGTAGACCCAGGCGCCGCTGATGTGCAGGTAGGGCCTGCCGGCGCCGGCGAACGCGGCGATCACTGCATCAACCACCGCGGAATCCAGGTCTGCGCTGGTGGCGTCGTTGGGACTGGCCGTGTGGATGGCCCCGTCCGCCTCCTCCAGCAGGGCTGTCACTACTGGCCGGTCGTAGAGATCGACGACGGCCGCCTTGGCGCCGCGGGCGGCGGCGAGGTCCGCTTGGGTGTCACCGCGGACGAGCGCGGTCACCTCGTGGCCGTGCTCTTGCAGTTCGGTCAGTACGTGGGACCCGATGTATCCGGTTGCACCGGTGAGTGCCACCTTCATAGCCGGATAGCCTCCTGTGTCGATGATCAGGGCGGCGCGTCGGCCGCGGCGAGCTCGTCAGCCAGACCCGCACCCGGGGCCGGCTCTTTGTCAGGCCCCGGGTGCGTTGGTCAGGGGTGGACCGCCGGGCCGCTGACGGTGACCCCGTGGTCGAGGCGCAGCGACTGCATGATCTGGAACGTGGTGGTCCTGGTGAAAACCTCGATGTCCGCGGCGGCCAGCACGCCGGTGTACTTCGCGATGATGGGGGCGGCCGCGCGTTCGGTGACGGCGTCGAGGTGGGCTTTGACCCCGGCCCAGACGTTCTGCCCGCCCGCGACGTAGAAGGGCACCGGGTCGATCGAGGTCAGCGCTTCTCTGGCGCTGGCTTCGATGTCGGCGATGTATTGCTGGTGGATGGCGACGTCGTCGTGGGTGGCGAGCCGGCCGAGGTGGCCGGAGATGAAGTGGGTCCACGGGTAGGACAGCGCGATGGCCGGGGCGCCCATGTACCCGATGACGTCCTCGGACAGGTTGAGGTTGTATATGAGCACCCACCCGGCGTTGACGACGTCGATGAACATCAGGGTGTCGTGGCCGGGGAAGTGGATGTAGATGTTGTCGGGGGTGTGGTTGGGGCCGTGCCAGGCCAGCTCGGCGCGCTCGCCGCCGACCTGCAGGGTGTAGCGGTCGGCGAAGGTGATCTCGGGCACCGGGCGGTCCGGGTCGTTGTCGCGCAGCAGCAGCCGCCGGGTCTCCTCGTGCCCGACGCGGGTCACGTCCCCGCCGAACAGGGAGGCCGCGCCGGCGTGGTCGGCGTGGTGGTGGGAGTAGACCAGGTGGGTCACCCGGTTGGTGACGCCGTTGGCGGCGGTGATCTCGTCCACCGCCCGGCGCAGGTTGCCCCCGATGGTCGGGGGCGCGTCGAACAGGACGACGCCGTCGTCGGTGGTCAAGAACGCCGACTGGTAGACGCCGTCGGTGACCCAGTACAGATTCCGCTCGACCCGCCCGACGTAATACCCCTGCTCGTTCAGGGCCGGGCCCAGCGCGGGCCGGGGGATCGGCGCGTAGTCGGGCAGGTCTGCGGCGCTGCTGGCGCCGGAGGCTGGTGATGTCACGGTATCTCCCTGCAAGTCTGGGGCACGTCCCCTGCGGCCGTACCTTTGCGATGGATCCAGGCTTGCCGCCAGGCTGGTGAGCGGCCGTCACCGGATCCTGGTGATTCGCGCGCCGTTGACGGGGCTGCCGCTAGACCTTCCTGGGGGTCGGGGTGAGCGGGGTTCCGGCGACCGCGCAGTGGCGGCGGAGAGCCGGTGGCAGCGGCTGGCGTGGTTCTCGGATACCGCGTGGGCCGAGGGCGTCGCTGCGGATGGTGGCCCAGGCGAGCAGGGCTGCTGCGAACGAGGCGGCGGCAGCGACCGTCATGGCGATCGGGAATCCGGCTGCCATGGCGGCCGGGTTGGTAAATGCCGCACCGGAAAGACCGGCGGCGAGGGGGAGGACCGCCACCGCGATCATCTGGCCGAGGCGCGAGAGCGCGTTGTTGACGGCGGAGGCGATTCCGGCGTGCTCCCGGTCGACGCTGGCCAGCACGGTGGCGGTGATCGGGGTAATCAGTGCGGCGAGGCCCAGTCCGAAGACGGTCAGCGGGGGCAGCACTGCGGGGAGGTAGCGGTCGCCGGCGTGAATCTGCGCCATCAGGACAAGCCCGGTGCCGGTCAGGACGGCTCCGGCGGTGAGCGGGATGCGCGGGCCGATGCGCTGGGCGATCGCACCCGTGGGGCGGGAGCCGATCATCATCAGCACGGTGATCGGCAAAGTGGCGGCACCTGCCTGAAGGGCGGTGTAGCCGAGTGTGATCTGCAGGAATGCGACGAACAGGAAGATCACGCCCCCAAGGGCGGCATAGGTGACCAGCGCCAGCGTGGTGGCGGCGGCGAACTGGCGGGAGCGGAATAGCTTCAGCGGAAGCATCGGATGGGCGCTGCGGTGCTCTACGGTGACGAAGGCTGCCGCGGCGGTCAGCGCCGTAGCCGCGGCGATGATCACCGTTGGGCTGAGGCCCTGGGAGGCTTGAATCAGGGCAACGCACAGGGCGGCCAACGCCAGCGCGGCGAGCGTGGCGCCGGGCAGGTCCAGGCCGCCCGTCCGGGTGGGGTCGCGGGTCTCGGGCACCCGGGCGACGGCGGCGACGATGACGAAGGCTCCTACCGGAAGATTGACCAGGAAGACCGCGCGCCAGGACAGGGCGCCGGTGAGGTATCCACCGACGGACGGGCCGATGGCGGCCGCGACCGCGGTCAGGCCTGCCCATGCTCCTATCGCCCGGCTGCGGTCCTCGGGATCGAAGACCGCGTCGACGATGGCCAGGCTCGCCGGTGTCAGCAGCGCTCCGCCGACTCCCTGCAGGAACCGGGCGGCAACCAGCAGCTGGATGGAGGGAGCCGTCGCGCACACCGCCGACGCGATCGTGAAGGCCGCTGTGCCCAGGATGAGCATGCGGCGGCGGCCATAGATGTCGCTGAGTGAACCGGCTGGCAGGATGAGCGCCGCCAGGGTGAGCACGTAACCGTTCAGGGTCCATTGCAGGCCCGCGGTGTTCGCCCCGAGATCGCGCCCGATCGACGGCAGGGCGACGTTGACAACGGTCGCCTCCAGTAGCGTCATCGCCTCGGCGAGGGCCGCCACCGCCAGTACCCAGCGGCCGGCCGCCGAAGCGAGCCGCACCGAGCCCGTCGTGCCGCCTGCCTTCTCCGCCAATTACCGCCCTTCCCGGTGCGCGCCTGTGCCGGGCATCCGGCCAGGATCACGCAGAAGAGAGCTTGTTTATGCGCCGTATGCTGGCAGTATCGCCCCGCTCACCGGCGCGGCGGCGTCGCTGACGAGGAATGCGATCACGCCGGCGATCGCTTCCGGCGCGACCGCGTGCTTCAGCACCTCGGCCGGGAATATGGTCTGGTTCGTGGGGGTGTCGAGCAACTGGGGCGCCACCGCATTTACCCGGATCCCGTGCGGGCGGAGCTCCAGGTCGAGGATGCGGGTCAGGTGGACCAGAGCGGCCTTGCTCATGCTGTAGGCTGCCATGCCGCCGGTTGGCTCAATTCCGGGCCGGGCGGCTACGTGCACGATGGCACCTGAGCCCTGCTGCTGCATGTGCGGCGCTACCGCCTGGCTCAGCCACAGCGCAGGTCCGAGGTTGACGTCGATCATGAGCTGCAGCGTCTCGGGGGTCGCGTCGAGCGCGTCTCCTGGCCGGAACGTACCGATGGTGTTCACCAGCACGTCAGGGGGCCCAACCTCGCCGGCGATCCGGTCGATGAGGCTTTTCGCCGCGGCGGGGTCGGTGGTGTCGGCCACCTCGGCGCGGGCACCGTCGGGGAGTTCACGCAGCGCACGCTCGTTCCGGTCGACCGCCACCACCGTGAGGCCGCTGGCGGCGAGGGCCGCCGTCGTCGCGTGGCCAAGCGCACCGCCTGCCCCGGCCACGATCGCCACGTGAGCGCCCATGACGGATCCCCTTTCCCATCCCGGCACGGCTCTCTGCCGCCGTGTGAGCCTGTGTGACGGACCCAGGCTTGCCACCAGGCAGGTGAACGGTCTTCACCGGATCCTGGCGATTCGCGCCGTTGACACTGCGTGCGCTGGCCTGGTAGCGAGAGGACTGGGTCGCCGGCGGCAGGACGTCCGGCGCAGGCACCAAGGCGGGCCTTTGACGGTGGATCGGGCCAGGCCCCGGCTGATCGGCCGGGGTGATCTTCTCGCCGCCCTGGATCGCGCGGTGGCGGGGAAGGTGACGATCATTTCGGCTCCGGCCGGCAGCGGGAAGACGTCGCTGCTGCGCGCGTGGGCCGGCCGTCCGGGGCAGCCGCGCCGGCTCGCCGTCATGCAGGTGCAGCGCGACCAGCGCGACGCCCAGCAGTTCTGGCTGGCCCTGCTCAGCGCGGTCCGTCAGGCCTCCGCTCCCACGGGCCGCGCGGAACCGCCCGCCGCGACACCCGGCTTCAACGGGCGGGCGATGGTCGACCGGGTGCTGTCGGAGCTCGCCGGCCAGCAGGGCCAGCTCATCCTGGTCATCGACGATCTCCACGAGCTGATCTCCCCGGACGCGCTCGCCCAGCTCACCCGGTTGCTGACGAGCCTTCCCGGCGAGGTGCATGCGGTGCTGGCCACCCGTCGCGATCTCCCGCTGCGCCTGCAGCAGCTGCGCCTGGCCGGGGAGTTGGCCGAGATCCGCGCGGCGGATCTGCGCTTCAGCGAGTACGAGACACGCGAGCTGCTCGAAGCTTCGGGCATCACGCTGTCCGAGGCCGGTGCGGCGCTGCTGCATCAGCGGACGGAAGGCTGGGCCGCGGGCCTGCGGCTCGCGGCGATCTCACTGGCTGGTCACCCCGACCCGGAGCGTTTCGTCGCGGAGTTCTCCGGCAGTGACCGCACGGTCGCCGAGTACCTGGTCGCCGAAATGCTGGAGCGTCAGCCCGATGACGTCAAGGATCTGCTGCTGCGCACCTCCCTGCTCGATAGCGTCAACGGTGAACTGGCCGATCTGCTGACCGGCCGTCCCGGCTCGGAACAGATCCTGCTGGAACTCGAGAACGCGAACGCGTTTGTCGTGTCGCTCGACCCGGGTCGCACGTGGTTTCGCTACCACCACCTGTTCGCGGATCTCCTGCGGCTGGAGCTGCGCCGGGCGCTGCCCGAGGAAGTGCCAGGGCTGCACCGGCGGGCCGCTGACTGGTTAATCCAGCATGGCCAGGTGGTCGACGCCATCCGGCATATCCAGGCGGCGGGCGACTGGCCGCGCGCGGCCCGGCTGCTGGCCGACTATTCGTTCAGCATGACGCTCGACGGGCAGACGCAGACCATCAAGGCGCTGCTGCAGGCCTTTCCGCCGGGTGCGGATCACCCCGAGCTGGCCCTGGTGCACGCAACGGTTGATCTTGTCCAGGGACGCCTGGATGAGGCGGCCGCCCACCTGGCGGTCGCCGAGACCTACGCCGAGACGACGTCACCGGATCGCCAGCGGCGCCTCCACGTGGCGATCGCGTCGCTGAAGCTGTCGCTGGCGAGGCGGCGCGGCCACCTGGCCGGCGTTCTTGAACAGGCCAAGTTCCTTGCCTCTCCGGTGACCGGGCAGTCCGACGAGGACATCGCGCTCGACAGTGAGCTGCGGGCGGTGGCGCTGATGAATCTGGGAATCATCGAGGCGTGGTCACAGGGGCTGCCCGACGCGGAACGCCACCTCCAGGAGGGCGCCGATCTGGCCCGGCAGATCGGACGGCCGTATCTCGAGGTCGCCTGCCTGGCGCAGCTCGGTTTCGCATCGAGGATCCGCTCGTTCGCCACCACCCGGCAGCGATGCCATGAGGCGATCGCGCTCGCCGAGCGGCACGGCTGGGGCGCCGAGCCGGTGATCGCGCCCGCGCTGGTCACACTGGCCGGCAACCTGGCCTGGACGGGCGAGTTCGACGAAGGCGAGCGATGGCTCCAGCGCACCGAACGGGCCTTGCAAACAGACGCCGGGCCGGGCATCAGGCAGCTGCTGCACCTGGCGGCCGGCAGGCTCCACGCCGGCCGGGGCCGCCACCCCGAGGCGCTCGAGGAGCTCCGCGTGGCCGAACACCTGCAATCGCAGTTGGCCGGGCCGCACGCTATGACGAGCCAGGTGACCGGCTGGATGCTGGCCACCCAAGCCCGCGCCGGGATGCCGAGCCAAGCCCGTGCCTCGCTTGAGGCCCTCACCGACGAGCAAGCGAACGCGGGCGAGATCCGCAACGCCCGCGCGGTGATCTGCCTGGCCGAGGGCGATCCGGCCGCAGCACTGGACGCCCTGGCCAAGATTCTCGATGGCAGCGCACCGGTCGTCGGGCACGTCACGCTCGTGGAGACCCATCTGCTGGCCGGGCTCGCCCACCGTGAGCTCGGTGACCAGCAGGCGGCGAACCAGGCGGCCGAACGCGCCCTCGGCCTCGCCGAGCCGGACCGGCTGGTCCTGCCGTTCGCGATCACGGGCTCAGCGGACCTGCTGGAGGCGCTGCCGCGGCACGAGACGGCCCACGCCGCGCTGCTCGCCGACATCCTCGACGTCCTGCACGGCTCACCCCTGACGGCCGCAGACCAGTCCCTCCCACCGCCAACGGAGGAACTCAGCCCAACCGAGCTGAGGGTGCTGCGGTATCTGCCGACCAACCTGTCCAGGCCCGAGATCGCCAGCGAACTGTCCGTCTCGGTGAACACGGTCAACACCCACGTCCGCAACATCTACGCCAAGCTCCAGGCCAGTGATCGCTCCACGGCCGTGCAGCGTGCGCGGGAGCTGCGGCTACTGTCGGCGGGTCGTACGCGTTAGCACCGCGCTCACCAGATCCTGGTGATGAGCGTTCACCTGCCAGCGCCCGACCATGGCCTCATGGACCCAGCACCCGTCCGGTATGCGATCCGGATCCACGGCCACCTCGGCGCCACCGTGCTGTCGGCGTTCCCGGCGCTGGTGCCGCAGCACCACGGCGCCGACACCGTGCTCACCGGCCTGCTGGACCGGTCAGCACTGTACGGGGTGCTGGCTGAGGTCGAAGCGCTCGGCCTCGACCTGGTCGAGATCCGCCAGCTCATGCCCGAGGGCAGATCACCAGAATCAGGTGACAGCCGCTCACCTTGATGGCCACTAACTTCGGCCGCACCAATCCTGCTACGCGAAGGTGCCGCTCCCATGACCAGTGCGCCGGTCCGCGACCCGCTCGCCGACCATCTCCTCACCCCGCAGAACGCAGCGTTCCTGCTCATCGACTTCCAGCCCCAACAGCTGGCCGGGGTCCGTTCGATGGATCGCGACCTCCTGGTCAAGAACGCCGTCTCGACGGCCAGGACCATCAAAACCTTCGACGTCCCGGTCGTCCACTCGACCGTCAACGTCGCCACCGGCCGGGAGCAGCCCACGCTCCCCGAACTCGCCGACCTGCTGGCCGACGGCAAGCCGCTCGACCGGACCACGATCAACTCCTGGGAGGACATCGAATTCGTCCAGGCCGTCCACGCGACCGGCCGCCGCAAGCTCATCTTCTGCGCCCTGTGGACCGAAATGTGCATGGCCTTTGCCGCGCTCGACGCGCTGCGCGAAGGGTATGAGGTCTACCCCGTCGTCGACGCGATCGGCGGCACCTCACCCGAGGCCCACCGGGCCGGCCTTGACCGCGTCATCCAAGCCGGCGGCCAGCCGATCAGCTGGGTCTCGCTCGCCGGCGAGCTGCTGCGCGACTGGGCCCGCCCGCAGGCCCCCGCGACCGCCGAGATCGTCGTCACCGACCGCCTGGCGAAGGAGCAATAGCGCCCCTGCGGCAGCCACGGCTCACAGCATGGCCCGCAGCGCCCGTAAGAACTAGAGAAATAGGTGGCGAATCTGATGTCTGATGCCACGTTCATCGACGGTGCCTGGGACCGGCGGCGGTGGCTCGTTCTGGGTGTGATCGCCCTGGCGCAGCTGATGGTGGTGCTGGATCTGACAGTGATGAACGTCGCGCTGCCGTCCGCCCAGCGGGCGCTGGGTTTCACCACCGTGGACCGGCAGTGGGTGGTCACCGCGTACACGCTGGCGTTCGGCAGCCTGCTGCTGCTCGGCGGCCGGCTGGCCGACCTGCTGGGCCGCAAGGTGACGTTCCTGACCGGACTGGCCGGGTTCGCCCTCGTGTCGGCCGTCGGCGGCGCCTCGGTGAATTTCGCCATGCTGATCACCGCGCGGGCCTGCCAGGGCGCGTTCGCCGCGCTGCTGGTGCCCTCCGCGCTGTCGCTGCTGACCACCACGTTCACCGCGCCGAAGGACCGCGGCCGGGCGTTCGCCGTCTACGGGGCGATCGCCGGGGCCGGCGGCGCGATCGGCCTGCTGCTCGGCGGCGCGCTGACCGAGTACCTGTCCTGGCGGTGGACGCTGTATGTGAACCTGCTCTTCGCCGCGGTGGCGTTCACCGGCGGACTGCTGCTGCTGCAGCGGCAGCCGTCCCCGGTCAAGCCCAGGCTGGACATCCCCGGCGTGCTACTGGTCTCCGGCGCGGTGTTCTGCCTGGTCTACGGCTTCTCCAACGCGGCCACCCACAGCTGGCACGCGCCGTTCACCTGGGGATTTCTCGCCGCCGGCGCGGCGCTGCTGGCGGCCTTCGCGTGGTGGATGAGCCGGGCGGCCCACCCGCTGCTGCCGCCGCGGGTGGTGCTGGACCGCAACCGGGGCGGCGCCTACCTGTCGATGTTCATCGCCTCGGCCGGGCTGTTCGGGATCTTCTTGTTCTTGACCTATTACCTGCAGCAGACGCTCGGGTATTCACCGCTGGTGACCGGCGTGGCGTTCTTGCCGATCAGTGCCGCCCTCATCCTCGCGGCCAATCTGTCCACGATCGTGCTGATGCCCAGGTTCGGGCCCAGGCCGCTGGTCGCTCTTGGGATGCTAGCCGCCGCGGGCGGGGTGGCGTGGCTGGCCCAGCTGGGCCCGCACACCGCCTACGCCGCGGGTGTGCTTGGCCCGATCATCTTGGCCGGAGTCGGTGTGGGTCTGGTGATCGCGCCGGTGATCAACACCGGCACGTTCGGCGTGGCCCCGCAGGACGCGGGCGTCGCCTCCGCGACCGTCACCGTCGGCCAGCAACTCGGCGCCTCGGTCGGCACGTCGCTGCTGAACACCATCTTCGCCAGCGCCGTCGCCTCCTACCTCGCCGCGCATCTGGCCGCGGCCCGGCTGATCGGCCGCCCGGCCCTGACCGGGCTGGCGCTGGCGCACGGCTACGACACCGCGTTCTGGTGGACCGCCGGCATCTTCGCCGCCGGCGCGGTCACCGCCGGCGCCCTGCTCCGTCCTGGGCCACTGCGCCCGGCGAGCACGCCGCCCCCGGCACGTGACGGAGTAAGAACGCCACAAGCCGAGACGAGCCGGGAGCAGGTTCAATGACCGAAGATTCCAGCCGCGCCGAGTGGCTCACGCGAGCACGCTCTTACCTTAGAAGCGCTGACCCCGTACTGGCAGGGCTCATCGACGACCGGCCAGCCTTCGATCCCCGGGCGTGGATGACCCAGCTACCGCCGATGGACCTTTACGGTGCCCTGCTGTTCCAGGTCACCGGCCAGCAGCTGTCCGTCCCGGCGACCCGCCGGACCCTGGCCCGCATCGAGGCCCTGTTCGGCGGCCATCTCCCCGCCCCCACCGAACTGCTGGCCGTCGATCCCGGAAAGCTACGAGAGGCCGGGCTCTCGTGGCGGAAGACCGCCACACTCCGCGACCTCGCCGAGCGGCTATCGGACGGCCGGCTGAACCAGGACGCTCTGAGCAGCCTGCCCGATGACGAACTCATCGCAGAGCTCACCACGATCCCGGGGATAGGCCCGTGGACCGTACAGGGCGCGATGCTCATCGCGCTCGGCCGCGAAGACGTCGTCCTGCCGGGCGACCTTGCGCTCCGCAAGGCCGTCAAGGCCGCCTACCGGCTCGACCACCTCCCCACCCAGCAGGAGGTCCTCGACATCGCCGACATATGGCGCCCCTACCGCAGCCTGGCAACCAGCTACCTGTTCTCCGCTGCCTTCGAGCCGGCCGGGGCACCACCAGCCGCCGAAACCACGCCACGAAAGGTGGAACAAGGATGACCATTTCCGACAGCACGGTTGCCATCATCGGCACCGGCAACATCGGCAGCAGGCTCGCGGCGAACTTCGCGGCCGGCGGCCAGGACTTCCTCCTGGCCGGCCGCGACCAGGACGCCGCCGCCAAGATCGCCTCCGGCCTCGGCGGCCATGCCGAAGTCCTGAGCATCGACGAGGCGGTCAACCGGGCCGACGTACTTGTGGTCTGCCTCTGGCTGGACGCATTCGAGCAGTTCATCGCCCAGTACGGAGCGCGCCTGGCGGGCAAGGTGATCGTCGACCCGAGCAACCCGGTTGGGCCGGACGGCGCCGGGGGCTACCGCAAGGTCATCGGCGAGCAGGAATCCTCGGGCCAGATCCTGGCCGCGCTGCTGCCCGCCGGAGCACAGCTGGTCAAGGCGTTCGGCACGCTGTCTGCACCCACACTGTCCGCGGCCGCCCGGCAACAGCCCGAGCGTGCCGTGCAGTTCTACGCCGCCGACGACGCCGCCGCCGGCGACCTGGTCGCCGACCTGATCCGCACCGGCGGCTACGAACCGGTCCGCGTCGGCGGCCTGGACCAGGCCATCCGCATCGAGATGTTCGGCGACCTGCATGAATACGGCGCCCTGGGCCGGGTCGTAACCAAATCGGAGGCACTGGCGGCGATCTGACGCGGGCACTCTCGGCGCCACACCTGCGGTCGCGCGACCGCGCCACCGGCTGTGCACACAGGAGCACTGGCATCCGCGGCTACGGTGTCCACGGCCGCGCGCAACCTCTGGCTATGCTCTGCCTCTGTCTCAAGATCGCTGAGATCGGAGAAGGGCCTGTTCTGTACGGTCAGCTCGAGGGGCACCGAGGTTCCTGTAGCCGCACAATCAGGCCGACTAGCGCGCGTTCTTCCCGGGTAGTCTCATCACTTACTGTGATGGATCCTCCCGAGCTCGGCCTGGATACCGTGGGACGATTCGTGGGACGAGTGCCAACCGTACCCCTGTGCGATGTGTGCTTTCTGTGCGTCCACGTGTGGCATCCGTGCAGGTAGAACGCCTGGAGCGGCCAAGCGGCCCACTCTTAATCCGCGGGTTCGGGGTTCGAGTCCCTGGCGGCGCACCCGTCCTGACCTCAGCCTTTTTCCGTTTCCTTGGTGTTGGCTGCCGGTCCCAGTTGCATTCCGAGCTGCACTTGCGCCGCGTTCGGTGCACCGCGTTCGGTGCATCCGGCCATAGCGCGCTCCCGATCCGGCCAACGGCCTTGCGGGTCAGCGGGCCGGGCAGCCTGCCCGCCCGTTGCCGCATTCAGCCCAAGGAACCGGGCCTAGTCGTCCGGTCCGGTCAGCACGCCCAGGTGAAGCCCTACCGATGGTTATACACAGCGTGACGTCTAGCGAAAGGC
>Ga0182035_10001261_pt1 | contig 12834 bp, 10 predicted proteins | sample flu12Cox44000170_FD_125969 | JGI IMG/M metagenome (GOLD analysis project Ga0182035, IMG submission 125969) | Lab enrichment of tropical soil microbial communities from Luquillo Experimental Forest, Puerto Rico - flux4day.12C.oxic.44.000.170 | ecosystem: Environmental > Terrestrial > Soil >...
AGGCATTAACGCCACTGGCGCGTGAGGGCAAGGCAATCGGCGTCATGATCGTCAATCGCAGCGAGGTTCGACCTTTTCAGGAGTATGAGCTTGAACTGATGAAGGGCTTCGCCGATCAGGCCGTCATCGCCATTGAGAACGCGCGGCTGCTCACGGAATTACGCCAGCGTACCGACGACCTGAGTGAGTCGCTTGAACAGCAAACGGCGACCTCCGAGGTGCTGCGCGTCATCAGCTCCTCGCCCGGAGATTTAAAGCCGGTTTTCGATACCATTCTGGGCAATGCGACACGGATCTGCGAGGCGAAGTTTGGCACTCTTCAACTTTATGAAAGTGGTGGATTTCGGATGAAGTCGATGCACAATGCGCCGCGCGCCTACGCCGAGGCGATCGCGCAACGGGAGCAGCGTGAGCCGATATTCCGTCCTGGCGCGCTATCTGGACTCGCGCGCGTGGCAGCGACGAAACAGACGGTTCATATCTCCGATTACACCAAGGACGCGGCTTACAAGGAACGCAATCCTGGAGCGGTTAGGATAGTTGAACTTGCCGGAGCGCGAACCCTCCTCAATGTCCCGATGCTTAAAGACGACGAACTCATTGGTGTCATCGTCATTTATCGCCAGGAGGTTCGTCCTTTCAGCGACAAACAGATCAAGCTGGTGCAGAACTTCGCAGCTCAGGCCGTCATTGCCATCGAGAACACGCGATTGCTCAATGAGCTGCGTCAATCGCTGCAGCAACAAACCGCCACCGCCGACGTGCTTAGGGTCATCAGCCGCTCGACGTTCGATCTACAGACCGTGTTGCAAACGCTTATCGAATCGGCCGCCAAACTTTGCGATGCGAATAAAGGAAATATTACGCGGCAGAAAGGAGGTGCGTTCTATCGGGCTGAGTCTTATGGCTTTTCGAAGGAGTTCACGGATTTCGTTGGGACTGCTCCGCTTGAACCGGAACGCGGTTCGGTACTGGGACGCGCTTTGCTTGAAGGCAAAGTCGTTCATATCCCCGATGTGAAAAATGATCCGGAGTATACCTGGGCCGAAGCGCAGAGGCTGGGCGACTTCCGCACTGCCCTTGGTGTTCCGATGCTGCGCGAGGGCGTGCCGATTGGTGTTTTTGGCTTGACCCGTTCCGAGGTGCGGCCGTTCACCGACAAGCAGATCGAGTTGGCCACGACCTTTGCCGACCAGGCGGCGATTGCCATTGAAAATGTGCGGTTGTTCGACGAGATCCAGGACAAGAGCCGACAGCTCGAAGAAGCGAGCCAGCACAAATCACAATTTCTCGCCAACATGAGTCACGAGCTGCGCACGCCGCTCAACGCCATCCTGGGCTATACCGAATTGATGGCAGACGGCGCTTACGGCGAGCCATCTGAAAAGATGGTGGGCATCCTCCAGCGTCTTGAGGCCAACGGCAAGCATCTGCTCGGGCTGATCAATGACGTACTCGACCTCTCTAAGATCGAGGCCGGCCAACTGGTCCTCGAACTCTCCGATTACTGCATCCAGGATATTGCCCAAACTGTCCGCAGCACCCTTGAACCGCTGGCAGCCGATAAGAAGCTCGGGTTCAAGCTTGAGCTTGCCCCCGAACTGCCTTCTGGCCACGGCGATGGCCGCCGCTTAACGCAAGTGCTCATCAATCTCGTCGGCAACGCCATTAAGTTCACTGATGCCGGCGAAGTCGCCATTAAGGCCGAAGCTAACAATGGCTCGTTCCATGTATCAGTGCGTGACACGGGGCCTGGTATTTCCGCCGCCGATCAGGCCAAGCTGTTCCAGGAGTTTCAGCAGGCCGATAATGCCATCACCCGCAAGAAGGGCGGCACCGGCCTGGGACTGGCCATCTCCAAGCGGATCATTGAGATGCACGGCGGCAGAATCTGGCTCGAGTCGCAGCCCGGCCAAGGCTCGACGTTCACGTTCACACTGCCGGTCGCCGTTGAGCAGCAACTGGAGCCGACATGAGCAAGCGCATTCTGGTGGTCGAGGACCAACCGGATAGTCGCCGGATTATCCGCGATATGCTGGCCCCCACCGATTATGAGGTCACCGAAGCCGAGAACGGTGAGGAAGCACTAGCGGCAATCGCGAAGCAGCGGCCCGACCTCATCCTAATGGATGTCCAATTGCCGATTATGGACGGTTACACCGCCACGCGCCGGATCAAGGCTGATCCAGCGCTGCAATCGATCAGGATCATCGCGGTCACCTCGTATGCGCTCGACGGTGAGGAGAAGACCGCGAGGGCGGCCGGCTGTGATGACTACGTGCCTAAGCCATTTAGCCCGCGCGAACTCTTGGCAAAAATCCGTCAGCATTTGTCCTAGACAGCCGGTTATTTGCTGCATTGCACATGTCCGCTTTTGGCACTTAGCGGACATCCCAATGAGCTCAGTCGATGTCCGCTTTCGGGGGTAAAGCGGACATGGCAAAGCGGACATGTCAACTGGCGGACCGAATGTCTGCTTTTGATGTGCTAGTTTGGACAGAGCCTGTCCTAAGCCGCGGGGTGGCCATGAGACGGCGTGATTTCATCAAAGTTATTGGTGGCGGAGCAGCCGCGTGGCCGCTCGTTGCGCGTGCACAGCAGTTAACGATGCCGGTGGTCGCGTTTATCCGAGACGGGTCGGCCGAAAGCAACGCACGTTGGCTTGCCGGTTTCCAAAAGGGCCTCAGCGAAACTGGCTATGTCGAGGGCCAAAACGTGGCGGTCGAGTACAACTGGCTGGAAGGCAAATACGATCGCTTGCCGGCACTGGTGGCTGACCTCGTCCGCCGACAAGTCGCTGTGATTGCCGCGCTCGGCACGCCGCCCGCGCAAGCAGCCAAAGCTGCAACGGTGACGATCCCGATCGTCTTCCTTGCCGGCGAAGACCCGGTCGGGCTTGGTCTTGTCGACAGCATGGCTAAGCCCGGGGGGAATTTGACCGGCGTCAATATCCAAACGTCTGAGGTTGTGACCAAGCGGTTCGTATTGCCGTGTTGGTCGATCCGGGCAACGCTTCAGTTACCAAGACCACCGTTCAGGAGGTGCAGAAAGCCGCTCCCACCATGGGGCTGCAAACCCAGATAATCAACGCAACGACGGTCGGCCAGATCAACGAGGTGTTCGCCGCATTTGAGCGTGAGCGCCCTGATGCCCTCTTCGTTCCTCCCGACGCGTTCCTTACTTCCCGCCGCGTGCAACTTGCCACATTAACGGCGCGCGACAGGATTCCCGCGACTTACCCAATCCGCGATTATGTGGAAGTCGGCGGGCTGATGAGCTACGGACCCGATTTCACAGACATGTTTCGTCAGGTCGGCGTCTACACCGGCCGTATCCTCAAGGGCGCCAAGCCCGCCGAGCTACCAGTGCTGCAATCGAACAAATTTGATCTCGTCATCAACCTCTCAACCGCAAAGGCTCTCGGCCTCACCATCCCGCCAGGGGTGATGGCTATTGCCGACGAAGTGATCGAATAACAATCCCTTTTGCTGCGCTGCACGAGTCCACTATTGGCACAAAGCGGACATCGAGACGGCTCTGAGGAATGTCCGCTTTTGGGTGAATAGCGGACATCAACGGGCGTCAATCCAATGTCCGCTTTTGACCCGAAGCAGACATGGTCGCCCCATTCCAAGTGTTATTTTGACCCGGTACGATGCGGCATCTTGAGTCTCGGGCAAGGCAATGAAACGCCGTTCCGGTGCAGGGGGTCCAAACGTAAAATCGCGACGCCGCAAGTCGGCAACGCTAAAGCGCAGCAGTGCGTCAAATGCGACACGCAATCGCGGCGCTTCTATTGCCGGTCACGAAACGGTCGTCGCCCGGCTTACCCAAGAGCGCGACGAGGCGCTGCTGCGGGAAGCTGCAAACTCCGAGATATTAAGTCTTATTTCGAAGTCGCCCGGCGATCTGGAATTAGTATTTAAAACAATCCTGGAGAACGCCACTCGCATCTGTAATGCCAACTTCGGAACCTTATTCCGCTTCGACGGTGAAAACTTTCACCCGGTGGCACAATTCAATACGCCTGCGGCATTGCTCGAAGCGTTTACGCGACGCGGGCCATTTAAGCCGACACCCGGCATCCTACTTGATCATGTCATGCGGACTAAACAGTTGGCGCACAGCGCTGACTCAGCCGCTGAACCTGTGGCTGGGTTGGCACAAAAGCTCGGCGGCGCGCGATCCCTCGTCTGCGTGCCAATGCTCAAGAACCGGGTACTGGTGGGGGCCATCACAATCTACCGGCAGGAAGTCCGCCCGTTTACTGACAAGCACATCGCTCTGGTCGAAAACTTTGCCGCGCAGGCCGTCATCGCCATCGAGAACGCGCGGCTGCTCAGCGAATTGCGCCAGCGCACGGCAGATTTGAGCGGAGCACTTGAGCAGCAAACCGCAACATCAGAAGTACTGAAAGTCATCAGCTCGTCGCCCGGCGACCTGGAGCCGGTATTCCACGCGATGTTGGAGAACGCAACGCGCCTGTGCGAGGCTAAGTTCGGAACGATGTTTCGCTTCGACGGCAGGTTTTTCCACTTGGCAGCGCAGTTCGGTATTCCGTCGGAACTTGCCGAACATCAAAGAGGGCGCGGACCGTATCAACCTCCAGCGGGTAGCCTACTCGATCGCGTCATGAGGACAAAGGAAGTGAGCCACACAGCCGACTTCGACGGCGCTGACTTTGTTCCCGGCGCGTCAGCCAGGCTCGGCGGCGCGCGATCCCTGGTTTGCGTGCCAATGCTCAAGGATGATGTGTTAATCGGCACCCTCTCGATCTATCGGCAGGAAGTCCGCCCGTTTGCCGACAAACAAATAGAGCTAGTCAGTAATTTTGCCGCCCAAGCAGTCATCGCCATCGAAAACGCGCGGCTGCTTAACGAGCTGCGCCAACGAACAACTGATCTCAGCGTGTCGTTAGAGCAGCAGACCGCTACCTCAGAAGTTCTAAAGGTCATTAGCAGCGCGCGCGGCGAGCTTAATGCAGTCTTTGAAGCCATCTTGTCTAACGCAACGCGCATCTGCGAGGCTACTTACGGCAACTTATTGTTGCGGGAGAACGGTGCATTTCGGCGGGCTGCCCAGTGTAACGCGCCCCAGGAGCTGATCGATGAGTTTGAGAGAAATCCAGTTTTTGTTCCACTTCCGAACAACCCCTTGGATCGCGTCCTAAAAACAAAAGAAACTGTTCATACGGTCGATGCCCAGGCGGACGAACCTGGGGCTTCTTGCCGATGCTCGCACTCTGCTCAACGTTCCCATGCTCAATCATAATGAGCTGATCGGCACGATTAGCATTTACCGCCAGGAGGTCCGGCCGTTCACAGATAAGCAGATCGAGCTTGTGCAGAACTTCGCCGCTCAGGCCGTCATTGCCATCGAGAACGCTCGGCTGCTCAACGAGCTGCGCCAGCGGACAGCCGATCTCAGCGAGTCTTTGGAGCAACAGACGGCAACCTCAGACGTATTGAAAGTCATCAGTTCGTCGCCGGGCGATCTTCACCCAGTATTTTCTGCAATACTAGAGAGTGCCGCTCGGTTATGTGACGCAAGTTTTGGAAACTTCTATCAATGTGATGGCGACGACCTACTTCTCGTCGGCACTTACAACACCCCGGTCGCTTTTGTAGAAATTCGTAGCCGGTCACCATTGGACCTGAATCAGAACCATCCGATCGCTGACATGCTACGGGCAAAAACCGTCCTTCACGTTCATGACTTGGCTCGGGATAAACGATACACCGACCAGCGCGATCCGAGTATCGTTCTTGGCGTTGAAGTAGGCGGCGTCCGAACCTTCGTCGCCGTTCCTATGCTCAAAGACAATGAACTGATCGGCGCGCTCGTCGTGTATCGGCAGGAAGTTCATCCCTTTACTGATAAACAGATCGAGCTGTTGAAGAACTTCGCCGCTCAAGCCGTCATCGCCATCGAGAACGCGCGGCTGCTCAATGAATTGCATCAATCGCTGGACCAGCAGACAGCAACCTCGGAAGTGCTGAAGATCATCGCTGGCTCGCCTGGCAATTTGGAACCGGTATTCGGTGAGATGCTGGGGAGTGCGACTCGCATCTGTGAGGCAAAGTTTGGCACGCTGTTCCTCTACGACGGCAATACCTTTCAAGTGGCCGCAGGTGTCGGTACGCCGCCGGCACTTGCTGAATTTGAACGACTGCGGGGGTCATTCCGACCAGAACTCGGCAGTCGTTTGGAACGTATGGTCGGCACGAAACAAGTGATTCACATTGTCGATGACGCCGCTGAAGATGTGCCGAGCCCTCCAACCAGGCTTGCCGGCGCAAGGTCCATCGTGGCTGTCCCCATGCTGAAGGACGATGTGTTGATCGGCGCCATCGCTATTTTCCGTCAAGAAGTACGCCCCTTTACCGACAAACAGATCGACTTGCTGGTGAACTTTGCGGCCCAGGCGGTAATCGCCATCGAGAATGCGCGGCTACTCGATGATCTCAATAATTTGAACCAGCAACTCGAACAGAGGGTTTCCGATCAAGTTGGCGAGATCGAGCGCATGAGCAGGCTGCGACGCTTCCTCCCGCCGCAGGTCGCCGATCTGATCGTCGCATCTGGATCAGAAAAGCAGCTTGAAAGCCACCGGCGGGAAATTACAGCGCTTTTCTGCGATCTGCGTGGCTTTACTGGCTTCTCAGAAAGCTCAGACCCGGAAGATGTTATGGCACTGCTGGCCGAGTACCACGCGGCCATTGGCACGATCATCAATAAGTACAGCGGTACGCTCGAACGCTACGCTGGTGACGGCGTCATGGTGATCTTCAATGATCCTGTCCCGGTCGAGAATCCGGCCCTGCAAGCCGTCCTAATGGCGCTCGATATGCGGGCGGCAATCGGCGATCTAATCGAAAAGTGGCGCGACCTTGGTCACGACCTTGGCTTCGGGATCGGCATCGCACATGGCTTTGCCACGCTGGGAACGATCGGTTTTGAAGGGAGGCGCGACTATGCCGCAATTGGAACAGTATCCAATGTTGCATCCCGTCTTTGCGATGAAGCCAAGCCCGGTCAAATCCTGATCAGCCCGCGCGTTCGGCAGGCGGTTGAAAAGGCCGTAACGGTCGAACCAGTCGGTGAGTTTGCGCTCAAGGGGATTCGCCGCCCATTGATGACGTACAACGTCCTAGAGGCCTTATCTTCCAAACCGAACTGATGTCCGCTATTGGCACAAAGCGGACATCCTAGTCGCGCTTAGGAATGTCCGCTTTTTGGGGTAAAGCGGACATCGCAAATTCGCCCCTTCATGTCTGCTTTTGACCCACAGCAGACATTGGCCAGCTTCCATATGGGGCTTCCAGTTTGCCGATTCGGCCCATTACCATGACGAAGCCGATGTTCGGAGTGTCGATCTCAATGCTGCGCCCACACCCCTGGCCCAATAGGCGGAGCGGAAGTATGCACTCCTGGCCAACACCCTGGCGTTTCAGGACTTTCCTTTGCGAAAAAGGGTACGTGGAGGAGGGAGCGCAAACCCGGCTCCCCTTGAGCCGTGTGCTCACGCTAGCCCTCTTGCTCGGGGCGGCGCTCCTCGGCGATCCGGCCTGGGCGCAGGACAAAATGGCTGGCACCGATGCCGATCGGCAGGACGCCAGCCAGAACGAAATGGTGGGCTTTATGTTTCGCTATTTCTGCATCACTCTTGGTTTGCTGCTAGGCCCAAGCATATCTGTGAACGCGTCTGGGCTAACGCTTAAGCTTATCTCGATCACCTCGCCAGTGCCGCCGGGTGGACAAGTTACTTTGGTCATAGCGTCGGAGCCAGCCGCCGTCTGTAGTGGCCGACGGCAAGGGCGTTTCGGCCAAGAAATCTCACTGACGACGTCGACGGCCGGGTCGGATGGACGAGTACAATGGTCTTGGCACATTCGCAGTGGCCAAAAGCCTGTCGGCATTCGAGGCGTTCGCGTTAAGTGTATAAAAGGTACGCGCCAAGGTTCGCTCGATACTGCGTTCGATGTCAGGTAGTGGGCCGCGGGGCAGGCAGATAATCGTGAAGCGCTGAGAATTACGATTCGCTTCGATCGGCCGCCTGTGTCGACCCAAGAGGCGATCAAATAACGCGTTCTCTACCGCAGCGCAGAATGCCTGCTTTTGGCACAAAGCGGACATCGGAACTCACTCAACCAATGTCCGCTTTTGGGGGTAAAGCAGACATCGCAAATTCACACCGTCACGTCCGCTTTTGACCCAAAGCGGACATGAGCGGCTCGGGATTGGTGCCGTGCAAACCGACCCCTAAACCCATTTCGTCAGTTGTAAATCCCTGCTGTAATCATTGATGTGGTTGGCGTGGTTCTAAGCCTTGAGGAAGGGGATGCGACGCCGCGATTTCATCAACGCGATTGCTGTGTCAGCGGCTGGGTGGACGCTCGCCGCCCACGCTCAGCAATCTGAGCGGATGCGGCGCATCGGCGTACTGGCTCCAGCGAATCGTGAAGGCCCGATCCGGCAGGGATTGCGTGAATTAGGGTATGTCGAGGGAAGGAATACCCTCATTGAGTACCGCGTTGCTGATCGAACAGATACACTTGCTCGCGATGCGGCCGAACTCGTCAGTCTGAAAGTCGATGTGATTGTCGCGGGAGGCTCGCAAGCGGTTCGTGCGGTCCGGCAAGCAACCCAAAGCATTCCCATCGTGATGACCGCCAGCAGCGATCCTGTTGGGAGCGGGTTCGTGGCGAGCTTGGCGCGGCCAGGCGGAAACATCACGGGCAACAGCCTTCTATCCCCCGAGTTGAGCGGAAAGCGGCTCCAATTACTCAAGGAAATCATTGATGGTCTTTCGCGTGTGGCGGCTCTATGGAACCCAGACGACCCACCTGCTGTGCTGTCGCTGAAAGAAACTGAGGCCGCAGCGCGCCAGCTGGGCATCGAGGTTGCGCCCATAGAGGCCCGACGCCTGGAAGATTTCGAGACGTCATTTGCGTCTGCAATAAACATTCACGTAGGAGCGCTTGTCGTTCTGTCGGCACCGATCATGACTGTTTACGCTGGCCAAATCGCGCAATTGGCGCGAACGAACGGACAACCGACAATTTCAAATGCCAGCGAGCTTCCCAAAGCTGGGGGTCTGATGTCGTACGGACCAAACATTGATGATCTGTGCCGGAGCGCTGCGATTTATGTGGACAAAATTCTCAAAGGAGCGCGTCCCGCTGATCTTCCCGTGGCGCAGCCGATCAAGTTCGAGTTGGTGCTCAATCTAAAAACCGCAAAGACACTCGGCCTCACCATTCCGCCTGGCATTCTCTCCATTGCCGACGAGGTGATCGAATAAAACGGCTGATGTCCGCTATTGGCACAAAGCGGACATCGCAGAGCACTCAACTGATGTCCGCATTCGGGGGTAAAGCAGACATCGGCCGAAGGTGGGTGAATGTCCGCTTTTGACCCAAAGCGGACCATCAGGCGCTAACCTTTGCTGTTACCTGCGACGGGTTCCTTCACCCTTAGCACGGCCCAAACGAGCAGTAGCGCGTAGACCGCGAAGCCGAGGGCGACCGAGGCGAAGAATCCGACCATGCCGAGGTCGAGCCAGTAGACGGAGATGAGCCCGCACGCGACGTTCACGGCGAGACGCACCGCGTTGGCGCCGGCGGCGGCGGCGGCGCGGCCGAGCCCCAGCGAAACGAAGAACAGCCCGCGGCCCACGCCGAAGCAGAGGTACAGCGGCGCGACGATGTGCAGGTAGAGGCCACCGACGCGGAACACGTCGGGATCGTCGCTGAACAAGCCGAGCCACAGGGCCGGGAAGATCGCGACGGTGATCCCGATCGTACCGCACACGGCCGCAATCGTGCTGACACCCGTCAGGGCGATCGCGCGGGCGCGCGCGTACTGGCGGGCGCCCCAGTTGGTGCCGACCATGGCGACCATCGCGGTGCCGAAGCCGAACGCGATCGGCTGCATGATGTATTCGAGCCGCGCGCCCATCGCGTAGCCGATGGCGATGTCGCGCCCCATGCGAGCGGCGATTCCGGTCAGCACGACGACCGAGAGGTTGGTGATGGCGATGTCAACCAGGCCCGGCACGCCGACCTTGAGGATGTCGGCGAACAGCTCTCGGCGCGGCGCCACGCCGCGGAAGCGGAGTTGCACCAGCGCGCGTCCCGAGTGCAGGTACCAGACGAACCACACGCTGCCGGCCACGAACGGCAGCACCAGGCCCCAGGCGGCGCCGGCGGCACCCAGCGGCGGCAACGGCCCCAAGCCGAAGATCAGGATCGGCGAGATCGCGATGTGCGCCAGCACGCAGGCGACTAGCACGCCGGCCGGCAACGCCATGTTGCCGGTGCCGCGCACCGCATTGCCCATGAAGTTGAGCGCGCAGATGGCAGCGGCGCCGCCTAGCGCCACGTAGGCATAGGCGAGCGCGGCGCCGAGCATGTCGTCCTGCCCGCCCATCAACCGAAACAGCGTCGGTCCGCCAAACAGCATCAGGGCGGCGAAGATCGCCCCGAGGGCCAGCGCGAGAAGGAAAGCGTGGAAGACGAGCGCGTTCGCGCGCTCGCCGTCGCCGGCGCCGATCGCGCGCGCGACCGCGGACGAGACGCCGGTGCCCATCCCGTTGTTGGTCGACTGCAGGACAAGCATCACCCAGGGAAAGACCAGCGAGGCGCCGGCGAGCGCGTCGGACCCGAGTTTTCCGAGAAAGAATCCGTCGAACGTCACCATGCCGGTGAACGCCAGCAGGTTGAGCACGTTCGGCGCCGATAGCTTCATCAGCGTCGTGAAGACGGGCCCCTCGAGTATCTTCTTGGTGCGCGCCGCGGCGGGCGCCGGCGCGGGCTTCGCGGGGACGGGGATCGGCGAGGAGAGGGTCGCGGCTTGGTCGCTCACGTGGCACTCCTTCCCCTTACGGGGAGTGGAGCAGCGCTTGGACGGAGCGTCTTTTTGAGAAGCCGGGCGGCTGCAAACCGAGCCCGACCATAGGCAAAATATGGTAATCGCGGGCGCGGCCGCAAAGCATGATTTCTCGGGCATGCATAAGAAAATCTTATTAACTCGGACGGGTTGATTGTACGATGCAATCGCCAGTACGCTACATTCTTGATTAGATTTACTTATGAGCGATTGGGCCGATGACGCGGCGTCTCCCACCATTGAATGGCCTAAAAGCTTTCGAGACCGCCGCCAGGAGCGAAAGCTTCACGCGCGCCGCCCAGGAGTTGAACGTCACGCAGGGCGCCGTCAGCCAACAAGTAAAAAGGCTCGAGGCCACGCTGGGGCTCAAGCTCTTCCGCCGCGAACGACAACGGCTCATCCTCACCGAAGCTGGACGCAATTATTTGGTCGTCATCCGCGATGCACTGGACCAAATCGCGGTCGGCACCCAACGGCTGTTGCAGCGTCAGGAGAGTGGCGTTCTCACCATCAGCACTTCGGCCGACTTTGCAGCGAAATGGCTAGTTAACCGACTGAGTCGCTTTGCCGAGAGGCATCCCGATGTAGATTTGCGCGTTTCGGCCACGGCGCCCTATGCCGATTTTGCGCGGGACGACGTCGATATCGCGATCCGACATGGCGACGGGAACTGGCCGGGCCTCGATGTGCAGCGGCTTTATTCGGAGCGTCTGTTTCCGGTTTGCAGCCCCAGGCTCGTCGCCGGACGTAAGCGCATCACGAAAGCGGCGGACCTTTTGAAGTTTCCACTGCTGCGTCTTGAGGACGCGAAGAACTGGGCGCGCTTATTTGAAGCCGCCGGCGTGAAGGCCCCCGTCGGCCCTGGCCCAGTTCTAAACCGTGCCAGCATGTTGATCGACGCGGCGATCGACGGCCAAGGTATCGCCTTGGCGCGTACAGCGCTCGCGGCCTGGGACTTGATTAACGGCCGTCTTGTACGGCCAATCGACGTTTCGTTGCGGATGGCCAATACCTACTGGATTGTCTGCCCCAAATCAGCATTGACCGTGCCGAAGATCGCAACATTCCGAAATTGGGTCTTCGCGGAAACGGCTGAAGATACTCGCCGCCTTAAAGAGCTCGCGCCATGATAGATGTCCGCTTATGGCACAAAGCGGACATTTCGCGGCTGAGTTCCAATGTCAAAGGTTGGCCTGGATATACCAACCCCAGATGCAGCTTGCGCACATTGAACGTCCGCCGCGTCAACTTGATTCGCTTAAGCGCCTTGTCGATGTCGACATCGAACGCCGCCCGCAGCGCGCCGAGATTGACCGCGCGTGCGAGGTGATGAAATTCCGCGGTGGAGAGAAATGCGGAGGGCCAATACAGGGCCTCTTCCATTCGTCCGATCTCCGCCGGATTCGGCAGAATTCGAACTCTGTTGCGCGTGCGCGCCATGCGCTCGAGCTCATAGGTTTCAAGCTGCGAATTCAAGTCGGCCTGATCGTAGAGATAGATCGGCATGGAATTGATGTAACCCTTCGGCCGCGTCGGCAGCGGCAGGCGCGAGAGAATGCGAAAGCTCTCCTCCATCCGCTCCATGACGAACAGAAACGTCCAGCGCTCCGGCACGTCGCGAGCGCGGGCGAGCGGCGCCGGGCCAGCGGTTCCGATTGCGCCGAGCATATTCTCGCGCTCGCCACGCAATTCGGCGCGCGCCGCCGCCGCCGCGCGCTCGTTCAAATCCGCGTGCGCCGCATTGCCGGCTCGATTAACCGATTCGGATTCGTTGCTGACTGTCATCGGGCAGTGCCCGTTCGCTTGATCGCAATTTGAGGGGGCGCGACGTTATTGCTGCCCGCGCGATGATCTTGTGCAGCGGTTTGACGAGCGTCGGCGGCACGATATAGGCGCGCTGCATGTGGCGCGGACAATAGGGAATGCCGCGCGCGAGATCGGCAC
>Ga0182035_10001262_pt1 | contig 12831 bp, 12 predicted proteins | sample flu12Cox44000170_FD_125969 | JGI IMG/M metagenome (GOLD analysis project Ga0182035, IMG submission 125969) | Lab enrichment of tropical soil microbial communities from Luquillo Experimental Forest, Puerto Rico - flux4day.12C.oxic.44.000.170 | ecosystem: Environmental > Terrestrial > Soil >...
CCAAAGCGAGACCGCTTCGGCGGGCTTCCGGAGGTCGGCGGATTTCGCGCGACGGGGTTCTTCCGCACTGAGCGGCGCGACGGCAGGTGGTGGCTCGTCACGCCCCAGGGTAACGGCTTCTTTTCGATCGGGATGGACGTCATCGCGTTCGTCGGCGCGACCTATATTGAAGGCCGCGAATTCATGTTTCGCGACCTGCCGCTGCGGGATGGGCCGCTCGCCGCCCATTGGAGTGAGAGCGAGGAACGCCGCGGCTTAGGAGCCCAGCGCGGCCGGGCGTTCGGTCATGGCCGCGCCTTCAATTTCTACACCGCCAATCTCGAACGCAAATTTGGCGCCGATTGGCGCGAACGTTGGCGCGAGGAGGCGCTGGAGCGGCTCGACGCCTGGGGCTTCAATACGATCGGCAATTGGAGCGATCCCACACTATGGGCAATGCGGCGCCTGCCCTATACCGTGCCGCTATGGCCGGAGGGCGAATACGCCAAGGTCAGCACCGGCGGTGATCGGTGGGGGCCGATGCCGGATCCCTTCGACCCGCGCTTCGCCGCGGCTGCGGATGAAATGGCACGCGACGCGGCGGCACGGTTCGGCGGGGATCCTTTTCTGATCGGTTACTTCGTCGACAACGAGCTGCCCTGGAGGCGCGGCCAGTCGGACGATCCGCGCGAGCGTTACGCTCTTGCGCTCGGCGCCCTCGTCCTCGGTCCGCAGAGCCCGTCGAAATCCGCCTTTGTCGCGCAGCTGATCGAGACCTATCGCGAGCCGGAGCGGATCGCCCGGGCCTGGGGCATCGCGCTGTCCTCGTGGGATGCGTTGCGCGCCGAGAATTTTGCGCTGTCGCAGGAGCGGCTGGGGGACCCCGCGGTGATCCGCGATCTGGCGGCGTTCACCCGGTACTATGCCGAGACCTATTTCCGGACCGTGGCTGAAGCCTTGCACCGCCACGATCCCGACCACCTCTATCTCGGCAGCCGCTTCGCCTGGCAGACCACCGAGGCGGTCGAGGCCTGTGCTCATTGGTGCGATGTCGTCAGCTTCAACCGCTACAGGCGCTCGATCGCCGATGATCGCAAAGAATGGTCACGGTTTCATGCGCTCGGCAAACCTGCGTTGATTGGCGAGTTCCATTTCGGCTCGACCGATCGTGGCCTGTTCTGGGAGGGGTTAGTCGGCGCGGGGAGCGAAAGCGAGCGGGGTCCCGCCTATGCCCGCTACCTGCGCGCGGTTGCCGACAACCCCGATTTCGTCGGTGCTCATTGGTTCCAGTATGTGGACGAGCCATTGACCGGGCGCACTCTCGACGGCGAGAACGCCCATATCGGCTTCGTCACCGTCGCGGATCTGCCCTACGAGAACCTCATCGGGGCGGCAATGGACGCCAATCTCTCGGTGCTGCGCCAGCTGCAGCGCAATCGCGGCCATGGCGCGGGAGAGTGATTGAGCCGCAAAATACGCCGTCTCCGCCCGGCTTGAGTAACTTGCTAACCAACTACAGGCAAACGGCCGGTTTCGATGCAACCTCGCCGTTGCCCTGCGTTCCGGCGAAGGTCCCTTGACCATCCGATTTGCAGACTTTCGCCATTGTGCGGTGCAAGCCAGTGGTTTGGTGAGTTATGGCGATCTACGTCTAGGCAAGCTCACCCGAGCGCGAGGCGGCGAACTCGGCAGCGCAACAACCACGGAGCAGTGACGACATGGCACGCGCAACCCGCCATAACCTCGATCAGCGCATCCTCGAGTCGTGGCACCGTCACGAAGCGGCCGAGCCCGACATCTCGACCGAGCGGCTGATGGCAATGGTGCGCGACGATACCGGCGCCGAGCCCGACCGCCAGGTCGAGCCGCTACAGCGCGCCGGCATGTTGCGCCGGAACCGAGATGGGCGAAATGAGCGAACGCGAACCGGCTACGTTGGAGTGTTTGGCACGCCAGCAGGATCGCATGCTGACGGAGCTCGCGAGCCTGCGCGATGACGTGAACGTGCTGACGGCGATCGTACAGCGGCTCGACAACAGCCACACCCGGTTGTTGGCCGAGATCCGCGCGACCCATATCCAAGTGTAGGTGCGGATTGGGTCACGGGTGCGGCGGTGTCTCGCGGCCACGAACGGCAGCTTCGGGTAACCCCGCCGGTCCGCTGCCGCGTGTCGCGTGTAATGAGGGCCGCTTTCGGCGCATCCTTTGAGTTCCCACTCGCTCTGGCGGAGGTCGGCTAACCGAACGGACAGCGGCCATTCAGCCTACGCGGTGGGAATGGGTCAAAGTGCCCCAAACGCGTCATTCGAGATCACGCCGTTGAACCGCCGGGGCGGGTGGAAAGGCGGCATTCCCGATCTGTGTCGCCGTCAGTGCGTCTGCGCAAGAAGCGGCCGTTCGCGCAAGTCGGGCGGTCGGACCCCGGATAGGGAACGCCACAAAGCGCTGAGGACCCAAAAAAAAAAGAAGAGCGTCAAGGGGCTCCGCCCCTTGACGCCCACGCTTCCTTCCCTCTTGCCGCATCCGTTTTTCAAGAAGGAAAGAGGCAAAGATTCAAGGTGTAATAGTCCTGGCCAGACGGAACCCGAAAAAGCTGTTTCGATTGATCGGATCGTTGAAGTAGCGATTCGCCGCGCGAACGCTCCGAAGGTTGTTGACCCAGGAGCCGCCGCGAACGACGCGGGATTCACAGTCTCCTGATGTGTTAGGACTGCCGTCGGTTGGGGTGCCGCTATAGCTCTCCACGTAGCAATCCTCAATCCAGTTCGCGACATTGCCGAGCATGTCGTAAAGACCCCAAGGATTGGGCTTATTCGACCACCCGACCGGCGCTGTCCAGGGGTGACCATCGTCACAATTGGCGAACACCGGGACGATACCCGGTGCCACCTTCTTCACGCTCTGGTCCGCGATGTTTTCGTAGGCGCAGCCGTCATCGATGTTGTTGCCCCAGTAGCGAGAGGTCGTCGTCCCGGCCCGTGCCGCGTATTCCCATTCCGCTTCGCTCGGTAGCCGATAGTGGCCATGCCCGAACAGCGACATCAGCCAAACGAAGCGCTGCGCCTCGTTCCAGTTTAGGTTCTCGACCGGCAAGTTCTCGCCCTTGAATTGGGACGGATCGGGAGTGTTCGGAAAGATCATGACCCGGCGCCATTCGCCCTGCGTCACCTCGAATTTCGCGAGATCGAAGGGTTTGACGCAGACCTTGTGAACCGGACCTTCATTCGCATAGCGCCCCGGCTCGGCAGGAGTTCCATTGCTGCCATCCGAACTGCCCATATCGAAGCAACCGGCCTTAACTGGCACGAATTCTTGCTTCCATTCGGCCTCGATCTGACGCACCCCCCACCACACCATCCCCGCCCAGACAATGACGACGATAAGCGCCACCGCCACCGGCGCCAAAGCCACCATGCCCCATAGGCGGAAGCGCCGCCAACGCGCGGCCCGTCGCGAGGCGGAGACGAACTCCCTGATCTCGGCTGGCAATTCGGTGCCCCAGCGGGCCAGCAATGCCCGGGCCTCGGCTAGCACCAGGCCAACGATCACCCGGCCGCGCTTTTCCCGGCGCGTCCGAGCTGCCGCCACGCCTCTGCCCCCTCTTCCAGCCGACCGCGCAATTCGAGGTCGCGCGCGTCGGCGTCGACCTGCTTCTTCGCGCGCGGCCAATGGGTCAGCAACGCCTCATGGGCAAGGCGCAGTTGCGCCCGGCCGTCATCGCTGTCGCTGACGAGAAGCCGTGCCTCGGGTCGAGGAACGCATCGGCCAAGGCCCGCCGCGGCGAGCCGGCGGCAAACAGCGACAGCGCCGCCGCGCGCGCCGTCGCCGTAGTACCGCGCACCGTCACCAGGGCACGTAACAGACGAACCAGCTCGTTTCGTACCGCCTCCGATTGGGCCTGGAATACCTCCTCGGCGCGGCGCCCTATCGCCCCTTCCAACCCGCCCAATTCCTCATAGGCGGTGAAGGTCAATTCGCCCGTTTCGCTGCGCCGCTGCCAGAGCTGATCGAGCAGGAACGACAGCAGCGGTAGCGCACCGCGGTTGGCGGCGGTGGCCCGACGGATCGCCTCGTCGAGGCTCAGTCCGCGTGCGGCGTCGTGAGCGAAGCGCAGCCCCGCCTCCAGCGCCGGCAGGCGGATGATCTGGCCGATCTCGGCCTCGTCCGGCGGCAATAGCTGGTAGCGGGCCTCGTTGACCGCGAGCCGGGCCAATGCTAGCCCGGCACTCGTCTCCAGCCGGTCGAAGAAGTCGCTGCGCATGGTCCCGACGACCCAGACGAGGCCGCTCTTGGCCAGCGTGTCGAGCGCAGCGACAAAAGCTTCACGGACCTCATGGCCAAGAGCGTCGATCGTGAACAGCTCTTCAAGCTGATCGACGACGAGAACGAGCCGCGTCTCGGCGGTCTCGGCAAGATCGGCTTTCTTGCCGGCCTCGGAAAGCCCTTGGCGGATCGGCAGCGTGGCCTGCCCGGGCGCGTCGCGCAACAAGGTGCCCAGCTGTTCCGGCGTGTAGTGCAGCCCGGCCAGTTCGGGTAACGCGGTCGGCGACAAGATCGCCGCGGCCAGCGCCGCGAGCGGATCGCCGCCGATGTCCGAGGGCCGCATCAGCGCCCGGCGCACCAGACCGACCCGGCCGATCATCCCCGGCAACGTCAGGTCGGGCACAAGGCCGGCTTTGACGAGCGACGACTTGCCCGAACCGCTAGCGCCGAACACCGATACGAAAGCCGCGCCGCGCTCGATCTGGCGCGCCAGCAACTCGCGCAATTCATTGCGCGCGCCGGTGCGGCCGAAAAATATCGGCGCATCCTCGTATTCGTAGGACAACAGGGCGCGGAACGGCTCCTGGTGCCAGCGGATCGCCACGCCTGATGGCGCCGCCCCGGCGCGGCGTTCGAGCAGCGCGTGCAGGTGATCGTAAAGCTTTTCCTCGAATTCCGCGGTGGCGGCAAAGCTGTGCGAGGCGGCGGAGAGGCTCTCCCCGTCGGCGCTGCGGAACCAGCGTCCGATGAAGTCGTCGACGAGATCGAGCTGTTCGAGACGTTGATGCACGGCCGCCCGGTCGCTGTAACCGCCCGTCAGCTCCGCCGTCTTGCGATACAAAAGCAATTCGGGGACGCCGTGCTCGCGGGCGCCGGCAAGCCCGTCCTCGAATTCCCACTCGGTGCCGGTGACCGGACATCGCCCCGAGATCGCGCCGCGGAATTTGTCCGCCGGCGATGGCACACCGAGGCGCGACCACAGGATCACGACGACAATATCGGTGCCGCGCGGCGGCGGGATGTTTTCCGGGTCCTGGAAGTGGCGCGTCGCGACCAGCGGCTCGCGCTCCCACAGCACCGCCTCGACATGGAAGCGGTAGGCAAACTCACGGTCGAGCCGAGCGATGATCTGCTCGGCCTTCAGCCGCTCCGGCCGCACGTCCGACGGCGACGAGATAAAGATGCGGATGGTGGGCAACCGATCGGGCATCAGAGCAGGGAAAACTTTCTATTCTCCCTACGGTAGCGGAGCGAACGGTCAGCTTCTGCCGCAATCTTTTCGCCGAATGACCTTGTGCGTCTTTGCCCGCTCCGCTCGCGGGCGGCCGTGCGATATCGGCGCTGGAAGAAAAGCAACTTATTCCGTGCGGACATCAGGTGCGAACGTCCCTTTGTGCCGGCCAAAACTGTCCGGTGGCGGTGATCAGGAGGAAGATGACGCAATACGGATCGACCGCAGCTCCATCGTCGTCCCGCGAACGACCGGAATCGGCGCATGTTTCTCGTTGCGGCTCGCTTTAAGGCGAAACGATCTGAAGGAGCAGCTGGCACAGGCGCAACGCGAGATCGAGGCGCTGCGGGCTCAGCTGGACGAGGCGATGGCGCCCGAGCCCGCGCCTAAGGGTCGAGACGATCCCTCGCCCGGTCCTGTATCCGACACTTCGGCGGCAGCGGTGAGCCCGATGTCCCTTCAGCGAGTGCAACCAATCATTCCAACTTGGCGAAAGGAGCCGTTCGACGACCCTGGGTGACTCTTCGATTTCAAGTACGACGGCTTTCGGGCCGTCTGCTATGTCGAGCGTCGTCGCTGTTGCTCAGAGCACGTACCGCCGTGCCGGCTGCGGTCGCCGAGATTCTCTCGCGGCCGATCCGTCAAGTGCGATCGTAGGCCCGTTTTATATAGCTCTGGCGATGTGCCCTCGGCGTTCGTACAAGAGCGGCGCGATCTGCCAAACCGTACAACCGATACAGTCCGCGCGAAAGAGCAGCCGGTGGCTTTGAGCTGAGAGGTGCCCGCTTTGAAGCTGCGAACACCGCCACTGCGGCTGCGGCAACGGGATAAAGGACAGGTGATTACCGGCCTAGTGCACTGACTCAAACAGATGGTACAGGACAGCGGTCGAGTTTGACCAGCCTTTACCGGCGCACTTTGCTATAGACGCCGGGGATTGAGACATAGTCGGTGTCACCAGGCGACATTACCGAGCTTTTCCAGGATTAACGCTCTTGCGCCCTAGCCGACGCCAACATCGATGGACAGCGCGATTGCTTTCCCCAAAACGTCGCCGGGAGAGGGACTTAGCGGCGGCGATCCGATCACAGAAGGCATCATAGATCCTCTCGCCGCGGCCGACGCGCCGGCGGCCTGCGCCGGCGACCACCCGTTCCGGATCGGACGGATTACGACGCGATCGGCGTAGGCTGGAACACTCGACTGACCGCCGGGGGGTAGGCGAGTACCAATGGCCTCAGCTGACCAGCCGGCGAACTGCCATGGTCATCTCTGGGTCAAGAAGCTGTCGGCAGACCTCTTCGTTCGCCGCCATCAAGACATGAGGCTTCTCTCCCCCGTATGGGTCAGACCCGGTCTTCGGGCTATGCCCAGTGATGATCTCGTAAATGTCTTTCTTGATCGGGCTTTCCCTAGCGGCCTCGATCCACGTATGGCGCAACTCATGGATGACCCTCTTGATCTTGTGGCGGCGGCGAAAACGGGTGAACCACTTGGAAACCTCGTTGCTGAGCTTTACGCCGGCCTTTGGTCGCGGCGCACTGAACATGTACGCGCCGGCCGGTAACCTGGAAATGTGCTCGACCAATGGCTCGCGGATTAGATTGATTATCGGGAGCGCATGGGCCTTTTTCATCTTCGTAAATTCGGCCGGCACATGGATGCACCCCGCGAAGTCGTACCATTCCTTCACAGCGGCGACCGGTTCACCCAGGCGAGTTCCAGTCGTCAGCGCAATTAGAAACACCCAGGCCGACCACGAGCGCGGTTCTAGCGCTTGGAGAGCGCATAACAGCTCATCTTGGGACCATGATTTTCGTCCGCTTGAAACCGGCTAGGGAACGTTTATCCGTGCGAGGTCCGGCGGGGTAGCTATCTCGGCTTCCCGCCAACCAGTCCGCAGGATCGCGCTTACGATCTCGAGCCGATGATTGATGCTCTTCGGGGCGAGGTCGCCCGCTTCGCGAAGCTTGTCGCGCCAGTCCGTCAGGTGTCTGCGCCGAATGTAGGTCAATGTACGCAGCTGGGCGGACTTTTTGAAATCCTCTATATATCGACGCGCCTCATTCTGGGTCTGTTGGGGGCGACGCTTCGCCTTTAACCATTGCTCATAGGCCAATTCGATCGTGGGATCGGACCCCTTGTCATAATATTCTAGAAGCTCGACTAGCTGCGCACGTACCTTTGCCCAGTGCTCGGACTCAGTACCCCGACGAAGAGGCAGATCCTGTGCGTCTACCTCTTCGGTGGATTGGCCTGTTACTGCTCCATACCCCCTTTGCCATAGCAGCCGACTTATTTCGTTCGAGACCCCACTTCGATCCGCTTGCGGGATCTTCGCAAACTCCTGATCCCATGGGGCCCCCGCCCAGTTGTTTTCCTTCAAGATTTTTTCGGCGACACAGCGGTGTTTTTGATAATCACCTGGTCTGGGTCCCCTCGCTTCCCGGAGTCGAGACTCGAAATCGACATCGTACTGCTTTTCGAGTCGCTTCGCCTCAGCGAGGCTCTTGGTCCCCAGCGAGATCCTGACCACGGCTTTGCCGAATGCCGCGCGGGCATCCCGCGGAACGATCCGCCGGTAGTACCAAGTCTCCCCGATTAGCTCCAGGTGCGAGCCTGACCTGACATTCTGCATCGCGTAATCCGCAAGTTGCCCTACCTATTTGCCCAAAGGTAGGGTCAGAATGTCAAGAAAAATAGTGGTTCCCGCGGGTTACGGGGTCGATGGTGCCCAGGGGCGGAATTGAACCACCGATACACGGATTTTCAGTCCGTTCTGATTCGGTAGTTGTAAGATTAATTTTCCAGTTAATTCAATGTTTCAAATTTTTGATGGTTGCAAACATAGTTGATTTGGTTGCAAAAGGCGTTAGCCGGCTGGCGCAAGGCGCATCAGGGCAGCGTCGGCTGCGGCAAATTTGGCATGATCGTCTTCAAGGCTCGGGAACCAGGAGCCATAGACATCGAACACCATGCTGATGGTGGCATGCCCGAGCAGTTGTTGTAGGCGCTTCGGGCTAAAACCCTGCTCGATCGCCCAACTGGCATAAAAATGCCGGCAGGCGTGGAAATTATATTTCGCGCCGTCGCGATCAGTGATGCCGGCCGCCAGTTGTGCGGCGTACCAGCCGCGATTGACGAGATTCGCGTGGCTCTGCACCGTCCCGAGGACGGTCCCGAACACGAGGCCATGCGCGCGCGAGGTGACGCTCTGGTGTTCGCGCAGCGTATTGAACACCGTTGGCGTCATCGGAACCTCGCGGTTACCGGCGGCGCTCTTGGGCGCTCCAAGATCTCCCCAAAGGTTGGCGCGCTCGCGCACGGTGATTATGCGGCGCTCGAAGTCGACGCAATCCCAATGCAGGCCGCGAAGCTCGCTTGCTCGCAACCCGGTCAAGGCGGCCGTCACGATCAGCGCTCGCCACCGGGCCGGCGCCGCGGCGAAGATCTTGGTGATTTCCTCTTTCGACGGAACGTTCCGACCGATCTCTAATTTTACCGCGTCACGCTTTTTGAGCTCGACCCGGACGGGCTGAGCGACGTTCTGCGCTACCTCGCCGCGGCGCTGGGCGTTCCGCAAAATCGATTTGAGGGACACCAGTACCTTGCGGGCCAGCGCGCGGGAGACTGGCTTATGGTCCGGGCCGCGCTCGGAGTCTGGGTAACCGCGCAGCAGCTTGTCTTTCCAGTCCTCCGCCATTGGCGTGCTCAGCTGCGCCAGCGTGACGCCCCCGATCGACGGATTTATGTGATCTCGTACATGTTGCCGGTATTGCAGCATCGTCGATTTCTCGAGTTTTTCCGTCTCGCAGCGCTCGATCCAAAGTTCTGCGGCTTCGGCGACCGTCAGGCTCTTGTTCTCGGGAGTGTGGACTCCCTTGCGGACCTCGATCGTTGCTTCGGCGAGCCAAGCCTCTGCGTCCCTCTTGCGGTCAAACGTCTTAATATGCCGCTTTCGATTCTGGTCGAAATAGTCAGCTATCCATTTTTCCGCTTGGCCGTTCCGCATCCGGCGCCGCACGTTTGCCATACCGTCATCCTCTCCGTGATGGCGCCAGTGTGGTCGCAAAATCTCCGTCAGTCAAAAGAAAAATCGGGAAGTCAGTTATAATGCGTCATCGCATTCAAAGGAGGTGGGATTGTCGCGTTGTGGCGTCAGGCCATCTCGGATAGGAGGTTTACGCGGATGTCTAAATCACCACCGGCCCTCAAGAGGCCGACCCTTCGGGGTGCAAAGGCGATCGCCGATTATCTCGGCATACCGACGCGCCAAGCGTTTTACGCCCTCGAACATGGCGCCATACCGGCAGGTAAATTTCTCGGCTGCTGGATCGCCGACCCCGACTTGCTCGACGAGTGCATTGCGGAAATCTGCAGCGGGAAGCGGCCGGAATGAAAAAAGCGTCCGGTATGCGGCCGGGCGCTGGGGATTTCTTAATGACTTCACAGGAACGGAGCCGATTATGCGTGAATTTCAGAATGTTGCAAGCGATAAATCAAACCCTGCTCCGCAATATGCGATCGTGCCGCTCGCGATGATGCGAGACAAACGGCTAACCGCTCGCGATCTACGCGGTTATGCGGTAATCGATCATTTGGCACGCCGCGCCCGCAATGACTCGCCGCCGCTAGCATTGATTGCCCGGCTGATGGGATTGCGCGCTCCGGGGCTCCCGAAAGGGGACAAGACCGGCATTGCGCATGCATCGCGCACGATGAACCGGCTCCACGGTTTCGGCTACATCAAGCTCGGCAAGCGCGAGACCGGCCGCTGGCCAGTGTCAACCTACACCATACGGTTTCGTACCGAGCTTGCGCAGGCGGCAGCCTCACCTCCGGTTGCCAATCCTGGCAACCATCAGGTTGCCGACGATGGCAAGGATGGGTAGTAAGAAAGAATCATCAGCATATGCTGATGATAAGAAAGGCGCGCCTCCGCGCGCAGCATCAGCAGCGAAGGCCAAGCAAGATTCGGCCCCTCAGCTCCCGGATGAAGAGATCGAAGTTCTAGTCGACCAGTACAACGGACACCGCGCGGAACATCGGTTGATGCCCGAAATCATCGGCCGCATCGATGCCCGCCGGAAACGCAAGCTATCGGCACTCTGGCATGATCTCGGACCGGACCATTGGGGAGCGTTTCTCGATAGCCTTGCGTGCGCCTGCTTCCTGAAACGCATCCGGCCAGATTTCGACTGGTGCATCCGCCGCGACAGCGCACGCAAGATCATCAACGGCAATTTCGAGACAGACTACCGCGGAATTTATCTAAGCGACTACGAGCAAGCAGAGCAAGAGATCGCCGAGCAAAATGCCTTCATGGCCAGCCGGCTGCTCAACACGATGATCGACATCACGCCGCGCAAGACCGGAAGCTAAAGGAGGAGTGTCCAGGTGGCACGACCACGCAAGACAACATCCCACATCGTACCATTCGGCAAATACAAGGATCGGCCAATCGAGGACCTTGTGGCCGACAACGCATACGTTGATTGGATGTACTTTGAGACCGACGTATGGAAATGGCTCTGGCGGTATCAACATGCTGCTCGACTTGCCGCCCGAACCGATCCCGGATGGACGGTTCCGCACGATGCCGTGGTCCGGTCTGACCTACGACGGCAAGCGCATCTACGTTCTGCCACAGACCCATGACCCCGACGGTACCTGTTATTTCGGCCCACCCGTCAAAACGAAGATCACCGTCGAGACCGAAACGCGCGGCTCCTGCACCATCTACCGCCCCAATTTCCAAAGCGCCGCCGTACCGTGACGATTCCGTATCCGCCATCTCCGAATGTTGGCGCTATCCTGCCGGCCGCCAATTGTTTTCGACCGTCTTCCCTTCGAGAGCTATCTGGCGGCTCCAAAGGAGTTTTGATATATGAAGTGAAAGAGCCGTTCTGGCAACTTATTGACCATTGGCAAACTCTAATAACCGGAGTGCTGGCGTTGGCCGCTGCTGCGGGGACTGTTTGGGCCACCATCAAATCTGCAAACCGCGAGATTGCCGCAGCGCAAGAGCAGACCCAGGCCGCACAGCACCAAACCACCGTCACCCGCGAGATCGAGCGCCGCCGTCTGGCACGGGAAGGGTACGCGTTTCACGCGATGCTCGAGGCGGCGGTGGCTGCTGTCATCGAGGACGTTCAAGCGGCCCGAAAGCTGCCGCCCCCCGCCCCTTCATCGGGGACGTATTCAGATGAGGCCTATGCGGTGCGACAGCGCGTCAAGCGGGCGAGCTTTGCCGAGTTACGCAACGCCCTTCTTCGCTTCGGTGAGCGGCATGCCTCAGAGTTTTTGCAACTCGACAAGGAAATCGAGGACTTCGCGGGACAAAGTGTGGGCCGCGTGAGTTTGCCTGCTCCTGGGGCTCTGCAGTCGCGCCCCGTTGGCTTCAATGCCGGGCTTCAGGAACAACTAGACCGCATCGAGCAGCACGCGACCGACCTGCGCGGCTGGGCCGCCGGTGGTATGAAGATGATGTTCCTGGTTTGTTCTAAAAAAGATTTTAAAGTATGATCTCGACGAGCAGCTATTTCCGCTCGCCTGACCGCAGCATCACGCAGGTCGAGCCCGATGCGGCCACAACGGTTTCTGAGAGCCGCCAGCACGGTGAGTTGCCCCTGCCGGCTACGCGCTGGTAGGCGCCGAGGTGCCACCGTACACGGCGGCCGCCAGAATCGATCCTAGCGGTAAGCTGCAATCCGAGCTCGCGACCGAGTCTCGGATCGGATAACCGAAAGTAAATGGCGACTCGGAGTGGGAACGGACGCCGACCTGGCGGGGCCGATCACCTCGCGGCGAAGGCGAGCACGACACGACCTTGACCAATACCTCGTCGGCGGCCGCAGAGACCGCGGCCCGGTCCGAGTAAAAGCCTATTGCGTGCCGAAGGGGACGTCATTGGGGACGTCCGGAGGGGCGACCCACCCAAAGGGCGCCTGATATGCTGCCATTCGTCGAATTCGGCCAAGCCACGTTCCGGGCCGGTGCCACCGAAGCCGGAAGATTGCTAGACTAGAGGGCGCAGGTCTACTTGGATCTCTCGTATATCGTCCAACGCTATTCCGACGCAATGATATACTGTGGATTGCGGTTCGTTCTTGGCGCGCAGCGGCGAAGTCCGATGACATTGGGGCGCTAAAACGGGCAAAGCGAGAGCTCGACCCGGTGTTGATCGGCAACGTTACTGTTACAGTTGCCACGCTTATTCGGCAGCTTTATGGAGACCGACCCGCCAATGCGACCACCACGGTTCCCTGCGGCCACTCACGAGGGCCGGACTGCTTCGGCCAGCGGCTGGCGCAAGCCGTCGGAAGATGTCTGGACCTTCCTTTCCTCCAGGTGTTTGC
>Ga0182035_10001265_pt1 | contig 12819 bp, 8 predicted proteins | sample flu12Cox44000170_FD_125969 | JGI IMG/M metagenome (GOLD analysis project Ga0182035, IMG submission 125969) | Lab enrichment of tropical soil microbial communities from Luquillo Experimental Forest, Puerto Rico - flux4day.12C.oxic.44.000.170 | ecosystem: Environmental > Terrestrial > Soil >...
AGAAAGCCGGAGCCGCCTCAGACCGCGCCGGAGCCCGCAGGCGCCGGGGCAAATCCTGCTTACGCGTCGGGCTGGTTGGCGATGACTCGTCGGCCCCCGAAGCGCGATGGGTCGTCCAGAGATGCCAAGAAGGACGAGCCGGGCAACGCCAGCCCGAGCGTCTTGAATCAAGCGGCCGCGAGCCCGAAGCCAGACATCGGCTTCAGGAAGCCAGACATCGGCTTCAGGAAGCCAGACATCGGCTTCACGAAGCCAGACACCGGCCTCACGAAGCCAGACACCGGCCTCACGAAGCCAGACTCCGGCTTCCCGAAGCAGGACACCAGCTTCTCGAAGCACGAAACCAATGTCCTGAAGCAAGACGCCAATGTCCTGAAACAAGAAGCCGCAAGCGTTCTGAAAAAGGAAGCGGCGAGCGTTTTGCCACCGCCCAAACGAAGCGAACCGCCTGCCGGCCAACACCTGTCGTGGCCGCCACAAACGCCGCTCTATGCTGCGGGCAGGGTTGCCGAGGATACGGTCGAGGATGACGATACAACCGCGACCGGGCGGCCGTTGGGTCGCATTGCGGCGGCCGCAGTGGCGTTGATCGTCATCTCGGCAGGCGGCGTCTTCGCCGGCCGCAAGTTTCTGGCAGCGGGCGGGGGCTCTACCGCCACCGGCACGCTCAACATCAACACGAACCCGCCCGGCGCGCAGGTCATCGTGGATGGGCAGACCGGTGGTGTGACGCCGCTCCGTCTCACGCTGAAACAAGGACCACACAACGTCGAGCTGCGGGGCGCGGGCGATCCGCGCTCGGTTCCTATCACGATCACGGCCGGCAAAGAGCTGTCGCAATACATCGAGCTGCCGAAAGGCCTGACCGCCTTCGGACAGCTGCAGGTGCGCACGGAGCCGGCGGGCGCGCAGGTCACGGTTGACGGGATCCCACGAGGGAGGTCGCCAGTGCTCGTGGAGTCGCTCGCGGCAGGCGAGCACTCTGTGGTGCTCGAAGGCGAAACCTCGAACGTCAAGCAGACGGTATCGGTCGAGGCGGGGATGACGGCGTCGCTCGTCGTGCCGTTGACGACGGTGGAAAGCGCGCCGGTGTCAGGCTGGATCTCAGTGACTGCGCCGGTTGAGCTGCAGGTGTTCGAAGGCAAGCGGCTGGTGGGCACCAGCCAGACCGATCGCTTGATGATGACCGCGGGGCGCCACGACATCGAAATCGTCAATGAGACACTCGGGTACCGCCAGTCGCGCACGATTCAAGTCCCTCCAGGCAGGACGGCGCCGCTCAAGATCGAGTGGCCGAAGGGCATCATTGCCATCAACGCCTTGCCCTGGGCCGACGTGTGGATCGACGGCGAGCGCGTCGGCGAGACGCCGATCGGCAATCTGTCGCTGCCCATCGGCCCGCACGAGATTGTCTTCCGTCATCCGGATCTGGGCGAGCAGAAGTACGCTGCAACCGTCTCGCTGAAAGGGCCTGTCCGCGTGAGCGTGGATCTGCGAAAGAAGTAGGAGGAGGTCATGTCACGCAAGGTGCTCGGCGTCGTCGCGGTCGTGCTGTTGACCGCCCGGCACGGGCTGGGGCAGGAATCGATCACAGCGGCCCGCGACCTGTACACCTCAGCCGCCTACGAAGACGCGCTGGCCATCTTGAACAAACTGCCGGAATCAGGACGCCCTGTCGACGAAGTCAACTCGATCCAGCAGTATCGAGCGTTCTGCCTGCTCGCGCTCGGCCGCACGGCCGAGGCCGAGCACGCCATTGAGCGGGTCGTCTCCAACTCGCCGAGCTACCGTCCGTCCGACGATCTGTCGCCACGCGTCCGCAACGCGTTCAGCGAGGTCCGGCGCCGTGTGCTTCCGACAATCATCCAACAGAAATACATGCAGGCGAAGGGCGCCTATGACAGAAAGGAGTTCGCGGCCGCTGCAGCCGGCTTTGGTCAAGTGCTCGAGTCGATGAACGACCCTGATGCCGTAGCCGCGGCCAATCAACCGCCGCTGTCGGACCTGCGGACGCTGGCGATTGGCTTCAAGGATCTGGCGACGACTGCGGCGGCCCCGCCGCCGCCTCCTCCGCCGGTGGCCGCGCCACCGGTCGTCGAGCCGCCGCCGGCACCGAAGCCGCCGCGTATTTTCACGAGCAACGATGCTGAAGTCACGCCCCCCATCGTTATCCATCAGGAGCTGCCTGCCTTTCCCGGTCAGGTCGTGATCCCGCGTCAGGGCATGATTGAGGTCGTCATCGACGAAGCAGGGGCTGTCGAGTCGGTGATGATGCGTATTTCTGTCTCATCGGCGTACGATCAGCTCGCCCTTGCCGCCGCGCGGAACTGGCGATACCGCCCGGCCACGCTCAGTGGCGTTCCGGTCAAGTATCGCAAGGCGGTGCAGGTGACGATCAAACCGGTGGGGCCGCCTCGCTGATGAGCTTTCTGGCGCCTCGCCCGCGAAATCCTGTATCCTTCTCCTGAATCCCGGAGTCTAAGTGTGTAGCGCGGCCCTTTGCGGGAGCGCGCGCACCCGAGTCCAAGGCCCAAGTCCCAAAAGGAGTAAGGAGAAGAGATATGGCAAAACGTTCCACCTCAGGCATTGTGTGCCCGCGATGCGGCGTGCCCAACGCGAAGATCGTCGGGCGCTCCGAAGCACTGCCTGTGCTGTATCTGAAGTGCGACGACTGCGGTCGGATGTCGATCTCGCCTGAGTAAGTCTTTATAGATCAATTAGTTACTGGGAAGGCTCCCGTAAGTCCGCTCGACCCACGTATCCGCTGACAACCGAAGGGAGAGACCGGCCGGCGAGCGTCGTTGCCACTTGGGACGCGACCGCCGCCGGGACTTCCGCCAGCGTTTTCAGATAGTCGCCCTCCAGCGCCGCCAGCGGCACGCCGTTCTGATACAGGACGCGGCTTGCCGCCTGCGTGCGGATGCGCTCGCCCGACGTCACGATGCCCGCAAGGTTCAGCGGATCGGCGGCGCTGACCGCAATGAGCCGGTCATCGGCAGCGGTACGCCTGACCTCCCGCAGCCTCTCGACGGCTTCGGGCAGCGCGAACTGTTCCCCTGACATCCCCGAAACGAACCGCCCGCCGCGAATTTCGCCGCGCGCTTCAAGCGATCGATACACGCGGAGGAGGTCCCGCCAGGCCGGCATTCCAGGCTCTCGCGTCAGGATGCGCCGGAAGACGACGCCGTAGCGGCGCAAGAGCGCACGGGCGCGGAAGTCGACGACAACGTCTTCGTTCGCGGGCTCGGAATGAACCGACACGAGCGACCACCTTCCCGGCGCTCCGGGGTCTCCGCTGCGGTATCCGTGTTGGTGTGCGGCCCCGGGGGCAACGCTGGGCGCCCCCGCGCCGCGGCGGCGAAGGAGTGCGCGCAATCCGCCGAAACCATCCGACGCGATGAGTCCCGCCGCGACCAGGCGCGCCAACGCGGTCCGCAGGGCATCGGGACCGAGCCGACATGCGGAGGCGATTTCGTGGCTGAACGAAGCCCCTCGCTCACGCAGCATGCGCAACACCGAGCTCGACGCGTCATCGGGCGCCACGGGAGCGTCCGGAGCATGGTTCCAGACGGCCGCATGCTCGCGCCGGAACAAGGTGATCGGCAGTGATGACAGCGCCAGGGGTCCGCCGGAATCGCCGCCGGAATGGGATGCCGCCGGCTCTCCGGCTCGACTCCATCCGACCTCACCTGCCAGGCAGAGCGTATCCAGCATCGACGCCTCATACGGAGCCAGTCGTGCGGGGAACAGTGCTCGCTCCCATGCCCCCGCAGGCGCGGCGAATCCGCTCAACTGGTCGATAGTTTCGCGGAGACCGTCTACGCCGCGGAGTTGATGCGTGCGATCGACATGCTGCCACACGAAAAGAAAGCGCATGAAGTCGGCCGGGCTGAGCGGCTCGATTTCGGCGTGCAGGCGATTCAGCGTGTAGCGATGAATCCGTGCCAGGAGACGACGGTCGCACCATTCGAGCTCGTCGCGCCCCTCAAATGATCCCCGCAGCACGGCACCATCGGCCTCCAGGATCGAAAACGCCACGTCCACGTCGCTTGTCGGCAGGGACAGCGACGCCGCGACGTCACCCGCGGTGACTGGACCGAGCATCGTCATGCGGCCTCGGATCAGTTCGGCGAGCCCCTCCTCGCGCGTCCACGCGCGCTGAAGTCGTGACGCGGGCGCCTGAATGTCGGGTTGAAGCTGAAGCTCCTCGCGCACGAGCTCGGGATAAACGGCCTGCAATTCGGGCAGACGTTCGGCCGCGACCCAGATATCAGAACCGCCGCCTGGCAGCTTCGCCAGCGCGGCGCGTTTCGACGTTGCCAGTGCGCTGAACAACGAGTCATCTATCAACGCGGCTTCGCTCCCAGCCAGGAATCCGGCTGTCAACAGCGCATCGTGCAGCTCGTCGGCGTCGCGCGGCGCCGGCCGCTCCTCATGCCGAACGCGATCAATTGCGGCGGCGTCGAGGCGCCCGAATTCACCGCCATCGCGCGCGCGGCGGGTCAGGACCGCCTGCGTCCGACGCTCCTCGAGCGGCGCGTCGTCGAGAAACGCGTACGGTTTGGCGTTCAGGATCGCGTGAGACAGCACCGACGGTTCCGGTGTGTCGATCGAGACCAATCGGATTTGGCCGGCGTGGATCCTGCGCAGGACGGACGCCAGACCATCGAAGTCCATCGCCTCCTCGAGGCAATCCCGAACCGTCTGCGTCACGAGCGGATGGTCGGGAATCTGTCGATCGCCTGGAATGTTCTCGAGGCAGGCGGCGGCGTCGGGAAAGCACGCGGCCATGAGGTCGTCCGCCTGCATCCTTTGGAGTTGCGGAGCGACCCGGCGTCCGTTGCGGTTCCGAGGTACGGCGAGCGAAATGGTGGCGTTCCATCGCCAGCGGGTCTGGAAGACCGGCGCGTCAAGCAGTGCCTGAATCAGGACGTCGCGGGCCGTGGCGGGGTGGAGATAGCGGAACACATCTGCCAGCGGAAATGAGTGCTGCGGGCCGAGCGAGAGCAGCAGCGCGTTCTCGGTCGCCGACGCCTGCAGCTCGAAGTTGAACTGGCGGCAGAATCTCTTGCGGAGAGCCAGGCCCCATGCCCGGTTGATCCGGCTGCCAAATGGCGCGTGCAGGACAAGCTGCATGCCGCCCGATTCATCGAAGAATCGCTCCAGGACCAGCGTGTCCTGTGTCGGCAGAACGCTCAGCGTCCGCCGCCCTTCCGCCAGGTACGCGACGGCCTGCTCGGCGGCCAGCGCCGAGACGCCGGCATCGGCAGCGAGCCAGGCGATCACGCTTTCGCTGTCCGAGACCCCGTCTCCGATCGGTCGGGACTGCGCCAGACGCGACTCGATATCCCCGGACAAACGGCTCACGGCCTGCGACAGCTCGTCGCTCCGCCCGGGCGCCTCGCCGAGCCAGAACGGAATGGTTGGCGGGGCGCCCTTGGCGTCAGCCACGCGGACGACACCTGGCAGCACCTGCAGGATCTGCCACGACGCGTTGCCAAGTTGGAAGATGTCGCCCGCCGTGCTCTCTATGGCGAAGTCTTCGTTCAGCGTCCCGATGAAGGTATCTCCCGGGTCGAGGATCACGCGATAATCCGCGGTTTCAGGAATGGCACCGCCGGCAGTCAGCGACAGCAGCCGTGAGGTGCGGCGGCCGCGCAGCGTGAGGTTGACCTCGTCCCGGTGCACGAGTGCCCCGCGCCGCCCACGCCGCGTCGAGAAGCCTTCGGCCGTCATACGCACCACGGCGTCGAATTGAGCCCGCGCGAGGTCGCGATAGGGCCAGGCGCGCCGGACGACCTGAAAGAGCTCGTCCTCGCCGTACGCGCGGCACGATGTCTCGGCTACCAGTTGCTGCGCCAGAACATCGAGCGGCGCGTCGTGTTGCACGATGCGATCGAGCTCGCCACCGCGGACCGCTCTCAGGAGCGCGGTGCATTCGACGAGGTCATCGCGCGACTCTGGGAACAGTCGTCCTTTTGGCAGGCCGGCAATCGTATGGCCCGACCGGCCGACGCGCTGCAGGAACGTCGCAATCCGACGCGGCGACCCGATCTGACACACGAGATCGACCGATCCGATGTCGATGCCGAGCTCGAGTGACGCTGTCGCCACCAGCGCCTTCAGCTGGCCGGCTTTGAGGCGCGTCTCGGCATCGAGCCGCCGCTCCTTCGACAAGCTGCCGTGGTGCGCCGTCACTGCCTGATCGCCAAGCCGATCGGCCAGATGGCGCGCCACGCGTTCGGCCATCCTGCGCGTGTTGACGAAAATCAACGTCGTCCGGTGGAGGCTCACGAGCTCCGCTAGCCGCTCGTAGTACTCCGTCCACACTTCATGCGACATGACCGCGTCCAATGGTGAGCGCGGCATCTCGAGATCGAGATCCATCCGGCGCTGGTGCCCCTCGTCGATCACCGTGCAGCTTTCGGCAGAAGGGCCCGTTCCAATCAGAAACCGAGCAACTTCCTCAATCGGCTTCTGGGTCGCCGACAGGCCCAGCCGCAGCAGGGGCGCGCTCGCGACCTGCTGCAAGCGCTCGATGGAGAGCGCGAGGTGCGCGCCGCGGCGCGTGCCGATGACGGCGTGGATCTCGTCGACGATCACGGTCCGCACCGAGCGCAGCATGTCGCGGCTGCGCTCGGCCGTCAGCATGAGATAAAGGGATTCCGGCGTCGTGACGAGAATGTGAGGTGGGCGGCGCAGCATCGCCGCGCGTTCAGCCGCAGGCGTGTCTCCAGTGCGCACCGCGGCCGTAATGCGCGGCGCCTCGAACCCGAGCGCTTCGGCGACGCGTCGGACCCCGCGGCGCGGTTCCGCCAGGTTCTTGTGAATGTCCGCGCTCAGCGCTTTGAGCGGCGAGACGTATACGACGCGAACCTCATCGGGCAGCCCAGGCTCCGGGCTACTCTCGCTCCCGGACTGATGAACGCCCCCCTCGCGGAGCAGATCGTCGAGCGCCGTCAGAAAGGCCGCAAGCGTCTTGCCCGATCCGGTCGGCGCCGCGATGAGCGTGTGGTGTCCCCGCCGAACCGACTCCCAGCCGCGGCGCTGCGCCGCCGTCGGCGTGCCGATGGCCTCCGCAAACCAGCGGGTGATGATCGGGTGAAACACGGGCCGCGCTCGGCTCAGTGTCCTATTGGCACGTCCCGGAAGCCGGTCGAATCGTCTTCACGCGAAACTCCTGGACGTCGATCGGCGTGCCGGTTGTCGACTCGCTCGTTGCTGCCTGTACGGCTGCCTGGGCTGGATCGATCGCGCCGGCCTGGCCCGCGATGTTTGCGTTCGGTCGAAGACCGCCAGAAATCTTCAAGCCCTTCACCTCGATCCCGCCATCAAGCTCAACCTGACGGCCGAGATACTCGCGGAAGCTTTTTCCGAAAACGTGATACCGCGTGCCCGCGCTTGTGTCGGTCATCATGAAGCGGCCGGGTTGTGCGGGGTCGGGCTCTATGCACCCGGTCAGCGTGATGTTTTTGGGCGTCTTGAGCGGTTTCTTGGTCGGGGTGGTCTGCTGCGCGCCGGCAACGGCAGACAATGACGCAGAGGCTTGGGGAGCCATGAAGCTGCCGACGGAGAGCAAGACGACGAGAATGACCGGGAGTGCAAAGCGCATGTCGCCAGTCTAGCGCAAAAATCCGGCGTAGCCGTGAAACCTGCGCTGTGCAACATTTCGGCGCACGGGAAAGCGGTACAATCTCATCCTTGCACCGCACCATAGGACTGCGCGCGATCGCCGCCGCGCTCGTGTTCGCCATCGTCGCGCCGCTCGGCGTGCTGGCGGTGGTGTCGGTCCAGCGTGCATGGCGGCGGCAGCTTGCCAACGTCGACAGTCAGAACATCGCAACGGTCAAGGCGATTTCTGTCGCAGTCGACCAGTTTCTGGAGAAAACGACGGGTGCGCTCGACGTCCTCGGCGAGCTCCACGCCGCAAGTCTGGGAGCGCCGGATCTTGACGAATTCGAGCACCTCGCCGGGCGCATCCTTCTGTATCAGCCGACGTGGTCGGCGATCATCCTGGCGGACCCCTCCGGTCGTGTCCTTGACAGCGTTCCGCGCCCGGACAACGGTGTGGACGAAGGCGCCGGCGGCGACTGGGCGAGCGCCGCGGCGACGAATCGGAAAACGACGGTGTCTCCCCTGTTTCAGCCGCCCGACGGACGCGCGCGTTTCGTGATCGTCGCCACGCCCGTAACCCGGCGCGCCGCCGTCGTGTCGGTGCTCGGCGCCCGTGTGCGCGCTGAGGGGTTGAGCGCGCTGCTCCGCCAGCAGCAGGCGCCGCCGACAGCGATTGTCACCCTCGTCGACAACAACAACCGGATCGTGGCGCGAACACAGGATGAATCGAGCTTCGTCGGGACATCCGTCTCGCCGGCGTTTGCCGAGCTCAGGTCACGAACTTCCCAGGGTGTGTGGCGGCCCGTGTTGCGCGACGGCCGGCCTAGCTATTCGGCGTTCAGCCGATCGCCGCAATACGATTTGACCGTCTCGTTGGCTCTGCCCGCCGAGCAGGTGGACGGCCCGATCCGGCGAATTCTCTGGTTGCTCGCCGCCGCGTGGGTCGTTGCGCTCACGCTCGGGGCCGTTCTCGGTCTCCTGCTCGGCCACGTCGTCGTCCGCGCGATGTCATCGGCGTCGAGCGCCGCGATGGCGCTCGCGCGCGGCGAAGTGGTGGCGCCCCGGCCCTCTCGAATCGCCGAGATCGACGAGCTCGCTTCCGGTCTTCGCCGGGCCGCGGAAACGCTGGAGGCCCGCAACCGCGAGCGCGACGAGGCGAGCCGTCTCAAAGACGAATTCCTGATGACCATCTCGCACGAGTTGCGCACGCCGCTCACGGCCATCTGCGGCTGGGCGCGGATGATGTCCACGGGGCAAATCCGTGATGACCAGCGGCCTCGAGCCATCGAGGCGATCGAGCGCAACGCGTCGGCTCTTCAGCAGCTGGTCGACGATCTGTTGGACGTCTCGCGGATCGTGTCCGGGAAGCTGCGGCTGGACGTGCAGCCTGTCGTTATCGCCGACGTCATCTCGTCGGCGGTCGAGGCCGTGCGGCCGGCTGCCGATGCCAAGGGGGTCAGCGTGGTGGCTGACGCGGCGATGGACGGCATCATCCTTTCCGGCGATCCCGGCAGGCTCCAGCAGATTCTCTGGAACCTGCTCTCGAACGCCGTCAAATTCACGCCCAACGGCGGGCGGATTGACATCACCTGCCAGCGGACCGGCGATGGCGTCGAGCTGTCGGTGCGCGATACAGGCGTGGGGGTGGAACCCGACTTCCTGCCTCACGTGTTCGAGCGATTCCGGCAAGGCAAGGGGGGCACGACCCGCGCGTATGGGGGGCTCGGACTCGGCTTGTCAATCGTTCGCCATCTGGTCGAACTGCACGGCGGTACCGTGAAGGGTGAGAACAACGTTCCCCCGCCCGGCGCGACCTTTCGCGTCGTATTGCCGGCGCCGCCGCTGCAGATGGTCGCTATGTATTCTGGCGCCGGAGGATGGTCCCCGTCAGTGTCATCAGCCGGGACACCCACGACTCCCACGACCGCGGGACACTAAATCGCAGGACAACTTCCAGTCGGTCGCCTTCCACACGGTCGGCGGCGACGTGTCTTGTCAGCGTCGGCCGGACCGCCGGCGCGACTGGAGGCGGCGCGCCCGCGGGATCAGGAAATCGCTCGGCGAACTCACGAACGATCTCGTCGGCATCGAGCCCGATTGCCTGTGCGTACGACCGCACGAACGCCCGCCTGAATATCCCTGTCGGCCACCGAGACACGTCGTCGCGCTCGAGCGCTTCGAGAAGGGATCGACTGATCTTGGTGGTCTCGGCGATTGACTTCAGGGAGATCTGCCGGCGCTCGCGTTCCTGCCGGAGGCGTGGCCCGAAGGTGGCTGCAGGTTCCATTCTTGAGATTTTGACGACTTTCGTGCAAAGAGCACGCCTACGGCGAAATCGTCAGATAAACAATAATCGAATCACCACGCGACCGGCTGCTCAAATTCGCCAGTCGAGGTGCATGTGATTCAGACAGGAGGCGTGTAACGATGATTGAAACGGCAGTGTTTGCCACGTCTCCTGTCCAGCTGTCCGTGTGCTCGCGACAAAGGATGACTCAGCGGGCCGCGCATATCTCAACGCTCTCCCGCCGTCGTGCGCGTCGCGGTACTCGGCAGCGCGAACGCGATGTACTCACCCGAGTAATTGCCACCACTGACGGCCACGACGATGTACTGCTTCCCGTCGACCATGTAAGTCATGGGCGAACCACTCTGCGGTGCCGGCAGGAAGACGGCGCCAACCTGCTCCCCGGTCTGCTTGTTGTAGGCACGGAGCATCGCGCCGCGCGGATGATCCGGCGTCGTCGTGACAGAGGGATCCCCAACGACAATCAGCGTTTTGGTGACGACGACGCCGACGTTGCCGGACTGACCAGTCTTCGGGAGGTTCACGCCCCGGAGCGCGGGGCTGTTGCGCACCGAGTCAGGCGTGTCGCCATGCGGCACGGACCAGTCGAGCTCGCCCTTATCGAGGTTGATACTGACGAGGATGCCGTAAGGAGGTTTGACGATCGGTACTCCCTGAATGACTGTGCCTGCGCCGAAGCCGCCCTCAGCCCCGCCGCCCGCGCCACCGGCACGACCGCCGCCGGCACCGCGCCCAGCGGCGCCCGCTGCGGCTGGAGGGGGAGTGGCCGGAGCAGGTGGAGGTGCCGCGCCGCGACCGGGTTGCGGAGCGTCTGCCGCTGTGCCCTCACCGCCACCGAGGATCGGACGGAACGTCGATCCCGCGGTGCCCATGACGTAGTCGAGATCCGAGAAGTCCTTGGGCGGGGCCACGAGCCCGAGCGGCGCGATGCACGCGTTGCAGGCTTGCGTGATGAAGCGGTGGGTTTCGGGATCGAAGGCCGAACCTGGCCAGTTCACGCCGCCGCTGAGCGTGCCCGCCGTGAGGGCCGCGAGCGGGCCCTCAACCTTGCTGACGAGGGCGGGCAGAAATACCGGTCCCAGCCGATAGCGCTTGGCAGCGGCGGCCGCTTGATCTTTAAGCTCGGGGGTGAAGTCAATCAAATCTTTTTCTTCGACGCCGTTGCGCGAATAGGCTGGCGGCCTGGTTGGAAACGGCTGGGTAGGGCTGGTTTTTTCGCCGGGCACATCAGTCTGTGGAACCGGGCGTTCCTCGATCGGCCAGACCGGCTGGCCCGTGACGCGATCGAACACGTAGAGCATGCCCTGTTTGGTCGCCTGGGCAACGGCCTTGATTGGCTTGCCGTTGACGTTGATGTCCATCAGGAGCGGCGCGGCGGGCATGTCGTAGTCCCAGATCGGGTGATGGACGATTTGAAAGTGCCACTTGCGCTGGCCGGTCCGCAGGTCGACGCAGACGAGGCTGTCACCGAACAGGTTATTGCCCGGCCGGTGACCACCGTAGAGATCCGACGTCGGATCCTCGACGGGGAGGAACACCAGACCGGCGTCCTCGTCGACCGTGATCTGCGTCCATACCCCCGTGTTGCCGTTGATAGCCCACGATTCCTTCTCCCAGGTGTCGTTCCCGAACTCGCCGGGACGGGGTATCGTGTTGAACGTCCAGAGCAGGCGTCCGGTTCTGACGTCCCACGCGCGCACGAGCCCTTTTGTATTGTTGTGTGTCTTGACCGTCAGCCCTTCCCGGAAGGATGACCCGACCAACACCACATCTTTGGCCACGGTCGGCGTCGAGTGGAGGCCAATCTCGCCGGTCTCGAGGTTGATCTGCTCGCCCTTGCCGACGACCGCCCCGATCTTCATGTCTACGATTCCGTCCTTGCCGAACGTCTTGATCGGCTGGCCCGTATGCGCATTCAGCGACACGAGGCGATACCCGGTCGTGACGAAGAGCACACGATCGTCGCCCTTGCCGTCAGTCCAGTACGCCAGGCCGCGGCCCGACAACTGGCGGGGCGCCGCGATGGCGCGCGCGCCTTCGCGAAGCGAGTAGACCCACATGAGCTCGCCCGACTTCCCGTCGAGGGCGACGACCGATCGGCGCGTGCCGCCCGTGGCGTAAATGGTGCCGTTGATCGCGAGCGGCGTGCCCTCGAGTTTGAATTCGGGCCGCGTGCCGAGGTTGTCTGTCTTGAATCGCCACGCGACTTCAAGCTGGTTGAAGTTGCCGGCGTTGATCTGATCGAGCGGGGAATAGCGCGAGCCTTTCGCGTCTGCCGTGTAGGCCGGCCAGTCCCCTTTCGCCGTGCTCGGCAGTCCGGTTGTCTGCGCCAGGAGTCGGGCGGTCATTCCTCCCGGGCCGCGCATTCCAGGCACTGAGAACGCCAGGGCGGTTGCCAACGCGCCGCATCCCAGCATCGTTCGACTTACTCTACGTGTCATCGTTACGCTCCTTGGTACTCGTAGCTCGGTCACTTGTGGCTCGTTAATCGCGGCGGTACCCGGCACTCGTGGCTCGGGCGCTCGAGAGCCACGAGCCCGGCCCACCATCGAGCACGAGCTCAGAGCTGCGAGCTCCGAGTACCGAGTTAGCGGTCGGCCGCCGTCGAGGTTCGCGCTTGCGCCGGGTGCAGGGTAAGCTTCTGCACTCGCCAATTGAGCAGCTCGGCCACGTAAAGCTCGTTTTCCGAGGGGCACGCGATTTCGTGAATCCATCCGAACTGCTTCAGCTGATGTCCTGCCTTCCCGAAATAGCCGACGAGCTTTCCGTCGAGCGTAAGCTTGTAGACCCGTCCGGGAAATGCGTCGGCAAAGTAGATGTACTGGGTTGGTCCGCCCGAGATGCAGACAGCCCAGGGAGACCCCGGCGCCATCGTGGCAGCTCCCGGCGGCGCATCG
>Ga0182035_10001274_pt1 | contig 12785 bp, 9 predicted proteins | sample flu12Cox44000170_FD_125969 | JGI IMG/M metagenome (GOLD analysis project Ga0182035, IMG submission 125969) | Lab enrichment of tropical soil microbial communities from Luquillo Experimental Forest, Puerto Rico - flux4day.12C.oxic.44.000.170 | ecosystem: Environmental > Terrestrial > Soil >...
CTCGTGAGCGCCGAGAATCCCGACGGTGTTTCGGAAGTCTTCATGATGGACCACCTGCCCTCGACGGAACAGGCCGGCCACCTCGCGCAAGGCCCGCAGGGACCGGCTAGCAGCGAGTCGATCTTCTAGAGACGTGCGAGAGGCGTCGGTGGCGCGGCGCACCCGATCCCTACCTGACGGACGCCTGCGGTCCTCCGTTGGTTCCGATTGTGTAGCCCGGTCAGCAGCACCCGATGCGACCCGCCAATCGGCCCCATGGGAGGGCCAGGTCTCGACATGCTTTGCGATTCGCGCTCGCCCGGTGCGACGGGTATTGTTCGAGCACTGCTGCGACGCCTCACGGGGGGATGCCAATGAATCGCAGTGCCGAAGTTACATCCAAGGCAGTCGTTTTCGTGTTGCTGATGGGCGGCGTCCTACGTGCCGCAAGCGCGGCCGCCGGACCGACGACCGACTGCAACATCGGACCTGGCAGCGGTGAGGCGGCGCCGGTTGCCGCAGCGGCTGTGGCGTTCAGGAACACACTGTCCTCCGCGCAACGCGCGCTGCTCGACCAGCCGCTGTCGCGCGCGACCGCGATCCGCTGGTCGAATCTTCCGGTCGGAATGGTTCCGCGCATAGGGGTACGTATCGGCGACCTGGATGCGCATCAAGCGGCCGCGCTGCGCACCTTGCTCACGGCGGCGCTGTCAGCATGCGGCCTCAAGCTCTACGATGAGATCCGGCTGGCGGACGATGCGCTGGCGCCCCTCGATGATCGGCACATCGGGTGGGGCGGCGGCAACTATTACGTGGCTTTCCTCGGCACGCCCTCAGCGCAGAAGCCGTGGATCCTCCAATCCGGCGGACATCACCTGGCGTACAACTTTGCGTTCAACGGACCCGAGTCCGGCGCAACACCTCTGTTCTTCGGAACCGAGCCGATCCGGTTCGATGCAGCAGGAGTCACCCATGAGCCGCTTCAAGCGCAGAGCACCGCGATGGGGGCGCTCGCCGCCGCTCTCGCCGCCTATCAGGACGCGCACCTCCCAGGCACATACACCGACGTCGTGAAAGGCGTGGTCACCGAATTCCCGGTGGGTACCACGGGGGTTCGCGGCACGGACGGCGGATTTCCACAGACGTATCCAACCGGGACAACTGACCGGGGCGTCCGCTACTCGGCGCTGGCGCCGGCCGCGCAGGCGCGCGTGCGGGCGGCGCTCGAGAGCTATGTCTCACTGCCGGGCGAGGCATTGACGCGGGCGCTGCTCACTGCATACGAATCTCCCGAGGCCCTCAACGAGACCTACGTCGGCTACGCCGGCGCCGTCGACTTGAGTGCCCGGGGCTCATACGTCCGAATCGACGGCCCGCGCGTGTGGATCGAGTTCGTCGTTCAGCCGGCCGTCGCTCGCCCGGCCGACATTCACTACCACGCGCTCTGGCGTGACAAAGTCTCGGATTACGGCGGTGAGGTCCGATGAGGCGGCACTGTCATTGGAGCTCATTTGCGTTGTTCGCACTGGTGACCATCCGTGCGACCGCGCACCCCGCACCAAACTCCGTCATCAATCTCGACTTCGGCCGGAATTCCGTTCGCGCGGAGCTCCTGATTCCGACCTCCGAGCTGCGGTACGCCCTCGCGGCCGAGGGCATCGAGCGGTCTTCAATCGCTGCGGATGACCCGCCGGTCGCCGCCTATCTCTCCCGGCACGTCGCGCTCGTGGCGCCCGCGGGTATCCGTTGGCACGGCGTAGCAGTTTCACGTCATCTGCAGGCACTTGCAGGCCACGAATACCTCGTCGCGGCGCTCGACTTCACCCCGCCGGCAGGGTCGACGACACGGCGATTCGTCTTTCAAGCCGATCCGGTCACACACGAGGTGCGAAACCATTACCTGATGGTCATCGCACGCAGCGACTACCTCGGGGGGCTGGTCGGCGATCAGCCAGAGTTGATCGGCTTTCTGCAGTATCCAAGTCGTGAGCTCGAGGTGGTGCGCACTGGCGGAAGTACCGGGCGGGGCTTTCGCGCGGCGTTCGCTCTCGGGGTCGAGCACATTGCGACCGGCGCCGATCACCTCCTGTTCCTGCTGACGCTGCTGCTGCCAGCGGCAATGGTCGCTGGCGACGGACGTTGGCGGACGCGTCGCGGAGCGAAGGCGACTCTGATTCGCTTGCTCGGCATCGTCAGCGCGTTCACGGTCGGTCACTCAGTCGCGCTGATCGTGGCCGCTGCCTCCGGCTGGCAGGTGGCGGCGCGAGGGGTCGAGACACTGATCGCGCTGTCGGTGCTGGCGTCTGCGCTTCATGCGTGGCGGCCGATATTTCCCGGCCGCGAGGCGGTGGTCGCCGGTGCGTTCGGGCTGTGTCACGGCCTCGCATTTGCCCGCGCGCTCAGCGGGCACCTGCCCGATCCGGTAGACACGGCTGGGGCGATTCTCGGCTTCAACCTCGGCATCGAGTGCTTCCAGATGCTGATCGTGCTGGCATCGATACCCTTCGTCATCCGGCTCGCCCCCGCCGGGTTTGGCGGTGCGGCCCGTCGGTCGCTGGCAGCGTTCGCCGCGGTGGCGGCGCTCGGCTGGCTGGCGGAGCGAGCGCTTGACACCTCGAATCCGATATCGACGGCGCTCGGGTTCGCCACGATGTCGACCACGCTGATCATCGCGAGTGCGATGCTCGCGGCTGGAGTGGCTCTGTCGGGTTTGTCCGAGTGGCGCCGGCGCATTCGGCGTGTCGGAGGCTACGCGGTGGCCGCCGGTTTGAGGCCTCAGCGAGTGGGTGGCTGCGCACTCAGTGAGGCGCCCGCCAGCAGCGCGATCGCACCGAGCGTGGTCTGCGCGGCGTTGAGCCCCAGGCGGAAGTCCGCATCGCTGTAAGTCGCATAAACATCCGTCGGCTGGTGCCACTGTGGATCCCAGGGGACGAACGGCGAGGGCAAGGAGCCCTTCACCGACGTTTACGAGAGACAGTCTTAGTTACCGGACCGTCGCGGGAGTGACGCCCTCGGGCGGCGCTGCCGCGGTCCGGACCCAGGGAGTCTTCGCGCCGCCACCCTCGGACAGACTGGCGGCGTGCGCTGTTTTTGACTCAACCGAGCGCAGTGCCTAACGGAACGGTAGACGTGACAGCCCCCGCCCCGGAAGTTGATGCCCATGGCTGACGGTGTTGGAATCTAGCGGCTAACGTCGATGCCGGTGATGCTGGACCTGCCTCCAGGCGGTCGCAACCGCAGCAGCGAGACGATCGATGTCGGCCTCGGCCAGGGAGGACGCAATCAGCGACAGTCGCAGGACAAAATGGCCGCGCCACTCGGCACCACCAGCAAGGCAGATGTTGTCCGCTTGTAGCTGCGCGACGGTCGCTCGCGTCAACTCATTGCATTCAGCTACCGTGCCGTTACCAAACGTCACGATGACCTGGTTGAGCTGGACGCTGTTGAGGATGTTCACTCCAGATTCACCAGCGAGACGCCTTGCCAGCCGGCGCGCCATGGCGCAGTGGCGGCGCACCATCCCGGCCAGACCCTGGCGGCCGAGCGCGCGCAGCTGGGCCCACACCGCAAACCCCCTCGCGCGTCGTGACAGCTCGGGGACTAACTGCCCGGGATCGTATTCGGCTTCGGCCGCTGCGGGCAGATAGCTTGCAGTGATGGACATGGCACGCCGGTGCCACTGCGGGTCTCTGACGATGGCGAACCCGCTGTCGTAGGGGATCTGCAGCCACTTGTGTCCATCGGTGGACCAGGAGTCGGCGTCCTCCAGTCCCTCGGTCAGCTCGGTCATCTCCGGGACAGCGCGCGCCCAGAGACCGAAAGCGCCATCGACGTGCAACCAGGCGTCGTGCTGGCGACAGACCTGCACGAGATCCGGCAGTGGATCGAAAGCGCCGGTGTGGATCTGCTCGGCCTGGGCAATGACGATGGCGGGGCCGGCTCCTCGTGCCAGCGCTGTACGCAGCGCCCGGGCATCCATCCGGCCTTCGACGTCAGTCGGTATGCGGGTGGCCCGCAATCCAAATCCCAGATACCGCAGGGCGGCAAAGACCGTCACGTGCGCGTCCTCGCCCACGAATACGCGCACCGCTGGCGCGCCCTGCAGTCCTTCGGTTTCGACATCCCACCCGACGCGCGCGTACACGGCGCCGCGCGCGGCTGCCAGGCAAACGAAGCTTGCCATTGTGCACCCGGTCACGAGTCCCACGGAGCACTCCTCCGGCAGTCGCAGAATGTCGAGCAACCAGCGCACTGCGACCTTCTCTGCCAGCGCCGCGGCCGGCGAGCAGGCGTACGTGCCGGCATTCTGGCCCCAGGCGCTCGTGAGCATATCGGCGGCTACACCGACCGGATGTGAGCCGCCGATCACCCAGCCGAAGAACCGCGGCCCCGCGGATGCCGTCAGGCCAGGCCCCGCCGCAGCGTTCAACTTCTCGATGACGAGCAGCGCCTCCTCGCCGACCTCCGGTGTCGGCCCCTCGAACAGCGCCTGCAACTCATGCGCCGACATCACCGGCCGTGGCGCGCGATCCGCCACGCAGTCGCGGAAGTCGCAGGCGTACTGCACGGCGCGCTCGAAGAGCCTGCGGTGCTGGTTGGTTGCGGCGCAGGGCCTCAGGGGGGTGACCGTTTCCCCATCGGCGGCCAGTTCGCCGCAGCCCACATACTCCTCGCTGCCCGCTCGCATATCAGCCCTGCGCCTGATCATTGGAGATGACGGCGGCTCGCCGCTGCGCCGACAGGCGCGGTATCAGCATCGGGGTGCTTTTCCGGTACGCGGTGTACTTACTGCCAAACGCGCTCACCAGGTCGCGCTCTTCGAGCTGGATCGCGATCAGGATGTAGGCGGTCGTGCTGAGCGCGAAGATCAGGTGCGCCGTCGTCATGGTCGGCGCAGCCCAGAAGATCGTCAGCCAGCCGATGTACAGCGGATGCCGCACCACCCTGTAGAGGCTCGGCGTGTGGAACTGTGGTGGGCGGTAGGGCTGTCCCCTCAGGTAGCGCCACACCTGCTTCAGCCCGAACAGATCGAAGTGATCGATCAGAAAAGTCGTGTAGAGCAGTAGCAGCCAGCCGACCAGATAGAGTCCGATGATCGCCGTGCGGGCGAGGCCTTCGGGCGCCTGCCACACGACACCGCCAATCGGCTCCCAAAATGCGAACAGTGCTACCAGGGCGAGCGAGCTCATGAGCACGTAGGTGCTGCGCTCCGCGGCGGGGGGCACGATGCGCGTCCACCAGCGTTTGAACGCCGGCCGGGCCATACCGCTGTGCTGGAGCGCAAACACGGCCAGCAGACCTGAGTTAATCGCCAGCGCCGCAGCCAACGAGCGATGCGGTGCGCCATCGAGCATCGTGGGCGTGACAAATCCGCCGATGAAACCGATGGCGTAAACGAAAACGCCCAGGAACACGCCGTAGCTCAACAGACCGTAGAGAAAAATTCCGATGCGCGTCATTGCTGCCTCCCCGCGGAACGAATTTCCGAGGCAGCATCGTGGACACGCAGGCCGCGGGCCGCATGGGGGCACCGCCCTATCTTTCGCGCGCAGGGCCCCTAGTTTCCGAGCTCATCGAGCAGACCGCGCTCGCGGGCGGCATCCGCAGCCTCACGCCGCGTCGTGACACCCATCCTCGCCATGATCGCGGACACGTGATGCTCGGCGGTCTTCGGCGAGATGCTGAGACGCCGGGCGATCTGGGCGTTGCTGAACCCCTTGACGAGCAATGCAAAGACCTGCGATTGCCGCTGTGTCAGTCCCGCCGGGCCGGCACGTGTCTTGGCAATCGGTCCGCGGGGAATGGCGCGCACACCGCTCGCGCGCAGCTCGCGACGCTGTCGCGCCGCTGCCGCAGTAGCGCCTGTTTTGTCGAAGAGCGCGAGCGCCTCGCGCTGGCCCGCCTCATCGCCCCTCGACAACGCGATCGCCTGCTCGTAGAGGCAACCCAGTTCGGCCCACGCCGCGGCCGCCTCACGCCAGGCCCCGGCGAGGTGCGCACGGTAGGGTCCTCGCAACCGGCTGGCGATCTCCCGGGGCATCGGCGCCGGTTCACCGAGTGTGGTCAGCCAAAAGGCCGTATCGGCCAGATTCCATAACTGCCCGTGAGAGCGAAGCGAGACATCGAAGGCGGCGCGCAGCTGCTCAAGCGCACCGGGACGGGGAAGACCCAACCACAGCGCCTCTGCGTCGACGAGCGCGAGCGGAGCGCTGCGCATGATGTCGCGCTGCGCCGTGGGAAGCGCGCGCGCCTCATCGAGGACGCCGTCCTCGGGCACCCCCGTCCGGATCCGGGCCCGCGCGAGCGCTATCTCCACCGTAAAACGGCCGATGCCACGAGGGTATGGCCCATGGATCACGAATTCAGCTTCCGTCAGCGCCTCCTGCGTACGACCGAGATTGAGCAGCGCAAGCGCCCGATTTCCGCGGAGGTACGCCTCGAGCGGTGCGTTGTCGCGCACCACGGCAGCATTGATCCCTGCGTCGATGTAATCGAACAGCTGCTGATGGCGCCGGTCGTGCACCATCATGTAAACCAGATTGGAATACAGCCGCGGCACCAGATCGGGCTCGCCGCGGCGACGAGTCTCAGCAATCGCCTCGAGAATTTCCCGGCTGCCGGATTCGACATCGGTCGAACAGCGCGCCCCCGTGAGGTTGGTGAGGGCGTGCAGATAAATATCCGAACGTCCCAATCGCTCCGCCAGTGCCATTGCCTCGCTCGCGCGCGCTATGGCATCGTCAATGCGATCAGCGAGCATATCCAGCTGCGACTGGCCGCTGAGGGCCATCGCGTACTGCCAGGTCCCCGCATGGTCACGCAGCACCTGGAGGGCCTCGGCGGACTGCTCCTCAGCCACGTCGGACTCACCACACAGCCAGTGCACGCGGGCCGACATGCGCAGTGCATTACCCAGCCCGACGATGTCGCCGGCGCGCTTGCGCGCAGCGATCGCCTCGTGGATTGCGGCCACTGCGACGGGCAACGCACCGCACTGCTCGCCGGCCTCCGCCTGCTGCTGCAGCACATCGGCACGCTCGGCGTTGGTCAACCACTTGCCGTGCTGCAGGACCCGGCCCAGATGGGCGACACTCTCCCGGTGCGCACCCAGGGCGTCGGCCTCGTGCGCGGCACGGCGGGAAAAGACCACCAGGTCTCCTGCGGCCCCGGCCTGCTGCGCGTGGTGAGCGATCTCCGCCGCCCGCACTTGCTCGCGGGATTTGAGCACCTCCAGCACCGCCGCATGCAGCTCGCGCCGCCTGAGCGGCGACATCGCCTCATGCACCGCGCGTCGCGCCAGCTCGTGGCGAAAAGCGAGTGCCTCCCCGGCGGCCACGAGCATGCCGGCGCGCATGCATTCCTCGACCCCGGCGTGCCCGACATCCTGCGCGATCACCCGAAGCAGCGACTGATCGATATGGCGGGGGAAAATCGAGGCGCAATCAAGCGTATGACGCGCGCGCGAGCTCAGCCGTGCGGTGCGCGCAAGAGTCGCGTCGCGCACGCTGCGCGGCACCGCGGAGCGGTCGGTTGCCAGGTACTCCGTGACATGAAAGGGGTTGCCGCCCGTGACTTCGTGGATCTCCGGGGCCGTGGCATGGTCAGCACGCATAGCCAGCGTCGCGACAGCGGCGGGCGACAGCCTTTGCAGCTCCACGCGCTCAGAACAGTCCAGTGGCATGTCCGCCCAGAGTGCGGCCAGCCGTTCGCGCGACAGCGTCTCGTCACTGCGAAAGGTGGCGATGACCAGAGTGCGCACCGTGCGTATGCGCCGGCCGAGATAGCGAAACAGATCGAGCGTGGGATCATCCGCCCAGTGGATGTCCTCGATCAGCAGCAGCCCCGGATCACGAGCGGACGTCAAAAGGCGCAGCAGCTCATTGAAGGTGGCGAGCTGGCTGGTGGCCGAAACCGAGAACCGCCCCTTGCTCTCACGCTCGATATCACGGAGCGGTCCCAGGGGCTCTGGCGTGCTCAGCTGCTCGCACCCGCCGACAAAGATCTGCGCGTCGGTACGATGCGCCGCGACGAACTGCAGGGCGAGGGAGGTCTTGCCGATCCCCGCTTCGCCCTCAATGGAGACGATGCGGCCGCTGCCGTTACGCGCAGCAGTCAGGGCGGCTTCGAGCCGCGACCTAGGTTGTTCGCGCTCCAGGAGCATCACATACCGCGTTCATGCCGGGAGCTTAGCGGTATTCGCGACGGTTCGTAACAGGCACTAGGTTCGCGCTCACCCACGCTCGGCGCGCTGCAGCGAAAGACCTCATTGCGCCGCATACCGAAAAACGAAATCGACAAAGACGAACACGACGGACGTGGCGAGTGCGGCCAGCGGCGCGGCGACCGGACGGTGAGATATGAACATGGATGCCTCGATGTGTCGGTGAAAGAAGAGCACATCCCGACGGATCCTCCGGGAGGCTGATCTTCGTAAGCGAAATCATCGGGGACACCTCGCTCATGAACATCGGGGCCGATCCCCCATATTTGTCGCGACGGCCCCTAAATCAGCAACCCGAACGGGCTGCCACGCGCGACATCAGTCCCGCCACCTTCGCTCGGCTGTTGCCAGTCACGGCATGCGCAAGGGCCGAGTGACCGAGAGCCGACGAGAGGAGGTTCTTTTCGGTCGGGAGGTCAGCGATAGTCGAGGACAAGAGCTCTTCAGTCTAAAGGCCCGATAGAGGCGGCCGCTCGAGGTCAGCATTAAGTAGCCAAGCGGTCAGTGGCCATCCAAGCGCCTTCCTTGTAGTCGCCCTCCACCCGCGTGGCCTTCCCCACGCCTTCTCCGGGACCACCACCAGGAACCACCGTGGGAGCTTGTTCAGTCCAGGTCCCGGCGAGCGTAACTAAGAGACCCGCACGGTCTTGGAATAGGCTGGTCTTCATAGACCTATCGCACCGCGCCAAACAATGAGGGCCATATCGTACGTGGCGGTGGTTCGAACGGTCGCAGCTGAGTCACCATGGGGCCGCCGCGGCCGCTCACGCTTCATCGCGCCTCAGGAAGCAAGCCTCGTACGACCAACCGTGGCGGACGACGGTGCTGCGTCCCGTGCTCGAACGCGTAGGCGTGACCGAGCAGATCCCCGTTAGCAACGGCGCGCGGAGATCTCGAGCCCGAACGGCAGCCCGCTGTCATTGAACCCACCCGCTACGACCATCGCTGGAACCCCGATCATGTTTGCCCAACTGGTCACCGAGTAGGGTCCCTCGCTCAGTCGGGGCGTTCTGCGTGTCTATCTTCTACAGGTTCTGCCCTGTTCAATTTGAGGGCAGCGTGCGGGAGCACGGCGACGCAAGGCAGGCTATCGAGGTTTCGCCGCTCATCAGGTCGCGGGCGTGATCGGACCGAAATGTGGTCAGCGAGGTTGGGGCGGTTGCGCGCCCGAGACCGCGAGCATGAGGCGGTTCGCTGGAGATGCCGTGTGTGAGCCTGCCCGCCTCTTCGAGGATGCGGTCTCAGGCGAGCGGTAATTTAAGCGACTCTTAAGAAAGTCACCGTACCATTGCTGGGAGCATGCGGTGCGACGCCGTTCTACAGGGAGGCTTCGCGCTCGGTGACACTGGATTGTCCGATCTGCTGTTCCTTCAGCCGAGCCGCACTTCCAGACTGGGTCAGAATCCTGCCCCTTTGCGCGCACCCCTTTCCTTCTGCCTGGCCGAGTTCAAAGCGTCCATTTTCGTATCGTCGATTGAACTGAACGCTGAAGGCGTCACATCTGTTAAATTCTTCGACAGCAAAGACGTCGCGTAGAAATGCTTCCGGAGGGTTCCGCAATGATTCGGTTGCTCAGGCTTTGGCGAATGGTCGGGAAAGACCTTCACCTGCTGCGCTTCGCGCTAGTCCATCCGCGCCGGCCCTCCTGGCTCGTGCCAGCGCTGGTGCCCCTCGCCCTCTGCGCGCTCGATCCGATTAATTTCGCGCTTCCGTTCATCGGCGCCGTAGATGATCTCGTGGTCATTCCGATGCTGTTGCACCTGTTATTGAGACTCCTGCCCGCGGACATCCGATCTGGCTACAGGGCCTTGCCGGATCGGCAAGCGCTTATCTCACGGATGACGAAGGCCTGGTCGCCGGGTAAGTGAAGAGCGCCAGGCGTTGCGCGGCCCCTCCAGCGCCCGCTTCATGAGACGGGGTCGAATTTTCCAAGTCGCACGGGATCCTTCGACGTGCGCGGTCTCGATCCGGTGTACGTGCCCGCGCGCGGACCCCGGAGATCGGAGGCATCGCACGCCGATGTCCCTTCGCGAAGGCTGGTCGATCCTGCGTGAGATACGCGATTCCGCTCCAGGTACGAGAGCTGCAAAGTCTTCTCAAGCAGGCGGGCGGATAAGTTGCCGAAAGCCCCGTTCGCTTCCGACCGAAAAAATACCAATCTAGGTATCATAGTAAAAAGAGCAACTCCCTGAATTCGAGTCGGTAGAGCAAAGCGATGCGGAACAACACTCCGAATGGGGACAGGTCCCTGATCACAGCGACGTTGAGCCTGACTCTGGCGGGCTGGCTTGGTCTGAGTCTCACATCGCTGGTATGGGGCGCAACCGATTTACCACCGCCGGCGCCTGATCAGACTGTAATCGCTCATCGGGAAGCATTGCACCACGACCGGGATTCGCCCGTCCTCGGCGACCCCCGTGGCGATGTCACCATCGTGGAATTCTTCGACTACGCCTGTGGTTACTGCAAGGCGATCGAGCCCCGCTTGGCCAGCGCAGTGCGCTCCGATCAACACGTGAAGCTGATCCTCAAAGAGTTTCCTATTCTGACTCCTGAATCGCTGATCGCTGCTCGTGCCGCCCTGGCCTCGAGGCGACAGCACAAGTACCAGGAATTTCACGACGCGCTCATGGCCTATCGAGGTCCGTGGAACGAGGAAGCCATCTTCTCCACCGCTACAAGCGTGGGTCTGAACATCGATCGCCTGCGCCATGACATGGCCGCACCCAGCATTGCCAACGAGATCATCGAGAATTTCAATCTCGCCCGTGGCCTCCGCGTTCTTCCAGACACCTGCATTCGTTGTCGGTGATCACATCCTCACCGGTCCTTCCGCTCAGATTGACTTCCCAGCGGTGATTGGTGATGCGCGCCGGCAGCGGTGATGGGGTTGCCGCCGTGAAGAGACGCTGGGACCTCATGACTCGTAGACCCAACGGCCCCCGAGCATCGTGCGCTCGGGCTTCACGGTGAGGAAGCTCGCTGGGTCGATCGCCAACAGATCGTGATCCCACACGACGAGGTCCGCGAGCTGGCCCGGCTCGAGGGTGCCCTTGATGCCCTCTTCGAACGAGGCATAGGCACCGTGCGCCGTGGAACAACGGATCGCTTCTTCAACCGTAATTCGCTGGTTCCCGCCCCAGGTGTGGCCATGCGCGTCGGTGCGCGTGACCTCTGAACGCAGCCAAAGCATCGGCTCCGCAGGACTTGCCGTGTAATCCGATCCCGGGGCGGTCTTGATGCCGGCGTCGAGAAAATCGCGCATCGCGAACATGTGCTCGAGGCGCTCGTCACCGTAGAAGTGCATCTTCTCACTATGGAAAAAGACGTAGCCGGCAAACGGCAGCGGAATCACGCCGGCGGCTTTGATGCGCCGCACGAGGTCTGGTGTGACGAGCGTACAGTGTTCGATCCTCAGGCGCGGATCGCGCCGCGGGAACTCGCGCTGCAGCTGCTCATAGACGCCGAGGATGGTGTCGATGGCAACATCACCGTTCGCGTGCGTGCCGACCTGCCAGCCGGCCACATAGGCCTTGCGCGCCTGTTCATACAGCGTCTCGCGCGAGGCGCGGCTGATGCCACGGTAGTCGCCGAGGCCCGCATAGGGCTCGGATAGAAGCGCGGTGCGCTCGGAGATCGAGCCGTCGGCGAAGAGTTTGACTGCTCCGACGCGCACCCACTCGTCGCCAAAGCCCGTGTGCACACCGGCTTCGATCATCTTGTCGAGATCACTCAAATCGATGTGGGTATAAAAGCGACCCGCGAGCACCCCGGCATCGCGAGCATCCTGGTACCCCTGGAGGATCGCTGGATTGCCGTCCGCCTCGCAGGCCGAGGTAATACCCCGGCTCGCAAACTGTTTGGAGATCAGCGCTGCTCCCTTGCGGTAGTCCTCGCGGGAGGGAGCTTTGACGGCGAGCGTCAGGATCGCAGCCGCGGCCTCCTCCGCTACGCGCCCATTGTGATGCCCGGCCGCATCCCGGAAATATTCGCCGTGCGGAGGATTCGGGCTGTTCTCTGTGACTTTTGCGAGTTCCAGTGCACGCGAATTGACGAACGCCGTATGACCGCCGCGGTGTTGCACGACGACGGGATGGTCCGGAGCCGCTGCGTCGAGGTCCGCGCGGTCGAGGGGTCGCGGCGTCTTGGTATCATCGTAAAGGAATCCGACCACCCAGTCCCCCGGTGGCGTCTCTGCCGCCTTGGCGTGGATCGCTGCCTTGATGGCCTCGATCGAGTCTTTCTCGAGCGGCACCTGAGTCAGCATTGCAACCCCACTATCGCAAGGGTGCGAATGCGCATCGTTAAAGCCCGGAGTAACACGCCGCCCCGCCAGGTCGAAGCGACGCGCACCTGACCCAACGAGAGCAAGCATTTCGCTGCTCGTGCCGATCGCGAACACGCGGCTGCCTGAGAGCGCGAGCGCCTCGACCTCACGCTCGCGCCCGCTGAGCGTCAGAATCTTGCCGTTATACAGAACCGCGTCCGGGCGTGTAGTCCAGCTGGCGAAGGCAGCGGCGCTCGCGCCAAGCCCCGCGGCGAGGAAGGTACGGCGGCTGAGAGGTCTTATCACTGATTCTTCTTC
>Ga0182035_10001275_pt1 | contig 12776 bp, 6 predicted proteins | sample flu12Cox44000170_FD_125969 | JGI IMG/M metagenome (GOLD analysis project Ga0182035, IMG submission 125969) | Lab enrichment of tropical soil microbial communities from Luquillo Experimental Forest, Puerto Rico - flux4day.12C.oxic.44.000.170 | ecosystem: Environmental > Terrestrial > Soil >...
AGATCTCTTCTGCCACTTCGTGATGATGCGGAAAATTCGTCCCACCCGGCGCGAAGTCCATTAGGAAAAAGTCGGCAACGGTATAGGCCGCGTTGATCCGGTCACGCACGCCTGTGTGCGGTCCGATGAGAAGCTTGTACAGCACGGACTGCGGATGACCCTCCACGGTCTGTTCCTTCAGTTCGCTAAGATTAGCCACCTCTAATTTCGCCGGTTGCGAAAACGGAGCCTCAGGAGAAACTCTGACGGTGATGATGACGAGCTGGAGCTTCTGACCGGACGCATTCGAGACGCTGTGTCGAACAGTCGGAGGCACATAGGTGAAATCATTTTGCGTCAAGGGATGCGATGCTTCGCCGTAACGCAGGACTCCGCTTCCGTTGGCGACGAAATAGAGTTCTTCTTGACGCGGATACTCGACGGTCTGGCAAGCGCCGTGCGCCTCGACCGTTACTTCTCCGAAGCGGGCTACGCTGATCGGGAAGCGGATCTCAACGTCCCCCTCACCAAAGATCGGAGTGTAATGGCAGGAGTCGCTCGTAAGGTCATTGTGCTGCTCGCGGATGGCGGACACATCCCGGTACAACCAAGTAGGCTCGACTTTCCGTTCCTGAGCCGGTAGTGCCGCCCCGATTGCCAAAAGCACCACTGGGAACGTGCGCATTGGCGAGTCCTCCATTCCATTCGATTCACTTTCAGCGCGAACTATATCAAACGGTGCGCCAGGTTGCCTTCCGCTCCGCTTTCTTGGCTGACAGGCACGGGGTCCACGTATCCAAACGGACGCCCATGAATCGTGATGAGTCACGCGCTTACCAAAGGAGCGGATTCAGGCGTCCAGCGGCCAAGTCTTGCCGTCCATAGCGATGCCAAGTCGCTCCCTGCTGCGATCACGAATTTATCGTCGAATGTCCTTGCTCCGGGCTGCGGAATATTCAGACCGATTGAAAGCACGGAAGGTATTGATTGTTCGTCACGCCAAAAACGCTCGAGAATTGCGCCCACCTGGAACGCGGGATTTCGTAGGGGCCATCAGGATTCTCTGGCCCTTTGGCTTCCCAACGGAGCGTCGCTAACTGTGATTTTGTCGACCGACAACTAAAGAGCATTTACCCTGACACGAAGCTCACTTGCATGTACTCGGCTGCCCGAAACGATTTACCAGATGCGCCGTAAGGCTCCGTTCTTGAGAACGAGGATATAAGGCGCAGGTTTTTGGTGTATAGTTTTTTTGTCGCAAGACCTAGGGCCGGGCAGGCCCGATGTGAAGCCTGCGGAGATGCGGCGCAGTAAGGCCGATCGGTGAAACAGGAACCCGCCGAAAGTGCTTTGGTCAAGACCAAAGCCAGACCTCGTCGGAATCCTCGCCCTTCTCTTAGGGCGGGGAGGATGTCAATAGTTTTCACGAGCAATCGCACGAGTTAAACTCGCCATTTCCGTGCCTCAAAGCAGCCGGTTGAAGAGCATGGCAACAAAAACTTTCGACAGGCTTTGGCGCCTCCTGAATTTCGTCTCCCAACTGTGCTGCTTGACATTGCTTTCGTCTTCCTACACGACCCCGTGTATGTACCGAGTTGGCCTTGCTGGCGCACAAAGCAATAGCCTGGAGGAACGCGCCTCCAAAGCACTCGAGCTCGCCCAGTCGGGGAACTTGGAATCGGCTGAAGACGAGCTTCGGAAAGTGGTGGCGTTGGAGCCGGATAACGGCGAGTTCCTCCAGGAATTGGGCACGGTCCTGGCAATGGAAAAGAAGTTGGAGGAGTCAACGTCGTTCTTCGAACGAGCACTGAGGATAGAGCCGGGAGCCCTGGTCGCTCGACGGTACCTCGCAGCTAATCTATGGCAGCTGCACCGCTTTGCCGAGGCTTGGCAAAACCTGCAAATACTGCTCAAGGCCAAACCGGGCGACCCTCAGACATTACTGCTTCTTGGAATGGTCTCTGAGAACACAGCAGATTACTCGACCGCGGTCAAGATGCTTAGCTCCGTGCCGGCGCTGGTTCGAGCCCAACCTGAGTCCATCGCGGCTCTTGCGAGATCCTACTATCACATCGGTGACGCCGACAAAGCACGTTTGTGGCTCAAGGAATTGTTGAATCACCCGGCGGGCACACGAGCGGTCTTGTTGGGGGCGCAGATTGCTGACGAAATGCAAGATTACCGCACGGCCGAAACGCTGCTAGCTTCCTTATCGACAGATCTTTCCGACCAAGCGACGCTAAAATACCAGCTCGCGCTCGTGAAATTTCACGCAAACCAATTCGCGGAGAGCGAAAAGCTAGTCCAGGAACTCTTGGATGCCGGCCACCAGTCAGGCGAGATTTACCGGTTGCTTGGGTGGTGCCGCGAGGAGCAGCGCCACCATCAGGACGCGGTCCGCGCGTTCCAAGAAGCGATCAAGCTCGAACCTACGAATGTGACAAGCTATCTAGATCTAGGGAAAATCCTATTAACCGAGAGGCGACTTGTTCCCGCGCTCGAGCTTACCAAGCGAACCGCAAACGCTTTTCCGGAGTCTTCCCAGGTGTTCGTCTTGAAAGGATCGGTTGAATTGGCGGCTGCTCTGTTTACCGACGCTGTTGATTCCTTCTCCCGCGCACTCCAGCTCGATCCCAGCAGCGCGGATGCCTCAATCGGTCTCGCAAGGGCGCAGTTCGGTTCAGGGATGACCCAGCAGGCCGAACAGACGCTCGAACGAGCCATCGCGAATTTCCCCAACAAAGCACCTCTCGAACTTGAACTAGCTCAATTGCTCCTGAAACAAGCGGAAACGGGCGACGAAGGCGCGGGGGCGAGAGCCGAACAACTCCTTAAGTCGGCGGTAGCCCTTGATGACACTCTTGCGGAGGCTCACTACCAATTGGGGGAACTAGAGCTAGCTCGCGGTCAAGCGCAAAGAGCGCTGATCCACCTGGAGAAGGCCGCAAAACTGAACCCGACAAGTGCCAAGACATACTTTGCCTTGTCCCGTGCTTTCCGTCGGCTGGGAAGGAATGAGGAAGCCGCCAAGCAGGCGGCTCTATACGACAAACTGATAGAACAGGAAAGATCGCGTGCCCCCGACGCCTCAGCAGCCCCGTCGAGCAATTAGGAATGATTCGATCTACCGACGGACACTCCCATTGATCTTTCCGCCCGTTGCAGCGTTCCTTTCTTTTGTTTCACTAAATTGTTTACAACCTACACAGGCGCAGTCGTCCTCGAGCAAGGAAATCTTCACGGACATCAGTGAGGAGGCTGGAGTCACGTGGCGGCACTTTAGCGGAGAATCGCAGGATCGCTTTCTGATTGAAACGATGGGCGGCGGCGTGGCCTTCCTGGACTTCGATGGTGACGGCCTCGAGGACCTCTTCTTCGTGAACGGAGGCGAAACCCCTCACGGCAAAAGTGCCTTGCCCGTTCGCAACGCGCTCTACCGCAATCTCGGGAACGGGAGATTTCAAGACGTGGCCGCAAAAGCTGGAGTCGACCGTTTACCTTTTTACGGGATGGGAGTTGCCGCCGGCGACTTTGATAACGACGGCTTTCCTGACCTGTATGTTACGGGATTTCCTTCGAGCGCCCTCTTTCATAACAATGCAGACGGAACGTTCACGAACGTTACGGACCGCGCCGGAGTCAAAAATGCCGGCAGGTGGGCTGCCAGCGCGGCCTGGTTTGACTTTGACCGCGACGGTTATCTGGATCTCGTCGTGACAAACTACGTCCAGTTCTCCTTCGACGATGTCAAGAAGTGCGAACTCGACGGCAAGCCCTCCTACTGTGTACAAAAGGCTTATGCCGGTATGCCGCTAACGCTTTATCACAACAACGGAGACGGCACCTTCACCGATGTGAGCGAGCGGTCGGGATTGGCGAAACTGATTGGCAGGGCTTTAGGAGTCGTTGCCGTCGATGCAAATGATGATGGCTGGACCGATCTGTTTGTCGCTCGCGACGCCTCGCCCAACCTGCTTCTAATCAATCAGAAAGACGGTACCTTCCGTGATGTTGCCGTGGATTCCGAGGTTGCGTATAACTCCGATGGCGTTGCCAGGGCCGGCATGGGCATCGATGCGGGAGACGTCAACGGAGACGGCCAACCCGATTTTGTCGTCACGAATTTCAATGATGAGTATCACTCCCTGTTCGTAAGTAGCCCATCTGGACTGTTCGACGATAAGTCCGTGAGTTCGCGTCTGGCGGAATATACAAAACCCTTTGTTGGTTGGGGAGTTCACTTTATCGACTACGACAACGACGGAAACCTGGACTTGGTCATCGCGAATGGGCACATCAACCAGGCCGTTGAGGCGACGCGCGTCGATGTGAAGTACAAGGAGCCGCCGCTACTTCTTCGCAATGACGGAAAGGGCCACTTCCACAATATGCGGGATTTCGCTGGGGCAGATTTCCGAGCAGGTCAGAGTGCCCGGGGGCTCGCGGTAGGCGACTTCAACAATGATGGAGGAGTAGACGTTGTTTTCACTCGTCTCGATGAAAAACCCATATTGCTTCGCAACAATGAAGGAACGAACCACCCCTGGATAGGCCTCGAGCTTCAGGGAACAAAGAGCAACCGCGATGCCATCGGGTCAAGGATCACGGTCGACGTCGGTACGCGAAAATTGGTCCGCTGGATCACGGGAGGCGCCAGCTATTTGTCTTCGCGCGACAAGCGGGTGCTCGTTGGTCTCGGCGACGTTGCTGATTCCACGGAAGTCGCGGTCGAGATTGGCTGGCCAAGCGGAACGATACAACGGCTTTCACACCTCAAGCGGAATCGCTACCACAGAGTTGTCGAGCCCAACGCGGATGCATTGCGCCGGGAGAATCGCAAATAGCCGGGGGTTAACCTTCTAACAGAAAGCGCCGGCCGAGACCGCTTACAAGAAATGGTGCTCATGGGCGGCAACCCCAAAAATGACTTGACAAGGCTATTAAAACGATTCAAAAAGATGCAATATGGGGTGGGTTCCGGACTCTCGTCAGGGGAAAATCGGAAGCCGCCCCTTGTTTCCTTCGCATTTTCTGCTTGAGGGAGGCAACCATGGTTCTGCCCGGACGGCGTGTTCCTCGCAGCGCGGGTTTGCTCGAAACAACGGCATTTCAATCCTTTGCAGGTCGCAGGACATTTGGAATTGCGGCCTTTCTTCTGCTCCTATTGTTTCTGCCGTGCGCCCGGGCCCAGCTCTACACCGGCTCGGTCTCGGGTACCATTACCGATCCCTCTGGCGCTGTAGTGCCGTCCGTTCATCTAACCCTTGTAGATACGGAGAAGGGTTTCTCCTACGCCGCATCCACTGACGCAGACGGTCGCTTTGTCTTTGTGCAGGTTCCTCCGGGCTCCTATACACTCAAAGCCGAGGCTCCCAATTTTCAATCGGAACGGAAAGAGGGAATTAAGGTCGATGTCAATCAGAACGTCTCAATAAATTTTACCCTTAAATTGGGTGCACCGACTGAGAGTGTGTCGGTCGTCGCCAACGCGGTTCGCCTAGAGACAGAAGACGCCGTCACCGGCCAAACCGTTGACCGTAAGTTCATCAACGATCTGCCATTGGTCGGCCGCGGAGTGCTCGATTTGGCCTATCTCACACCGGGTATTACCGAGGTGGATACCGATTGCCAAGGGTGTATGGCTAACAATTTCATATCGAACGGTAGCCGCAACGCGACCGCGGACATCCTCCTGGACGGAGTGTCCAGCACCAACTTCGAGCAAAATAGCGGGATTTTGGCGCCTACCTACGTTCCATCCGTCGATGCCGTCGAAGAGTTCAAAGTCCAGCAGTCTAATTTCAGCGCCGAATTCGGATTCACCGGCGCAACCGTGGTGAACGTCATCACACGCTCTGGCACAAACGAGTTTCACGGCACACTCTACGAATTCCTTCGGAATGATAAATTGGATGCCAATGACTGGTTTGCGAATGCGGGTGGCAGCCCCCGCTCACCCCTTCGCCTGAACGACTTCGGAGGCACAGTCGGCGGCCCCATCATTAGGCAGAAAACTTTCTTCTTTTTCGATTACGAAGGGCGCCGCGAGAGGAGTTTCGCGTCCGCCACCGCTGGCGTGCCCACCGCAGCCATGCGCACTGGGGATTTTGGCGAGCTCTGCACATTGAGCGGTGCAACGTTCGATGCCACAGGGGCCTGCTCTGATCCGAGCGCGCAGCTCTGGGATCCGTACGTAGTTGCCAACGGAAGCACTCCGGGGAACACGACCCGCACACAGTTCATTCCCTTTAACAACCTGGCCACCTACGCCAGTCCAGGGAATCCGGCGCTAAACGGCACGCCCTATCAAGTCAGGAACCCCAGCACAGCTGGAAATCTGATCGATCCAGTGGCGGCCAAGCTCATCAACATGTTCCCAATGCCGAATCAGCCGATCGCATCGCGAGGTGACCTCAGCAGCGATTGGTTTAACAACGGAACGAACAAAGACTCGCAGAATCAATTTGACATCAAAATCGACCATCGCTTCAGCGACAAAAGATTGATCAGCGGTAAATACGCCGAACGCCGCGATAACAGCCACAGCTTCAACTGCTTTGGCAATGCCGCTGACCCGTGCACGGGAGGCCCGGTCACGGAACACGATCACCTCGTGGCGCTGAATTTCACACAGACTTTTCGTCCAACTCTGATCATGAGCCTCTCTTACGGTTTCACCCGCGGCCACGTCGATCAGCCCGGTATTCGCGGTGATTTCCCAAACATCGATCCCGTTGCGGACCTCGGATTCCCGGCTTACATGGATGTCTCCGGATTCAAGCAATACCCATCTATAAGAATTAGTGGATATCAACGGGCTGCGGGCAGCAGCATTGGAACGCAGACCTTTAGCATTATCAAAGAAGGACAAGAGACGCACACGGTTGCCGGAAGTCTTAACTGGATTCGCGGGAAACATGACTTCAAGTTCGGCGCGGAATGGCGCGTGCATCGCATCAACTTTACCCAGCCCGGCTGGCCCGCAGGGCAATTCAGCTTTAATACCAGTGGCACCGCGGACAGTCCCCAAGGGGGCAATGGCGGCGACGGAATGGCCAGCTTCTTGATCGGCGTTGGCCGCATGACCACTCCGCAGCCCGGAGAAGTCAACAATCCCTACGAAGTTCCGAACAATGTGGCCACCCAGAACTTTCAATTTGCCGGCTTCCTTCAAGATAATCTGAAACTAAACCCCAAGTTCACACTCAACATCGGCGTCCGCTACGAAGTCTCTCTGCCTCGCACGGAACGTTTTAATCGTATGAACTGGCTCGACCCGGGCCTCACATACCAGCTGAAAGCCGATCCGACCCTTCTACCAGGGGCGCCACCGATGACGGTGAAGGGTGGCGAGGTGTTTGCAAGCCCCAACAACCGCTACAATTACGATACCTTCTACGGTGCGATACAGCCGCGTTTTGGCTTCGCATATGAATTTAGGCACGGACTCGTGGCGCGCGGCGGATACGGAATTTACTATTCTCAGCCGCGTTCAGGGGCTGCAGGAACCGGTCCGTGGGGCTATCAGGGGTTCGATCAACAGACTCAGTGGATCCCGAGCTTTGACAATCAAACTGTTCTCCCCGGTGCTCATCTCAACGACCCATTCCCCGGAACCGGTCCTAAATTGCCTCCAGGCAGCTCGTTGGGAGCATTGAACGATGTCGGATTCTCCGCAGTGGGACCGATTCCGGCCGTTAGCCACAACGTGCCTTATGAGCAGGCCTGGAGCTTCGGCCTGCAAAAGGAACTACCCTGGAAAATTGTCGCGGAAGCAAACTACGTCGGTAAGAAGGGAACTCATCTGTACTTGGGAGGGTTCCGCGAGAACGATCTCTTGCCAGTTTCCGCGCTACAAGGATTGACACCCGCCCAGATTGGAACAAATTTGGCCAATAACCAGGTGGCGAATCCATTCTTCGGATACATTACCGATCCGTTGAGTCCGCTTTCCGGCGCAACTGTGCCGGCTTATCAAACGCTACTGCCGTATCCACAATTCACGGGCTTCCAGGGCGATTCCCCACCGATTGCCAACTCCATCTATCACGCCGGTCAGTTCCGGGTCTCGAAATCCTTCTCCAGCGGACTCCAGTTCCTGGTTACTTATGTCGTATCCAAGTCGATTGACGGAGCCTCAGCTACCGATGACAGCATTTCTTGGCTGGGCGGCGGGCTTCAGGGCAACACCATCGCCGTCCAAGATCCCAATAATTTGCGCGCCGAACGCGCCGTTTCCACGTTCGACATCCCCCAAGTGCTTCAATTTAGCTACGTCTACGCCCTTCCGGTGGGACGTGGTAGACACTTCGGCTCGGACATGAATCCTATTCTCAACGGCTTCATCGGCGGCTGGCAGTTAAATGGGATTTGGCGTTTCGCCAAGGGTAGGCCCATCATCCTAGAGCTGGCCTCACCAGTGCCCATTCCCACTTACGGCCAGAGGCCGAGTATATCGGGTCCGCTCAAAGTGGATCACTCCTCAACAACCGCGATGATTACCGATTATTTCGCCAACGCCTGCGAAAATGCGCCCTGTGCCAACGGCGGACCCAGCGTAGTTTTTCAACCTGACGACTATTCATTCGGAAACGCTCCGCGGACAATTACCAACGTCCGGCAGCCCGGAAACAAGAACGTGAATATGTCGATTTTCAAGCAGTTCCCTATGTCGCGTCTTAGGGAAAATATGCGTCTCGAATTTCGTTTTGAAGCCTTCAATGTCTTTAACCATCCCAATTTTGCGGGTCCGGACACAATATTTGGAGATGGTACGTTCGGCCAGATTACATTCCTAGCCACGCCGACGCGCGAAGTACAGCTCGGTCTGAAACTCTACTTTTAGGAGTAGTCATCCCACAGGGCTAGAGGCGGTGCAGTTCGTTGCACCGCCTCTTCTTTATGTCTCATCGTTCCCCTGTCGACCGCTTGCGGTCCGGAGAAATGCTTTGCCAGTGTGATGTGAAAGGATCCTTCCTGTGAATCCTCAATTTTCGATGAATCGAGCTAGAGAATATGCACGCAGGACCTCGGTTTTCCTGGTCTCCATACTTTTTCCTACCAGCGGACTGTTTGTGCCCAAGGTTGCAGCTCAAACCATACGCGTTGACATCACCCCTGATCACGTCAAGAACACCTTTCGTCCCACGCAAGCCCTTGGAGCAGGCGTCGATCGTATTCCTCTGGCTGCTACCGATAAGATCTTCACCGAACCCATGATCAAGCAGCTCCTCTCCGCAGGCTGGCAGCCCGTTACCTATCGTCAGAACACCGAGCTCTACGTCGAGGCTTGGCACTGGAATCCGAAAGGAAAATGGAGTGAAGCGGGCGAGAAAGGCTATTTTGTCGGCGACGCCACGCCCACAGAATTTATCCGTCATTCCTTCGGGTATCCACTGCCTCACCAGGGCTTTTCGCGACCCGACGGCACTGGCTACTCGCGCCTCACCGACGGAGACACAGACACCTACTGGAAGAGCAATCCCTACCTGAGTAAAGCTTTCACAGGCGAAGATGACAGCTCACATCCGCAATGGGTCGTCGCTGATCTTGCTACGCCTCAAGATATCAACGCGATTCGCATTCACTGGACTGACCCTTATGCGCGGCGGTATCTCGTTCAATACTGGAGCGGCACGGACGCCCTTCGGGAGCCGACAAAAGGTTCATGGGTCACATTTCCTGGCGGCACCGTAGTAAACGGTACCGGCGGCCCTCGGACGCTCCAGCTTTCGCGTGCTCCGATCCGCACGCGTTTCCTTCGTATTTGGATGACGGAGTCGTCCAATAGCTGCGACACGCATGGCTCTGGCGACCGCCGCAATTGTCTCGGCTACGCTATTCGCGAGCTCTACATCGGGACGCTGACACCGGACGGCGCCTTGCACGACATTGTGCGCCACACCGCCGATCGTGCCCAGACCAACACGATCTGTTCTTCTGTGGATCCGTGGCATGAAGGCTCGGTTATCAACGATCGTCGCGATCAAGTGGGCTTTGACCTTTTCTATACCAGCGGCATTACACGCGGACTCCCAGCGATGGTCCCGGTTGCCATGATCTATGACAATCCGGAAAATGCCGTCGCTGAAATCACGTATCTCGAGAAACGCGGCTATCCCATCTCTTACGTGGAAATGGGAGAAGAGCCTGACGGAAAACATACCTTGCCCGAAGACTACGGGGCGTTTTACCTGCAATGGGCCGCTGCTCTACACAAGCTTGATCCCAAACTCAAACTGGGCGGCCCGATTTTCGAGGGCGTAAACCAAGACATTGAAGTCTGGCCCAATGCGCAAGGAAAAACTTCCTGGATGGGCCGCTTCTTCGACTACCTGGCCTCCCGTGGCCGCATCGGGGATCTCTCGTTCGTTTCCTTCGAGCATTATCCCTTCGAACCTTGCTTGCTTCAGTGGAGCGATCTTTATGATGAAGCCAATCTTGTTCGCAACATTCTCCAAGTGTGGCGTGATGACGGATTGCCTCAGGGCGTTCCAATGTTCATCACGGAGACGAACATCGCTGCTGGTTCGGACGAATCCTTCCTCGATACATTTGCCGCGCTTTGGTGGGCCGATTTCGTTGGGGCGTTTCTCGAAGCAGGCGGGAATGCCGTCTATTATTTCCATTACATTCCTCTAGGAGAGTCCATCGGTTGTCATGGAACCTCTCCTGGTACCTTCAGCTTATTCACGATGAACAGGGAATACCAGATCCAGCAGCCTACCTCACAGTTTTTTGCAAGCCAGATGATCAACCTGGAGTGGGTCCAGCCAGGGAGCGGTGAGCACCGTGTTTTTTCGAGCGCCAGTGACATCCTCGACGCAGCCGGACACGTTTTAGTTACTTCCTACGCCGTGCTGCGCCCAGACGGAGAGTGGTCGCTGATGCTGGTCAACAAAGATCAGGAGACCCCGCATTCGGTGGCAATCACCTTTCAAAACGACAAGAGCAAAAGCGATACCTATTTCGCGGGGCCCGTGAGTATCGTTACGTTCGGAAGCGAGCAGTACAGGTGGCATACCGACCTGAGACTCGTTCCGGTGGGGGGCTCGGCTGATCCGGACGGACCTCCCGCCAAGTCCACGATTTCGGCCGGGCGCGATACGGTTTACACACTGCCTAAAGCCTCCGTCACCGTCATTCGTGGAAAACTGGCGACAAACGCTACACTTGCGCGTCCGAAGAGACTGGAAGAAAAAAGGTCAGTCACTCCCGCTTGGCTAGAAAGCACCGCTCACTACCAGTAGTGAATGGGAATTTGTCTCGAACGTTGGCGGCCAAGGAACTGCTCTAATCTATTGATTACAAATGTGTTAAATGGTGGAGGCCGGGAAAGTCGGTGTCCGGACGTGGGTTGGTGTTGAGGCCGCGCTCAAAACGCTAAAAACGCAGAAATTGCGGCCAACGGGAACGTATCTGGAGCGCTGACTGACCGCCACTCGACCGGGTTTTCCTTCCTCTTTGAACGGATACAACGTCGGCGCTTAACCGGCCAAGATGTGACAGGGGGGTTTGTTCTCCTGTGGCTCGTTCGTTCTTCTGACTTCTGATTTTCCCTCCTTCTTGCTCAAATCAGTTTCAGTAGCTTTTCCCTTTTGCTTTTTCTCTCTGCCTCCGCAGCTCGCCCGTTTGTGCCTTCTCAAGATGTTCGGCAGAGGAGGAAGCGTATGCTGCCGAGGCGGAGATGTCCTTTCTGTCGTCGTTGGTTTCATCCCCATCCGCGGCTCAAACAACGGCCAAAGACCTGTGGCCGAGCGGACTGTCGCCAGAAGCAGAAGCGGAAGTGCAATCAGCAATGGCGGAGCGAGCACCCGGATTCGTGTAGGTGACGAGAAGGGAGGAAAGATTGCCCAGTTATTCGGAACAGTTACTGCAACAAACGGGCACGACTGCCCTGTGCCTTCAGCATAGACACAGCCTTCGAGTCGAAGGAAACAAATTCTTCTGCCCCGAGCCAGTTCCCTTCATGAGCGATTACACCGTCGGCAAAGTCTCCACCGGCGTCGAGCGCCGACAGCCCAGCCTCCACCGCTGGTCGGTTCATCACCACCTGAGCGCTCTTCATAAGTCTACGAATTGCATCCGATACGTCAGAGGCGGGCTTCTTGTATCCTCGACGGAGGACCCAAACAAATTCACAAAAAACCGGGATGGGCACGGCAACTAATTCGGCCGCTTGCAAGACTTTTGCCGCCTGCCGGGCTTGCTGTGGTTCGTCTTGAACCGCAGCTCTGACTAGCACATTCGTATCCGCCGTGATTTTCATTTTGCTCTTGCCCATCCTTCGGTCACGATCTCGCTCATATCGTCAATCGTCAGCTTCCGCCTATCGCGCTGTGACAGGCACCCAATGAAATCGGCAATGGTGCCATCCTGTGACGCTGCTCTCACGACGATTCGGCCATTCGGTAGTTTGTCAGCCTCAATTTTCTCTCCGGGACCGACACCAAGATGGTTGAGCAGATCTTGTTTCAGCGTAACCTGACCCTTCGCAGTAACCGTGAGCTTGGTCATGAATCTGCCTCCCATAAGCCTTTATTGTAAGGCAATATTGCCTTACCGTCCACGCTTCGGATACGGCAACCCTTCCGTAATCGGATAAGGGAAGCCGGAAGGAAGGGTACACGGCGGGTACACGGAGAAGGACGCACGTGTAATTCCTTTCAAATCAAGAAGAAAGAATGGTGGAGGCGGGGGAGTCGAACGATACACCGCTACTGATAACACGCAACTTATTGAAAAAGCGTGACGCTCAAAACGCAATAACCGCCCTATGTCCCATTCCGATGTACAAA
>Ga0182035_10001278_pt1 | contig 12773 bp, 10 predicted proteins | sample flu12Cox44000170_FD_125969 | JGI IMG/M metagenome (GOLD analysis project Ga0182035, IMG submission 125969) | Lab enrichment of tropical soil microbial communities from Luquillo Experimental Forest, Puerto Rico - flux4day.12C.oxic.44.000.170 | ecosystem: Environmental > Terrestrial > Soil >...
TCAGAAACCGTTTCTTCATTTTCTCTCCAGGCCAAAGCATTTTGGATTTTGGTCCTCTCGAATCACAGGAGATGGTTCTGCAGTGCGGCGCGAATTTCGCCATGGAACGGCCCGTCAGAGCATAATTCATCCGTCCTCGTACCAACTTAAACCAAGATTAATTTCTGTTTAGCCGGAGCGGGATCGAAGCGATTTTGTGCTCATAAATCAAGGGATTTGGCAGGGACAGGACACCAGTCGTCTCTTCTCGGGTCCCAAACAGATGTTGACTCGACCGGCGGGCCTCCCCGAGTATGACGAGGCTAGAGAAAGAAATAGATGCCATTGTTCCGCGGACTGTTCGAGAAACTTACTTTGCAACTCGAACTGGATTCCGCGGAAGCAACTCTTTGCCGGCCAGAGCGATCTTGGAGGCTTCGATGAAATATTGGCGATTTTTCCTATTTGTGTTTTTTGTGTCATTTCCCGCCTACGCTACTGCGCAAACCAAAGAGGCCCTCAAGCTTGTCGCTACCATTCCTTTACCGGGACTCAAGGATGGCGACTTCGATCATTTCGCCCCGGACATCGACGGGCACAGACTTTTTCTCACCGATGAAGAGAATAACAAGGTGGACGTGCTGGACACGGCGACGAACACGCGCATCCATACAATTGAAGAGGCAAAGGCACCCCACGCTATTTTGTATCGAAAGGATCTGAAGAAACTCTTTGTCGTCGAAGGCGACGCTTCGGCAGTCAGAGTCTATGACAGCGAAACGTACAAGCCACTGGGCGAGATCAAAGTGTCCATCGACGCCGACTCCATCGCTTACGATCCAATGACACACTACCTGTATGTGGTGAATGGCGGGCGGGAGGCGCATACTCCTTATTCTTTGATTAGTGTCATTGACACGAATACCTCCAAGAAACTCCGCGACATCAAAATCGATTCCAACCATGTAGAAGCCATCGTCTTGGAAAAATCCGGCCCACGGCTCTTTTGCAACATCACCGGGCAGAACGATGTCGGCGTTCTCGATCGCAACAAAGGCTCTCGTTTAGCTACTTGGCCCTTGCCGGCTGGCGATCAAAGCAATGTCGCCATGGCCTTCGACGAAGCGCATCACCGTCTCTTCGTTTCCACGCGAAAGCCGGGGAAATTGATCGTTCTGAATTCCGATTCAGGCAAAGTCATCTCCGAGCTTCCCTCCGTTGGCATGGTGGATGACGCCGCTTACGACGCAAAGTCGGGACGTATCTATCTTGCCGGAGACGGCTACGTCGACGTTTTTCAACAGCTCGACGCCGATCACTACTCGCTGCTGGGGCGAGTCGAAGGAAGCTTTCGCGCAAAAACCGGCATTCTCGTTCCCGAACTCAATCGCTACTATCTGGCCGTGCCGCATCACGAAGGCAAGGATGCCGAAGTGCGGGTGTACGATATTCAGCCGTAGGAGATCCTCGGTCATGCTCAGACGCGAGTTCGCCAAGGCCTCCCTCGGGGCCATCGCATCGAGTCCGTTCTTTCCCTCCGCCAAAGGAACCCCATTACCTGCGCGGGAGGAGTTCCCGCAGGTTCATGGACTGACAAACTACGTGGGGAAGTTCGTGGTCGAAACCAAGTACGAAGATGTCCCTGGCGAGGTCATTGAACTCGGGAAAAAGTCGATCCTTGATGGCTTGGGTCTTGCCCTCGCTGGTTCTCGCGCCCAAACCGGTGCCATCTGCCGCCGTTATCTTGAGCATCTCGGTGCGTGTGGCGGAAAGGCCGCCATCGTTGGGACCGGACTCAAAACTTCTCCGCGCTTTGCCGCCTGGACCAACGGCATATCGATTCACGCGGATGATTTTGACGACACGCAGCTTTCGGCAGCAAAGGATCGCGTGTACGGCCTTCTCGTGCATCCTACAGTTCCCGTACTCCCCGCCGTCCTCGCCCTAGCGGAAGGCCGAAGCATTTCAGGGAAAGAGTTCATGCTGGCGTACCACATCGGTGTCGAAGTGGAATGTAAGATCGCGGAGGCGATCTCTCCTCGCCATTACCAGGACGGGTTTCATTCCACGGGAACATGCGGTCCGTTCGGGTCGGCTGCCGCCTGCGCCAAGCTTTTGCGATTCGACCTCTCGAAGACGCTCGACAGCTTTGGCTTGGTAGCCAGCCAATCCGGTGGGCTGCGGGAAAACTTCGGAACGATGACCAAACCCTTTCAGGCCGGTCACGCCGCGGAAAGCGGGGTGGTGTCCGCCGAGTTGGTCGCGCTGGGATGGGACGCCGCGCAACAAATCCTGGAAGCCGAGAGGGGTTTTTTCCACGCGTTTGGCGGGACGTTTGATCCTGGGGCAATTATGAATCGCTTGGGAGGACCATGGACTTTTGCTTCGCCGGGAATCTCGTTGAAGCCATATCCGTCGGGCTCTCTGACGCACCCGGCAATGACGGAATTGGCGCGGCTTATCGCGGCCAACCACATCCAAGCGGCGCAGGTCGAGAGAGTGGATGTCGGTGCCAATCACAACATGACCAGCACGCTGCTTCACCACCAGCCTAAGACTGGCCTCGAAGCCAAATTCAGCATGGAATTTTGCCTGGCCATTTTGCTCCTCCGCGGGAAAGCGGGCTTGGGCGAATTTACGGATCAAATCGTACAAAGCGCGGCAGTTCAGGACATGATTCGACGAGTCAATTTTTACGTGGATCACGAAGCGGAGGAGGCGGGTTACGACAAAATGACTTCCCTGCTGAAAATTCACCTCAAGGACGGCCGGGTAATCGCCGGACGCGCTGATTTTGGAAAAGGCAGTCCCGCCGATCCCATGACCTTCGGAGAAGCTGCCGTGAAATTCCAGGGCTGTGCCGAATACGCAGAGTGGCCAAAAGCCAAGTCGGAAAAGATTATCGATTTCGTAAAAACCTTTGAAGCAGCACCAGATGTGGGCGCGTTGCCATCCTGGCTGTCGACGGAAAAAGGATAGACTGCCTTGCCGATGCGGACATTCAACATCGCGGTGATTCCCGGAGACGGCATCGGCAAGGAAGTCGTGCCCGAAGGCATGCGGGTCCTGGACGCCGCAGCGAATCAATCTGGATTCCGCTTTTCTTGGCAATGCCTGGACTGGAGCTGCGAAACCTATATCAAAACCGGAAGAATGATGCCGTCGGATGGCATCGAGCAACTCCGGTCCTTTGACGCCATTTTCCTCGGCGCCGTTGGACACCCTGATGTACCCGACCACGTTTCCCTGTGGGGTCTACTCATCCCGATCCGCCGCAGCTTCCGGCAATACGTGAATCTGAGACCGGTGCGGCTATTTGAGGGAATCGAGAGCCCGCTCAAGCATTGGAAGCCCGGCCAAATTGAATTTTGTATTGTCCGCGAAAACAATGAAGGGGAATATTCGAACATCGGCGGCCGCCTCTATGAGGGAACCGACGAGGAAATGGCGGTCCAGCAGACGGTCTTCACGCGGCGCGGCGTCAATCGCGTGTTGCGCTACGCATTCGAATTGGCGCGCAAGCGAAACAAGCACTTGACTTCGGCAACCAAATCGAACGGCATCATTCATACCATGCCGTTCTGGGATGAATGTTTTCGTGCGATGGCCCGAGAGTACCCGGACGTCCGTAGCGACCAATTCCACATCGACATCCTGACTGCTCACTTTGTCCGCCATCCCGATTGGTTTGACGTGGTTGTGGGCTCGAATCTTTTCGGGGACATTCTCTCCGACCTCGGGCCTGCGGTCGTCGGATCGATTGGCATCGCCCCGTCAGCGAATTTGAACCCAGAGAAGGACTTCCCTTCCATGTTCGAGCCGGTTCACGGCTCCGCCCCGGACATCGCCGGAAAAGGAATCGCCAACCCGGTCGGACAGATTTGGTCTGGGGCCATGATGCTTAGACACTTGGGGGAATCGAAAGCGGCGGACGCCGTCGAAGAGGCAATCGCGGATGTCTTGGCTCGAGGAAACGTGCGGACCCCGGACGTCGGAGGTACCGCCTCCACCAATGCATTGGGAGCCGCGATTGCTTCGCGCGTGAACCGGCAGAATTGACATCCTCCTCGTTCTCAAAAACGGAGCCTTACGGCCTTTGCTAAGTTCTAACAGGTCCTTGCCACAATGAAATTCCATGCTCAGCCCCTCTGATCACCCCTCCAAAATCTGGCCGGTGGTGCGCGTCTCCAGCGGAAATTTTCTGGAGATGTATGACTTTATGGTCTTTGGCTACTACGCCTCCGCCATCGGTAGGGCCTTTTTCCCTGCCGGCAACGCCTTTGGGTCGTTGATGCTGTCGCTCGTGACCTTCGGCGCGGGCTTTTTGATGCGCCCCCTGGGAGCCATCATGCTGGGCGCGTATACCGACAAACATGGCCGCCGCGCTGGCCTGCTGCTGACCCTTGGGCTCATGTCGATAGGAATCTTCTCCATCGCCTGCATGCCCGGTTACGCCACAATCGGCCTGGTGGCTCCTTTGTTCGTCCTGGTCGGCAGGTTGCTGCAAGGTTTTTCCGCCGGAATGGAACTCGGCGGCGTTTCGGTCTATTTGGCAGAGATCGCTACGCCGGGTCACAAAGGCTTTTATGTAAGTTGGCAATCCGCAAGTCAACAAGTCGCGGTGATGTTTGCGGCCCTTGTCGGTGTCCTGCTGAGCGTCATGCTTCCGCCTGAGAAAATGGCTGTTTGGGGATGGCGCGTGCCGCTGCTCCTTGGTTGCATGATTATTCCAGTCCTGTTTCGGTTACGGCGATCCCTTCAAGAAACGAATGAGTTCGTAGGCCGCAAGCATCACCCCAGCTCGTCAGAGATCCTGCGGTCGCTTTCGGTTAACTGGAAGATTGTTGCCAACGGCACCATGCTGGTGACGATGACCACCGTTTCTTTCTATATGATCACAGCCTATACGCCGACTTTCGGCAGCTCGGTCCTGCGTCTTGGCGACAAGGACAGCTTGATCGTCACGCTGTGTGTCGGTGCTTCCAATCTCTTCTGGCTTCCAGTGATGGGCGCTCTTTCCGATAGAGTCGGGCGGCGGCCCGTACTCCTCATTTTCACAATCCTGATGCTCATCACCGCCTATCCGGTAATGTTATGGCTGGTGCGCTCGCCTTCGTTTGCCCGATTGCTGGCGGTGGAACTCTGGTTGTCCTGCATTTTCGCCAGTTACAACGGAGCAATGGTGGTTTTTTTGACGGAGATCATGCCGATGAACGTGAGGACTTCCGGTTTCTCGCTCGCTTACAGCCTGGCAACCGCGATCTTTGGCGGGTTCACGCCCGCCATCAGCACCTATCTCATTCATGTCACGGGAAACCGCGCGGTTCCTGGTTTGTGGCTTTCGTTTGCGGCGGGTTGTGGACTCGCGGCAGCACTTTTGGCCAAGCCTCAGCCCGAGTCGGTTGAGGCAACCCAGGGCCGAATCGAGTCGGAACTCCGCGCGACGACAAAATAGGGCTATTTTCAGGTCGCCGCGAGGAGCTCGCATAACCTTTCGATCGTCGGCGCAACTCGGCGCGAAGGTTGTTCGGCTACCTTTGTTGGGAAGGAAACAGAGAGTCATGAAACAGGATAAGGGTGACGGCGCGAAACAGACGCGTGCTGGTTCGTCCTTGACCCGTCGCGGCCTCTTCGAAATCGCCGGGCTGGCCATCACGGCTGCCGCGCTTCCACCGAACTTGCCGCTCGCCACCGCGGGTCGGCTTGACCCAGGGGCTGAGGAAGAAGCAAGTTCGGTGATGGAACGCCTCAGCAGGTACATGAGCGAAGCACGCTCTCGCGCCCTGCCGGACGAGGTCGTTGAAAAAACCAAACACCATGTGCTCGACACGCTGGCCGCGATGATTTCAGGTTCCCAGTTGCCTCCCGGGCGCAAAGCACTGGAGTTCGCTCGCTCCTACGGCGGCCCGGAAGCCGCCACGGTCGTGGCATCGAATTCTCTATGCGGCCCGATCGAGGCGGCGCTGACAAACGGCGTCCTCGCTCACGCCGATGAGACCGACGATTCACACCCTCCTTCACAATCCCATCCCGGTTGCGCTGTCATTCCCGCTGCACTGGCAGCAGGCGAGAGGTTTGGCATTAGCGGAACGCATTTTTTGCGTGCTGCCGCCCTTGGCTACGACATCGGTCCGCGCTTTACCATGACTCTGGGCGGTCAGCGCTTTGAGGCCGAGAGTCACTGGAGCACGCACAGTATTTCTCCCCTTTTTGGCGCAGCAGCAGCGGCAAGTTGCGCCGCCAGCTTGAACGCCCAGCAGATGCGCTGGATGTTGGGCTACACCGCGCATCAATCCTCCGGCCTCGGAGCATGGAATCGCGACACCGAGCATGTGCAAAAAGCGTTTCACTTTGGTGGCATGACGGCGCGCAGCGGAGTCACTTCCGCGTTACTTGTGCAGGCGGGTTGGACCGGCGTCGACGACATCCTCTCTGGAAAAGATAATTTTTTCGCGGCGTACAATCCCCACGCCGATCCGGCCGGGCTCGTCGACAAGCTCGGCGCGCGCTACGAAGTGACGCGCACCAACATTAAGAAATGGCCCGTGGGCTCGCCGATTCAAGCGGCGCTCGATGCCCTAGCTATTTTGCGCAAGCGGCATCCGTTTGACTCCGCCGATGTGCGGCAAGTGTCCGTGCGGCTTGCCACCGATGAAGCCGCCATCGTCAACAACCGTGAAATTCCCGACATCTGCTTGCAGCACATGATGGCTGTAGCGCTGCTCGAAAAAACGGTCACCTTTGCCTCAGCGCATGACCGGGAGCGCTTGAAAGACCCTGCGGTTCTTCGGGAACGGGCTAAAGTGCGGCTCACTCCCGATCCTGAGTTGGAACGCCTCATGCCGTTGCGCGTGGCCCTTGTCGACATTACGCTGACCGATGGCTCTCACCTCACCGAGCGCGTCGACAACGTTCGCGGCACGCCGGAAAATCCGATGACGCGTGACGAAGTTATCGCCAAGGCCACTGACCTCATCACGCCCGTCTTCGGCGCGACGAAATGCTCGGATCTGATCGACAGAATATTCGATCTGGAAAGTGTCAGCGTTATTCGGGAGCTTCGGCCCCTGTTGCAACACGACTAGCAGGTTTCGTTTTGATTGTGGGACTTGCCGGATAGAAAAGGAATTACCGTGCGCATCGTCGATATCCGTGAGACGGTCGTCCCGATCAAGTCGGACATTCGTAACGCCTACATCGACTTTAGCCAGATGACGGTGAGCGTCCTGGCGCTCGTCACCGACGTGAGCCGGGACGGCAAGCCGGTTGTCGGATATGGCTTCAATTCGAATGGCCGGTATGCGCCTAGCGGTCTATTGCGCGAACGCTTCCTTCCTCGTCTAAGGGCGGCGTCTCCCGCGTCACTGCTCGACGAGACAGGCGACAACCTCGATCCGCATCGTATATGGGCCATCGTCATGCGGAATGAAAAGCCCGGAGGGCATGGCGAGCGCTCCGTCGCCGTTGGCGTGCTGGATATGGCCGTTTGGGACGCGGTCGCAAAAATTGCTGGCATGCCTTTATATCGCCTCCTGGCCAACCGCTATCGGGGAGGACGCTTCGAAAGCAAAGTGTTCGTTTACGCCGCGGGCGGCTACTACTACCCCAACAAAAACCTCTCTGCCTTGCAGGACGAAATGCGCGGCTATCTCGCCCTCGGGTACTCCGTCGTGAAAATGAAAATTGGCGGTGCGCCCCTCTCCGAGGATTTGCGCCGCATCGAAGCCGTGCTCAAAATCCTGAAAACCGCGGATCAGTTGGCGGTCGATGCCAACGGGCGCTTCGAACTGGACACGGCCAGCGCCTATGCGCGAGCACTCGCTCCCTATCGTCTTCGCTGGTACGAAGAACCGGGCGATCCCCTGGATTACGAACTCCAGGCCAAGCTAGCTGACCACTACACTGGACCGATGGCCACGGGAGAGAATCTCTTCTCCTTGCAGGACGCCCGCAATCTGATCCGTTACGCGGGCTTGCGGCCCGATCGGGATGTTCTGCAATTCGACTGCGCCCTGAGTTACGGTCTTGTCGAGTATCTGCGCATCCTCGAAATGCTGAAGGATTATGGCTGGTCTCCCGCGCGCTGCATTCCTCATGGCGGCCACCAGATGTCGCTCAACCTTGCGGCAGGTCTCGGTTTAGGCGGCAATGAATCCTATCCGGGGGTCTTCCAGCCTTTCGGCGGCTTTGCGGACGGCATCCCGGTCGAAAACAGTTATGTCAGATTGCCGGATATCCCCGGTATCGGCTTCGAAGCAAAGAAAGAGCTTCACCGCGTCATGAAGGCGCTCGCAGAGCAGTGAGTGGGTGCAGTGTCAAGGTCGCTCCAAGGCGCTCCATCTATCTAAAGGGAAATTAATCTTTTTTTCAGGTATTCGATTTCTCCTTGAAATATCGTCAGTACCCAGCGGAGTCGTCCTCTTGGCGCCGCTCAAAAATCAGTTTCTTCGGGGTGCCGTCTACCCGCAAGGAGAACCACAGACATGGGACCTGACCAAAGAAGCCAAGAGCCCGCTCTAAGCGCCCGTGCCCTTACGCGGCGTGGCCTGTTTGAGTTTGCGGGCTTGGCCATGCTTTCCACAGCTTTTCGATCCTACGCTACTCTTGCCCAACCCCCATTTGAGCAGGACGCTCTGCCGTCTCCAGCGATGAGCCCCCTCATCGAGAAGCTCAGCGCTTACATGAGCCAAGCTGGAACGCGTCCGCTCCCAGAGGAAGTCGCGGAAAAGGCCAAGCAACACGTACTGGATACCTTTGCGGCCATGATCTCAGGCTCCGAATTGCCGCCAGGCCGCGCGGCTTTGCAGTTTGCGCAAGCGTATGGTGGAAAAGAGGTCGCAACCGTGGTCGCTTCAAGAATAGTGTGCGGACCCCTCGAAGCCGCCTTCGCCAATGGCGTCCTCGCCCATTCCGATGAGACCGACGACTCTCACGGCCCATCCCGCTCGCATCCCGGCGCTTCTGTCGTGCCCGCTACATTCGCCGCCGGGGAGCAGTTCGGCATCGGCGGGGCTCGCTTTCTTCGCGCCGTCACGCTCGGCTATGATGTCGGACCGCGCGTGACCATGTGCATGGGCGGTCCCGGCTACCAGGCGGCCACGCATCGCAGTACGCATGGCACCGTTGCTGCGTTTGCCGCGGGAGCGGCCGCCGGCTGTGCAGCGGGCTTGAACGCGCAGCAGTTTCGTTTTCTGCTCGACTATGCTGCCCAGCAGACTTCCGGGATCGGCGCCTGGACGCGCGACGCGGAACACATGGAAAAGGCCTTTCTTTTCGGAGGAAAACCAGCCGCGGGCGGCGTGGCCACCGCCATGCTCATTCGCGCGGGCTGGACCGGCGTCGATGACGTTTTCTCGGGATCCGACAGTTTCTTCGATGCGTATGCACCTAGGGAAAATGGCGTCGTGAAAGCCGACCCGTCGCAACTGATCAGCGGACTTGGCGAGCGCTATGAAATCACGCGCACCAACATCAAGAAGTGGACGGTGGGCTCCCCGATTCAGGCGCCGCTTGACGCGCTTGCTGGCTTCTTCCGGAAGCGATCCTTCAGCGCAAACGAGGTTCAGAAAGTCGTGGTGCGCATCGCCAGCGATGAGGCCAATACCGTCAGTAACCGCGAAATGCCCGATATCTGCATGCAGCACATGATCGCAGTAATGCTTCTCGACAAAACGGTCACCTTTGTTTCGGCACACGACAAGGCGCGCATGCAAGATCCCGCCGTTTTGCGCCAGCGTGCCAAAGTCGAGGTGGTTGCCGACCCGCGCATCGATGCCCGGCGCCCGCGCCGTGAAGCCATCGTCGAACTTACGCTTGCGGATGGCACGCAGCTCACGGAATGGGTTCGCGACGTCCGTGGCACCGCGGAAAATCCCATGACTCGTGATGAAATCGTTGCCAAGGCTCGCGACTTGATGACTCCTGTTCTTGGCAGCGCGGGCTGCTCCGCCCTCATCGACAGGCTGCTCTCTTTGGAAACGCTCGGCGATATTCGCGAACTCCGCCAAGCGCTTCAAAAGGACTGAAAGATGCTGGTTCCTGCGGCCACAACTGCGAGCGTCTCGCCTCCACGCAAGAAGCCTTTCTACAGCGGTCTATCATTCCAGGTACTGCTCGGCGTCGCTATGGCCATCCTCCTCGGCTACATCAGCCCGGCGAAGGCTGTGGCGATGAAGCCTCTCGGCGACGCGTTTATTCGCTTGATCACCATGATTATTACGTTGGTCATCTTCTGCACCCTGGTCACCGGGATTGCGGGCATGGAAGACATGAAGAAGGTCGGCCGTGTCGGCGGTAAGGCTCTTTTGTATTTCGAAGTTGTCTCGACACTTGCGCTTCTGATCGGACTCGCTGTCGGTAACGTAGTGCAGCCCGGTAGTGGCTTCAATGTCAATCCCGCTACTCTGGACGCAAGGGCTGTGGCAGATTATGCGGGACAGGCCAAAGCGCAGAGCGTCGCGGACTTTCTCATACACATCATCCCCGCCACGGTCTTCGACGCGTTCGCGAGGGGAGACATCCTTCAAGTTCTGCTTGTTTCTCTTCTCTTCGGCTTCGCGTTGTCTCTTGCAGGCTCGCGCGGCAGGCCACTTGTCGACCTCTTGGACACCTTGACTCGAATCGTTTTTGGAGTTGTCGCCATCCTCATGCGCTTTGCTCCCATTGGGGCTTTCGGCGCCATGGCCTTCACTGTTGGCAAATACGGTTTGGCTTCGCTCGGCCCTCTCGCGAAACTATTGGCTACGCTCTACATTACCTCGACACTGTTCGTTGTGGTCTTGTTGGGGGCTATTGCGCGTGTGGCAGGCTTTGGCCTCTTCCGATTCCTCTGGTTCCTCCGTGAGGAGATTCTCGTCGTGCTGGCTACAAGCTCCTCGGAACCTGTGCTGCCCGCTCTGATGGCCAAACTCGAAAAACTCGGATGCTCGAAAACTCTGGTCGGCCTCGTGGTTCCTGCCGGGTATACCTTCAATGCCGATGGCACCAGTCTGTACATGACTCTCGCGGCGCTCTTCGTGGCCCAGGCGACCAACACGCACCTCAGCCTGACCCAGCAGTTTACGATCCTGGGAGTCGCCGTGCTTACCTCCAAAGGCGCGAGTGGCGTGCAAGGAGCCGCTTTTATCGCGCTGGTCGCCACCATGATGGTCATTCCCACGATACCGGTTGCCGGAATGGCGCTGATTCTTGGTATCGATCGCTTTCTCAGCATGTGCCGCGCGGTCGTCAACATGACCGGCAACGCCGTCGCCACGCTGGTGATTGCTCGCTGGGAGAACGAACTCGATCGGGGTGCTCTCGAGCACCATCTGCTCGGAGAGATCGCAGAGAATACAAACTCGTAGAATTGCGGATGGCCAATTTGCTCTGGCTCCGAGTCACCCTCTGGAGTCCGTGAGGATGCGCGCGCTTGCGGGCGGCTGCAGGTGCATGAAGGAAGGGCACCTGGGAGAAGAACGGTGCGCCAAGCCGATTCTTCATGGAAAGGCTCGCGACCGCGTTAGGCAGCAAGCTCCGTTCCCTCGTAGATTCGCTCTATCCGCTCCAAGTCCTCCAACAACTGGCGGCCCACACGACACAATTTCTTCCGCCGCGCCCATTCCATTCCGGCATTCCGGCACTTCCTGCATTTGTGCAGGTGCCGGGCGGCCCGCTCAAAGCTTGCATCCGGATCGAGTACGATGATTTTCTTCTGGGTCATGCCGCGACGGTGCCAGAGTGTATCCATCAGCGCAACCTGTCCCGTCGGCCAGGGAGAATGGTAGGCCGAGCACCGTTTGAGCCTAAGATTCGTGTATTTCTGCGGTTGCGTGGCGTTTTCGAGCAGGATGGTCGACTTGTGCCTGTGGAAAATTAGTGTCTCATTAGACACCGGCTTTTGACGGCCGGTGTATTCGCGAAAAATCACGCGTGCTTTGACATCTGCGCCATTTGTCGCTATCATTGGCGACAAATGGCACGCGAGCTAAAGGCGGTTATCGGAGAATTGGGCGGGAAACAGACGTTTGGTCGCGCTTTGGCCAGCGAAAACGATATGCGCGAGGCCATTCGGCAAGGCTTTCCTCCGGTAGTAGTAGAAGAGCTGATGCGGGCTTCCGGCTTGACGCTGAAAGAACTTGCGACGGCTCTTGACTTGTCCACCCGAAGCTTACAGCGCCGGCGCCGTAACGGCCGACTGGCGCGTTACGAATCTGACCGGCTCTACCGGTTGGCACGCATCGTCGCTTTAGCGAACGAATTTCTCGGTGACCATGAAACGGCCATTCGCTGGCTGAAGCGCCCGAACCGCGCTCTTGGCGGCGTTGCGCCCGTAGCGGCACTTGACACCGAATTGGGTGCTCGCCAGGTTGAAAACATTCTTGGCCGGATTGCCTACGGCGGAATCAGTTGAACCAAGTCTATCGGGTGCTGCGAAAGAAGTACGCCCGTACTCCTTTTGACGGCGAGGGCGCTTACCGATACGGCGGGCGCTGGTCGAGCCCCGGCATACGCCTCAGCTATGCGTCAGAACACCAGTCCCTCGCCCTGCTGGAATATTTCGTCCACCTCGACAACGATGATACTCCCAGCGATCTGGCTCTAGCAGTCGCCGAAGTGCCCGACGATTTGCGCCGCGAAGAGGTCGAAATCAGCCATCTGCCTGCGAATTGGCGAGCTCCCGCAGCGCCGCCGGAGCTCACCCGGATCGGCGATGAATTCGTAGAAAGGGGGAAACACTGTCTGCTCGTGGTGCCTTCCGCCCTTGCTCCGGACGAGCACAACTGCCTCATCAACCCTGGGCATCCAGAGTTCAA
>Ga0182035_10001285_pt1 | contig 12742 bp, 10 predicted proteins | sample flu12Cox44000170_FD_125969 | JGI IMG/M metagenome (GOLD analysis project Ga0182035, IMG submission 125969) | Lab enrichment of tropical soil microbial communities from Luquillo Experimental Forest, Puerto Rico - flux4day.12C.oxic.44.000.170 | ecosystem: Environmental > Terrestrial > Soil >...
AAAGGTGAGGCCGGGTGTCGGGGCCCAGCCCATGAACGCCCGAGCAATGTATATGCTGTAAAGGTCGTACCCGCCCGTGATAGTCGCATTCTTAGTGTCTGCCGCTCGGTTATCGCTCGTTGCCAGCATTACGCCGCCGAAGAAATTGCCCTTAAGCTTGAAGTCCAGAGCCAAACGAAGGCGAAAACGCCAACGATCGCGCGGTATGACCTGATCCACCGGACCAAGCTTTGGATTTGTCAGAATCATCGGGATGCGCTGATCCCATTGGTTCCGGAGCCGGAGGTCGCCGCTGAGCTTCAATTCCTGTATCCAGTCGCCGATCTGGATCTTGGCAGCCGAGGTGCTAACTGCTTCTTTGGCAGTCTCGGCACTGATTTCTTCAGCTTCCTTTTCAGTCAGGACACCTTTTCGCACAAGGGCATCAAGTAAGGCTTGATCACCTTTCGATTGCGCGTACGCAGTCATGTTTATTGACGCCAAAACAGCAGCGAGCGCCAACGTCGGCAGTGCACGTTTGATCATTTTTTCCCTGGTTTTTATGGTTAAGGACCTTCTAGCAAGCGGGAAGTCAGCTTTTGCAGACATCCGAAAGTAGACTAACGCGGTCGAGATGACCACGATAATCTTACGACGATGTTGCGGTGCGGTGACAATATTGAAACAAATCCTGCGCCGCCACTAATCCGTAAAAATCACGCGCTGTGAGAAGCCCACGGGCATATTGCGAGCCTGCATTCAGCACAAATCCTTGCCCAATTCGACGAGCAATTGGTTGCGGCTACGCCGCGTTAGGATCAATGCAGACTAAACACGCTCGTGCGAGGCGAGCCGATACCCAAATCCGCGAACTGTCTCGATATAACATCCCAGCGGGCCCAATTTGTCGCGTAAGCGGCGCATGTGGGTGTCGACCGTACGTGTATCGATCACGGAATCATATCCCCATACATCACTTAGGAGACGGTCCCTGGCCTGCACTCGGCCCTGTCTCTCCATCAGAATAGTCAATAGCTTAAACTCGGTCGCGGTACATTCGATCATACGGTCACCTGCCTTGACCTCATGGCGAGAACGATCCAAAACGAGGTCCCCGACCCGTAATAATTCGTCGTCTCCTTGCGATCTCCGGCGCAGAATCGCGCGAATCCGAAGCACAAACTCACGCGGACTGAACGGCTTTACCACGTAATCGTCCGCTCCAAGTTCAAACCCCAGGACCCGGTCGATCTCCTCGGTTTTCGCGGACAGCATAACGATCGCGATCTTGCTGGTTCTGGGATCGGACTTCAGAATCCGGCAAAGATCCAATCCGGACATTTCCGGGAGCATCAGGTCCAGCACCACAAGCGTCGGAGCTTGATTCTTTACGGCGTTAAGAGCTGTTCGGCCGTTATTCGCGATCTCAACACTGAATCCGGCAGCCTTCAGGTGATGCGCCAAGAGATCCGCAACATCAGGTTCATCCTCAACAATCAGAATTTTTTCGGTAGTCACAGCAAAGGCAGGCGACAACGTTACAGTCAGGCGAAAAATTGACGCAAGCACGAAACCACCGCGCCAGCGGAGTCTTTAAGATTCCCGGGATCGCCTACGGCACTCGTATCAGGTGGCGAAAGAAATGGTGAAGTGCTTCGGCAACGCCAGAACCGCTGTCCTGGGCAGCGACGAATCCCCCGTGTTTGCGAACGGTTGCCTTTACTTCTTCGATAGCATTGGAGGGACAAGCGATAAACCTGGCCAGGACTCGATCCAGCATCGGCAAATCATTAAAGTTATCGCCTGCGGCAAAAGTCTCGTCCGTTGAAACCCCGATTAGCCGCTGCAGTTCGGCCAAGGCGGCGCCTTTATGATAAGCAACATGGCAGAAGCGGAGGTAAATCGAATTTCGCTGGTATGCCAACTCTGGGAAAGCTTTGCGCCGCTCGTCGATAAACCGGGCGATCTCATCCATCTCCGGATTTGTCCGAGCCACAATCCCTGAGACACGTTCCTCCTCGCGATACACCCGCGCGCCGGTTTCGTGTTTGACATATGCTTCGATCTCGAGAAGCAGGCACTCAGTTTTCGCGTAGAGAATTCCATGGTCCTCGAGACACCGCGCGTTCCACTCGCCAAAGTCCTCCCATCCTGAATCGGTCCAGCGGAAGACTTCTCGTTCGGTCGTGAGTGCGAAATCGGGCCAAATGGGGAATCCGGTGTATCTGAGCCCTTGTTCAACCAGATAAATCGAACGGCCGGTATTCACGGCAATCGATGCGCCCTGCTCCCGCAGTCGATTCAGGGCATGCACCAACTCCACAGGGAACGGGGGTGGCGCCCAATCGCGGATCAGCGTACCATCAAAATCCATGCTTAAGAGACGAACTTTGTTCATACGGGCACTGCGACAACTACGGACGAAGACCTGATACGGCATCAAATATTCCGTTGATGATGGAGTAGGCAATCAGTCCAACCATACCGGCCATCACCAGGATGACAACCGGCTGCACCAAAGCAGTCAATCGCTGAATTTTAATGTTGAGCTCCTTGTCATAGCGACGGGCAATCTTTTCGAGGGCATGCGCCAAATCTCCGGTCTGTTCGCCGACGCCAATCATATCGATGAACATCGGCGGAAATTCGCCCACGCGCTGAAGCGCACGTGAAAGAGATCCGCCTTCTCCAACCATTGCCACGACCTTCTCCATGAGAGCACGCAGATGCACATTCCCGGTAGCGCCCCCCATTAGTCGAAGACCGCTCAGCAGCGGAATCCCGTTAGCAATCAGGTTAGCCATCGTCTGCGAGAATTGGGCGTAGAAGCGCCCGCGAAGGACCGAGCCAAACAGCGGGAGATGCAATTGGATGCGATGCCACCAGCGGCGGCCAGAACCCGTTCGAATCAACTGCAAAAAGGAAATTACAATTAAACCAACTCCGGCGATAACGGCCCACCAGTAATGAGAAAAAAAATCGCTGGTTTGAACAAGTAGTCTCGTGAGTAAAGGCAGATCCCTGCCGGTTCTCTGGAAAAGAGTGGTCAACTGCGGAACCAGATAAGTCATGAATAGAAAAATCAGCCCGATCCCTAGGACGAAAATCATCGAAGGATAAATAAGGGCGCTGACGACTTTTTTCCGAAGATCATCGATCGCAACCAGAAAAATCGACTGGCGCCGCAGCAATTCAGGAAGGGAACCGCTCACCTCGCCCGCGGCGACAAGATTACAGAAAAGATCACCAAACGAAGGGGAAACGATGCGAAGAGCATGCGAAAGGCTGCTCCCCTCGCGAACCTGTTGGCGAAGGGCAGACGCTACGGATTTAATGCTTGAAAGCTCCTTTCTCCCTTCCATTACGCGCAACGCGGGCTCCAGCTGAAGGCCGGCGTCAAGCAGATCGCTCATTTCTTCGGTGAACAGGATAATCTGCGCCCGTGACAGGCGGATGTCGCGTGTACGGGGCGCCCCTTCGCCACTCTCTTTTTTCGTGGAGGCCGCGCCGGTCGCCGCGAGCCCGTCCTTTTGAACCAGAGTGATCGGCTGAAGCCGGTCGCGGTCGAGCTTTCGAAAAGCTTCTGCCCGGCTCTGCGCCTCCAGTTCGCCGGAGACGCGATTTCCATTTTTGCTGACGGCCTGGTAAACGAACAGGGCCATAGGATTACTCGTCGGACATTTCAAGGTCTGAGGCAGTAACGCGAACGACTTCCTCGATCGTCGTCAGACCTGTGATGACTTTGCGCCAGCCGTGTGAGCGTAACGGAACCATCGCTTCATCCACAGCCGCCACTCGCAGGAGCGATGCCGGCTTTCCCTGGGTGATCATATCCTGGATGCGTTGCGAAACCAGGCAGATTTCGAATATCGCGGCCCGTCCTTCGTAGCCTGTGAAGCGGCACTGCATACAGCCGACCGCCGTCATCGCCTTGCTTGCGTGCTCCAGGTGGAAGCCAATCTGTTTGAGGTAGGACAGTGGGTATTCACCAGGCTTCTTGCAATGAGGACAGAGAACCCGCACAAGACGCTGCGCGATAAATGCTCGCACCGCATTGGCGACCAGAAAGGGTTCGATCCCCATATCCACAAGGCGCGTGATTCCGCCGATTGCGTCATTCGTATGAAGGGTGCTGAATACGAGATGGCCCGTTAAGGCGCCTCGAATGGCAATCTCCGCAGTCTCGCGGTCGCGCATTTCTCCGACCATGATCACATTTGGATCGCCTCGCAGGATACTGCGCAGACCATTTGCGAATGTTAAATCGATTTCAGGGCGAACTGCGATCTGGATCACTCCAGGCAACTTGTATTCAACGGGATCTTCGATCGTGACGATCCTGCGCTCCTTCGTATTGAGACTGGCAAGGAACGTATAAAGAGTCGTCGATTTTCCGCAGCCGGTGGGGCCGGTGAGCAGAACGATGCCATTTGGCATCGCCAGCAAGTGGCGAATCCGAGTTTGGAGTCCGTCATCCAAGTCGAGGCGATCAAACGTGAACCGCTCCTGCCCAAGCAGACGAAGGCTGACACTTTCACCGGCAACCGAAGGTATCGTTGCAACGCGGACATCGATCGGTTGGCCCTCGAGTTCCAGATTGATTCTACCATCCTGCGGCAGGCGCCTTTCCGCAATATCGAGGTGCGCCATGATTTTCAGCCGTGAGATGACCGAGGCCTGTAGCACCTTGATATTTGGAGGAACTGGCACTTCATGAAGAACACCGTCGATGCGGTAGCGAATTTGCAGGTCGTCGTGCAACGGCTCGACGTGAATGTCGGTTGCCCTTTGCTCGAGCGCTTCTCGCAAAATCTGGTTTACAAATTTAACGACCGAGGCTTCTGAATCATCCAGATCCAGGACATTCGTCTCCTGTTTGACATCCGCCGCCAACTCCTCTTCCGAACGTCCCTCCAGGATTGCCTCAAAGGTTTCTGCCCCTACCCCGTAGCCTTGACGAAGAGCCTGCATGATTTGGGTCCGAGTCGACATCGTGTAGAGAATGCGCATATCGAGCGTTGAGGCCAAGGTGTGGCGAGCTATCAAGTCAAACGGGTCGTAGATTGCTATCCAAATGCCATCCTCATTCTCTTGCAAAGGAACAACACGATAGCGCAGAGCGGTTCTGGCCGGCACCCTTTCGCGTAAAGGCGCCGAAACACTGCTAATCGGATCATTCCACCAGGGAATTTCAAGCCAGTCACTGATGCCCTTTAAGAACATCGTCTCGTCAACCAATCGCGAGTCCAAAATCGATTGGACCACAGAGCGCTGTTCCTCTGCAGCCGCGCGAACTACTTCACGGCACGCCGCCAAATCAGAGCATCCGCTCGCTTTGGCGATTTCTACTAGTGGTTCTAGAACTCCCATGCCCAATGGAACGCGCAACGTTACAGACCTCGCGATCAACCACAACTTTTTAGTGACTCGATCCGCTCAACCATTCAGACCGGCCGGCTGCCCGCCAAAGAGCCGCACGCATCACTGCATCCGGGGCCGGTTTGCCAAACCAGATTTCAAAGGCCAACACGCCCTGGTGCAAAAGCATTAACAGACCGTCTGTGGCCCTTGCACCTTTTTCCCGGGCAAACCGAACCAAGGCAGTCTCCCGTGGTCCGTAAACCATGTCGAAGACCAGGTGGCGCGGTTCGAGAGTTCTCCATCCTTCGTGAATCCCTTCTCGGTCAAGTCCTACAGAAGACGCATTAACGAGCAAATCGACTTGTCGGCACACCTCGGCAAGATGATCCCATTTTCCGGTTTGAATCTTGGTTTTCGATTGCGCCGCGAGATCCTTGGCAAGCCGCTCAGTTTTCGCAACAGTCCTGTTGACCATGATCAACAAAGGGACATTTAGCTCGGACAGGCACCGTGCAACTGTCTGGCCCGCTCCGCCGCCGGCTCCAAGCACAGCTATTCTGAGCGCTCGCAGGTCACAGTCGAACGCTTCCTTGATCGCGGCCACGAATCCAGCGCCATCCGTGTTAAAGCCAAATAGACGGCCCGATTGGTTAACTACCGTGTTGACGGACCGGAGTCTTTCAGCCTCCGGATCAAGCCCATCGAGCAAATCCAAAGCAGCCAATTTGTGAGGAAGCGTTAGGTTCCACCCGATGAAATCCCGTTTTCGAAGAAGATCGAAAGCTTCGACCAGATCGCCCGGGCGAACATGCAACCGCCCGTAACGATAAGGAAGATGGAGCGATACCAGGCCCGCGTTTTGCATCGAAGGAGACAAAGAGTGATCCACCGGGTCTCCGAGCACGGCTAGCCGGAAATCTGCTTCTTTGGATAGTCGCAAGCTTTGTATGGAGAAAGAACACATCGCTCATTCGAAAAGTTGAATTGCGCGGTCGATTCTTCGTAGCACACGTTCCCTGCCCATGACCTCAAACATATGATAGAGACTTGGTCCAATGGCTCTGCCACTCACCGCAACTCGAGCGGGATGGATTAAATCACCTGCTTTGCATCCGATTTCTTTACCTAGGTGCTTCAATGTCGCTTCAAGATTTGTCGCCGACCAAACTTCCAGTGCCGCGTACGCATCCCGAAGCGACCGAAGGCGCTTCATCGCTCCGGATTTGCGAAGACTTTGCTCCACCGCGCTCTGGTCAAAAGGGAATCCTTCAGTAAAGAAAAAACCAATCCAATCCGGCACTTCCTTAAAGAACTTTATCTTCTCTTTCACTATCTCAAGGACCCGTAACAAATAGTTCTCGTCGCTGACCTCAATTCCGGCTGCGCGGATAAACGAGTCGCTCAACTGGCGAAATCTGTTGAGCGACATGGAATGGATATACTGGCGATTCAGCCAATCACATTTATCGAGGTCAAACGCCGCATTCTTTCGGTTGATCTTCGTCAAGTCGAAAAGCTGGATCACTTCGTCGATGCTAATGACTTCCCTATTGTCTTTGGGTGACCAACCGAGCAGGCAAAGGTAGTTCCTCACGGCCTCCGGAGCATATCCTTGCTCGACGTAGCTTGCGATGCTCGAGCCTGCGTCGCGTTTGCTCATCTTCGAACCGTCCCGATTCAAAATTAAGGGGATGTGAGCGAATTGGGGCGGCTCAGCATTCAACGCCTGGTAGAGCTCCAAATGTTTAGAAGTATTAGTCAGGTGGTCTTCTCCTCTAATCACGTGCGAGATCTGCATTTCGATGTCGTCGACGACATTCACGAAATGAAAAATCCACGAACCGTCGGGGCGGCGAACCGTAATGTCGGGATCTGAGCTGCGGTCAAATTCGATCTTTCCGCAGACCAGGTCGTCCACGACCACCGGTTTTCGAGAGGATCGAAAACGGATCGCTCCCTGGTCCTCGTAAAGAAGGCCTTCGCTTTGCAGACTATTCAGATACTTCTCGTAGACAGCCGTACGTTGGCTTTGATAATAGGAACCGAACGGCCCCCCGCGTCCTGCACCTTCATCCCATTCCAGGCCCAACCACCGCAAACCATCAAAGATCACTCGGACCGCCTGCTCCTGCTCTCGGCTTTTGTCTGTATCCTCGATTCGGAGGATGAATGTTCCGCGATGGTGGCGGGCAAATAACCAGTTAAACAATGCCGTTCTGGCTCCCCCGATATGAAGATCACCAGTAGGTGAAGGTGCAAAGCGAACCCTGACTGAAGGATTCATGATCAAATCAATTCCGAGCTCAACACTTTTCGCAACCGGTTTTTTATCGGTAATGACAAAGCGAAACGGGCATAAACCGTTCTTCTAATCCGCCTAAGCGAACGCTACGCCGGGCAAAAATCGCGGTTGAATAAGAGGGAATTTGTTGAAGTCAAATTCTTGTATCTTTCATGAAAAGGTTCATTTTCCCGCTGCTGTGCGCTACTGCAGCGTTGTTATTTGCTTTGGGAGTTCCCCTGGCAGCTCAACCCTCCAGCACAGGGGGGAGCGGATCTCGTCACATTTCAGGACCCCGACCCTGATTCCAGTGTGATCGACGAGTCCTCTGCAGATTACGACGTTTTCTACGAACGGCTTTCATCGGACGGTAATTGGTTTTACGACGACGATTATGGTTATGTCTGGCAGCCAAATGTCGCAGTCTCTACCTCGTCGTGGCAACCATACACTGACGGTCACTGGGTCTGGACGGATCGGGGATGGTGCTGGGTCTCCAATGAAGATTTCGGCTGGGCTACCTATCACTACGGCCGCTGGATTCGTGTCGCCGGAGTCGGATGGGTCTGGGTCCCAGGCGACGAGTGGGCGCCGGGGTGGGTGTCCTGGCGTCATACAGAGGATGATGATTACATCGGCTGGGCGCCTTTACCGCCCGAAGCGTCGGTAACTGTCGACGTTGGCGTCCATTCATGGTGCGACAGTTATTATGATATCGGGCCTGCCGCGTTCGCTTTCATTCGCATCGGAGATTTTGCCAGACCCTCTTACAGGGAATTCATCGTTCCGCCTCAGCAAAACGTGACAATTGTCAATCGCTCACTGAATATTACCAACCTAGCCTATACCAATAACGCAATTTACAATTACGGTCCTCAATACGAACGAGTATCCCAGTTTGTTCAGCGGCAGGGGCAGCAAGTGCCCAATTATAAAATCAACTATACACCGCAATTACAACAGAAGGCCCCTTTCCGGACCGAGGCGCAAGGAAATGTCCTCAGGGTAATGGCGCCGCCAGCAAAGTTAAAACCTGTGGCGGCGACGCAGCCCGCGGCGGCAAAACAACTAGGCAAAGCACAGATCGATCGAGGTTGGAACGGTCTCCCCCAGGCCCAAGCCGAACAGATTCACCAGAAGTTTGTTCAACAGACACCAGTCCCGAAAACACTACCGCCCAGACCGGTTCCTCCTCCCAAGGTTCAGGTCCGAACCGTCAAACCAAATCAGCCAAGCCCTGGTAAACCCGGAACCATACCACCGGCACCCCTCGGTCAGCCGCGAACGGTGGAGGAAAAAGCGCTGGAGCAACAAAAGGGCAAAAGTCCACAACCGCCCCAAGGAGGCAAACCTGTAGAAAAAGTGACCGAAGCGCAAAAACGGGTTTCAGAGAAGGCTAAAACACCCCGAGTCGAGCAGGGACAACCGCGCCACGCGGAAAACGCGGTCAAACCGCACCCTCAGCCAACGCCCCATGGTGCTGAACGGCATATCGCCCTGCAATCTTATCCTCAAAATCACCCTCAACCTCATCCCCAGCCTCAACCTCATCCCCAGCCTCACCCGCCATCTCAATCCCAACCTCACCCGCAAGCTCACCCTCAGCCTCACCCGCAAGGTCACCCTCAGCCTCATCCCCAGCCTCAAAAGGCGGAGAACAAGAATAAAAAGAAAGAGCACTAAGGGTTCGCGTTTGCCTCTGACTTCTTTTCATCCGAAGCTGCGAACCGATGAACCGGATTGTCGGTCTTGAAACAGAGTATGGTTGTTTAATCTCCGAGGATCAGGCTCAGAGCCAGGCTGACGCGTGGCCGGTCAAGGTGAAGAATTACTTATTTCGCAAGTGTCAAGCCGGCGCAATCGACCTTCACTATAGGGACTACGAAGAACCGCCGGGCAATGGCGGTTTTCTTTTGAATGGAGGTCGTCTTTATCTTGACATGGGGCATTTAGAGTATTCCTCGCCCGAATGCCTGAACCTACGCGATCTGGTTTCCTGCGACGTTGCCGGCGATATGCTGCTGCATCACGCGCTCACCGAAATGGGAGCCACTGATCAGGTAGCGTTTCTCAAAAACAATATCGATCATCACACCGGCGCGACTTTCGGTTGCCATGAGAATTATCTCATGCGTAGAGAAGCTCAATTTACACCCGAAGTGCTATCGTCATTACTCGCATTTCTTGCGACCCGGCAGCTCTTTGCCGGGGCAGGCAGAGTAGGACAGGCAAATCCGCTGGCATTTGACTTCGAGTTGCCAGATCGCCAGGGCAACGTTCATTTTCAAATCAGTCAAAGAGCAGATCATATCGTAAATGATATTTACCAGTGGGTTCAATTTAACCGGGCGATTATCAATGCTCGCGATGAGCCGCTTGCCGACTACCGAAAATACCGGCGGTTGCACCTTTTGATTGGGGACTCAAACATGAGCCCCTTCGCGACCGCCTTGAAAATTGGCACGACGGCTTGCGTCCTGACGCTGCTAGAAGAGAATCTGCTCCCGACGCATATTGCGTTGCGGGACGCGGTACTGGCAACGCGCGAGATATCACGCGACCCCGACGGCAAATGGCTCGTCGAGATGGACGACGGCAGCCATCGCGATGCGCTGGATATTCAATACCAGTTTCTGGAATATGCGGGTCGCTATCTATCTGGAATAGACAAGGAGACGGATTGGATCCTGGAAAGCTGGAGCTTTACGCTCGACGCCATTCGCAACAAGCCTGAACTCCTTATCGGCGGAGTTGATTGGATCTCGAAAAAATGGCTCCTCAGCACGTTCATCGAAGCGGAAAACTTATGTTGGCAAGACCCGTGGTTGCAGAGCCTCGATCTCGAATACCATAACGTGAATCCCAATAAAGGTTTGTTTTATGGTTTGAAACCCGCGAAAGCCATCGGTGAATTTAATGCCAGTGTTCGGCGCGAAGAAATGATGCGAACACCACCGCAAAATACTCGTGCTAAAGGACGTTCCCGTGCGGTTGCGCAGTTTCAGAGGAGAAACCTTCCGTATATCATCAACTGGGACTCAGTTGCATTGGAAAGTCAGGATTACTTGCCAATGCCCGATCCTTTTCATCCGTACGAAGAAGAAGTGGAATATTTTCTGCGCTAGGATCAATTTAACGCATGCGTTTCCTGTATCAGTTGGTCTCGAGTGGGCAGTGGATAGAGATCAAAACGATTCTCAGCAGTTAATGAGGCGGCTTTTGCGCAACGACCCAGCTGCAGCCGAAGTGGCGAGTGCCGCGCACCCGGGCTACTGATTGAGACGGGCGTTTTGTCCAATACGGCATCAGAGGTTTTTTCGCATGACCCAGCAAGATCGCGTTTCATCTGCCCTCCTTACCGATCTCTACGAGTTGACGATGGCTTATGGCTATTGGAAAAATGAGATGCTCGGCCACGAGGCTATCTTTTACGCTTTTTTTAGGCTCCCTCCCTTCAATGGCGGATACACGATTGCGTGTGGCCTAAGCGACGCAATTGATTATCTCCTGAACTTTAGGTTTCAGCCCGATGACCTTGACTATCTTGCCAAGCTCACAGGCTCCGATGGCAAGACACTCTTCGAGAATCAGTTTCTGGATTATCTGGAGGATCTGAAGTTCGCCTGCGATGTTGATGCTGTCGTCGAAGGAGACGTTGTGTTCCCGCACGAACCCCTGCTCCGGGTCTCCGGACCGCTGCTTCAGGGCCAGCTTTTAGAGACTGCGCTGCTGAATATCCTCAATTTTCAGACACTCATTGCGACCAAAGCGGCCCGTATTTGTCTCTCGTCCAGGGGTAAGCGGGTGATCGAATTTGGGCTGCGGCGTGCGCATGGCCCTGATGGCGCTCTTGCGGCCAGCCGCGCTGCCTATATCGGCGGTTGCGTAGGAACGTCGAACGTTCTTGCAGGGAAAGTGTTCGGGATTCCGGTGCTGGGAACCCATGCCCATAGCTGGGTAATGTCCTTTCCCACAGAATTGGAAGCGTTCCGCGCGTATGCCGAGGTGCTCCCAGGAAATTGTATTCTGCTCGTCGACACATACGAATCGATCGAAGGGGTTCATCACGCTGTGGAAGTGGGTCGCTGGCTTCATACAATCGGAAAGGAACTGTCCGGAATCAGGCTGGATTCGGGGGATCTGACCTATCTCAGCATTCGGGCGCGAAAGATCCTGGATGAAGCAGGTTTCAAATCGACAAAGATCCTGGCGAGCAACGACCTCGACGAGTACGTCATCGGCAGTTTGAATGAGCAGGGCGCCCTGATCGATGCCTGGGGAGTGGGAACGAAACTGGTAACCGCGTTTGATCAACCGGCTCTGGGCGGCGTGTACAAATTAGGCGCAATCCGCCCAAAGGATGGGAGATGGCAAGGAAGAATAAAGTTATCGGAACAGGCTGCGAAGGTATCAAATCCGGGATCCCCGCAAGTCAGGCGATTCGCGAGCGAGAGCGAGTACGTTTGTGACATGATTTACGACGAGCTGACGGGACCGCCGAAGAGCCGGATTCTGGTTGACATTGCTGATGTCACGATTCGAAGAATGATACCTGCTTCGGCTGATCATCATGATTTGCTCGTGCCGGTTTTCCGCCGAGGTGAACTCATTTATGGCCGGCCTACGATTCATGAGACCAGAAACTACGCACAGACCGAGCTCAGCCGATTTTATTCCGGTGTAAAGCGGCTGCTCAATCCTCACATTTATCCGGTTGGTCTTGAACTCGGCTTACATGAGTGCAAAACGCACCTTATTGAGGAGGCAAGGAGCCAAGCAGATGAGTCGGCGAAATAGAATAGGTCAGGGGTCGCCTGGAGGGGATTAGTTTGTGTCTGTAAAAACAGAGCAGCAACGAGTTGCAGATGGCCGCGTGGTAGGGCCGATTTCCGAGCCGGCCGCTTTCTAGCTGGCAGTCCTGTTCTCAACGGGCGGCTCGGAGATCCGCCCCTGCCACGCCGCCTACAAATACTCGTATGCGCTCTAGCCCGCAAAAATCACGCGTTGTGAGAAGCCAAACGTACATTGCGGGCGAGAGAGCTTCTCTGAAACTTGACGTGTGGGGTGGCTTTAAGCTGCTTTCGGAAGTTGAACAAGATCAAATCCAAGATTCTTGGCGCG
>Ga0182035_10001288_pt1 | contig 12730 bp, 11 predicted proteins | sample flu12Cox44000170_FD_125969 | JGI IMG/M metagenome (GOLD analysis project Ga0182035, IMG submission 125969) | Lab enrichment of tropical soil microbial communities from Luquillo Experimental Forest, Puerto Rico - flux4day.12C.oxic.44.000.170 | ecosystem: Environmental > Terrestrial > Soil >...
CGGCTACAAATTCGCCAGCACTCCGCGCGGGCGGTATGGCTCGATCAGGGACCGCAGCTCGGCTTCCTCCAGTTTCAAATCGAGCGCCGCGACGGCGTCATCCAGGTAATTCAATTTGGTGGCACCGATAATCGGTGAAGTGATGCCGGGCTGGTCGAGCACCCATGCGAGCGCGACCTGCGCATTGGGAACGCCGCGTTTCCTGGCGATCTCGGTCACGCGGTCAACGATGCTAAAGTCGGCGTCGTGGTAATACTGCCAGCGGGAAAACTCGTCGGTTTTGGCCCGCACAGTGTCTCCGAGGTCCTGCTTGCGGCGATTGCCGGCCACGAACCCGCGCGCCAGGGGACTGAAGGGAATGATGCCGAGTCCTTCGGCGCGGCACAGCGGTAGCATCTCGCGTTCTTCCTCGCGATAGACCACGTTGTAATAGTTCTGCATCGTGGCAAAACGCGCGATGCCCATCCGGTCGGCGGTGTAGAGCAGTTTGGCGAGCTGCCAGGCGTACATGGACGAGGCTCCGAGATAAAGCGCCTTGCCGGCCCGCACCACGTCGTCGAGCGCGCGCAGCGTCTCCTCCACCGGCGTCTGCGCATCGAAGCGGTGGATCTGATAAAGGTCTACGTAATCGGTGCCGAGACGGCGGAGGCTGTCATCGATTGAGTGCATGATGTGCTTGCGCGAAAGCCCCTTGTGGTTCGGGTCGCTGCTCATCGGCATGTAGACTTTGGTGGCGATTACGATGCGGTCGCGCCCCGGACCGAAGTCCCTCAGAGCCCTCCCCAGGACTTGCTCGCTGGCCCCTGCTGAATACATGTCGGCGGTGTCGAAGAAATTGAAGCCGAGTTCGATGGCGCGGCGGATGAAGGGTCGGGCCGGCTCCTCGTCGAGGACCCACGGCCGCCACGTGCTGGAGCCGTAGCTCATGGCGCCCAGGCATAGGCGTGAAACTCTTAAGCCGGTTTGCCTAGATTTACATAGTCCATGTCGGTTGGTTGGCAGAGTTTTCGAGTGGATGGAAACCTCCAGTATGGCATCGTCCGCGCCCTGGATTGGAAGCTCGCAAAGGTGCTAAGGTGGTGAATCCAAATTGATCCTGAGGGAGAGACCATGAAAGTCGGTGTCGCGGGACAAGGCGCGTTCGGCGTGAAGCACCTGGAGGCGTTGGGCCACATTGCTGGGATCGAAGTGATTACGCTGGCGGGCGGGAATCAGACAGCCACGGCCGAGGTGGCGAAGAGGTTCAAAATTCCTCATTACACGGGCGACCTCGCCGAGAGCCTCAAGCAGCCTGACCTCGAGGCGATGATCCTTGCAACGCCCACCGGCATGCACGCCAAACAAGGAGTCGAGTGCATGCGCGCCGGCAAGCACGTGCAGATCGAGATTCCCATCGCGGATACTCTCGCCGATTCCGAAATGCTGCTCAAAGTCCAAAAGGAAACGGGCGTGGTTGCGATGGGCGGTCACACGCGGCGCTTCAATCCCAGCCATCAGTACGTCCATAAAAAGATCCGTGCCGGCGAGCTTAAAATCCAGCAGATGAATGTACAGACTTACTTTTTCCGGCGCACGAACATGAACGCCGCCGGCCAGCCGCGGAGCTGGACGGATCACCTTCTCTGGCATCACGCCTGTCACACCGTCGACCTTTTTCAATACCAGACCGGCGAACTGGTCTCCGATTGCTACGCCGTCGAAGGGCCGATACACCCCGAGTTGAAAATCGCCATGGATATGGGGATCGTGATGAAGGTTCCGTCGGGCGCGGTCTGCAGCCTATCGCTGTCATTCAACAACCAGGGACCCATCGGCACATTCTTCCGTTACATCTGCGACAAGGGCACGTACGTGGCCTATTACGATGACCTGGTGGACGGAGACCAGAAGAAGATCGATCTGTCAAAAGTGGACGTCTCCATGAACGGAATCGAGCTGCAGGACCGCGAGTTTTTCGCCGCGATCCAGGAAAAGCGCGAACCGAACGCGTCCCTCAGGCAGTGCTTCACCGCCATGGAAGTCCTGGACCGGCTGGAACAGATCCTGAACTGCGCGGTCCGGACTTCCAGCAGGTAGCGGGGGAAACGCTGGTGGCGGATGGGTGGTGTGCAATACGAGACAGTACTTTCCTAGATCGGCTACGGGTCTCTCCCTCTCGCGCAGAGAGACGGAGTGGAATTATGATTCCAGTAAGGGCTGGCGGCACATTGCAGCGCCGACAGATGGGAAGTTACTGAGCGGGTCCCGCTAGCATCTGCCGGCCCTTTACCCTCCAAAGGGGGCGGTTGCCAGTGTCCGCTATCGGGACGACTCGCGAGCGGAGGCATCCTGCGCTCGGCCCGCACGGAGCGCGCCCTCCACGCCGTGATTCCCCTCGTGGCAGGCATACTCAAAAATCTGATACTGCGGATCTCGAACCATGGGAATGGAGACGGTCCAAGGCCGCGTGTAGTTGTTCGGATCGTCGATGGTAACTTGGTACTGGATGGTGTCGCGATCGGTACGCCTGAAGCGCTCCACCACTCTGAGCGCCTCGCTCTGCGCAATGCCCTTGATCCGCCCTCCGGCCGCGCTGGTCGAGATCGAGCCTTTGCCGTTGTAGTTAGTGGTTTCCACGACCAGGGTGTTGCCTTCCCAGTGACCGCGGGCGTCGCCGTCCCACAGCTTGACGCTCGCCGGCACGTGCGGGCGCCCGTCGAGCGGGATGACACGTACGTTGTGAATCATCTCATAGTGAATGACGACGTACCCGGGAATCTGCAGGATTTCGTAGGCGTTGTTGTAGCCGGCGGGAAACATGGCGCCCGGTATTCCGCGCGTAATGCAGCGGTCCCACACGCTCATGTATTCGTAGGAGTCGGCGTTGTGCGCGAGGTTGAAATCCCGCTTGGCCTCCGCCTCCGGCTTGACCGGGACGCGCCCGTCGGGTGGATCAACCACCAGGGAGGTCTGTCTGGTCGATACGACCTTGGTGCCGGAGTCGAACCAGAACTGGTTATAGCTGCCGACATCGCCCGCCGCCGGAGGCCGGTCCACCCGATTTTTCGCGGCGCGCTGCTCGAGTTGTGCCACTTCTTCCGGCGTGAGAGTCGCCTTTTCGGCCAAGTCTGCCGGCCGCTCGAAGGGTGTAATTGTCGGGTTGGTCCAAACGCCCTCGAGGTCGGGTTGTCCGTCCGGAGTGTGACCAAGAGTCCAGGCCTGATGGGCCCTCAGTTGGCCGGACGCGGGCCGCGGCATGCTCACTGTGACAGTCGCCATCACAGCGAGCGTGACCGCAAGCAATCGATGACGCATACGAATCCTCCTCCGGCTCATTATATGCAAGGCTCCAGCTTGGTGTGGCCGGCCAGGCGACATCTCTCGCCGGTCTTCAGCCTTCCCAAACCCGCTTGGGAACGCCGCGATCGCGGTCCTGCAGCCGGTCATAGAGATAAAACGTGGAGACCGTCCCGAGTGACTCGTTATAGAAGCTTTCCTGACCCAGACCTTCCTTGAGATCCTCTTCAAAATCGTGGAGCGCTTTCAACTCTTCGGCGAGCGCAGGCTTGGTTTTGCCGGAGGAGGTACGAAAGAACTTTTGAAAGCCCCCGTCCACCAGCCGACCAATTTCCTCGCCCATGCGAATGCCAGCCCGTTCCGCGATGTGGACGGCGCCCTCGCGATCCCCAAGATCCACGGCGCAGCTGCCTCGGGTCACGCGAACACCGCCGTTGCGGGGCGTGACAATAAAACCCAGGCTCTTTAGTTGGCTCAAGCGCTCCTGAAAGGTCGGGTTCTTGGGGCGCTCTCTGCGAAAGAACATAAAATCCATTGTACACGCTGAGCGTAACCTACTGATTTTTCGTTGAACCACTGGTGCTTATCGGCGTTATTTGGCGACGGTGAAGCGTCCATTGTCCACATATTGTCCATCCGGGAATCGGAATGTAAACCGCTCGGACCTAAGGAACCCATGACGAACAACGAGGTTTCTAGAACAGTACAGACTGGAGGTCACACGTGATGGATCGAACGACCGGCATCGAGGCCTCGGTCTGTTCTTGGTCATCATGGACCAACATTTTGTGAACGGCCCTGAACAGGCGTCAGCCAGGCATCTGATCAGGCCGAAGACCGTAATCCCATTCCACGCTAACCAGATCGCGACGACCGGCGGGGTGGTCAACTCCGGAACGCGCACCGCCCGACGACGACGATGAGGGATCCGGTCGCGAGGTGTTCGTGCCGCAGAGCGGCCTTACGTTGGAGTTCGATGGTCAGGCGCGCTGCCGGGCGGCCTTCACTGAGCCGCTACGACCGCCTCCACGCGAAGGCGCCGTTTACCAACGTCGCCACCGGCCCGCCTCGGAAGGTGCGGCCATGGAACGGGGAGTTGCGGCTGCGTGAAAGGGACTGGTTGACGTCGTAAGTCCACTCGAAATCGGTACTGAAGATCGTGAGGTCGGCCGGGGCGCCGGTGCCGAGCGTGCCACGACCCAGCCTCAACACCGATTCCGGTCCGGTGGTGAAGAGCTCGACCATGCGCATGAGCGCAATTCTACCCGAATGCACCAGCCTGTCGAGGGCCAGGCCCAGCGCCGTTTCCAGGCCGATGATGCCGAACGGGCAGCTTTCGAACTCTTGCATTTTTTCGCTGCCTGCATGGGGCGCGTGGTCGGTGGCGATGGCGGTGATGGTGCCGGCGGCGATGCCGTCCACCACGGCGCCGCAGTCGCACGGAGCGCGCAACGGAGGCTTCATCTTGTAATTGCTGTCATAGGGGAGCATCTCTTCGTCGGTCAGCGAGAAATGGTGAGGCGTAGCCTCGCAGGTCACCGCCAGTCCGCGTTGGCGGGCGTACCCCACCATGGTGACGGCGTTGCGCGTCGAGACGTGAGCCACGTGACAGCGGGCCCCGGTGATCTCAGCCAACACCAGGTCGCGGGCCACCATCACGTCTTCGGACGCCGCGGGGATGCCGCGAAGGCCCCACCGGACCGAGAGGCGCCCTTCGTGCATATCGCCGCCGGCGCTGAGGTTAAGGTCCTCGCAATGGTCAATCACCGGCAGCTCGTAGGCGCGCGCGAATTCCATGGCGCGTCGCATTACCAGCGAATTCATGACGGGCCGGCCGTCGTCGGAGATGGCCACTGCACCGGCGGCTTTCATCGCCCCGATCGCCGCCAACTCCTCCCCGGCGCTTCCCTTGGTGATGGCGCCGATGGGGAATACATTCACTGCCGCCAGCCGGCGCGCTCGCTCGACGATGTAACTGGTCACGGTGGCGCTATCGTTCACGGGTTTGGTGTTGGGCATGCAGCAGATCGACGTGAATCCGCCCGCCGCCGCGGCTCTCGAACCACTCTCGATGGTCTCGGCGTGCTCGAAACCCGGCTCTCGCAGGTGCACATGCATGTCGATGAAGCCCGGGGCCACAACCAGGCCGCTGGCATCGAAGATTTCCGCTTGCGGTAAGGAAAGATTCGGCCCGACTGCCGCGATCGTGCCGTCGCGGATCAGCACGTCGGCGACGCGGTCGGTGCGGGATGCCGGATCCATCACGCGGCCGTTCCGGATGAGCAGAGGCATGGCCTATCCAATGACCCTTTCGAGCACCGCCATCCGCACAGCGATGCCGTTTTCTACCTGGTTTAGAATGACGGAGCGCTGGAAATCTGCAACCTCCGAAGAGAGCTCGCGACCGCGATTGATCGGCCCGGGGTGCATGACAATAGCGTCCGGTTTCGCCAGGTCGAGGTGTTCCACGCGGAGGCCGTAGAACTGGAAATACTCAAGGGCCGAGAAGGCCGCCTCATGCTGGCGTTCGAGCTGCACCCTCAGCATCATGATGACGTCGGCGTCGCGGATGGCTTCGCGGATGTCGGTGGTGAGCCGGACGCCAGCCGCCAGCTGCTCGAGCTCGCGGGGCAGCAGAGACGCGGGGCCGCAAAGCACGATCTCAGAGCCGAACTTGGAGAGCAGGTGTACGTTCGAACGCGCGACGCGGCTATGCGCAATGTCGCCGATGATGGCCACTCGCAGGCCTTCGAGCGTGCTGCGACGGTCGAGAATGGTGCGAGCGTCGAGCAGCGCCTGGGTCGGGTGCTCGTGCATGCCATCGCCGGCGTTAATGATGGGAGTGGGCAGGTGCCGCGACAGGAAATGCGGCGCTCCGGACGCTGCGTGGCGCATCACGATGGCGTCCGGCCGCATAGCCGCCAAGGTGTTCAAAGTATCCACCAGCGACTCGCCTTTGGTGACGCTTGATCCCGAGGCGGTGATCGAAACCGCGTCAGCTCCCAAGCGTTTGGCGGCGATTTCAAAGCTGGTGCGCGTGCGCGTGGAGGCTTCGTAAAACAGGTTGACGATCATCTTGCCGCGCAGCGTATCGAGCTTCTTCAGTGACTGGCTCTGCAAGGGCTGAAAATCCTTGGCGCGTGAAAGGATAGCCTCGATCGAGCCGCGGTTGAGCTCTTCGATTCCCAGCAGTCCGTCAGGCATAGGCGTCAAGCGTTGCCGCTGGCTGCGACTTTTTCTACCAGGAGGACCTTTTCCAGGCCGTCGATTTCCTGGAATTTCACTTCGATAATTTCGGTATCGCTGGTTTGCACCACGCGCCCGATGAACCGCGCTTCGATCGGCAATTCACGGTGCCCCCGGTCGATCAGCACCAGCAAGTGAACCTTGGCCGGGCGACCGTGGTCAAACAGCGCGTCCAGGGCCGCGCGGATGGTGCGCCCGGTGTACAGAACGTCGTCCATCAGGATGATGTCTTTGCCCTGGATGGAGAAGGGAATCTCCGTGGAACTGACCACCGGCTTGATGTCGACCGTGGTGAGATCGTCGCGATAGAGGTTGATGTCTAAGACACCGACCGGAATGACGTGCTTTTCGAGCGTTTCAATCTTCTTGGAAAGGCGTTGCGCCAGGGGCACGCCACGGCGGCGGATTCCGATGAAAGCGAGCTGATCGAGGTTCCCGGTTTTTTCGAGGATCTCATGAGCCAGCCGAACCAGCGTCCGATCAATCTCAGAGGCGCTCATGAGCTGGGCTTTTTCGCGTGTGGTGGCCAGCATATAGGGGTCCGAACGAACAGGGTAGCATGCGCGATGGCCGGGTTTCTGTGCGGCGGCCACAATCAGGGGGTCCTATTCAGCAGCCCGCAAGCGACCTGTGTTTCGGCGTACTGCTTCGGGACCAGGCGTCTTTCCAGATGAGGTAACCGCTCGTCTCCACGCGGAGGATACCTCGTAAGCATGCCGAAGCTTCGCGTCGGCGTCGCGGCCTCTGGCCCGGCAGAGAACCTGCTTGTTTCCGCCAACCGGACTCAGCCACTGTGAAAAAAAATCGCTCCGCGGATCCAGCTTCGCGGACTGGAGCGGCTGCTCCGACGACAGCCTGTGTGATCTCGAGCGTCTCCCAAATCGTTCGAGTCGATGAGGAGCTGGAGGTTTCCGCCCGGACGGTGCCTGTCGAAACCAGGTGATGGAAAACGCCGGCCACAGCGCCGACCGCCGATGATACTAGCGGTCGAACGCGAGGCGCAACTGACTGCGCTCAAAATCGAGTAGCCAGCGCTTGTTCTCCAGGCCGCCGCCGTAACCGGTGAGGGTCCCATTGCTGCCGATGACGCGGTGACAAGGAATAATAATCGCGATCGGATTGGAACCGTTGGCCAGACCGACAGCACGCGAAGCCGCAGGATTGCCCAGGCGCCGGGCGAGTTCTCGGTAGGAAATCGTTTCACCGAATGGAATTTCCTGCAACGCGCGCCAGACGCGCTGCTGAAATCCAGTTCCCTGCGGATTCAGTTCGAGGTCGAAGTGTTGACGTTCGCCGGCGAAGAAAGCGCGGAGTTGGCGGATCGCCTCGCGCAGCAGGTGGTCGTTGTTTTTCCAAGAGGCGCCGATGGCGGGCGAAGTGCGTCCCCGTTCGAACAGCAACTCGCGCAATCCGCCCTCATCGGCCACCAGCAGCAGCCGGCCTACGGGGCTTTCGGTCCATTGATAACAAGTGGCCATCTCTCACTCCCTGCCAAAGATGAAGCGCCGCATACGCGCGCCACGGCCGCCAGTGCTCGGCGCGGCGTTCGAGCTCGCGGGCCGTTTCCACTCCCGCGGCCCGCACGAGCACCAGGTCGCCCGACGGAAAGGCGTCGGGATCCCCTAAGGCTCGCAGGGCAATGTACCCGGCCGTCCATGTTCCGATTCCCACGATGGCTCGCAACTGAGTGGCGACCACGTCCGGCGCGGCCGAGCTATCCAGGATGAGCTTTCGACTGGCCACGGCGGCCGAGAAGCCACGCACTGTCGCGGCCCGCTTGCCGGGAATTCCGATCGAGGACAGATCCGCCTCCGCGAGAAGCTCGGCGTTCGGAAATACGCGGGTGATGCCGCGACGGGTAGCATTCAGCGGCCTGCCGAACCGAGCCGCGAGCCGGCCTGCGATGGTAGAAGCAGCTTGAACCGTGATCTGTTGACCGAGAATCGCCCGGACGCCGAGCTCGAAGGCGTCCCAGGCGCCCGGCACGCGAAGGCCGGGCCGCGCCGCAACCAGAGACCGGAGCCGATCGTCCGTCCCCAGGCAGGATTGGATCGCCAGCGGATCGGCGTCGAGATCGAACAGACGCCGCACGCGGGAAACGATGGCCAGCAAATTGCCGGGCTGGGGGTGATCGATTTCGAGCAGTATTTCGGGTGCCACGTGCGAGGCCTCGATCGATCCGGGAACGCCCGCCAGCGTGATGCTGCGGCGATAGGTTCCGCCGGCGACCGACTCCACGCCCGGAATCGCGCGCGTGGAAAGGAACGCGAGTAGCGCGTCCCAGTCAAACGGCGGCCGGTATCGGAGGCGGAACCGGATGCCGCCGCTGACGGAGGTCTGGCGCGATTGCCGGAGCTCGCGCGGGCTCTCATGCCACGTTTTGCGGAATACGTCATTAAAACGCCGCACGCTGCCGAATCCGGACGCCAGCGCAATCGTCGTAATGGGAAGGTCGGTGTCATCGAGCAGCCGTTTGGCGGAAAGCAACCGATGCGTCTGGGCGACGGCGGTGGGCGAGGCTCCGAGGTGTTCGACGAAAAGCCGCCGGAGGTGACGGTCGCCAACGCCGAGCCGGCTGGCGAGACGTTGGACGCCGGCCTGGTCGAGCGCGCCCTCGGCGATTTCCCGCAGCGCGCGCGCGACTGTAGTGGAGGAGCCGTTCCAAGCGGGCGTGCCAGGGGCGCATTCGGGGCGGCATCGCAGACACGGCCGCAGACCGGCAGCTGCGGCTGCCGCCGCCGAGGGATAGTAAGCGACATTTTCTTCGCGTGGCGAAGGAGCGGGGCAGATCGGGCGACAAAAGATTTTGGTAGTGCGCACGCCGATAAAAAAGCGCCCGTCGAAGCGGGCGTCGCGGGTTAATCGCGCTTTACGGCAGGTTTCGCGGTCGACAAGCACGTCACTGCTGACTATAGCTCGGCGGCGCGGTCTGGGACCAGCCGTTTTCGGACGTGAATGGCGGTGGCGATTGGCTTAGCCCTGGGCCCCCCGAAGCGGGGTGGATGCGCTGGAGCCGAAGGCGCTCGGCAACACCCGGGTTACCCGTCACCACACACGGCAGGCCTGCGCGCGCACCATGGGCTGACCGGCTTTGCACGAGAACGCCTTCTGAAACTCTGGCATGTTCGAGACGACGCCGTTGATGCGGTCTTCCAGCGGCGAATGCGGGTTGGTCACCGCGCTCACGCGCTTGCTCTCCGGACGCTCGTCGCCACAAGCCCATTGCGCCATGCCAATGAAGAACCGTTGCTCGGGCGTGAAGCCTTCGGCCGGCTGCAACGTCTGGCCCCGTGTGGCGTTTTTCCAGGCGATGTATGCCAGCAGCGTGCCGCCCAGGTCGGCGACGTCCTCACCTTCGGTCAGCTTGCTGTTGAGCTTGACGTCGTCGACCACCGTGTATTGCGCATATTGGTTCACCACGCAGGCAGCCCGCGTTTTGAATTGCTCGGCGTCTTGCTTGGTCCACCAGTCGCGCAGGTTGCCCTTGGCGTCGAACTGGCGTCCTTCATCGTCGAAGCCGTGAGTCAGCTCGTGGCCGATAGTCGCGCCGGTGTTGCCGTAATTGGGCGCGTCGTCCATCTTGGGGTCGAACAGGGGCGGCTGCAGCACGCCGGCGGGGAAGTTGATGTCGTTCAACTGCGGATCGTAGTAGGCGTTCACGGTAGGCGGTGTCATTTGCCACTCCGAGCGGTCGACGGGCTTGCCGATCTTGTTCAAATCGCGTTTCGACTCAAAAATAGCCGAACGCGTCTGATTGCCGAGGAAGTCGCCGCGGACGATATTGAGCGCGCCGTAGTCCCGCCATTTGTCCGGATAGCCGATCTTGTTTACCATGCCGTGCAGCTTGGCCAGCGCCTGGGTCTTGGTTTCCGGGCCCATCCAGGATAATTGCTGAATGTCGTTCTCCATGGCCTTTTGGATCTGCCGGGTCATGGCGAGCGCACGAGCTTTGGTGTCAGGTGTGAAGGTCTTGTCCACAAAGACCTGAGCGAGCGCTTCACCGAGGTCGCGGTCGACATATTGGACGCAGCGCTTCCAGCGAGGCTGAATCTCGGCGACACCCCGGAGATATTTCCGGTAGAAGTCGAAGTTCGCGCGAACGAACGGAGAAGAAAGATAGGGCGCGTGTTCGCGAGCGAGGTGCCAGCGCAGATAGGTTTTCCACTCGGCCAAACCGCGCGTGGTGAGCTCGTGTTCCACCTGCTGAAAGAATTTCGGTTCGGTGACGTTGATGACGGTCTGCGCCGGTATTCCGGAAGCGCTCCAGTACGCCGGCCATTGGAACGACGGCGTCAGCCGCTCGAGTTGGGCGGCCGTCAGCTTATGAAACAGGTTGTGCGGTTCGCGCTTCTCCACGCGTGTCAGTGACGCTTGGGCGAGCGCCGTCTCAATAGCCATCACCGTCTGCGCCTCGGCTTTTGCAGTGGCGGCGTTGTCGCCCAGCAAAGTGAAGATCTCGGCGACGTGCTCCACATATTTGGCGCGGGTCTGCTGGCTCTTGGCGTCGGTCTTAACGTAATAATCGCGGTCTGGCAAGCCGAGCCCGCTGGCGCTGGCGAAGGCGATTACGCGGTTGGAGTCGGCGTAGTCCTGGTTGGAGCTGAAGCCGAACAGCGCGCCGGTCTCGCCGGACTCTAGGTGCAGGCGCGCGAGCATAGCCGGCAGTTCGGAAATCTGCTTCATCCCCGCAATCGCCTCCAGGTCCGGACGGAGCGGCCGGGCGCCCGCCTTCTCTACCGTGCCTTCGTCCATGCACGCGGCGAAATAATCGCCAATCTTTTGCTGATTGGGCGTACGCGAAGCCGACGGCTTCGAGAACTCGTTCAGAATGCCCCACAGGTATTTCTGATTGTCCATGGAAAGCTTGGCGTAAACGTCCCAGCGCGGTTGGTCTCGGGGGATCGGATTTTGCCGGATCCAATTGCCGCACGAAAATCTGTAAAAGTCTAGGCAGGGATTCACCGAGCGATCCAGGAATTTGGTATCGAGGCTCGGCGTGTAGGGCAGCGACGCGAGGGGCCGGTCTTGGGCGGACAAGATGGTCGCGCCAAAACATAGTAGAAGGATGGAGGAACGCATGTCATTTAGTGTAGTTCGTTGAGGGCTCAGTGGCGCGAATCCGACAGGAGCTACAATCAAATCGGCGTATGGTTCGCTACCTGGCGGGGGTGCTCGTGGCATCAGCGGCATTCGCTGCCGGTCCGGTGTATGAAATCTCCGGCCGTATCCTGCCGAGGGCGCGTGCTTCGGTAGTCTTATTCGGGGCTTCGGCTCCATACTCGGCGAGCACCTTTGTGTTTCCCGGGAGCGAATTCCGCTTCAAGAAGCTTCAGCCGGGGGCGTACGTGCTCACGATTTTCATTCGCGGCCGCGGGGAAGCGCGCCAGACCGTGGAAGTCGGTCCCGCCACCGCCGACCGCCATGGCCGGATTTTTCTGACGCTCCGTCTTAACGATTCCGACTTTGTTTTGGCGGCTGCCCTCGACCAGCATACGGTCTCAGCCAAACAGCTTGCCATTTCGCCGGCCGCGAGGCGCGACTATCGTGAGGCCTTGAAGGATCTCTCCAAACATAACGTCGACTCTGCCGTGAGGCGCTTGGATGATGCCGTGGAGCGCGCGCCGCAGTTTTCCGCGGCCTGGAACAATCTAGGCACCATCGCGTACCAGACGGGAAAGTATGATCGGGCCGAGGAGTGTTTTCGGGAGGCGCTGAAGCAAGAGCCTCGATCGTTCGAAGCGTTGGTGAACCTGGGCGGCGTGCTCGTGACCGAGCAAAAACTGGACGAAGCTTTGGACTACAATGGACAGGCCGTCCTGGCCCGTCCGAACGACGCGCTGGCTCAGTCGCAGCTGGGGTTGACCTATTACCTAATCGGGAACCTCGACTTAGCCACCAAACATCTGGAGGAGGCGATCGAGATCGACCCTCTGCACTTTTCGCATCCGCAATTGGTCTTGTTTCGGATCCACTTACGCCAAGGGCATCCCGATGCCGCCGCCGACGTGTTGGAAGACTTTCTCACGCGTCATCCCGACTGGCCGCGGGCTTCCAATATGCGGAGCACTATCGTCGAACTCCGGTCGCGCTGAATGGCTCTGCCGATCGAGCCGCTCATTCCGGAGATCCTCGCCCATCTGGAGAGCGCCGCCAACCTGGTCATCGAGGCTCCGCCCGGCGCCGGCAAGACCACTCGGGTCCCTCCGGC
>Ga0182035_10001292_pt1 | contig 12725 bp, 10 predicted proteins | sample flu12Cox44000170_FD_125969 | JGI IMG/M metagenome (GOLD analysis project Ga0182035, IMG submission 125969) | Lab enrichment of tropical soil microbial communities from Luquillo Experimental Forest, Puerto Rico - flux4day.12C.oxic.44.000.170 | ecosystem: Environmental > Terrestrial > Soil >...
GCGCGCATTGGGACCGGGAGCCGGAGCAGACCAAGCGAGCGCTTGAAGAAGCGCTGGTCCGGAGTCACCAGCAGCGCACGCGCGAGGTCATCGAGCTCGAGGAACGAAAAGCAACTCTTGAAACGACAGACGTGGCTCTCGTCGTTTCCCCGAGCCGGGCAAACAGAGCGGGTTGATCGTCGATTACTGCAACGTGTTCGCTGTTGGAGCGGGCCCTGGCCATCTGGGCCGGAGGTTCCGGCGAAAAATTCCCGGTCCAGATAAGTCGGAGCTGGTGGCACCATTTTTGACATCCTTACCCGGCCGGAACCGGCATTAAGCAGGGAGGAACGTGAAGAGGTCAAGAAAGTTGCTCGCCAGCTTCTAGCTAGGCCGCATTCATTCGTTGCTCGGCTTGGATTGGCGAAAGAAAAACCAGGCGCGCGCTCGTGTCCAGATGGCTGTTGAGGACATGCTCTACTCGCTGCACCATGATCTGCCCGCGAAACACACCGACGAGCTTTACCGGCAGAAATGCACGTCTGTCTTCCAGCATCTCTTCGAAAAATACGCCGGGGAAGGCGAAAGCGTTTATTCCAAGGTGGCGTGAAACTGGCCAAGGTGGCTCTGTCTCGAGAATCATCAACGGGAGGAAATGCTCGCACGGAGGGCACGGTGGTCACGGAGTGGCTACCGCGGCATGCCGCTCTCGGCGGGCGGCTCGGAGATCCGCCCGACCAACAACCTTCCAGTCATATATGTCTCGCTAAACACACACGAGCGCTTTGGCTCGTGAGATTTTTGGGCTACGGCGCTGAAATTCCGTGCTTTTGCAGGCGACGATAGAAGGCGCTGCGGCTTAGGCCAAGGTCCTTGGCCGCAAGAAGGGCGTTGCCATGGTGCCGGCTCAAAGCGCGATTGATTAAAAACACCTCCGCCGAATCGAGGTCCATGTTTTCCAGTTGCGGTGCTCTGCTGGGAGCCCCCTGGATACCGAGGTCGGATGAGTGAACGACATTCGAGCGGCACAGCAGCACGGCGCGTTCCATTACATGGCGCAGTTCGCGCACGTTTCCCGGCCAGGGATATGCTTTGAGAGCGGTAATGGCATCCTGATCACTCCCCTGGATCTGCTTGCGATAACGCCTCCTGAGTTCCTCAAGAAATTGCTCCGCCAGCAGCGGAATGTCATCCAGCCGATCCCGGAGGGCCGGAAGATGAATCTGAATGGTGTTTAATCGAAAGAAAAGATCTTCGCGGAATCTGCCGGCGTCGATTTCCTTCCGCGGATCAGCATTTGTGGCGCTCAGAATGCGCACGTCGGCCCGACGCGTTTTCGACGAGCCGACCCTCTCGAACTCTCCCGTTTCCAGAACCCGCAGAAGCTTTGCCTGTTGGGTTGAGGTAAGGTTCGCAATTTCGTCCAGGAATAGCGTCCCATTATCCGCCAGTTCGAAGCGGCCCGCCCTGTCTGTACGCGCGTCCGTGAAGGCGCCCTTTACGTGTCCGAACATTTCGCTTTCGAATACCCCCTCCGGCAATCCCCCCATGTTGACGGTGATCAGCGGTTGGCCCGACCGCAAAGAAAGCTTGTGCAGCATTCTTGCGACCACGCCCTTGCCGGTCCCATTTTCCCCAGTGATCAAAACGTTTGCATCGGAGGGAGCGACTTGTTCGACGATATGCCTTACCTCCTGCATCAGCCGAGATTTCGCGACAAATCCTTCCACAGTTCCCTGAGACGATCGTAAGGTGCTGTTTTCCGCTTCAAGGCGTTCCTTACCGCGGAGGGCGTCACGAAGTGCGATTTGCGTTCGCAGAATGGAAAGCAGTCGCTCATTTTCCCACGGTTTCTGCAAAAAGTCCTTGGCTCCGAGCCGAATTGCCTCAACTGCAAGTTGAATGGTCGCAAAGGCGGTCATGACGACAACCGGAAGCGAAGGATCCAGGCTGCTGATTTGTTTGAGGAGCGTCAGTCCCTCAGCTCCCGTTTCATCGGTGGAGTGATAATTGAGATCGACCAATGCCAAGTCGAATTCCTCCTTCCTGAGGAGAGCCACCACGGCCTCTGGGGAATTGACAGTCGCCGTCCGATAACCTTCGGCATTACAAATGAAAGAAAGAGCCCGTAAGATTTCAGGCTGATCGTCGGCAATGAGCACGCGGGGAGCTGGCATCGGTAAACAGTAACAAATAGCTTTCTAGAATCCTTGAAAAGCAAAACCGGTTGCAGATAAGTCAAGTTTTTTCCGTCTGCGGCACGGCCTAGCCCGCAATGAGCGCGCCGCTTTTTTCAGCGCGTGATTTTTGCGGGCTAGCTGTGAATTTTGCCAACCCTTTCGTCTAATGTTGCAGAAATGAGCGAAGATTTGTAGAAGAAGGAAAACTCATTAATGAATCGCTGGTTGTTCTTTCCGTTGTTGGCCCTTGCATTTGCAAGCGGCTTCGTCAAAGCACAGGATACGGCCTATAAGGCTCTACGGACGATTGGAACTAAACGTGGTGAGAAAGCGCTGAATACGATCGTCTCGATTTCTGGCCAGTTCGGCCGGCCGCAGCCGGTTGCTTGGCGGATTTCTTTAATTGATCCCGCGGCTCGGGGTGGGATTAGAGAATTGGAGATCGTTTCCGGTCAAATCTCGTCCGAACGAACTCCAGCGCGACCGCAAACGGCAGGGACGATACCGATCGATCTCACGAAACTGAACGTCGATTCCGATGGCGCATTTCATACCGCCGAACAAGAGGCCTCACGCAACCAGGTCGGGTTTGATAGCGTCAATTACCGGCTCGCTCCGGATGGGTCCAGTGGTCAACCCGTTTGGAGCCTCGAGTTATTCGATTACGAGCAACGGCTGGTCGGCAAAGTGCGGATCGCGGCTGGCAACGCTGCAGTGCTGAGTGCAACCGATTGGGTTGCGGAACCCAACTCTGGCGCCGTTGCGCAGCGCTCGCATCCGTCGAACGAAGAGGATTTGACACAGCCTCCACCTCCCGCCGGCGGACCTGCTCACGCCCCAGAGGATTATCGCCAACCGGAGTATCGGGATCACCACTCTGATTCTTCGGCCGAAGATTCCGGCGAACATACAGGGGAAACCGTTTCTGAACGGGCAAATCGGTTTGGAGCATCTGTCGCGAATTTCGGGCGTACCGTTGCTCACAAGACGACTCGCATCTTTCAGACCGTTGGCGGATGGTTTCAGGAGAAGTTCACGGGCCGCAATACGATTGATCCGAAGCGTTACCAACCAGACGACGAGGACGAGCAACCGCCCAGCTCTGATCCTTATAGTCGCCCGGCGAATCCAGAGCCGCCGCCGCAACGCTGATCGTTGCAGGAACGGCACATCTTCTTTTTATCTCTGCTGCTTTATCTTTCTCCGTGCCGATTACCATAGAGCTTCCGGACCTCGCTTCTCAGACCAGGCTCAACCTGGCTCGTTGGACCGCGATCCTGGCCGACCGGGAGCTCGCGAAACTCCCTTATCGCATCGAGACCGATCAACACGGCCATCTCCTTATGAGTCCGCCTCCAGCTCCGCTCCACGGCCAGCGCCAGGTCGAGGTTGCCCTGCTTTTGCGTCAGTTCCTTCCCGGCGGCCGCACCTTGTCTGAGTGCCCTGTTTCCACCGCCGGCGGCGTTAAAGCTATCGATGTCGTCTGGCTCGCCCCTGGCCGGCCAGAGAACATTCGCGAGCTCGCCCTTTTTGAGCGGGCGCCCGAAATCTGCGTCGAGATTCTTTCCCCCTCCAATTCCGCTTCCGAGATTGACGAAAAATGCGCCCTCTATTTCGATGCCGGCGCAATCGAGGTCTGGATTTGCGCTCTGGACGGTTCCATTTCCTTCTTTTCTTCTCCCCATCAGCAAGTATCTGCTTCTTCCATCTGCCCCGACTTTCCCGTGCGAATCTCGTGATTCGTGCCTGGGCGGCTGAGTTTAAAGAGGAGAGAGATACGCGCGTGACGACGAATTTTGTTCATTTCCAGCGAGGGATGGCCTCCGTGCCGTACCATTTTTCTTCTTGCTACCCGAATTAGAAAAATTAGTTAGTCAGACGGCACGAAGGTCATCCCTCCCGGTTATAGACGGACCCTACCGCTGGCCCATCACAGCGCAATGTCGCTTGGCCAGATGGTCTTTCCGCCGACAATCGTCCGGATAGCGCGCCCCTTAAGTTTCCAACCATCAAAGGGAGTATTTCGAGACCGGGAACACGAGTCCTCTTTGCGGAAGACCCACTCCAGCTCCGGATCGATCAAGGTGATGTCTGCATCGGCCCCCGGCCGCAGCGTGCCTTTCGGCAACCGGGTCAGCGTCGCGGGATTTATGGTGTAGAGCGTGATCAGGCGTTTCAGATCAATTGCTTTCCTTTGGTGCAGCAGGATTGTGAGAAATAAAGCAAGCTCGGTCTCAAGCCCGAGAACTCCAAAAGGGGCAAGGTCGAATTCGACTTCTTTTTCAAAGAGTGCGTGAGGAGCATGATCGCTTGCCAAAACCGTAATCGTGCCGTCTGCGACTCCTTCGATGAGCGCCTCCACATCTTCCGGAGCGCGGAGCGGAGGATTCATCTTGTAGTTAGTATCAAAAGAACTGACGAATTCGTCGGTAAGCGCGATATGGTGAGGACAAATTTCACCGGTGATCTGGACGCCCCGGGATCTGGCATCACGCAGCAATCGGACGCTGCCTGCTGAACTCAGATGCTGGCAATGGAGGCGCGTTTTGCACAGGTCAGCCAGCAGTATATCTCTGGCCACCATGATTTCCTCTCCAATTCGAGGCCAGCCTGCCAATCCCAGCACCGTGCTCCAGTAACCTTCATGCATTACGCCATTTCCGACCATGTTATAGTCCTGGCAGTGATCGAAGACGGCGAGATCGAACATGCGCGCATATTCGACAGCGCGGCGCATTAACTCATGGTTTTGAACACAGTGCCCGTCGTCTGTGATCGCAACGACTCCGGCCTGAACCATGGACCCTATCGGCGCCATTTCCTCACCCTGCAATTTCTTGGTAATTGCTCCGGCTGGATAGACATTGATGTGAGCGGTGTCCCGAATGCGATCGGTTATTAACGTGATTGTGCTTGGGTTATCGACAGGAGGATCGGTGTTTGGCATGCACACAATAGAAGTAAACCCGCCGGCTGCTGCCGCACGACTGCCCGATTCGATCGTTTCTTTCTGGATCTGACCAGGCTCGCGAAGGTGTACGTGGATGTCGATCAGACCTGGCGCAACGACCAACCCATGCGCATCAATGACCTCGCAGCCGTCTCCGGGCGGCTCGATGGAGACGCGACCGTCTACCACGTACAGATCAGCCCTCTCATCCCGGTCGCTCGATGGATCAATGATTCGGCCGTTCTTGATGACCAAATTCCTCATCGTGCCTTCCGGGACGCGCTGCTGCAGAGATAGAGAACCGCCATTCGAATGGCAAGTCCGTTGGTGACCTGATCCAGAATCATGCTCTGCGGACCGTCTGCAATGTCGCTGTCGATTTCCACTCCTCTGTTTATCGGACCGGGATGCATCACAAGACAGCTGGGTTTCAGTTTCTCTGCGCGGGCTTTCGTCAATCCGAAAAAACGTACGTATTCATTGACACTCGGAAAATACTCCTTGCGCTGACGCTCGTGTTGAATGCGTAGTAAATTGATGATGTCTGCCGAAGGAAGAATATCGTCGATGTGGCGAGCGACTGACACTCCCATCTCTTCAAATGCCCTTGGGACCAGTGTACTGGGTCCAACAAGCGTCACCTCCGCACCTAGTTTTTTGAGCGCCCAGATGTTTGAACGCGCCACGCGGCTGAACAATATATCCCCGACGATTGCGACTTTCAGACCGTTGATCTTTCCGAGTCGTTCTCGAATCGTAAAAACGTCCAGTAGCGCTTGCGTAGGGTGTTCGTGAGCTCCGTCGCCAGCGTTGACGATGCAAACATCCATGCGGTCGGCCAAGAACTTTGGCGCACCGGCAGATCTATGGCGCAAAACGATGATATCCGCGTGTAAAGCTTGAAGATTCAACGCAGTATCTTTGAGCGACTCTCCCTTTTGAAGGCTTGATGTCGCGGCGGATATGTTCACCACGTCGGCACTGAGGCGAAAAGCCGCCAGCTCAAAAGAAGTCCTTGTGCGGGTGCTCGGCTCTATGAAAAAGTTGACCATCGTTTTGCCCCGGAGTGCAGGAACTTTCTTGATATCTCGCGAACCTACGGTTTTGAAGGCTGCGGCAGTGTCCAGGATTGTCTCAATTTCGTTGCGTTCCAACTCGCGGATGCCAAGCAGATCCTTCCGATGCCATGTCCCCAGTCCCAAAACGTTCCCGCCAGCAGGTGCAGATGAGATATTCACGGCCTTTCTACTCGCACGGAATCGGGTTCAGAATCAACGTTTTCAAGACGCACTTTCACCAGTTCTTCTCTGGATGTCGGCAAGTTCTTGCCGATGTAATCCGGCCGAATCGGCAGTTCGCGATGCCCCCGGTCCAGAAGAACTGCAAACTGGATGCGCTTCGGGCGCCCAAATGAGCTAATGGCATCCATGGCGGCGCGGCAGGTTCTACCGGTATAGAGCACGTCATCGACCAGAATGACCGTGAAATTCTCAAGATGAAGCGGCAATCGGGTTTCCTGCACGCTCTTCAGGCTTTTCCGTAGCCGAAGGTCGTCCCGATGCATTGCGACATCGATAGTCCCAACTTCGGGTCGCCGTCCTTCAATATCTCCGATGATCCCTGCCAGCCTGCGTGCTAGTTCAACGCCGCGGGACTGAATCCCAACGAGAGCAAACTTCGCCGGCTCGGAATTGTGCTCGAGTATTTCATGAGCGATTCGGCGAAGCGCGCGGGCAATCGCCTCCCCATCCATGATCAGAATAGACTTGGACATAGCTAACCTTGATGAGGTCGCGGGCTCACCAAGGATTCTATCCGCCCTTTGCCTGGCGCTGTCTGCGCTCTCGCCAAGCAGACCGATGCTTTACGATCCAGTCCAGGAGAGCTCTTTCAAAGCCGATATCGTACCCGGCCTTCTCGCTTTCGATCCACTTATGGCGAAGAATCTCCTCGCGCTCGGCCAGGAACTCCTTGTAGAGCACAGAATTTTTTACCAATTCTGTTGCGTCTTCTTTAGGGGGTTCCATTACAATTGTGCGATTTTGTACATCTGAGAATCGGAGGTCAATCAGATTTCAAGCGTGAGAAAGCTTCTACTGTCTGATTTTGGATAAATATTATCGGCATCTAGCCGACTTTCTTGCGAAGTTCATTAGCTATTTTTAAAAAAACTTTGGAAATTGGGTGCGTTTGGCTCTCAAATACGATCGGCATACCCCGATCTCCGGCTGCTCTCGTCTCAATATCGAGAGGAACACAACCCAGCAACGGGACTTTCAGGCGCACCGCTTCGCGCTCGCCACCTCCACTTCCGAAAATATCATATCGCTTTCCATCACTTGGAGAGACAAAATAGCTCATGTTTTCCACGATGCCTAATACCTCTACGTTTACCTTCGCGAACATGGCCGCTGCCTTCCGAGCGTCGATGAGCGCCACCTCCTGCGGCGTCGTAACAATCACCGCTCCGGAAAGGGCGACAGTTTGTACAACCGTCAGCTGGATGTCTCCCGTGCCGGGGGGAAGATCGAGAATGAGAAAATTGAGTCCCGCCCAATCTACCTGGCGCAGGAACTGCTGTGTTGCGCGCGTTACCATCGGCCCGCGCAAAATTGCCGGAGAATTGTCGTCGAGCAGCGATCCCATCGAAATCAATTTAATGCCATAACGGTTCATCGGAATGATCGTGTTGTCGCTTGTGGCCATTGGCCTCTCCTGGGTTGCGCCAAACATCAATGAGATGCTGGGGCCATAGATGTCGCAGTCGCACAAGCCGACCTTTGCACCTAGGCTCTGAAGCGCGGCGGCAATGTTCGCCGAAACGGTCGACTTCCCGACGCCTCCCTTTCCGCTTGCAATGGCTATGACATGATCCACGCCTGCTATTTTTGTGGCGCCCGCCTGGCCAACCGACGCAACTTCGGGCGGATTTGTAATGTCAATGATAACGTTGGCCGATTTCACGCCCTGAATTGCGCGAAGAACCTTTTCGGAATCCCGCTTTAACGCCGCAGGCACCGCCGGATTATTGGTCGCAACGCTCAGTCGCACAACCACGTCGCAGCCGGCGATTTCGACATTTTTTACAAGACCAAAACTCACGATGTCCCGGCTGTAGCCAGGAAATTTCACTTCCTTCAGGCGCTCGACAATCAGTTCTTCGGAGAGGTGGGACATAGGCTCTTTCTAAATGTAGCGTGTCAATTTCAAAAACGCATACGCTCTGTTCTCGATAAGGCAAGTCGAGTCAGGCTGCTAGGGCCGGACTGGCAGGGCCGGGCTGGTAGGGCCGAGTTGAGCAGGGTCGGCTTGGTAGGGCCGGATCTCCGAGCCGGCCGGCGTTTGTGGCAAGCTTGTAAGTTCAAGGCGACCAATGCTGAGGGTCCGCTCGGAGATCGGACCCTATCCGCTGCCTCCGTCACAGCGCAATCTCGCGCCGCCAAAAATAGTGTGGGCGCGCCAACGAAAAAAAGTTCCTTGCGCAAGTCCCCGCGCGTTTGTCCAACGATTCCGGTTGCGATTTGCTCGCCCGTTGAGAAAAGTGCCCAAAGAAGACGCCGAGAAGCCGGCCTCGCCGATCCGGGGCGCGGCCTCGCCAGAATCCTTGAAAAGCAGAACTGCTTGCGGATGAGCCAATTGTGAGCCAGAAACGCTTTGAACCCCTTTCCGGCGGGCGATCCCGGATCGACTGGGGAATCGCGGTAATTATGCTTACGGTGTTCGCCGGTGGCCTGGTATGGTTCACACACGGGAACAAGAATCCGGTATTCTATAATCCCGAAGAAATGGTTCGGGTAAGCCAGGTCATTAGCGGGGAATGGGATTATCACCGGCCAGTGCTCTTTGAGTTTACGATTTCGATCATGAAACAGTTGTTTCATGTCTCGAGCGATTTGCAGCCGGTTGCAGAGCTTGGACGGGTAGTGTCGGCATTCTATTCGGTTGCATCGATCGTTTGCCTGAGTCTCGCGATTTATTTCTTGTGCAATCGTGCTGCCGCGGTGCTGCTTTCTTGCCTATTGCTGTGGCAACATGAGTTTTTCGACCTGGCTCACACCGTTAACGAAAACACGTCGCTGATGTTCGGAGCCGCTCTGAGCTTGCTGGCGATGGTCTTGCTTGAACAGAAGGCCACGGTCGCGAGAGCGCTTTTCCTCGGGTGCAGCGTAGCAATTGCGGCTTCGGCTCAATACATAGGCCTGCTTCTTCTTGTTCCCGCGCTGATTGTCGTGTTTCGGTGCGGAAACAGAGAACTGCGTGGTGCCCGAATTGCTGAATTCGTTCTGGGTCTTCTTTTTGCGATGCTTGTCCTTAACTTCTCGGCAATCACCAAGCTGCCCGTCACGGTGATGGACCTGTTTCAGAATCTGATGTCGGCCATGGCTAGCCTCCCGGAAGGAATGAGTAACCTGGTCAAAGGCTACTACTGGCTTTTGCTGCTGAAGAATACCACGCCCGCTATCTGGGTCATGTTCGGGCTTTCGATCTGTATCTTTTGGTTTCGAAGGCCCATGCTGAAGGTTAGCGAGATCGCTCTTTTGGTAATTCCAGCTGTCTATTTTCTGCTTCTGCTCTTCTCGCCACCAGAAAGCGACCTGCATTTTCTTCCGATGATCGGATTTACCTACGCATTCGCAGTCGTGGGCAGCGCCCTGACCGGGGAAATGATTGTGAAATTGAGCGAACAGGCTCGCGGATGGCTGTTGCCCGCTCTGATCGCGGTCTGCCTGTCTGCCTGCTTTCTCGAGTTCGTGCGGGGCTTGCGTTACTTTGTTGCATTCAACCGGGATGATCGGCTCGACATGCTTACCTGGATGGATGGCAACCTGGAGCCCGGGAGCAAGGTGATCGCGGACCGCACCGCATTTCTTCCTGCTCTGTTGGCTGAAATGGATCAGAAATACCGTTTCGAAGTTGTTAGCGGCGAATTAGAGCCAACCTCCGGCAAAGTGCCGTCGCTTTCCGCACTAGTCGCTTCCGGTGTCAGTTATGCGGCTATTTCAGATTCCGATTACGAACGGTTTCTCTCGCAGGTGGCTTCCGTCGCACAGGCCAACGACGCCTCTTTTGGCGCCTGGAAGCAATTCTATTACGACGTGCTCAGCAAAGGAATTCTGATCTGGCGAAGGGACCGGGGTGCGGTGAAATATATGCAGCCAGGTTTGGCTGTTTACCACCTGCCAAGGGCAGAGCAAGTCATGAATGGGAGCGACCACCGAAACCTTGAGATGCCGGATGCCACGGACGCCGAACCGTGAAGGCCTGCTCTTGAGGGACTTTGCATCAGTGCGGCGCATACATAAATCCGCTAGGGAGCATTGGTAGGGGCGGATCTCCGAGCCGCCCGGCGGAGAACAGGCATTGCCGGGGAGGGACGGCCTCCGTACCGTCCGACTAATTATTATCAATTCGAGCGGGCAGGACAAAAATGGGAACGGCACGGAGGCCGTCCCTCCCATCATTGACGGCTGCTCCTCTTCGTCATCGCTCTCGTACTTGAAGATCACCCAGCGGCCGCAGCTTCCGTCAAAAATTCCGAAGAAACACCCATTTGCCGCCCCTTGTCAGCCTTTCCTCCGGCGAGTAGCCTCTGCGGATGAAGTTCTCCTTGTTGTTACCCGGCAGTCTTTTTTTCTACGCACTTGGCCTCTCTACTGTGTCGGCTGGGACCACCCTTGACCTTACGGCTATTGATTCACGAGTCTCGCCGGGTGATGACTTTTATCAATATGCGAATGGAGGCTGGATCGCCAAAAATCCGATCCCGCCGGAATTCAGTATCTGGGGCGGTTTTGTTCAGTTAGAGGAGAGAAATCGGGCGATTCTGCACGAGATTCTGGAGAAAACGGCTCAACGGGATTCTCTTCAAATGGCCGAACCGGGTCGTATTGAGCAAAAGCTTGGCGATTTTTACGCTTCCGGAATGGACGAGGTGGCAGTGAATGGCGAGGGAATTGCTCCTTTAAAAGCCGAACTGAACCGGATTGATCAAGTTCAAGATCGTACCGGGTTTGCATCCGAGATCGCCGATCTTCATGCCAAAGGGCTGGACCCGGTTTTCAATTTGGACGGGGACCAGGATGAACGAGATAGCACTTCCCAGATTGCCATTATTTCCCAGGGCGGATTGGGGCTGCCGGACCGCTACTACTACCTGAATACCGACGATCGATCGAAGGACATTCGCGCTCAATACCTGGTTCATCTTGGAAAGATGTTTGAGCTTACAGGGGAGCCCGCTGAAACGGCGAGGCGGGACGCAGAGGCCGTTATGAATCTGGAGACCGAGATGGCTAAAGTTTCGAAAACGCGCGTGGAATTGCGCGACCCGGAAACGAACTATCACAAGATTTCACTGGTTGAGCTGGAAAAGCTAGCGCCGCAATTTGATTGGGGAACCTATTTTCATGCACTCGAACTTACGGCCGGCCAGCTCTCCGCGATCGATTGCAAGCAACCGGAGTTTGTATCGGCCGTTTCAAAACTGACGCACGATGTTCCTCTGGATGCCTGGAAAAGCTACTTGCGCTGGCATCTTGTGCACGCGGCTTCACCTTACTTGAGCCAACCGTTCGTAGAAGAGAATTTCAGATTTTATCGGCATGTCCTTACCGGCGCCAAGGAGGATCGACCGAGATGGAAGCGCGTTCTGGATGAGGTTGACGCCAATCTGGGGGAGGCATTGGGTCAACTCTATGTCGAAAAGACTTTTCCCCCTTCAGCGAAACAGCGCGCTCTGGCCATGGTCGACGATTTAAAGGCGGCGCTGCGCGGCAAGATCGAGGCCCTCGATTGGATGGGGGATGAAACCAAGAAACAGGCTCTGCTTAAACTCAGCGCTCTCGGGGTGAAGATTGGTTACCCGGACAAATGGCGGGATTACAGCAAGCTCGAGATCAAACGCCAGTCTTACATCCTGAATGTCTTTGCAGGGCAAATGTTTGAGATGAAGCGGCATTTAGCTCGGATTGGCAAACCCGTGGATCCCGCAGAATGGGGGATGACGCCGCAGACCGTCAACGCTTATTATAATCCCAATCGTAATGAAATCGTGTTCCCTGCCGGGATTTTGCAACCTCCATTTTTCTTCCAGGATGCCGACGATGCAGTCAATTACGGCGGAATTGGAGCGGTTATCGGACACGAAATGACCCATGGATTTGATGACAGGGGCCGCCATTTTGATGCGCAGGGAAACTTGCGTGACTGGTGGACTCCGGAAGATGCGAAGCGCTTTCTAGAAAGGGGTTCCAAGATAGTCAGGCAGTTTGACAGCTACGTTGCGATTGATTCGCTGCACGTGAACGGCCGACTGACTGAGGGAGAAAACATTGCGGATCTGGGAGGGGTGAAAATAGCCCTTTCGGCTCTTGAGAGCGCCCTGAAACGCCACACGCTGGACGAGCGGGAGAAAAAGATCGACAACCTCACTCAGGAACAGCGATTTTTCCTTTCATGGGCTCAGATTTGGCGGATAAACATTCGGTCTGAGTATCTTCGTCTTGCTCTTACCGTCGATCCGCATAGCCCGGCTCCATTCAGAGTCAACGGTCCCTTGAGCAACCTGCCCGAATTCGCAAAAGCATTCGGCATTTCTCAGTCAAGCCGCATGATCC